>Ga0137403_10001136_pt2 | contig 27826 bp, 28 predicted proteins | sample CZOMad2_1_16fung_FD_122057 | JGI IMG/M metagenome (GOLD analysis project Ga0137403, IMG submission 122057) | Vadose zone soil fungal communities from Angelo Coast Range Reserve, California, USA - CZOMad2_1_16fungal (Hybrid Assembly) | ecosystem: Environmental > Terrestrial > Soil > Vadose zone... | reverse complement strand
GAGCGTGAAGACGCCCTTTTTGACCGTGAGCGCCCAGATCTGCCCGACGTTCACGCCCAGCTCGTTCATCGTGATCGCGCCGATGGCGCCGTCGTAGCCCTTGAGTCCCGCCCAGCACTTCGCGAGCTTGTCCCGGTCGCTCTCGAGGTCGTCGGGCTTGTTGGTCACCGCCGCCGTCTCGACGCACGTCTTGGCGATGAAGAGCTGGTCGTACATCGCGAGGGCGGACGAGTTGGGGCGCTTGCCTCCGGAGCGCTCGAGGAACTTCTTCACGAACGCCTGCACCCGTGGGATCGGTCGCTCGTTCCACGCGTACGTCGTGGTGTACCAGCCCTCGACCGCGTCGCCGCCGAGCGTGACCAGGTCGGGCGTGGTGGTCGCGACGCCGCCCTGGATCGGCCCCCTGTAGCCCTGCTTGCGCGCTTCCTTGGCGATCAGCGCGGCCTCGCGCGAGCCGGAGCCGAGGAAGAGCATGTCGGGCTGCTTGGCGAGGGCGCGCGTGACCTGCGCGCTGAAGTCGAGGTCGCCCGTCTGAAAGGTGATCGAGTCGAGAACCTCGACGCCCGCCTGCTTGAAGGTGGGCGGCATCACGCCCTCACCTTCCGCCTTGGAGATCGCGTCGGCGCTGTTGTAGAGAATGGTCGCCTTCCTGACGCCCGGGTGGTGCTTGCGCAGGGCGGCGAGCCCGGTGCCGAGCGCCCTGGCGGCGCCGGGGTTCATGGTGTAGGCGAACGGCCGGAACTTGTCGGTGAGCCCGGGCGCGGCGGCGGTCGGAGAGACGATCACCACCTTCAGGCTCGCCGACAGCGGGTACATGACGCCGGCGCTCGAGCTCGAGATCGACCCGTGGATCATGAGGACGCGGTCGGTCTGGGCCAGGCGGCGCGTGAGCGTGACGGATTCCTTCGGGTCGCCCCGGTCGTCGGCGACCACCAGCTCGACCGGCAGGCCGCCGATCCCGCCGGCGGCGTTGATCTCGTCGCGCGCGATCTCGGCGCCGATCAGCCCGTGCTGGCCCCAGTCGACGAAGAGCCCGGCCTGCGGCATGATCACGCCGAGCCTCACCTTGTCGCCCGCCAGCTTCGCCCCGACCCCCGGGGGCACCGCCAGTCCCGCGAGCAACACCGTGACAAGCGCGACTCCGACCGCCCGACGCCGTATCCCGATCATGCCGGCTCCTCTCCTCACGCGAGCGACAGCGCGAGTCGGTCGAACTCCGTGACGTGCATCTCGCGGCCCATCCACTCGTGCTGGCGCATGCCCGTGGGAAAGATGCGGATCTTCGTGGACGCGTTCATCGGTTGGGCGACGGTAATACGGCGGACCGAGGCCTGTCAATCCAGGTGTATCATCGCGCACAATGTTCGCCCAGCAGCTCGTCAACGGGCTGATGCTCGGCGGTGCCTACGCTCTCGTCGCGATCGGTTACACGCTCATCTTCGGTGTGCTGAACCTGCTCCATCTGGCGCACGGCGAGGTCTTCATGGTCGGCGCCTACGTGGGTCTGGCGCTGGCGCTCGCGGGCTTGCCGCCGTGGGCGACGCTCGGTGGCGCCATGCTCGCGGCGGCCGCGCTCGGCGTCGTCGTCGAGCGCGTCGCGTTCCGCCCGGTGCGCAGCCGGGGGAGCCACGTCACGCCCCTGATGACGACGATCGCCGTCGGCCTCGTGCTCCAGCACGCGGTGGTGAAGATCTTCGGCGCCGAGCCGGTGGCGTTCCCGGCGCCCTTCGCGGCGGTGCCGCTCGACCTTGGCCCGGTGACGCTCTCGACGCTCCAGCTCCTCATCCTCGGCACCTCCGTCGCCCTGATGGCCTTGCTCGAGGTGTTTCTGCGCTCGACGCCGACGGGCATGGCGATCCGCGCGACGGCGGAGAGCCCGACGGTCGCCGGACTCATGGGCATCAACGTGTCGCTGGCCATCGTGATCACGTTCGCGATCGCCTCGGCGCTCGCCGGAGCGGCCGGCGTCCTCCTCGCCTGGAGCTTCGCCGGGTTGAGCCCGTTCTTCGGCGTCAAGGTCGGCCTCAAGGGGCTTGCCATCATGCTGCTCGGCGGGCTCGGCAACGTCACCGGCGCGATGGTGGGCGGCCTGATCGTCGGCGTCGTCGAGGTCCTGAGCGTCGCCTATCTCGCGTCGTCCTATCGGGACGCGTTCGCGTTCGCGGTGATGATCCTGATCCTCCTGGTGCGCCCGACCGGCCTGTTCGGCGCCCGACTCCAGAGCGGCTGAGGCTCGCGTGCTGTCGGATCACGCCGTCTCGATCCTGATCTTCGCGGGGATCGACGTCATCATGGCGCTGTCGTTCTACCTGCCCGCGTCGGCGGGACAGCTCTCGGCGGGCCAGGGCGGCTTCATGGCGCTCGGCGCCTACACGTCCGCCTACCTCACCGTGCGCCTGCAGACGCCGTTCCCGCTGGCGCTCCTCGCCGGCGGCCTCGTCGGCGGCCTCGTCGGGCTCGCCGTGGGCTTTCCGGCCCTGCGGCTCCGCGGGCTCTACCTCGTGCTCGTCACCTTCGGCTTCGGCGAGATGGTTCGCGTCCTGTTCCTGAACGCGCCGGCGTTCGGCGGGCCCGCCGGGTTCGCCGGCATCCCGCCGGCGACGACCCTCTCGTACGTGCTCGGAGTGCTGGCGATCCTCATCTACTTCTTCACGCGGGTCAGCGGCTCGCGCATGGGGCGCGCCTTCGCCGCGCTCCGCGACGACGAGGCGGCCGCCGAGGCGATGGGCGTGAACTCGACCTACGTCAAGCTCGCGGCCTTCGCGGCGGGCGGCTTCATCGCCGGGCTCGGTGGCGCGCTCTACGCCCACTACACTCTCTACATCGACCCCGAGGCGTTCGGCGTGGGGCGGTCACTCTTCGTCATGCTCTACGCGGTCTTCGGTGGGCTCGCGAGCTTCTGGGGCGCGATCGTGGGCGCGGCGATCCTCTCCATCCTGCCCGAGCTCCTGCGCTGGGTGAAGGACTGGCGCGAGATCCTCTACGGGCTCCTGGTGCTGGCCATGATGCTCGTCCGGCCGCAGGGGTTGCTCGACGCCGCCCTGCTGGCCCGGCTCTCGCTACGCGGTGAGCGAGCCGCTGCTCGCGGTTGACCGGCTCTCCCGGAGCTTCGGGAAGCTCGTCGTCCTCGCGGGCCTCGATCTCACCGTCGAGGCGGGCGGGATCCACGCGATCATCGGCCCGAACGGCGCGGGCAAGACGACGTTCTTCAACCTCGTGACCGGCGCCCTCAGCCTGGACGGCGGCCGCATCCGCTTCGGCGGGTGTGACATCGGCCACCTGCCCGCGTACCGGCGCACGGCCCTCGGGATCTGCCGCACCTTCCAGAACATCCGGCTCTTCAGCTCGATGACGGCGCTCGAGAACGTGCTGCTCGGGCTCCACTGCCGCACGCACGGCGGGCTCCTGGCGCCGGTCCTCGGCCTGCCCTTCCGTCGGTTGCGCGGCGAGGCCGCGGCGCGCGAGCGGGCGGCCGAGGTCCTCGAGCTGGTTGGGCTCGCGGCCCGCGCCCGCCAGTCGGCGGTCGAGCTGCCCTACGGCGAGCAGCGCCGGCTCGAGATCGCGCGGGCGCTCGCCAGCTCGCCCCGGCTTCTCCTGCTCGACGAGCCGTCGGCCGGGATGAACACGCAGGAGACCCTCGAGCTGGAAGCGCTGATCACGCAGGTCAATCGGCGCGGCGTGACGATCCTATTGATCGAGCACAAGATGTCGCTCGTGATGAAGCTCTCGAAGGTCGTGACGGTGCTGAACTTCGGCCAGAAGATCGCCGAGGGGCCGCCCGCTGAGATCCAGCGCGACCCCCGCGTCATCGAGGCATACCTTGGAACCGAGTAGCGCCGAGGCGCTTCTCGCGGTCCACGATCTCCACGTGAGCTATGGCAGGATCCGGGCGGTCCAGGGCGTGAGCCTGACCGTCCCGGACGCCGCCGTCGTCGCGCTCATCGGTGCCAACGGCGCCGGCAAATCGACGCTTCTCCGCGCGATCTCCGGCATCGTTCGCCCGCGCCAGGGTGCCATCCGATTCCGCGGCGAGAATCTCGTCGGCCTGCCGGTCCACCAGATCGCCCGACGGCGCGTGATCCACGTGCCCGAGGGACGCGGGATGCTGACCCGCATGACCGTGCTCGAGAATCTCCGTCTCGGAAGCTTCGCGCGGAGCGGCCGGGCGGACACGGCGCTCGAGCTCGACCGGGTCTTCGCGCTCTTTCCGGTGCTGGACCGGCGCCGCGGCCAGCTGGCCGGGAGCCTCAGCGGCGGCGAGCAGCAGATGCTCGCGATCGGCCGCGCGATGATGGCGCGCCCGCGGCTCCTCATGCTCGACGAGCCGTCGCTCGGCCTGGCCCCGCTCCTCGTGCGCGAGATCTTTCGGATCATCCCGCGGCTCACCGCGGAGGGAACGGCGGTGCTGCTCGTCGAGCAGAACGCGCGGATGGCGCTCCAGTGCGCGGCCCACGCCTACGTGCTCCAGACCGGACGGGTCGTCCTCTCCGGGCGCGCGGCCGATCTGCTCGCCGCGCCCGAGGTCCAGCGCGCGTATCTGGGTGCGGGGTAAAGGCGATGACGCGCGATGGTGGTCTCTGAGGTGTTCTTCGTGTTTCTCGTCGTCGACGGAGCCCTGGCCGGAGCCATCTACGCGCTCGTCGCGCTGGCCTTCGTGGTCGTCTACAAGGCATCCCGCATGATCAACTTCGCCGTCGGTGAATGGACGATGGTGGGGTCGCGGGTCGCCGCATCCGCGAGCCACGCGTTCGGGCTCGGGCTCGGCGGCGCGCTCGGCCTGGGATGCGTGGGCATGGTCGCCCTGGCGCTGGTCTTCAACCGGGTCGTCCTGCGCCCGCTGATCAGTCGATCGCTGCTCTCGCTGATCATGGTCACTATCGGCGTCGGGATCTTCATGCGGGGCGCCGCGACGGTCGTCTTCGCCGGGATCCCGGCCAGGATCGCGTCGCCCTTCCCCCTCGACCCGCTCGTCGTCGGCGGCCTCCCGGTGTCGGTCGACAAGATCGTCGCCGCGGCGATCGCCGGGGCGTGCATCGCCGCGCTGAGCTGGTTCTTCCACGGCAGTCGTACCGGCCTGGCGCTGCGCGCGGTCGCCAGCGACCAGCAGGCCGCGCTGGCGGTCGGGATCGATCTGCATCGCCACTTCGCGATCACGTGGGCCCTGGTGGGCGTCCTCTCGGTGCTGGCGGGGACACTGTGGAGCTTCGCGTCGGGCGGCGGATTCGGGATCGAGCTTCTCGGCCTCAAGGTGTTCCCGATCGTGATTCTGGGCGGCCTCGACAGCCTGCCGGGCACCATCATCGGAGCATTTTTCGTCGGGATCCTGGAATCTCTGGCGGCGGGATACATCGACCCGCTCGTCGGGGGCGGGTTCAGTCACGTCGCGTCCTACGTGGCGCTCATCGCCGTGCTCTTCGTGCGCCCGTACGGCCTCTTCGGCCGGCCGGACGTCGAACGGGTCTGAGCCGGTCGCGCTCCGGGCTAGGGCTCCAGAACCCGGTAGCCGCGCGCGTCGCTCTTCACGCCGTCCTTGTAGTTGACGATGCGCCTGGGCGAGGCGTGAGTGCCGAGGAGGCGGAGCACCTCGTCGCCCACGACCCTGAAGCTGTGCGGAACCGCCGGCGGGATGGCGAGCGTGTCGCCCTTGCGAAGCGTGACTCTTCCGTCCTCGTGGCCGTCGACCCACGCCTCGGCCACGCCGTCCAGGATGTGCAGGACCTCCATGTAGGGATGCGAGTGCACGGGCGCCACGTAGCCCGGCTGCGAAGTCTGGATGCCCGTGCGGATCGGGGTCGTTCCTTCGTCGTCGCCGAGGATCAGCTCCATGGCTCCTCTCGGCAGTCTCGCCCAGGTGAGGAGGCGAGCGCAAGCTGTGACATGATAGGGCGCATGGCGCTGACCGCCGAGATCGTCAAGGCGAAGGCGCGCGAGCTCGGCGCCGACGGCGTCGGGATCGCCGACGCCGCCGTGCTCAACGCGCACCCTCCGGACCCGGCGCACCCGCAGATCCCCGCGCGCGTCTCCCCCGAGATCCGGAGCTGCGTCGCCTTCTTCAAGCGCATTCCGGCCGGCGCCTTCCGCGCGCGCGACAACGCCTGCATCCACCACGTGGACCAGCTCGTGCTGCGCGAGATGGATCGAGTCGGGTACCGGATCGCGCGCTTCCTCGAGACCGAGGGCCACTGGGCGTTCCAGACGGCGGCGCAGGAGACCGTCTGGGAGATGAAGAGCGCGAGCTACGGCTATCTCTCGACGCGCCACGTCGCGATCGAGGCCGGGCTCGGCACGATCGGCCTCGAGCTGAATCTGCTGACGAAGGAAGCGGGGCCGCGCTGCTACACGACCGTCGTCCTCACCGACGCCCTGCTCGAGCCCGACGGCAAGCTCACCGAGCAGCTCTGTATCGGCGAGCCTTGCTCGCGCTGCCTCTATTCCTGCCCGCCGGACGCCGTCCAGCACTGGGGGCTCGACAAGCGCCTGTGTGCGACCTTCGCGCAGGAGTTCGGCTTCTCGACGATCGTGCGCGTCTTCGGCGCGTTCCTGGGCGGCGACGACGACCAGGCGAAGCTTCGGGCGCTCGCCGGCCACGAGTGGTTCGGCATCTGGCAGGGGCTCTTGCGCGTCGTCGGCGCTTTCGGCGACTGCCCCCGCTGTCTGGCCGTCTGCCCCGTCGGCGACGACTACAACCGCTTCCTCAGGGAGGCCCAGCGCGAGATCCCCGAGAAGACCGACGCGAAGGTCGCGCGCGCGCGCGAGCTGCTCGGAATCAAGAAACGGGGCGAGCCGATTCGTGGCATGGCCGACGGGCGCGTCCGCTGGATCGGTGAGGACGGCTACCGGCCGCCCGCCCGGCGCGCCGGCACGCCCGCGTGAGCCTCACCGCCGCCGCGGTCAAGGCGAAGGCGAAGGCGCTCGGCGTCGATCTGGTCGGTATCGCGCGCGGCGAGATCCTCAACCACCACCCGCCCGACCCGTCGCGCCCGCAAACGCCGGCGCGCATCACTCCCGACGACTCGAAGTCGGTCATCGTGCTCGCCCGACGGCTCCTGACCGGCATCAACCGGCTCAAGGGGCACGACGACCGGCACAAGCAGTACTCGACCGAGCTCGTGCTGACCGATCTGGAAGAGATCGAGCTGAAGCTCGTCTACTTCCTGGAGGACGCGGGCTTTCCGTCGATCACGGTGCCGCCGGTCCACTTCGACCCGCGCCAGTACGATCCCAAGGGCGACACGCGCGGCCCGCTCTCGCTCGCCCACGCCGCGGTCGAGGCCGGGCTCGGCACCCTCGGCCTGAATCTGATGTTGCTCACGCCCGAGTACGGCCCGCGGGTCCTCCTCGGCGCGGTCCTCACGAGCTGCCAGCTCGAGCCCGACCGCCCGCTCGCCGACGCCCTGTGTCAGGGCGAAGCCTGCGGCCGCTGCCTGCTCGCCTGCCCGGCCGACGCGATCGGCCAGTGGAAGCTCGACAAGGAGCGCTGCGCGCCGCTGGCGTCGCCTTACGGGTTCACCTACCTCATGAGCCACGTCGAGCGCCTGGTGAAGGCCTCGCGCGAAGACCAGCTCACCCTCCTGAAGTCGAAGGAGTCGTTCATGAGCTGGCAGTCCATCCTGCGCGGCGTCGGCGTCTATTCCGGCTGCACGCGCTGCGTGGACGTCTGCCCGGTCGGGCGTGACTACGACGCGCACCTCAAGGACGCGCAGGAGCAGATCGCCGAGCGGACGCCCGAGAAGGAAGCGCGCCTGGCCGAGCTGGCGCGCCGGCGCGAGTCAGGGGACCGCGGCCCGCACTACGCGCACTCGGCGCGCTGGATCGAGGGATCGACCGCCCAGTAGAGACCGCTCGAAGCCCTGCGCCGATTGAGATTGATTCAGGACTACAGCGACTGACATAGCAATCAGGCACGCCGAGGCCAGCAGGCCGCAGACGAGCGTCAGAGGCTCAAGAGAAGAGCGTCGTGACGGCGATCTGCAAGCCCGGGAATGGCGGAAGCGGCCCGCGATCAGCTCCGGCGAGGCGCGCGGCGATCTGATAGGTGCGTTCGGTCAAGATGAATGCCTCGATGCTCCGCGCGTCCGGGTCGACGATCCAGTAATGCGTGATCCCGTGTCGCGCGTAGAGCTGAAGCTTGGCACCGCGATCGACCTGAGCTGTCGAGCGCGACATGATCTCGACGGCGAGCGTTGGAGGCCCCTCGATACCCCTGGCGGTGGCGAGCGACGACCGCGCGGATTCGAGATAGATGACATCGGGCTGGACGACCGTCGTCTCGCTGAGAATGCAGTCGAGGGGCGAGACGAATACCTCGCCAAGTTCACGCTGACCGACGGCACGACGATCCGTCGGGACGTGTCCGAGTGCCGCGTCCAGGTCGAGGGACACATCGCCACCTCGCCGGTGGTGCTGGGCGGAGCCAACGATGCGCCGCTGCTCGGTGCCGTGACCCTCGAGACGCTCGGGCTGATGGTGAACCCGCTCACTCGCGAGCTTCTGCCGATGCGCCTGATGCTGGCCGGCGCGACCGTGAGGCGCTGGTCCGCCGCGCCCCTACCCTCCTGACCCTCGCCGCCTCAGTCGGCGCGGCTCACGCGAACGGGTCGTCGTCCGCGCTCTCGTGCCAGACGTACTCCATGTTGCGCGCCGCGGTCAGCGCCATGTCGCGGCCGTGCAGGCGGGCGATGAGGCTGAGCGCCATGTCGATCCCCGCCGAGACGCCGGACGAGGTCAGGACGTCGCCGTCGTCGACCCAGCGCGCCTTGCGCTTCCAGAGGACTCGGGGCCCCTGCTGGGTCACCCAGTCCCAGGCGATCTTGTTCGACGTCGCGGGGCGGCCGTCGAGGAGGCCCGTCCGGGCGAGCAGCGCCGAGCCGGTACAGACCGTCGTCGTGATGCGCGCCCGGCGGCTCGCGGCGGCGAGCCGCTCGAGGAACGTCGGGTCGGCGACGGCCTTGCGCGAGCCGAATCCGCCGGGGATCAACAGAATGTCGTAGTCGGGCGCCTTCTCGAAGCTCCACTCCGCCCAGGTCGCGGGACCTTCCCCGGTCTTCACCCGGCCCGGCTCGCCCGCCATCGCGAAGATCTCGAAGAAGGGGCGCCGGCTGCCGTCGGGTTGCACGGTCCGGCACGCGGCGAACGCCTGGACGGGGCCGTACACGTCGAGGACGGTGAAGCCTTCGAAGAGCGCGACGGCGACGCGACGGATCGGCGGCGCTTCAGTCATGGGGTGTCTCCCAGAAGCGGAACCCTCGCCTTGGCGTAGGTCAGCTTCTCCGTGATGCGGCCGTTCTCGACGTGGAGGATGTCGAGCCCCACGAAGAGATCCTCGGTGTGGAAGCGGAGCTTGCCGTAGTCGCCGCGGAACTGCGGCCCGAACGCCGCGCGGATCGCGGCCGCGCCGCGGTTGACCGTCCCGTTGAACTCGTCGTACACCGCGTCGTCGGCCATGAACGACATGACGCCGTCCAGGTCCTCCCGGTTGAACGCCTCGGTGAAGCGGATCACCAGATCAGCCAGCTTCTCCCGTTCCATGGCCCATCTCCTCGCCCTGCCGAGCCCGCCGCTCCGGTCCAGGCGTAGTGACGATAACGCGTCGGATGGTCCGCCGCCAGCCCCGCGGTGTCGGTCGCCGACTCGAGCCGCCGCCGCGGTCGAGCCAGATCACACGTCGTTCTACGCGCCGCGAGCTTGGGCGTGCGAAGATTCCCTCAGGGAGGTAGGTGCCATGGCAGCTGCGCAGTCGGCCCCCGGCTTCTTCGAGACGGTCAACCTCCATTTCGACAAGGCGGCGGCACTCACGGAGTACCCCCAGGGACTCCTCGAGCAGATCAAAGCGTGCAACGCCGTGTACGCCGTCCAGTTCCCGGTCCGGCGAAACGGCGGCTACGAGGTCATCTGCGGGTGGCGCGCCCAGCACAGCCATCACCGCTTGCCGGTCAAGGGCGGGATCCGGTTCGCCCCCACGGTCGACGAGGACGAGATCAAGGCTCTGGCCGCGCTCATGACCTACAAGTGCGCCATCGTCGACGTGCCGTTCGGGGGCGCCAAGGGTGGGGTCCGGATCGACACGAAGAAGTACACGGTGCAAGAGCTCGAACAGATTACCCGGCGATATACGGCCGAGCTCATCAAGAAGAACTTCATCGGCGCGGGCGTCGACGTCCCGGCGCCGGACTACGGGACAGGGCCGCGCGAGATGGCGTGGATCTACGACACCTACTCGGCGTTCTACCCGGGCTCGATCGACGCCATGGCCTGCGTCACCGGCAAGCCGGTGACCCAGGGGGGCATCCGCGGGCGGGTCGAGGCCACCGGCCGCGGGGTCTACTTCGGGCTCCGGGAGGCGTGCGACCAGGCCGACGACATGAAAGCCCTGGGACTCTCGCGCGGGCTCGAGGGCAAGCGGGTGATCGTGCAGGGGCTCGGCAACGTCGGCTACCACACGGCCAAGTTCTGTCAGGAAGCCGGCTGCCTCATCGTCGGTCTCTCCGAGCGCGAGGGCGGCATCTATCGCGCCGAGGGCCTCGACGTCGACGCGGTCGTCAAGCACCAGAAGGAAACGCACTCGATCGTGAATTTCCCCGGCGCCCGCAACCTCGCGCCGACCAACCGGACGCTGGAGGCGGACTGCGACATCCTGATCCCGGCCGCGCTCGAGGGCCAGCTCACCGGTGAGAATGCGCCCAACATCCGGGCCAAGATCGTGGCGGAGGCGGCCAACGGCCCGACGACGGCCGAGGCCGAGAAGATCCTGCTCGATCGCGGCGTCCTGATCATTCCGGACATCTACCTCAACGCCGGCGGCGTCACGGTCTCGTACTTCGAGTGGGTCAAGAACCTGTCGCACGTCCGGTTCGGGCGGGTCGGCAAGCGGTTCGAGGAAGCGGCCTTCGATCGCATGCTCTCGGCCATCGAGAAGGCAACCGGGCGGCTCTTCCCGCCGGAGGAGCGGCTGAAGATCGCGCACGGGGCCGACGAGATCGACCTGGTCAACTCCGGGCTCGAGGAGACGATGATCACCGCGTACCACCAGATCCGCGAGCTGTGGAAGAGCACCCCGCGAGCCGGCGATCTCCGGACCGCGGCCTTCCTCAACGCGCTGCAGAAGGTCGCGACCACCTATCTCGAGCTCGGAATCTTTCCGTGAGCTATCCGGGCCACGCGTACTTCTTGGCGGCCTTCTCGTTCAGCTCGGTGCCCCAGCCCGGCGCCGTCGGGATCTTCATGTGGCCGTCGGCGATCTCCGGCAGCGCGGTGAACAGCTCATCGCGATAGGGCGTCTGCTCGGGGTCGCTCTCCATGATCCGCACGTTCGAGACCGAGGCGCAGAGGTTGAGGCGAGCTCCTTTTCTGGGCGTCAGTCGCGCCGCGGGGTGAAGCTCTTGACCGAGACGTACTGGTCCGGCCACGGAAGGTCCCATCCCTGCTCGTACGCGGCGTGGCGCGTCCAGTAGGGATCGTACAGGTGGCCGCGGGCGAGCACGCAGAGGTCGGCGCGGCCCGCCGCCAGGATGCTGTTGACGTCGTCGTACGAGGCGATGCTGCCCACCGTCATGGTCGGAATCCCGGCCTCGTAGCGGATGCGATCGCTGAACGGCGTCTGGTAGAGCCGCCCATACACGGGCTTCTGATCGGGCACGGTCTGGCCGGTGGACACCGTGACGATGTCGCAGCCGTGCTCGCGGAGTATTCGAGCTAGATTCACCGCGTCCTCGGCGCTGAGTCCCCCTTCGGCCCAGTCGGTGGCCGAGATCTTCACGGACACGGGCTTCTGCCGTGGCCACACGGCGCGCACCGCGTCGAAGACTTCGAGCGGGAAGCGCATGCGGTTCACCAGCGCGCCGCCGTATTCATCGGTCCGGACGTTCGTCAGCGGCGAGATGAAGCTCGCGAGCAGATAGCCATGGGCCCCATGGAGCTCGAGCATATCGAAGCCGGCTTGCTCCGCCATCCGCGCGGCGCGCACGAACTGGTCACGCACCGCGTCCATGTCGCCCCGGTCCATCGCCTTCGGCACCTGGCTGTGCGGGTGGTACGGGAGCGCCGAGGCCGAGATGAGGGGCCAGTTGCCGTCGGCGAGCGGCTCGTCGATCCCCTCCCAGAGCCGGCGCGTCGAACCTTTTCGCCCGGCATGAGCGAGCTGGAGCGCGATCCGCGCCGGGCTCGCCGCGTGAACGAAGTCGACGATGCGCTTCCAGGCGGCGAGGTGCTCGGGCTTGTACATCCCGGTGCAGCCGGGCGTGATCCGTCCCTCGCGGCTCACGTCGGTCATCTCCGCGATGACGAGTGCCGCGCCGCCGACCGCGCGCGAGCCGAGGTTCACGAGGTGCCAGTCGCCGGGCGTGCCGTCCTCGGCCGAGTACTGGCACATGGGCGAGACCACGATGCGGTTGGAGAGCAACATGTCGCGCAGTCGGAACGGCGTGAACATCGGGGGTGGCGGGGGCGCCGCGGGCATCGCGACGCGGCTCTGCTGCTCGGCCTGGGAAGCGTACCATCGGTCGACCGTGGCCACGAAGCCCGGATCGCGGAGCTTCAGGTTGTCGTGGGTCACGCGCAGGCTCCGGGTCAGCAGGCTCATCGCGAACTGGATCGGCTCGAGGCGCCCGTGATAGCGCTCGGTCTCTTCGAACCACTCGAGACTCACCTGCGCCGCGCGCTGCAGGCGCTCGACCTCCGGCCGCCGGTCTTCCTCGTAGGCCGCGAGCGCCTTCTCGACCTCGCCGTGGCGCTGGAGCGCGCGCGCGAGCGCGATCGCGTCCTCGATCGCGAGCTTCGTGCCCGAGCCGATGGAAAAGTGCGCCGTGTGCGCCGCGTCGCCCACCAGGACGACGTTGCGGTGGTGCCAGCACCCGTTCCGGACCGTCGGAAAGCTGCGCCAGAGGGATCGGTTCTTCAGGAGCCGGTGCCCCTGGAGCTCCTCGGCGAAGAGACGCTCGCAGAAGGCCAGCGTCTGGTCCTCGTCCGCCTGGTCGAGGCCGGCGCGTCGCCAGGTCTCCTCGGTCGTTTCCAGGATGAACGTGGACATGGAAGCGTCGTACCGGTAGGCGTGGACGCGCCAGAGGCCGTGGGCGCTCTCCTTGAAGAGGAACGTGAACGCGGGGTACGGAAACGTCGTCCCGAGCCAGACGAACTTGTTGGGCCGCCAGTCGACCTGCGGCCGGAAGTGCTCGGCGTACCGGCTCCGGACGACGCTGTTGACGCCGTCGGCGGCGAGCACGAGGTCGGCGTCGGCGTAGGCCGAGAGGTCGCCCACCTCCCTCTGGAACTCGACTCGGACCCCGAGCGCAGCACAGCGTCGCTGGAGGATGTCGAGCAGGAGCTGGCGCGACATGCCGGCAAAGCCGTGGCCCGTCGAGGTCAGCACCTCGCCGCGATAGTGGATGTCGATGTCGTCCCAGTGGGCGAAGTGGCCCGTGATCTCCGCGTGGCTCTCGCGGTCGGCCTCGGCGACGTTCTCGAGCGTCGCGTCGGAGAAGACGACGCCGAACCCGAAGGTGTCGTCGGCCCGGTTCCGCTCGACGACTCTGATGTCGTGGGCCGGGTCCGCCTTCTTCATGAGCAAGCTGAAGTAGAGCCCGGCCGGGCCGGCCCCGATCGAGACGATCCTCATCGCCTCGATTCTAGGCCAGCCGGCGCGCTTTCGGAGCCCATCGACGCTCTTTCCGCTTGCGGATATTGCGGGCTCCGGGTATTCGTATGACGGTATGGTGACCGCGGCGTCCGGGCGCCCGACGTCGTTGCGGGGGGCGGCGAGCCTGCTCTTGGCCGGGCTCTTCGTGGCGTTCCTCGTCACGCAGGCGCCGCACCTCGTCCACCACTTCTTCGAGCCGGATCTCGTCCAGGACGAGTGCCCGTTCGCCGCCAGCGGTGAACGCACCGGCGGGCTCCAGGTCGAGCCGGTTGCCGTCGTCGTGGCCTCGGAGGTCTCGACGCTCGCGCTGGTGCCGATGCGCCCCGTGCCGTCGAGCGTCGTCGGCCCCGCATTCCTCGGTCGCGCTCCGCCCTTCTCGGTCTCCTGATCGCGCGCTAGACAAGACCGGACCCGAGCCCCAGACGATCGTGACCCGTCTGGACACGCCGCCCCGCGGGGCGCGCTCCCGGCGCGGGTCTCGCCCTACGAACACCACGAACAGGAGTCGGGAAGCATCTATTTATGGCGGTTTGGCTCACTCGATGGCGAACGCTGGCCTTGGGCGTCTCCTGCCTGCTCCATCTCGCTGTCGTCATCGTCGCCGAGCAGTGGAGCGTGACCGCCTACGCGGCCAAGCCGCCGGTGCTGCCCGTCGAGCTCGTCACCCTCGAGGAGGCACCCACGCCGGGCCCGCCCCGCCCCCTCCGCTTGCCCAAGCCCATCGAGACGCCGTTGCCCAAGATGGCCGAGACCGTGAGCGAGCCGCCGCCCATCCAGAGCTCGGTGAAGGCCGAGCCGCCCGCTCCCGCCGTCGTCAGCGAGCCGGCTGCTCCGGTGCAGACAGGTCCGAGCCCGGCCGCGACCACCGTAACCGGTCCCGCCTCTCCGGCAGCCGAGGCGAACGGCCTTTCCAGCGGCCCCCCGGCGGCCGCGACGGCGCCTGCCCCGTCGCTCGCGTCGGCGCCGAGCGGCGGATCGACCGGCGCCGTCACCCGGTTGGCGCGGCCGCAGGGCGGCTATCAGGTCCGGCCGACCTATCCCTCCACCGCTCGGCGCCTCGGCATCCAGGGCACCACTTTGCTGAAGGTCTACGTCCTGATCGACGGCCGCATCGGCGAAATCGTCGTTCAGGAATCGGCCGGCCACCCCGATCTCGACCAGGCGTCCGTCGACGCCGTCCGCCGCTGGCGCTTCGAGCCCGCGCGGCGAGGCAATGATCCGGTCGCCATGTGGGTCCTGCTTCCCGTCGAGTTTCGGCTGAAATGAGCGCACGCACCTCGCAGAGGGAGATCGCGCTCATGCCGGTTCGCGTCCTCGTCTCAGTGTTCGCCGCGACGATCCTCGCCGTCGCCGCCGCTTCGGCCCAGGTCGCGCCGCCGGCGCCCCCGAAGCTCGAGCCCGTGGTCGTCGAGTCGGGCGTGCTCCCGCCCGACCGCACGCGCACCGAGGAGCAAGCGCGCGAGGAGATCGACCGTACGCCCGGCGGCGTCGAGATCGTTCCGAAGAAGGCGATCGACGAGTCGCGCGCCGCCAACTTGAAGGACGTCCTGGACTACGTCCCCGGCGTGCTCATCCGCCCGCGCTTCGGCGCCGCCGATGAGAGCCAGCTCTCCGTCCGCGGCTCCGGCCTGCGTAACAACTTCCACCTGCGCGGCATCAACGTGCTGATCGACGGCTTCCCCTACGGCAACGCCGACGGCTTCAGCGACTTCGAGTCGCTCGAGCTCCTGACCACCCGGTACATCGAGGTCTTCAAGGGCGCCAACGCGCTCCGCTTCGGCGGCAACACCATGGGCGGCGCCATCAACCTCGTGACCAAGACCGGCTACGACGCGGGGCTCATCGAGAGCCGCGTCGAGAGCGGCTCTTACGGCTTCTTCAAGGGTTATCTCGGCACGGGACAGGTCTACGGGCCGTTCGATCTCTACGCGAGCTTCAGCGACACCGAGCTACAGGGGTACCGGGACCACGGCGAGCAGACCAGGCGCCGCGCCTACGCCACCGGCGGCTACAAGCTGCCCGACGGTACGACGCTCCGCCTCGACCTCGGCTACGTCCACAATGAAGAGCAGCTCCCGGGCGCGCTCACGCCCGAGCAGTTCAGGATGAACCCACAGCAGCAGAACCCGGCCACTCGTTTTGCCAAGGAAGCGCGCAACTACGACTACGGCCGCGGCGCCTTCACGCTCCGCACGCCGATCAGCGAGACCCAGGCCTTCGAGTGGTCGACCCAGCTCAACTACCAGGACCTCGACCACCCGCTCGCGTTCGCCGTCATCGACCAGACGACGTACAGCTACAGCACCGAGCTGCGCTATCTCCTCGGCGCACCGCTCTTCGGCCGCGGCAATCGCTTCACGGCGGGCTTTCAGTTCTTCGGCACGCGGCAGACCGACGCCCAGTTTCAGAACGTCGCCGGCAACCGCGGCGCCCTGATCAGGAATCAGCTCAATACCGCCAACACCTACGGGCTCTACGCGGAGAACCAGCACGACGTCGTGCCCACCGTGTCCGTCGTGACCGGCGGGCGGCTCCAGTACACGAACGACGCCGTCCGCGACGAGTTCCTCTCCAACGGCAACCAGTCGGACTCGGTGGACTTCTTTGGCGCCACGCCCAAGGTCGGCGTCGTCTGGAAGGCGGCGCCGACCGTGCAGGTGTTCGCCAATGCCAGTCGCGCCTACGAGCCCCCGCTGTTGCTCGAGCTGACCGCGCCCGGCCAGATCGGCGGCGGTCTCGGCCAGCTCGACGCCCAGACGTCCTGGCAGTTCGAGCTCGGCACGCGCGGCAACTGGGGCGAGCGGCTGCGTTGGGACGTCGCCGCCTACGACATCGAGCTGTGGGACGAGATCCAGAACGTCAACGTGCGGCCCTTTCCCGGCGCTCCGTTCACCATCCCCCGCTTCCAGAACATCGACCGCTCGCGGCACACCGGCGTCGAGGCGGGCGCCGATCTCCTGCTCTTCAAGGACATCGCCCAGCGTCTGGGCCTCGGCGCGACGGGCGACGCGCTCCGCGCGCGCGTGGCGTATACGTGGTCGCGCTTCGTCTTCGTCGATGATCCGGTCTTCAACGACAACACCCTGCCCGGGGCGCCGACCCACTTCATCAACACGGAGCTGCGCTACGACCACCTCTCGGGCTTCTGGATCGCGCCCGGCGTCGAGATCGTGCCCCAGGGCTACTTCGTCGACAGCGCCAACACCACCCGCACACCGAGCTACACGCTGGTGAACGTCAAGACGGGCTTCGAGTACAAGCCCTGGAACCTCGGGATCTTCTTCGAAGCCAAGAACCTGACGGACAAGAGCTTCGTCTCCGCCGTCGCCGTCGACGACGCCAACCGGAACTATTTCTATCCGGGCGATGGGCGCGCGTTCTACGGCTCCGTCGCGTGGAGGTTCAAATGATCACGCTCCGCATCCTGCTGGTCCTCGGCCTCGTGCTGGCGGCCGGGACCTCCCGCGCGGCCGAGCTCGCGCTCGGGCCGCGTCTCGAGCTCAAGCACACGGCGAAGGGTCACGAGGCCCATCTCTCGGGCGCCGCCGTGACGGTGGGCCCCGACGGCGGCGTCCTCGTCGCCTGGGCCGCCCAGGAGGGCGCGGTCAACAACCTCTACCTCGCGCGCATGGGTAACGGCGAGGTCACGCCCATCCGAGTGAACCCGCCGGATCTCACGGTCGAGGCGCTCCATCACCCGCCCCGGCTGGCCGCGGCTCCGACCGGACCGGTGTACCTCTCGTGGTCGTCCGTCAAACCCAAGCCCGAGACGACGCTGTTTGCATCGGACCTGCAGCTGTCGCGCTCGCTCGACGGCGGCAAAACGTTCAGCGGGCACCTGCGGGTCAACGAGGACCGCCCGATCTCGCATTCCTTCGACGGCCTCGCGGTGACGGCCGACGGCACGGCGCTGGTCTCCTGGCTCGACGGGCGCGCAGGCGGCGCCAATGCCGGCACCTATCTGGCCCGCGTCACCGACCAGGGCACGCGCGTGGACGGCATCGCCCAGATCGGCGCGGACGCGTGCGTCTGCTGTCGCGTCGACCTGGCGACGGGACCGGGTGACGGCGTGGCGATCATCTGGCGCAAGGTGTTTCCCGGTGACATCCGCGACATGGTCCTGAGCACGTCGCGGGACGGGGGGCGCTCCGTCGGGGCCCCGGCGCTGGTCCATCCCGACGGCTGGCGCATCACGGCCTGTCCGCATCGCGGCGGCGCGGTCGGGGTCGACGGCCGCGGGCGCATCTACGCGAGCTGGTACACGGAGGGCAAGCAGGCGCGGCCGGATCTTTACTTCGCCATCTCCGAGGACGGCCGTCGCTTCGGAACGCCCCGGCGGCTGCACACGTCGACCACGTCGATCCCCGACCACTTGCGGATGGCGGTGGATCGGGACGGGCGCGCCGCCATCGTCTGGGAGGACTCCACGGCGGTGCGTCGCCGTGTCCTCCTCCGCTACACGGCGGACGGCGGACGCACCCTGAGCCCGATCCATACGCTGTCGTCGGCGATCAAGGCCTACGAGCCCGACGTCGCCGTGGCGCGCGACGGGGGCTTCGTGGTCGCGTGGCACGAGGAGCAGTTCCCGTTCGTGCAGACCGTCGTCCAGGCCGTGCGCGTCCGCTGAGGCGGACGCGGGCGGCTCGGTTGACAGGAGCCGTTCGCGGCGCGCATAGTCCCCGAGGATTCGCCATGGCCCAGAGCGTCTATCGCGACTACGACCAGCAAACGCTCGACGCCGAGTACAACAATCGCGAGAAGGTCAAGGACAGCGCCGACTGGCTCTCGCGGTACGCGATCGCCAGCGCCGAGACGCGCGCCACGCTCGAGTGCCGGCTCGACCTCGCATACGGCGCGCACCCCGGCGAGCGGCTCGACGTCTTCCCCGCCCGTAGCGCCCCGGCGCCCGTGCACGTCTTCGTGCACGGCGGCTACTGGCAGCGGCTCGACAAGTCCGATTCGAGCTTCGTCGCGCGCGCGCTCCAGCCGGCGGGCGCGGCGGTCGTCGTGATCAACTACGCGCTGATCCCGACGGTCGACCTGGACGAGCTGGTGCGCCAGTGTCGGGCGTCGGTCGTCTGGGTGCATCGCCACGCCGCATCGTTCGGCGGCGACCCGAACCGGATCTTCGTGTCGGGCCACTCGGCCGGGGGTCATCTCGTCGCGATGCTGATGTCGACCGACTGGCCGGCGTTCGGCGGTCTGCCGGCCGACGTCATCAAGGCCGGCTGCGGCATCAGCGGCCTCTACGACCTCGAGCCGATCCGCCTCTCGTATCTCAACGAGGTCCTGAAGCTCACACCGGAGGCGGCGCGCCGCAACGGCCCGGTGCACTGCCCGCCGCCGCGCTCGGGACCGCTCCTGCTCACCATCGGCGGCCTCGAGGGACCCGAGTACCACCGTCAGACCGAGGAGCTCGCGGCCGTGTGGCGGAGCCGCCGGCTGCCGTGCCAGGCGGTCGACATGGCGGGGCATCACCACTTTTCGATCCTCGCGGAGCTCGAGGATCCCGGGAGCACGCTCAGCCGGCTGCTGCTGCGTCAGATGGGCTTCCGCTGAGGCGTAGAATCGGATGTGAATGGCCGACTTTCTTCCGTTCGTCCGCCGCTGGTTCGATGAGACGTTCGCCGAGGCCACCCAGCCGCAGTCCCAGGGCTGGGAGGCGATCGCCTCCGGCCGCGATACGCTCATCGTGGCCCCGACCGGCTCGGGCAAGACCCTGGCGGCCTTCCTGTGGGCGCTCGACCACCTCCATCGCCTCGCCCTGAGCCGCCAGCTCGAAGACCGCGTCTACGTCGTCTACGTCTCGCCGCTCCGCGCGCTCAACAACGACATCGAGAAGAATCTCCGCGCGCCCCTGGCCGGCATCCGCGCCGCGGCCGCCGCCGACGCGGTCGAGCTCCCCGAGATCCGCGTGGCGGTGCGCACCGGCGACACGCTGGCGGCGCAGCGGCAGGCGATGACGCGACGGCCCCCGCACGTTCTGATCACCACCCCCGAGTCGCTCTTCATCTTGCTCACGAGCGAGCGATTCCGTCCCGCGTTCGCCCACACGCGGTTCCTGATCGTCGACGAGATCCACGCGTTGATGGGGTCCAAGCGCGGCGCCCACCTGGCGCTCTCGCTCGAGCGCCTCCAGGCGCTCGTCGAGGCCCGCGACGGCGGGAGGCGGCCCCAGCGGATCGGATGCTCGGCGACGGTGAGCCCGATCGAATCCGCGCTGACCTTCTTGACGGGCGCCACCGGGGTGGACGCGGTGGCCGTCGACGCCGGCTTCACGCGCGACCTGGACCTTCAAGTCCTGGCACCGGTGGACGACTTCCTGACGGCGCCGAGCGAAACCATCTGGGAAGCCGCGCTCCAGCAGATCGCCGAGCTGGTCCAGGCGCACCGCACCACGCTCGTCTTCGCGCAGAGCCGTCGCGCCGCCGAGCGGCTCGCGCGCGACCTGAACGACCGGATCCCCGACGGCCGCGTCGCGGCGCACCATGGCTCGCTCTCTCGCCGCGCGCGGCTCGAGGCCGAGAACCGCCTGAAGCAAGGCGAGCTGCGCGCGCTGGTCGCCACGTCCTCGCTCGAGCTGGGGATCGACGTGGGCGCGATCGACCTGGTCGTGCAGCTGCAGTCGCCCCGCAACATCGCCGCGGCCCTCCAGCGCGTCGGCCGCGCCGGTCACCTGCTGAGCCGCACCTCGAAGGGGCGGATCGTCGTGACCAAGGGCGAGGAGCTGCTCGAGGCGGCGGCGGTCGTGCGATCGATCAAGGAGCGCCAGCTCGACCGGGTCGTGACGCCCGAGGCGCCGCTCGACGTGCTCGCCCAGCAGGTCGTCGCCTCCGTCGCCGCCGAGTCGCTGACTGTCGACGTCCTGCACGCGCGCCTGCGCAACGCGGCGCCCTACCGGAACCTCGAGCGCGACACGCTCCTGGCGGTCATCCGCTCGCTCGCCGAGCCGCTCCCGGCCGAGGTCAAGGGTGCGGCACCCCGAATCCTGTGGGACCGTGTGAACGACCGGCTGCACGCGCGCCGGGGCAGCCGGTTCCTGGCACTCACCTCCGGAGGCACGATCCCCGACAACGGCCTCTACGACGTCTTCGTGGCCGAGACCGACCTCAAGGTCGGCACGCTCGACGAGGAGTTCGTGACCGAGAGCCTGCCGGGCGACGTGTTCCTGCTCGGCTCGCACGCCTGGAAGATCGTCAAGGTGCGCGCCGATCGGGTCCTGGTCGAGGACGCGCAGGGCATGTCGCCGACGATCCCGTTCTGGAAGGGCGAGCATCCCTCGCGCTCGTGGGAGCTGGGGCTGGCGGTCGGGCGGCTCCGCCGCGACGCCGCCGAGCGGGTCGACACGCCGGATTTCGCGGACTGGGCGGCGGCTACCTGCGGCCTCGACGCGCGGGCCGCCGCCGCGATGCGCGGCTGGCTCGTGAAGGCCGGCGAGGTCCTCGACGGCGTCCCCGACGACCAGGGGATCGTGGTCGAGTCGTTCTCCGACGAGATGGGCGGGCGCCACGCGATGATCCACGCGGTCTTCGGCATGCGGGTCAACGGCGCCTGGGGCATGGTCTTGAAGGAGAAGCTGCGGCGCGCCGGCCTCGTCGCCGAGGCGAGCCACGTGGACGACGGGATCCTGTTGTCGTTCGCGCCCGGCCAGGTTCCCCCGGCTCCCGAGCGCCTGGTCACCCTCGTGGCGCCCGAGGAAGTCGACGCGCTCCTCGGTCGGGCGCTCATCGGCACGCCGCTCTTCGCCACGCGCTTCCGTCAGTGCGCGATCCGCGCGCTCTTCATCCCGCGCATGTCCCGCGGCCAGCGGACGCCCGCGTACCTGCAGCGGCTCAAGGCCGACGCGCTGCTCGAGGCGGTCGGCGGTCAGGCCGAGTTCCCGATCGTGGCGGAGACCCTCCGGGAGTGCTTCAACGACGCGCTCGACGTGACGCGCCTGCGCCGTCTGCTCGAGCGCCTGCACGACGGGGAGATGTGGCGGCGGCACGTGGACACGCCGCTTCCCTCGCCGTTCGTCTACCCGCTGCTGCTCGCGTGGGACTGGGCCTACCTCGGCGCCGGTCACGCCGAGGAGCGACGGAGCGACGCGGTCACCATGCGGAAAGCCTGGTCGGTGGCGCCGGGGCCGCTGCGGCCGGAGATCGTGGCGGCGGTCGAGGCGGAGCTGCAGAAGACGGCTCCCGACCGGCGCGCGCGCGACGCGAACGAGCTGGCGGGAATTCTCGACGACCTGGGCGACCTGACCGACGAGGAGATCGGCGCGCGCGTGGTGGCCGACGCGCCGGCGCTGATCGGCGCGCTCGTCGAGGAGCGGCGCGTGGTCGCCCTCGACTTCGCGAGCGGACGGCGCGCGTGGGTGGCAGCGACCGACGCCGCGCTCTACCGGTCGCTCGACACCGACGAGGGGCTCGAGCGCCTCGCGTTGCGGCTCCTGAGAACACGCGGGCCGGTGCCCGCGGCCTGGCTCGCGGAGCGCTACGGCCTGGCGCTCGACGGCGCGACGCATGCGCTCGAGCGCCTGGCGGCGCGGGGGCTCGTGCGCCACGGCGCCTTCCTCGCCGACGCGGCGGCTCCGCAATTCGTCCACATCGCGGTGCTCGACGAGATCCAGCGCCGCCAGGTCCACGCGCGCCGCGTCCCGCGTCCGGTGGCCTCGGCCGAGCAGTTCTCGGCGTTCCTCCTGCGTCGCCACCACCTCCACCCCGATCGACGGCTGATGGGCCCGCGCGGCGTCCTCGCCGCGCTCGAGCTCCTGCAGGGCGAAGATCTTCCCGTGCGCGTCTGGGAGCAGGACCTCTTGCCGGCGCGCGTCGAGAACTACGAGCGCGAATGGCTCGACCGCCTGGGGCTCGCCGGCGAGATGGTCTGGACGGTGTTCGACCGGGCCTCGGGCGAGCGCGGCCGCTCCACGCGCGTGGGCGCCGCGCTGCGCGAGAACGTCGGCTGGCTCCGCGACGGCGCGGCCGCACCCCCGGAGATGGACACGCGCATCAAGAACGTCCTGCTGCATCTCCAGCTCCGCGGCGCCTCGTTCGCGCAGGATCTCGCGCGCGCGACCGGCCTGGGCGCGCCGGAGGTGCTCGCAGCACTCTGGGAGCTCTTCTGGGCCGGGCTGGTGACGCCCGACACCTTCAGCGCGATCGCCGCCGGCGTGGCGCCGCCCCGTCGCGCGCCGGAGAGCGGGAATCCACGCCGCCGCCGGCGCGGTCAGGCCCGCGGCGTCCTGGCGCGCCTGCCCGTGATCGGGCGCTGGAGCGCGCTCGGCGACGAGGAGCGACTCTCGCCCGAGGAGCGGGAGGAAGCGCGCGCCCAGCTCTTGCTCGCGCGCTACGGCGTCGTCGCGCGCGAGCTCGCGCAGGGCGACTGGGCCACGCTCCGTCACACGCTGCTCCGCATGGAGTACGGCGGCGAGGTCGTGCGCGGCTACTTCGTCCAGGGGCTGTCGGGCGAGCAGTACGCGCTGGCCGAGGCGCTCGGCGACCTCGACGCCCCGTCGCGCCGCGCCGAGCCGCACGTGCTGGTCAACATGATCGACCCCGCGAACCTCTGGGGTCGCATCTTCGCCCTCTCGCGCCGCGACGGCGCGCGGGTGCCGGCGCCGCGCCTGCCCCAGAACTGGCTCGTGTTCCGGCAGGGCCGCCCGCGACTTCTCGCGGAAGGCCACGGCCGCGACCTGACGCCCCTGGCCGGCTGGGAAGACGTGGACCTGCCCGGCGTCATCGCGGCGCTCCAGTCGCTGATGGAGCGCCCGCTCACGCTGCGGCCGGTGCGCCGGTTCGAGATCTCGACCTGGGACGGACGCCCCGTGCGCGGCAGCGCGGTGTTCGAGCCCCTCGTCGCGGCCGGCTTCAGCGCCGACGGGTCGCGACTTTCCTGGGACGGCTACCCCGGTCCGCGCTCCGTGAGGTGACCGCCCGATGAGCGGACGACTGAACGGCAAGATCGCGATCGTGACAGGCGCGGGCTCACGGGGCCCGGGCCTGGGCAACGGCAAGGCGACGGCGATCCTCTTCGCGCGGGAGGGTGCGCGCGTGCTCTGCGTGGATCAGGTGAAGGACCGCGCCGAGGAGACGGTCGGGCTGATCCGCGCCGAGGGCGGCGAGGCGATCGCGCACGCCGCCGACGTCACGCGCCCGGCCGAGTGCGGCGCGGCGGTCAAGACCGCGGTCGAGCGCTGGGGCGGCCTCGACATCCTGCACAACAACGTCGGCATCGAGTCGCGTCAGGGCCTGCTCGATACGTCCGAAGAAGAGTGGGATCGTGTGATCGGGGTCGACCTCAAGTCCATGTTCCTCGCCACGCAGGCGGCCGTGCCCGCGATGGTGAGCCGCGGCGGGGGCGCCGTCATCTGCGTCTCGTCGATCGCGGCGCTGCGGGGCTATGGCCGCACCGCGTACGCGACCGCCAAGGCGGGGGTGATCGGGTTCGTCCGCTCGGTTGCCGTCCAGCTCGGACCGAAGGGCATTCGCGTCAACGCGATCGCGCCGGGGCCCGTGTGGACGCCGATGGTCCAGGATCTGGGCGCCGAAGCCCGCGAGCGCCGGCGGCTCGCTAGCCCGCTCGGCACCGAGGGCACCGGCTGGGACGTCGCCTGGGGAGCTGTCTACCTCGCGAGCGACGAGGCGCGCTGGGTCACGGGTCACACCCTCGTCATCGACGCCGGCCTCACTCTCACAACACCCGAAGGATCGCTTGGCGGGGCCCGGTGAGGGCTCGGGGGGTGGCCCCGCGGGGGGATGCGTGCGGCTCCGTCACCCGCTCGCCCGAATCGCGGCTCTTCGAGCCGCGGACGGGACTCGGGGGTCCCACTCCGCCGCACGCATCCCCCCGCGGGGCCACCCCCCGAGCCCTCACCGGGTGGTTCGCGGCTGATAGCATCATCGTATGAGCACGAATTGGTACCGGCTCCGCTGCTCGCTCCTGGCCGCGCTTCCCCTTCTTTTTCTCGTAGTCTCTGCGGGGTGTGGGCGGGAGGCGCGGATCGAGTGGGAGAGCCCGGTGGAGCGGGCGCATCCGCTGGTGGGGCGTATCTGGGACGTGAAGGCCGGGGCGTTCATCAGCGAGTCGACCCTGGTGTCGCGGCTTGCCGCGAGCCGGTTCGTGCTGCTGGGCGAGCGGCACGACAATCCCGACCATCACGCGCTCGAGGCGAAGCTCGTCCGAGCGTTGATCGAGGCGGGACGACGCCCGGTGATCGGCTTCGAGATGCTCTCGACCGACGACGCGCCCGCGGTCGTGCGGTACCTGGCGCGGAGCCCGAAGGACGCCACGGGGCTCGGTGACGCCGTGAACTGGGCGCGCTCGGGCTGGCCCGAGTGGCGCTTCTACCAGCCGATCGCTCAGGCGGCCCTCGACGCGAGCGTGCCGATCATCGCCACCAACCTTTCGCGCGCGGCGACCGACGCCGTCCGCCGGAACGGCCTGTCCGGGCTCGGCCCGGCGCTCACGACGCAGCTGCGAATCGCCGAGCCGACGCCGGAGACGCGCCTGGCGATGACGCGCGAGCTCCGCGAATCGCACTGCGACCAGGTGCCGGAGAACATGATCGACCGGATGGCGGATATCCAGTGGGCACGCGACGCGCGCATCGCCGCGAGCCTGGCGCGCGGCGGACAGCGGGACGGCGCCGTGCTCATCGCCGGGGCCGGCCACGTCCGCCGGGACCGCGGGGTCCCGGTCCACCTGGCCCGCCAGGCCCCGGACGCCACGATCGCCAGCGTCGCGTTCGTCGAGGTGGACGGCGCGGCGACGAAGCCCGGCGACTACGCGGTGCGATTCGCCGGCGACGCCCTCCCGTTCGACTACGTCTGGTTCACGCCGAAGATCGACGACGCCGATCCATGCGAGACGTTCAAAAAATCGATGGAGACGATCGGGAAGTGATCGCGGCCAAGCGCATCTACGACCCGCCCGCCGAGTCGGACGGCACGCGCGTCCTCATCATGCGCCTCTGGCCTCGCGGCATCCGCAAGAGCCGCGTGGACCTCTGGCTCAAGGAGCTGGGTCCCGTCCTGCCGCTGCTCCGCGCGTTCCGAGCCGGCGAGATCGACTGGGCCGAGTACACCCGGCGCTACCTCGAGGGGCTGGGGCGGCCCGAGGCGCAGGCCCCGCTGGCGACGGTCCGGGCCGCCGCGAAAGACGGCCGGGTCACGCTGTTCTGCGGCTGCGCCGACGAGGCCCGCTGCCACCGGTCGCTGCTCCGCGCCCATCTGTTAGACTGAGCCGCGTCACGCGGGGGGAACGCGCTCGGCACCGTGCAATGCTGACGGGTGCCCGCAGGAGGTGCGACATGACCAAGGGTGGATCGAAGAAGATGCGCGCGTACGTTCTCATCGAGACGGCGCCGGGCAAGACGAAAGCGGTCAAGAAGGAGCTGGCGGCGATCGAAGGCAGCGACTCGACGGTCGTCAACCTTGACGCCGTCACCGGCCCCTTCGACTTCATCGCCGTGGTCGAGGGCCCGACGCTCGACGCCGTCGGCCGCCTCGTCACCGACGAGATCGGCTCGATCGACGGAGTGACCCGAACGACCACGTGCCTGGCCGTGGCGATCGGCTGAGATGCCGGTCCTGGTCAGGGCGGCGGGGCTCGCGCAGACCTACGAGTGGTACGTCCGCGAGGGTCTCGACCCCCGCGACGTCGACTTGTCGGCGGAGGACGCGCGGCTCCGGTGACCCGCCCGACCGTGCTCGTCTACCACGCCGACCGCCGCTATGCGGAGCTCGTCCGCGTCCCGAAGCGCGGAGTGAGCGTGCAGGTCGCCGCCACGCCCAGCGAGGCTGCCGGAGCCATCGCCGACGCCGAGATCCTCTACGCATGGAAGTTCCCGTCGCAGCTCTACGCGAAGGCCGGCCGGCTCAAGTGGCTCCAGGTGATGGGCGCGGGGGTGGACTGGGCGCTGGTGCCGGAGCTGCCGCCGGGTGTGCAGGTGACCCGCGCGCCCGGCGTGTTCGGGCCGTGGATGGCCGAGTACGTCGTCGGCTGGTGCTCGTGGGTGACGCAGCGGATGAAGCTCTACCGCGACGCCCAGCGCCAGCGCCGCTGGCTCGACCACGTGCTCCCGGACCGGCTCTCCGGCAAGACCCTGACGATCGTCGGCCTCGGGGACATCGGGCGCGACATCGCGCGCGTCGCGCGCGGGCTCGGGATGCGCGTGCTCGGCGTCACCCGCCGCGGCCGACCCACCCGCGAGGCCGCGCGAGTCTACCCGGTCAGCGCGATGGCGCGCGCCCTGGGCGAGGGCGATTTCGTCGTGGTGCTCCTGCCCCTGACCGAGGAAACGCGCGGGATCATCGGCGCCGACGCGCTCGGCGCCATGAAGCCGACCGCGTGGCTCATCAACATCGCCCGCGGCGCCGTCGTCGACGAGGCGGCGCTGCTGGCGGCGCTCGAGCAGCGGCGCATCGCGGGCGCCGTCCTCGACGTCTTCGACCGCGAGCCGCTCCCCCCGAGCCACCCGCTCTGGAAGCTCGACAACGTCGTGGTGACGCCGCACATCTCCGGCCCGAGCACGCCCGACGAGATCGCGCCCGTCTTCAACGACAACCTCGCGCGTTTTCTCGCCGGCCGGCCGCTCCGCCATGTGGTCGACCGCAAGCGCGGCTACTGACGATGCCGTCCCGGCGCAGCGACATCACCATGTCGGAGGCGGAGCTGACGCGCTTCCTCGACGAGGAGCGCGTGCTGACCTGCGCGACCATCGGGCCGGACGGGCGCCCCCACCTCATGCCGCTCTGGTACGTGCGCGAGGGCCTCACGCTCCTGGCCTGGACGTACGGCAAGTCGCAGAAGATCCGGAACCTCGAGCGCGACTCGCGCGCGACCGTGCAAATCGAGGCCGGACGCGACGCGTACGGCGAGCTGCGCGGCGCGATGCTCGAATGCGACGTCGCGATCGAGCGCGATCCCGCGCGCGTGGGCGAGCTCGGGCTCCGGCTGATGGCCCGCTACACGGGCGCCCCGCTGCCCCCCGAGGCGCGCGCCGGCGTCCTCAAGCAGGCGCCCAAGCGCGTCGTGCTCCGCTTCACGCCGACGCGCGTCGTCTCGTGGGACCATCGGAAGCTGGGCGGCCCCCACTGAGCTGACTACTATCCATGAACGACACCCCGGCGACCGGGCGGGGCCCGGCGCCCGGTACGCCGTGACCGCGCCGGTCCCGATCAGCAGCTTCGGTCCCCCCAGACCCGTGCTCAACAG
>Ga0137403_10001658_pt1 | contig 27845 bp, 28 predicted proteins | sample CZOMad2_1_16fung_FD_122057 | JGI IMG/M metagenome (GOLD analysis project Ga0137403, IMG submission 122057) | Vadose zone soil fungal communities from Angelo Coast Range Reserve, California, USA - CZOMad2_1_16fungal (Hybrid Assembly) | ecosystem: Environmental > Terrestrial > Soil > Vadose zone... | reverse complement strand
AAGTTCTCAAAGAAGCTGATGTAGCCCATCAGCCCGGAGATCGAGTCCAGGATCGGGCGCCCGGCATCGATTCCCACCTGCGCCACCCGACCAGGGCTCAGGAAATCGGCAGCGGACAGGCTGGAGCCGGACGCTTTGAGCCCGAGCCCAGAAAAGCTTTCGAAAATGATACGAGCGAGATTGTTCCAGTTGCCAATCAGGTAAGCAAACACACCGACGAACAAAGTTTTCTTGGCAAGCCTTGCAATGATGTCCTCGTCAGCCGCCCAGCTCCAGAATATTGCCGCGAGCGTAATATCGATGGCCGCCAGCGTGGTGGCCAGGAAGGCCACTTCACCGCTGAGCAGGCCAAAGCCGGAATCGATGTACCGGGTGAAAACCTCGAGGAAACGGTCGATGACGCCGGTGCCGCCCATCATCTGACCTCGTTCTGCCGATGTTCGGATTCAGCCGGCGAGACCCGATCCTGGTTCTTCCCTGAATTGGTGCCTGCAGTCGGCGTCGGCTCGATGGACGACGGCAGCGTCTTGGTTGACCCGAAGAATTGCCGACAATTATCCGCCCAAACCCGGCGGCAACTTTCGAGCGATACCGTCTGGTCCAATGTGACCGTTCGGCAGCGCGCGAGCTCTTTCGCCAGCGCGTCGGCTTGCTCGCGCTCCAGTGGGGCAATAATGCCGGCGTCTTCACCGCGCCGGCTGTGGATGATAGCCAAGGCCGCGAGCAAGCCGACGCCGATCGCCGCGGTTCGCGCGTACTGGCGAGGGGTGAGATACCGGCTCATCAGTGAAACATTTGAACGCTGGTGGATTGATAACCGGCGCCCGGCGCCAGGAAGCGGCGGAGTTGCTCCCTGCCCTGGTCCTGCGCGGTGGTACGCTGCGCGGCTTCGAGACTCTGAGCCCGACCTTGGGCCGCGACGGTCGCCGTGAGATCCGCGAGCTGCTGCGCCTGCAAAGCAACCAGCTGGTTTCCAGCTTGGGTGGCTTGCAGCGCGCCCGTTGCAGACTGGCTTGATGTCACCAACGCCGACATCTGGGTGCGGTGGGTGTCGAGATTGCCGACGACGCCAGCTTGTACCCTCAACGCATCCTGTAATGCCGCCACGGAAGTCTGCCAGCGAGATTTCGCATTTGCGATCAGCGTCTGGCTGGATGTCCCCGACGAAGCTGGAGCGTAGGTTGTCGAAAAGGCATGGTCGATCTGCTGAATGTCATAGGCGATGCGCTGCGCTTGGGCCAGAAGCTGCTGGGTACGCTGGATCGACGATTGAAGTTGCTGCAGCGACGAGTACGGCAGGTTGGCAAGATTTCTCGCCTGATTGATCAGCATCTGGGCTTGATTTTGCAGCGATGTGATCTGGTTATTGATCTGCTGCAACGTGCGAGCAGCCGTCAGCAAGTTCTGCGCGTAATTGTTCGGATCGAACACGACGACCTGCGCCGAAGACGGTGGCGTGGCGAAGCTGATTGAGAGCGTGACGGCACCCACCGCCGCGAGTTGACGGATACTGATCATGTTGACGTTCCCCGGGTGGAAACATTGGGTATGAGTTCGGCGGCCCAGCCAACACCGCGGTGCGCAAGCCAGGCGGCGACGAAACCGTCGCGGCCGTGTTCGGCGAGAATTTTCTCGATCGCGGCCTGATCGGACTTGGCCGAAGCAGCCGTGAATGCGAGCGCAACCTTGCCGAGATCGAGCTCAAACAAGCGATTGCCGCGCCGCGACTGGCAGTAGTAGTCGCGCTTGGGCGTCGCGCGGGCGATGATCTCGATCTGGCGGTCGTTGAGGCCGAAGCGGCGGTATATCGCCGTGATCTGCGGCTCGATCGCCCGCTCGTTCGGCAGGAACAGCCGGGTCGGACAACTCTCGATGATGGCGGGTGCGATCGCCGAGCCGTCGATGTCGGACAGCGATTGAGTAGCGAAGATCACCGAGGCGTTCTTCTTGCGCAGCGTCTTCAACCATTCGCGGAGCTGACCGGCAAAGCCTTCGTCGTCGAGCGCGAGCCAGCCCTCATCAACAATCAGCAAGGTTGGCCTGCCGTCGAGCCGGCTTTCGATGCGATGAAAAAGATAAGCCAGCACCGCCGGCGCTGCGGAGGTGCCGATCAGACCCTCGGTTTCGAAGGCCTGGACGTCGGCCTCTCCCAACCGCTCGGCCTCGGCATCAAGCAAGCGGCCATAGGGACCACCCAGACAATAGGGTTGCAGCGCGCGCTTTAGTGTCTGCGATTGCAACAACACCGACAGGCCGGTCAGCGTGCGTTCGGCTGGAGGTGCTGACGCGAGCGACGTTAGGGCCGACCAGAGATGATCTTTTGCTTCCGGGGTAATGACAATCGTTTCGCGTGCCAGGATATTGGCGATCCATTCCGCCGCCCAGCCGCGTTCCGCGGCGTCGTCGATTAGAGCAAGAGGCTGGAGCGCGACGGGCTCGCCTGTCTCGTCCGACAACGCCCCGCCGAGATCATGCCAGTCGCCGCCCATGGCCAGCGCTGCCGCGCGGATCGAGCCGCCGAAGTCGAAGGCAAAGACCTGGTTTCCCGGATAGCGGCGGAACTGCAGCGCCATCAACGCCAAAAGCACCGACTTGCCGGCACCGGTTGGCCCGACAACTAAGGTGTGTCCGACATCGCCGACATGCAGCGAAAATCGAAACGGGGTCGCCCCCTCGGTTCGCGCAAAGAACAATGCCGGCGCGCCGAAGTGCTCGTCTCGCCCGGGGCCTGCCCAGACCGCAGACAATGGGATCATGTGCGCGAGATTGAGCGTGGAGACCGGCGGCTGTCGAACGTTGGCATAGGCATGGCCGGGCAGCGATCCGAGCCACGCCTCCACCGCATTGACGCTCTCCGCCATGCAGGTGAAGTCGCGTCCCTGAATGACCTTCTCGACCACGCGGAGTTTTTCGTCGGCGACGCGGGGGTCATCGTCCCAAACCGTTAACGTGGCCGTGACAAATGCCTGGCCGATGGCGTCGGATCCAAGTTCCTGCAAGGCCGCGTCAGCGTCCATGGCCTTGTTGTGGGCGTCGGTGTCGAGCAATGCCGAGGCCTCGTTGGTCATCACCTCCTTCAGGATCGCGGCGATCGATTTGCGCTTGGCAAACCACTGCCGCCGAATTTTTGTGAGCAACCTGGTCGCATCGGTTTTGTCGAGCATGATCGCGCGTGTCGACCAGCGATAGGCAAAGGCGAGCCGGTTGAGTTCGTCCAGAATCCCAGGGGTCGTGACGGTCGGAAACCCGACCACCGTCAGGACCCGCAGATGCGATTGCCCGAGCATCGGCTCGAGGCCGCCGATCAGGGGCTCATCCGCCAGCACCGCGTCGAGATACATCGGTATCTCCGGCACACGGACGCGCTGGCGCCTGGTTGAAACCGTCGAATGGAGATAGGTCAGCGTTTCCTCGTCATCGATCCAGCGGATCTCGGGCATAAAGCCCTCGACGAGGCCAAGCACGCGCTCGGTGCGGTCGACGAATCCCCGTTGTACCTCGCGCGCATCCGCATCTCCGTTGCGGTCGCGTCCCTCGTAGAGGAATCGCTCGGCGCGCGCGGGGTCCTCTGGCGGAGGCAAATAGAGAAAGGTGAGGAAGTAACTCGACTCGTAGTGCGCGCCCTCCTGCTCAAATTCGGCGCGGCGCTCGACGTCGACCAGAGCCGACGCCACATCCGGAAAATGACCTTCGGGATATTTGCTTGCCGGATTCCGCTGCGCCTCGACAAAGACAGCCCAACCCGAACCGAGCCGACGCAGCGCATTGTTCAGTCGCCCCGCAACGCCGACGAGTTCCGCCGGCACGGCGGAATCCAGGTCCGGACCCCGAAACTTGGCGGTGCGCTGAAACGAACCATCCTTGTTGAGGACGATTCCTTCGTCGACCAAAGCCGCCCAGGGCAGGAAATCCACGAGCTGCGTAGTGGAGCGGCGATATTCTGAGAGGTTCATCATTGGTTCAAATCCCCAAATAGCCGGAGATGCGAAGATGGCGGCGCACGACATCGACGAACTGGGGGTCGCGTTTCGCCGCCCACACCGCGGCGGCCTGACCGATGAGCCCGAGCAGGAGACCGGCGAGCCAGAGCCGCAAACCGAGACCAAGTGCCGCCGCCAAGGTGCCATTGAGGATCGCAACCGCACGCGGTGCCCCACCAAGGAGGATCGGCTCGGTCAGCGCGCGATGCACCGGCACGGTAAAGCCGGGAAGCGGATCAACGTCGTCCGTCACACCAGCACTCCGCCACCGAACGAGAAGAACGAGAGGAAGAAGGAACTGGCCGCGAACGCGATCGACAGACCGAACACGATCTGAATCAGCCGGCGGAAACCACCCGAGGTGTCGCCGAACGCGAGCGTCAAACCCGTGACGATGATGATGATCACGGCGAGGATCTTGGCGACAGGGCCTTCGACCGATTGCAGGATCTGATTGAGCGGTTGCTCCCAGGGCATGTTCGAACCGGCGGCCCAGGCGGAAACGGAGACCAGCATCTGAGCGCTGGCGGCAGCAATGAGCGCGGCACTACGGCAAATGCGGAAACGTATTCGTGTCATAGCCGATCTCCTGTCGCGTGAAGGACATAGTCGCCGGTCGGTCCAAGGCCTTCGACCTGGGCGAGCTCGGAGAGCCTGCGATCGGACCCGCGGCCGGCCAGCACGGCGATGACCTGGATCGTCTCGGCGATCAAAGCGCGCGGCACGGTGACGACGGCTTCCTGAATCAGCTGCTCCATCCTGCGGAGCGCACCAAGGGCTGAGCTCGCATGGATGGTACCGACGCCGCCGGGATGGCCGGTTCCCCAGGCCTTCAAGAGATCAAGCGCTTCCGCGCCTCTGACTTCACCGATCGGGATGCGATCCGGTCGCAAGCGTAGCGATGAGCGCACGAGATCGGAGAGCGAAGCGACGCCGTCCTTGGTGCGGAGTGCGACGAGGTTAGGCGCCTTGCATTGCAGCTCTCTTGTATCTTCGATCAGCACGACGCGATCGGCGGTCTTTGCAACCTCCGCCAGCAATGCATTGGTGAGCGTGGTCTTGCCGGTGGAGGTGCCGCCGGCGACAAGGATATTGCGGCGACCCGCGACGGCCGCGCGCAACGTCTCGGCCTGATGAGCATTCATGATGCCGGCGGCGACGTAATCGTCGAGCGTAAACACGGCAACGGCGGGTTTGCGGATCGCAAACGTCGGCGCTGCGACGACGGGCGGGAGCAATCCCTCGAAGCGCTCGCCGGTCTCGGGCAACTCTGCTGATACCCGCGGCGAACCCGGATGCACCTCTACGCCCACATGATGCGCAACGAGCCGCACAATGCGTTCGCCATCGCTGGCGGATAAACACTCGCCGGTATCAACGAGGCCGCCCGCCAGCCGATCGATCCAGAGCCGGCCGTCGGGGTTGAGCATGACCTCAACGACTTTAGCGTCTTCCAGCCAAAGCGTGATGGCCGGCCCCAACGCGGTACGCAGCATGCGTGCGCCGCGCGACGTCGCCTCCTGATTGAGATGATGAATTGCCACTTGTGCCCCCCAACATCACTGACCAATTTTGGCGACTGCAATTGCAGTCGTGATGTCGGGGATCATTAGAAAGGGCAGTATGTGCGACCACGCAACAAGATCAGATCAGGCGTAGGGCTCTGGCGTAGAAAGGCCTGATAACGGCGAAGCCGTTCATGAAGAGCCACCCGTATGATCCAGCGTCCTGTCCTTGGAAATCACGTCCTGAGAAATTTCCTGCGCCAAGCTCTGCCCCTTCGCCAACCGTCGCCCGAGCGCTTCGACAAAACCTTCGTAGCGCTCACGGCCCTTGGCCTGGGCGGCCGGTTGCGCCGTGTCCGGCAATGGTGGGGTGACCGTCAGCCAGAAGCGCACGAACAGAGCAAGAGCTTCGTTCGAGATGGTGACGTGGCGTTCCAACCGTTCCACCTGTCGCGTCAACCGGTCGAGCCGGCGCCCGAGTGCAGCCTCCATCCGCTCAGAATTATCCGGTGACAGATATGAGGAAAGTGCAGTCTCCACGACCAGCGCTTGCGGCACGCGCTTGCGATTGGCGTAATCGGCAAGTTGACCTGCGAGATCGGGCGGTAGGCGAAACGTGTGTTTGCTCCGCATCGCTTACTCCGAAAGCCCCATGCCGTCGCCAGGATCCATCGCAGTCTGGCGCGCCAGACTGCGGACCTGCTCGCGCATGGCGCGGGCGCGAATGGCGTCATCATCTGGGTCTTCCTCTGCGAAGACGAACTCCGGCACGGCCTTTTCTGACTCCGACACGATTTCTTCGTGTTGAGGGAGTTCTGGCTCGCGCCGGATGCCGGCGTTCGCGGGATCGTCGATGAGATTCTCACCTGACGAAACGGCTTCCTGACCGCTGCTGACAGCCGCGGGGACAGCCAATCGGCTCCAATCGTCGGACGGAGCGACACTTGGTTCCTTGCCGACTGTCGGCGGCGCCAGCACCCGCACGGTCAGCCTGATATCTTCATAATAGCGCGCCTTCTTCGCCCGGATTGGCGGCACGCCAGAGACCAGAACCAGTTCGTCGGCGGGCGGCAACTGCATCACCTCACCCGGCGTCAGCAATGGTCGCGCTGTCTCCTGACGCGAGACCATCAGATGGCCAAGCCACGGCGAGAGCCTGTGACCGGCATAGTTCTTCATTGCCCGCATCTCGGTCGCAGTGCCCAACGCATCCGACACGCGCTTGGCGGTGCGCTCGTCGTTGGTGGCAAAGGACACGCGTACGTGACAGTTATCGAGGATAGAATTGTTGGCTCCGTAAGCCTTCTCGATTTGGTTCAGCGATTGCGCGATCAGGAAGCTCTTGAGGCCGTATCCCGCCATGAAGGCCAGCGCGGACTCGAAGAAATCGAGCCGGCCAAGTGCCGGAAATTCATCCAGCATCAGCAGCAGCCGATGCCGCCGTCCCTTGGCGTCCAGGTCTTCCGTCAGCCTCCGACCAATCTGGTTAAGAATCAGGCGCACCAGCGGCTTGGTCCGGCTGATGTCGGAAGGCGGAACGACGAGGTAGAGACTGGCAGGCCGGTCGCCCTCGACCAGATCGCGGATACGCCAGTCGCAGTGGTGCGTGACCTTCGCCACGACTGGGTCACGATAGAGCCCGAGGAATGACATGGCGGTTGAAAGCACGCCGGAGCGTTCATTCTCGCTCTTGTTGAGAAGCTCGCGTGCTGCCGAGGCGATGACCGGATGCGGCCCCGCTTCGCCAAGATGTGCCGACGTCATCATGGTCCGAAGCGTCACCTCGATCGGCCGTTTTGGATCGGACAGGAAGCTCGCAACACCCGCAAGCGTTTTGTCCGGCTCGGCGTAGAGCACATGGAGAATAGCGCCGACGAGCAACGCATGACTGGTCTTCTCCCAGTGATTGCGGCGTTCGAGCGATCCTTCAGGGTCCACCAGCACGTCCGCAACATTCTGGACATCGCGCACCGCCCACTCACCGCGCCGAACCTCCAGCAAGGGATTGTAGGCCGCTGACTTCGCGTTGGTCGGATCGAACAGCAACACCCGACCGTGCCGGGCGCGAAAGCCGGACGTTAGGTTCCAGTTCTCACCCTTGATGTCGTGGACAATGCAACTCCCCGGCCAAGTCAGAAGCGTCGGCACCACCAGGCCGACGCCTTTCCCCGAACGCGTCGGCGCGAAGCACAGCACATGCTCCGGTCCATCATGTCGCAGATAGTCGTCCTCGAACTCGCCGAGCACCACGCCGTCCGGCGCGGCGAGACCCGCAGCGCGAATCTCAAGTGCTGTGGCCCAGCGGGCCGAGCCGTAGGTCGCGGCCGTCTTGGCCTCGCGTGCCCGCCATACCGACATGCCGATGGCGACCGCAACCGCGATGAAACCTCCCGACGCGGCGATGTACGCGCCTTCCACGAAAACCTGCGGCGCGTAGGCGTCGTAGGCGTACCACCACCAGAAGAACGACGGCGGCAAATAGACGGGAATTCCCGAGATCAGCTCGAACCATGGCAGCCCAAGCTGCGGTTGATAACCTAATTTCCACGCCACCCACTGCGTGGCAGCCCACATGGTGATGAGCACGATCGCAAGAGCGACGACGATCTGGCCCCAGAGTATCTTGGTCGCGGACATCGTGGCCAAGAATCAGGTGTTGCCCGTGCCGAGAGCAAGAGTCGCTTCATTGTCGGGCGTACGGACGGCGACTGCAGGCTATGATTCGGGCGAACGTAGCTGGCAGGCCATCGAAGTCTCCTATCGGAGGCAACCCGGAAAACATCTACTCTTTGCGAGCATTGCGCATGTTGACCCAAATGTATGGTCCGGCCGTGCGTTGCAAGAGGTTTCGTCAACCTGGCAGATGCGGTCTTGCATCAATGTATCCGGCCTCTGATTGGAGCGTGTGGTGCTCCGGGCCATCATGGATATCAGCGCGCATTCGAGCTGATGAGCGGACAGGCCTCGAACGGGCCATTCGGGTCACCAGTGTTCGCATGCGCCGGGAAGACCGATCCTCCTTCGTCGTCTTATCCTCTCGCAGACCTCGACGGGTAAGGGATGTTGGTTACGTCATCGATAGCTCCTTACTTCGCGCTGTTCCTTTGTTCGTGCCTGCGTCGGGATCAACGGCGATCTGGTCGCCAGTGGCGAGCGCTGCGCCTCGACCACCAACCGTAATTTTCGCGGTCGCCAGGGCGTGGGCGCTCGGACTCATATTATGTCGCCGGCGATGGTTGCAGCGGCCGCGGTCTGCGGTCACCTCGCTGATATACGACCTTTGATGGCGCTCAAAAACCTGGGGTGACGGGTATGGAAAAATTCACCCGCATTGCGGCCTCGGCTTGCCCGCTCCCGGCCGAGAACGTCGACACCGACCAGATCTTGCCTGCGCGTTATCTCAAGCTGCCGCGCAAGGGCGAACACGGCAAAGTTTTGTTTCGCGATTTACGCTTTGACGCGAACGACCGCGAGCGACCAGACTTTCCGCTCAATCGGCCCTGCTGGCGGGATGCGAGAATTGTTGTGAGCGGGCGCAATTTTGGCGGTGGTTCTTCGCGTGAGGCGGCAGTCTATGCGCTTTATGACTCCGGTATCCGGTGTGTGATTGCACCGTCATTCGGTGATATTTTTCGCAGAACGCGACCAAAAATGGATTGCTCACCGCGGTGTTGAGCGAGGCTGAGACCGGTGCGTTGATGGCTGCGCTAACACGCGAGCCGACTTTGGCGGTTACGGTTGATCTCGCATCGCAATCAATTGTATGCGGCGAACTACGATTTAAGTTTACGATTGACCCGGCCCACCGAACCCGCCTGCTGAACGGTTGGGACGATTTTGATGTCACTAATTCCTTCCGCGAGGAGATCGGTAAATTCAAGGCTGCCAACCGAACGGCTCGGCCGTGGGCGACGCCCTCATAGACGGTAGCGTCGGCACGACCTTCAAGCCTGGCAGCGATGCCCATGATGCGATCGAATTTGGATCGACTCCCCGTATGCGCGTCGGAACAGCCCTTCACCAGCCGGCGTGCCGCCAGCGGCAGCCTTGACCCGCGCCAGCCAGGCGGCGCGGTGCTTGAGTTCTCGGGCATGCCTGAGCATGCCACGACGGAAGCGCTTAAGTCCGGCAAGAACGTATAGGGCGACGAACCAACAGAGCTCTTCTCATAGCGGCAGAACCTCACCCCAAAAGGTTTGGTAACCAGGTTGCAATCGGCGGAAACGCGATGATGATCAGCAGAAGAACAATACTCATCGCGATGTAGGGCACGACCGCTCGAAAGATGTGCGTCATCGTTACTTCCGGCGGAGCCACGCCTTTCATCGTCATCAGGAGAAGCCCGTGAGGAGGCAGCAGCAACCCGAGTTGCATGCAAATCAGATAGAGCACGCCAAACCAGATCAGATCGATGTCGAGCCGTTGCACGATTGGCATGAAGACCGGCAAAGTAATGAGCATCATGCTGACTTGATCCACGAAGATTCCGAGAAAAATCAACAGCAGCATCATGCCGGCCAGAATGGCGAAGGCAGAAAGTCCCTGGCCGAGAATGGCGGACACGATGCCTTGCGTCGCGCCGGAAAAACTCAGGATCTGCGAGAACGTAGTCGCGCCGAGGATGATGAAGAGGATCATCCCGGAAATGGCGACAGTGCCGCGCAAGGCTTGCAGCAAGTTTTTAAAGTTAAGCGCGCGATAACTGGCCCCTAACGCCATCGTCGCAAGCGCGCCCAAGGCGGCCGACTCTGTCGGTGTTGCAATTCCCGCCGACATTGCGCCGATCACGACGACAAAGATCGAAGCGAGCGGCAGGACGTAGAGCAGAAGCAACTCGTAGCGCGCCCAGCCCGTTTTTCTTTCGATCGGCGCGGCAGGTGCAAGATCTGGCCGCGCCGTGACCCGAACGACGATGTACCCGACAAAGGCGGCACTAAGCATCAAGCCCGGCACGACACCGCCAATCAGGAGCTTGGAAATCGAAATTCCCGAAAGGCTGCCGAGCAGAACGGTGAGCGCGGACGGAGGAATCAGCATATCGACCGCGCCGATCGCCATGATCGGGCCGGTTGCCAGAACGGGGTTGTAGCCTCGCGACAACATGACCGGCAGCATCAGCGAACCGAGCATCGCAGTCGTCGCAATCGTCGAACCCGAGATCGCAGAAAAAATCGTTCCGGCGACGATGGCGACCACGGCCAGCCGGCCCGGTACCTGGCTGATCAGCCGTTCCACGCCGTCGATGACTTTCAGCGCGAGGCCGGTGTGGAACAGCACCTCCCCCATCAAAACGAAAAGGGGAATCGGCGTGAGCGAGAAATTGATCGCTGCGGCGACACTGTTGCGCGCGACCTGATGCAGCCCGGCATCGCCACCGAGAAACAGGATCGCGCCGATCACATTGATCGCGATGAACGAGATCGCGACCGGCATCCCGACAAACAGTAGTACGGTCGAGCCTCCGAGGAGCAGCAGCGAGGCCATTTGCCAGGACATGCTCACGCGTCGCTCCTCTGGTATGATACGGGTTTCAAGCCGCAGAAACAGCGTCGGCGCGCAAGCCGATCTCGGCCACGGAAAGCCGGTGCATGCGGAAGATGAATTCGATGCCCAGTAGGACGAAGCCAACCGGCAGCGGTGCAAGCGCCCACCACTCCGGCGTGATTAATGTTTTGATAGCGATTGAGCCGGCCGAATAGCTCGCCACCGTGATGAGGGTCCCGTACCAGACGAAATAAATGCAGCAGAGCAGACCGACAATGTCGCCGACCCATTCCAGTATCCAGGCCACGCGTGTTGGCAGAACGCGCAAGATGATGTCCACGCGAATATGCTGACCCCGACGGAGCAACCACGGTGCGGCCAGCAGCGTCATAAGATAGAGAATATCCTCCGAGAATTCATTGCTGACCGCGACACCGCCGGCGCCGACGTTGCGAGACACGACATCGGCGCCGATCATGACGGCCATACCCAGGAGTAACAGGCACGCCACCAGCATCAGGCTATCGAGCGCGCGCTCATACCAACCGGACAGCCGCTCCATGACGGAGCTCACCTCGACGAAACGATCGCTCTTCATTTTGTTGCCGCGAAAAAATTCCTGATCTTCGGGCCGTGTTCGGGACTTTGCTTAATGATCCCCTCCCAGCCGGCCTGATACGCTTTCGTCCGATAAGCTGCCGCTGCCGCTGCATCGAACTTGATGGTCTGAATGCCGGCGTCGGCCTGCCGCTTGGTATCTTTAGCGTTCTCGGCGACGAATTCCGCCGCGGCTTCCGCCTCTGCGCGATCCGCCGCATTGCGCAAGACGGCCCTTTGCTTGTCGTTGAGCTTGTCCCACGTCGTCTTGTTGACGAGGACGGAAACCTCGGCGGTGTAGAATCCGGGATCAACGCGATACTTCGTTTTTTCATGCCAGCCGAGATCGAAAATCCCGGTGATTGGCCAGCCATATCCATCGACTACGCCGCGCTCGAGCGATGTGTAGACTTCACCCGGCGGCGTCTGCACCACCGTGGCGCCAAGCGCCTGGAAGAAATCGCGATACACCGGCGTGATCCGAATCTTCAGTCCGGTGAGATCAGGAGACATAATGGGCTTGTTCAAATAAAGATGAAACGGATTGTTATCGACCAGGCGCGCCAGGAAGATGGCATTCATCTTTAGCGCATAGATCATGGCCATGTAATCGTACCCGCCGTTCTTGCGAAGCTCCGACATGGAATGTTCGGTGAGCTTCCAGGCGTCGGATTCCGGCATGAGGTTGGTGGTGAACGCGCCGGTCGTGTTGGCGATATCGACCACGCCGCTCTTGAGGGCGTTACCGACTTCAAATGGCGGCATCGCCTTGGGTCCCCCGATATAATTGATCTGGATGACGCCCTTGCCGTCCGCATTCACCTGGTCGATGAATTTTTCAAAGCCACGCGAGTAAGTGGTCTTCTCCGCGAAAGCCGAGACGGCGCGCAGCGTGACTTCCTGGGCCCAACTCGATGAGCAAACAAGTAATGAGCTAACAAGTGTTGTCGCGACTAGACCGAGCGCAAATTTCCTGCTCATGTGACCATCCCCCGCGCTGCCGAGTTCGAATGCTCAGTTGCTTGTTATGAAACATATTTCCAACCTAAGTATTTTTTGTTTAGGAGAAGCGGGTTGGAGAGTCAAACGAAGGCAGTTACCGCACTTGAGCGATAACTTCACTGTCGCGACATTTCAGGCAAGGGATCTCGCTGCGCTTGGCGCGCGCCGTTATACGGCAGCGTTGACCACGTCGGGCCCACGGACTCCGGTCAGGAAGCAGGTTTCCATTTGGCCTCACGAATTCTATAGAAAGCTTTCGATCGTCTTCAGAACTCCCGATAGAGCGGCACCCTCCTCATCTTGCAGGGCTGCTTCTCGCGACCGACGCACCCAATCCGCAGCGTCGGCACGACCTTCAAGCCTGGCAGCGATGTCCATGATACGATCGAATTTGGATTGACCGCGCGTATGCGTGTCGGAATAGCCCTTTACCAGCCGGCGTGCCACCAGCATCTCTATCGCGAGGTCATGGTCCTTCTCTGCGGCGGCCTTGACCCGCGCCAGCCATGCGTCGCGATGCTTGACTTCGCGGGCGTGCCTGAGCGTGCCACGGCGGAAGCGCTTGAGTCCGGCAAGAACGTATAGAGCGACGAACCAGCGAATCCCGCCGCTTTTCACCCGGCGCCCGCGATTGACGATCGTATCGAGCAGCCGGAACAAGGCAGGACGGTCCTCAATGAACCGGCCGAGTGCGAACGGCAACGAGCCCGTGACCTCGTCCATGCGCGGGTGCATGAATTCGGTTGTGTAAACGAGCTGGTCGGCCGTGGCCGCGACTTCCGCGCGCACCCGCTCGAAGCGGCTGCCGCGCGTTTTCAGGTCGGCGACTCGATAGACATCATCATAGGCCATGGCCACGGCGATATATTTTGCGGCTGTTCGGGTAAATGCGTAGTCGCGGGCCGGCTTGTCGATGGCGAGCATGCCGGCCGCCAGGTCGAGATATTCCGTACCGTAGTTGATGTCCTGGAAATCGACCGCCCGCTGCAGGCCGGCCGCTATCATGTCATGCGTTGGCTCCGGAAATTTGGTTCGCGCGCGCGCAATGAGCGCGTCATAGGCGGCGTGGCCGACGAACTGCAAAGCTGGAAAACGCTTAGCCGGCGCGGACGGTGCAGCTGACCACCTTACCTCCGCCATGTCTGCGCGTTCGAAGCCGAGCGCAAATGCACGCAGACTCGCTTCTACGCCGATGCCCGCGGCGCGGATCGTCGCCTCGAAAACCGAGCGCGGGAATGGTAGCGCCTTGCTAGCTGAGAGCGCACCGAACAATACCGCTGAGATCGCGCTTCCCGATTGCTTTGCCGCTTCCTCCATGTCGAAGGCGATAAAGCGTTTGGTACTCGCACGCGCGGCGGCATAGACCAAGTCTGCATTTCCGATGCCATCGCCCGGGACCTGCTTTTCCGACACAGCATAGGCGCGGTGCGATGAGGCGATCAGTGTGGTGCGGTTCGGCGTCACAAGCCCGCGCTGAATGGCACGGGCCGCTTCCATCAGTTCGGCGCCGATCACCACGTCGACCTCGCCGGGCACTGCCATCAGCGAGAGAACGGGCCGCAACCGTATCGCTGCGTCCAACGGCGGCGGCAAGGTCTCAATATAATAGACTGTTGCACCGGTGCGCTGCGCCACGCCCGGCACAGAAGTCGACTGCGCCACCCAGCCTTGCGCCTGGCACAATTCAACGATCCAATCGACCAGCACGCCGCCGCCCTGGCCACCCATCGCCATGACGGCGATGGCGAGCGGTCTCGTGGTGTCGAGCGCGGTACGGCCGGCGGCGACGTTCATCATGGCTCCGCCTCAGGCGAATTCGATACGGCGCCGCGCGCGGCGCCGTTGCAGGTAGCCTATGACGGAGCGGCGCAAGCGTGCCATCATGAGATCCATGCGCGTCGGATTGTGAATGATGTCGGCTCGATAGAAAGATGGACAGAGCACCGCCGCCTCCGCCACCTCGCCGCAATTGCCGCAGCCCACGCACGTGTTGTCTACCGCGGCGACGGGGTCGTCCTTTAGCGGGTCGTCCGTGCGCTTGACCGACAGCGACGGGCAGCCGGAAAGACGGATACAGGCGTGATCGCCCGTGCAGACATCTTCATCGACACCGTAACGCTCGCGCACCATTCGTCGACCGCCCTTTACCGCTTTGGCGAACAGCGGCTTCTCGCGCCGTTGCCGGTTCAGCATGCATTCGGATGATGCGACGATCACCTTCGGCCCGGGGGTCTTGCTGGCGAGCGCCTCCTTCAGCGTGTCGCGCATCTTGCCGACGTCGTAGGTGCGGTCGATCTGGCGCACCCAGGTGGCGCCGACGCCTTCAACCGCCTTGGCGATCGGGTGCTGTGTCGATCGCGTCACATTGCCAGCGCGCGAGGAGAGAATGTCCTGGCCGCCGGTCGCCGACGAATAAAAATTATCGACGACGATGATGACACCGTCGTGTTTGTTGTAGACGGCATTGCCGATGCTCGAGGTGAGGCCGTTGTGCCAAAAGCCGCCGTCGCCGATGATCGAGATCGATTTCTTGTCCGCCTGAACATTGAAGGCTGCGGCTGAAGCAGGGCCGAGGCCGTAGCCCATGGTGGTGGCCCCGATATTGAACGGCGGCAGGATCGAGAACAGGTGGCACCCGATGTCCGCGGCGACATGGTGCGGACCTACTTCCGTCTCCACCAACTTCATCGCTGCGAAAATGGGACGCTCCGGGCAGCCGATGCAGAAACCCGGCGGCCGCGGCGGCACCGCGCTGACTAGCGCCTTCACCCGCGGATCGTCACCAATCACGGGCTCGTTCGGCGCTCGCGTTTGGTCGGTGAGGGCGTCCGGTAGAATTGCGCTCAAGAAGCCCCGAACACCCTTGAACATCACCTCGGCCGTATACTCGCCGGCCATAGGCAACACGTCCTTGCCGAAGACTTTGGTATTGACATCCCGACGCCGCAAGATGCTGTTGATCGCCTGCTCGATGTAATCAGGCTGACCTTCCTCGACGATCAACACCGCCTGCTTACTCGCGAAGAAGTCTATGATCTCGTCGTCGACCAGCGGATAGGTGACGTTCATTACATAGAGCGGCACGAGGGAAACACCCCAAACGTCGGCGAGGCCGAGGCGTTGCAGCGCGCGCATGACCCCATTGTACATGCCGCCCTGCATCGCAATCCCGATGCCACTAATATCTCCTTCGAAGGTCTCGTTGAGCTTGCGTGCTTTGATGAATTCCAGAGCTGCGGGCAGACGCTTCTCGATCTTTTCCTTCTCGTGAAGGTAGGAAGCCGGCGGCAAGACAATCCGGTTTACGTCGCGCACCGGATTCGCCAGCGCCTGCTTCGGCGTGAACGGCGGTCGCTTGTTGTCCTTGGCAACGAAGGAACCAGTCACGTGGCAGGCGCGGATGCGTAGCTCCAGCATCACCGGGGTATTGGAGGCCTCCGACAGTTCAAAACTGTCTTCGACCGCCTTCACGATCGATTCGAGATTGGGCCTGGGATCGAGCAGCCAAATTTGCGACTTCATGGCGAAAGCATGTGAGCGCTCCTGCATAATGGAGGAGCCTTCGCCGTAATCCTCGCCGACGATGATCAGCGCGCCACCCGTGACTCCGCTGGAGGCCAGATTAGAAAGGGCATCGGACGCGACATTCGTACCGGCCGTGGACTTGAAGGTAACCGCACCGCGGATCGGGTACATGACCGAGGCGGCAAGCGAGGCGGCCGCCGCTCCCTCCGAGGCGGACACCGAGAACTGCACGCCCAGCCTGGCCAAGAGATCCTGCGCGTCGGAGAGCACGTCCATGAGGTGGGAGATCGGCGCCCCCTGATAGCCACCCACATAGCCGACGCCGGATTGCAACAGCGCCTTGGTCAACGCCAGGATGCCTTCGCCGCGGAATTCGCGGCCTGCGCCGAGTTCGAGGCTGCGGACCTCCTCGGCGAATGATCTTTCGGCCATTGAAATCTCCGTTTCACGGCAGACTAGACGGTTTTCGCGTCGCAAGCACGCGATCGCGCGTCATCGGTTCAAAAGGGGACCACCAGCCCGTCCAGCGGGGCATCGCAATTCACGAGGTCGACCCGCTTCATCGCGATGCGCAGGGTCTCTCCGTCGGCCAGCAGCCGATGCATATATGTGCCGGCGAACAGCCGCTGTTCTTCCCGCCGGTATTCGACCATCATGAATTTCGAGCGCACAATTTGCCCCGGCTCGCCATTGTCCGGCTCCGAGCTGAGATTGGTGACGATGCGGCTCGTGCGCGAACGCGGTTCTTGCGAATAAATGCGCGGATCGGCGAGCCGGCGCACGCGCGTTTCCAGCAGGCGGCGGTCGTCGTACATCAGCGAGACCGTGTCGAAAGGACTCGTTTGCCCGGGCTGGCTCGGCACCCAATAATGCGCATCCGGCGTGAACAGCGCGAGCCACGCGTCGAAATGGCCCTCGTCGAGCAGCCGCGCTTCGTGAATCAGGAATGCCTCGCAGGCGCGAAGGTCCATTTCAGCCGGGATCGGCGATGATTTGCGCGTCGCCGCATCAAGGATCGTCATGCCACGGCCTCTTGCCTGTCAGTCGCCCCGGCCTTGCCCAGCATGTAGCCCCGCCATGCGTCGAACATGTTGCGGATATAGACCTCGCTGGTCGAGTTCTTGCCTTTGCGCCCACCATGCGCATCCGGCGCGTCGCTTTTGTAACCGCGGCCGATCTCCAGCCATTCGGCGCCTTCGCTGGCCAAACCCAGCGTAATACGATTGTAAATCTCCAGATCGTCGGTGAGCACGAGCGAACCGGTTCCATTCACCACATTGGCGAAGCTGATCGTGTTGCGGAACATCTGCTCCGGCGCGCCGCGCAGCTTGAAGCAATACGTATGCACGACGGTGCGATCGACCGCGACGGGATGAATGACGCGCAGCTGCTGGAACTGGCTCATCATTGACAGGTTTGGATAGATATTGCTGTTCCAGCGGCGCACCTCCATGATCCGCTGTGTCTCCGCCTTGCCCTTCCTGGCTTCCAGCGCGGAAACATAATCCCGGAACGTCGGGTCGTTCATGGCGGCAACGAGCTTCGCATCGTCGTGATAGTCGCCGAGATAGCTGTGGCCATTCGGATAGGTCCAAATGCCGACCTGCGATTCCCAGAAGCTATAGGGCGCGCCGTTCTGCCGCATTTGGCGGATGGCGATCTCGCCCGAGCCGTCGCTATATACGTCGTCCTTTTGCTCCTGCGCGGCGGCGATCGAAGAGCGATGGGTGAACCAGGGATGCGCGGCATCACACAGGTTCTCAAGATATAGTTTCCAATTGCCGTTGTAGGTATGCTTGAACGTCCCGCCCGCGACCTCGATCTCGCCATCCGGCGCACGATCGACCATATCGTCGAGCGACGTCTTCATATATCCGATGAAATCCTCGAAGCTCTGCCCTTGCGCGGCCAGTCTCAGGAAGATGAAGCCGCGATAGCTCTTCACATGCGGCACCTGCACCATGGCCGTGTTGGGGTTCTTGGCATCGAAATCGTCCGGATAGCCGTGATTGAGTGGCACGGCTTTCAACCGTCCGTCGAGGTGATAGGTCCAGCCGTGATAGCAACACTGGAATTCATCGGCGCAGCCCGCGTCGTTGGCGACGACTATCGCGCCGCGATGGGCACATTGGTTATGCAACGCGCGAACCTCACCGTCCTGTCCCCGCACGACGACAAGCGGCTTGCGCGCGACACGCGCACAGAAATAGTCGCCGTGATGCTTGATTTGACTCTCGTGTCCGACGTACGTCCAGGCAGAACCGAAAATGCGCGACATTTCCAGTTCAAAGATAGCCGGGTCGGTGTAAATTCGCCGATGCACACGGCCCGGCTCCACCATCCGGGACAGCATCTCCTCCGATTGATCGGCATTCATCTGCATGCGGAGCTTCCAGTTGAGGGTGAGAGCGGGCCGGCAAACAACAACGAAGCATTTCTCGGAATTGCGGAGCGCAAAACGATACCGTACAGTATCGACAACAGCAAGAGGCAACTGAATGACCGGCTCCCGAGGCAAGCGCGTTGCGCCGTCCGGAAATTCCGGCAGGAGCAAGTCGGACGCCAAGCGCAAGGCCATCCTGCGCGGCGCCAAGGCCGTGTTTCTCAAATTGGGATTCGGCGGAACCAGTATGGATGAAGTCGCCGCGCGGGCCGGCGTTTCGAAAATGACGGTGTACCGCCATTTCGGCAGCAAAGAAGAACTGTTCGCCGGCGTTATTACCGACCTCTGCAACCGGATCGTGGCAGAGGACCTTGAGCGTATCTTCGAGCAGCAGCCGGAAGACGCATTGCGACACTATGCGCAGCGGATGATCGACATCGTCTTTGCGCCAGATACGATCGAGCTTCACCGTATAGTGATCGCGGAAAGCCGGCGCTTTCCCGCGCTCGGCAGATTGTTTTACGCCTCCGGCCCGCAGGTTTGCATCGATGTGCTGGTGCGTTATTTCGAGCGTAACCGCCGCAACCCCCGCTTTCGGATCACCGATCCATTGCGTTCGGCGGAAGAGTTCCTCGAATTATTGCGTGGCTATGCGCATCTGCGCGTGCTCCTCAAGATCGACAAGGCGCCGTCGCGCCACGAGATCGCCGCGCGCCTCAACGGCGCCGTTCGCCACGTGCTGCAACCGGCGGAGCGAACTTTCAGAACGGGCTGACAACCCTTTTTGGTACGTAGTGCAGTACGCGACGTTCGATCAGAATGACGGCGAGGTAAGCGACACTGCCGATCAACGTCAACATGATGATCGCGACGAAGACCATCGGCGTGTTCGCCTGGCCCTCGCCCATCGAGAGCAGGAAGCCGAGCCCGGAATTGCCGCCGACGAGTTCGCCCACCACCACGCCGACGACCGCCAGCGTTGAACCGATGCGCAGCCCCGCGAGAAACGGCGGCATCGAGGCGGGAAATTCTATTTTCCAGAAAATCTGCGCCCGCGTCGCCTTGAAAGAGCGGGCGAGATTGATCAGGTCGGGATCGACACCGCGCACCGCAGTCATGACGTTGACCAGTACCGGGAAAAACACGATCAGGATGGCGACCAGGATCTTTGGGTACACCGAAAAACCCATCCATAAAATGAAAAGCGGTGCGAAGGCTACCTTCGGCGCAATCTGCAAGGCGAGGATATAGGGCGAGAGTGCGATCTCCGCCGTCTCCGACATGCCCAGCAGATAGCCGATCGAGGCGCCCAAAAGGCTGCCAAGAGTGAAACCAGCGATCACTTCGGCGGCGGTGATGCCGGCGTGGAAGATCAGATTGTCTGCGTGCCACATGCGCAGGAATTCCTGGAAGACGACCGACAGCGGTGGCACGATGAAGGACGGAATGCCGAGCATCTGCGGTCCCCACTGCCAGCCGGCGAGAAAGAGGACGAGCAGCACGACGCTCGCCAAGGCTCCGCGGCGCATGCGTGTCGCTGGGTTCGTTCCGGTCATTCGCGGGTCACACTTGATTCGCCGCTTCCGTGGGATGGCCGATGTCAAGACGATCCATCAGCCGTGACACATAGTCCTGGACGCGACGATCGCGCCGCCGAGCGAATGGATCCTCCCGGTCGGGAATGTCGATGCTCACTTCGTCGATGATCTTGCCGGGGCGCCGGCTCATTACCAGAATGCGATCCGACAAAATCACGGCCTCCAGCAGATCATGGGTGATCAGCAGCGCGGTCTTGCCGGCTTCCTTCAAAGTCTGCGCCAAATCGTATTGCAGCATAATGCGTGTCTGCGCATCGACCGCCGAGAAGGGTTCATCGAGCAGGAGCACGGACGGATCGGCCGCCAAGGTCCGTGCCAGCGCCGCACGCTGCCGCATCCCCCCGGAGAGTTGGTGTGGGTAGTGTTCGCCGAATTCCGCCAGCCGAAACTTTAGCAGCAACGCGTGTGCTCTTTCCTCACGGTCATTCCTTGAGACGCCCTGGATTTCCGCGCCGAACATCACGTTTTCGGCGATCGTCCGCCAAGGCAACATGAGATCCTTCTGCAGCATGAACGCGACATGCGAGTTTGGTCCCATGACCGGCTCGCCGTCGACATAGGCAAGACCCGAGCTTGCCGGGTTCAGCCCTGCGCCTATATTGAGCAACGTACTCTTGCCGCAGCCACTCGGCCCGATGAGTGACACAACTTCGCCGTCGGCGACTTCAAACGTCACGTCCTGCACGGCCGTCAGCATTCCCGCCTGTCCGTTGAACCGCATAGTGACGTCTCGATATTCGAGTCTGTTCACTGTGATCCACTTGGGGTTAAGGACGGGGGGTGACTCTAAACGAGACTGAAGAGTATAGTAATTGAAAAATCGAGGCTGTCACGCCTTTCTTGTAATCGCTCGATCAACACAGGCCGACCCGAACGGAGAACGTCAACATCATGAGGACCATTCCGATACTGAGCGGCAATCGCCGCAGGTTCTGCACCGCGCTGGGCGCGACGGCCCTCGCCGGCCTCTCGCCATTCGGTTCCGCGCGAGCGGCTGAAAGCGTCACCTATCTGTTTCCCGCTCCGCCCACCCTGCCGGCTTTCGGGCCGATCCAGCTCGCCAAGGGCAGGGGCTATTTCGAAAAGGAAGGCCTCGACGTGAAGTTCGAGGTCGGCCGCGGCGGCGTCGACGTGGCCAAGCAGGTTGGCGCCGGTAACGCGGCGGTCGGCGGTATCGTCGCCGATGGTCCGATCGTGGTGCGCGGAAACGGCGTGCCGGTGAAGATCGTATGCGTGTTCGGTGGACGCGGTTTCATGCAGTTGGTGGTGCGGCAGGATTCCGGCATTACCAAGCCTGCCGATCTCAAAGGCAAGACCATCACCGTCATGTCATTCCAGGACACGACCTTTTATGCACTGCTTGGGTTGCTCGCAAGCGCAGGTTTGTCGCAAAGCGACGTCGACATCCAGGCCGTGGGACCGACCGGCGTCTGGCAGTTCGTGGCCGCCGGCAAAGCGGTGGGCATGGCCGGCGTACCAGACTGGATCCCGCCAGTGGAGGCCGCCGGAGTGAAGGTCGACATCCTGCAGACCGAAGACTACTTCCCGCACATGGCCCAAGGAATCGCCACGTCGGACGAGATGATCAAAACCAAGCCGGAGCTGATTCAGAAAATCGTCACTGCCGCGCTGCGCGGCATGAAAGACATCATGGACGACCCAAGCAGCGCCGCCGTCGATTTTGTCAAATTTGTACCGGGATGGGAAGGCAAAGAAAGCGCTATCAAGTGGGCCTTCGAGTACTACGCCAAACACGTCTACCCAGGCCAGACGAAGCTCGGTGAAGTCGACGGGCAACGGCTCGCCAGGCTGGAGGATTTTTATTTGGCCAAGGGCATCATCACCAGCAAGGTGCCGGTGAACGATCTCTACACCAATCAGTTCATCAAATGAGCCTGAGAGCGCACTAAATGGGAAACAGAACTTCGGCGGGGGCGCATCGGGGCTCTTGTTCGCTTAATGGGGTTCCTTGCGGCTGTCAGTCCCGACCCAGCCGTGCTCGGAAATGTCGAACACGACCCCGTCCGGGTCCTTGAACTTGCGTTCGAAATTGCCCCTCCGCGCATCGCCCAGATCGAAGAAGAACTTTCCGCCCATGGCTTCAATCTTCTTCTGCGTTTCCGCCAGATCGTCAACCTGGAAGCCGAAGTGGTTGGCGCCGACATGGCCGACCGGGCTCTTGAGATCATTGCCTTTGGTGCCTGAGAAATTAAGCAATGCGAGATTGATGACGCCGTCGCTCATGTAAATCGCTGAGCCGATATCGATGACTTCCTGCCCGACCCGTTTGAGTCCGAACACTTGCTCGTAGAAATTTGCCGATTTCTCGAGATCGCGGACGCAGACTGCGAAATGCCTCAGACGCGCCATTTCCCCCTCCTGGACTGGACAGACATACGTTGGATAACACATTGTGGGCCGAGTGTCAGCGCGCCAGTCGTTTTGTTCTATGTGTTCGTATAAAGTCGTTCCATGATTGCGAAGCGGAGAGCAGAGATCATCGGTGCCGGCTTTGCAGGTCTCGCCGCGGCCTGTGCGCTGGCACAACGCGGCTGGCAGGTGCGGGTGCATGAGCGATCCGATCAGTTGCGTGCGACCGGCGCCGGCATCTACGTCTATGAAAACGGGCTACGCGTGCTGGAGGCGCTCGGCGCCTACGAGGAAGCGGTCGCGACCGCACCCATCGCGCACACGCGCGAAGTGCGCGACGAGAACGACCGCCTGCTTTCGGTGCATCGCTGGGACCGATCGAAGCGCGTGTTCAGCGTCGTGCGGCTGCAGGTGATCCAGGCGTTGGCGGCGGCGGCGCAGAGGGCCGGCGCCGAGATCGTGACGAGTTCGGAAGGCCTGCGCGCGTCACCGGACGGCCGCTTGACTCTCGCGGACGGGCGGGAGGTGCAGGCTGATCTCATCGTCGCCGCTGACGGTGCTAATTCGGCGCTTCGCGATTCGGTCGAACTGCTAGCGAGGCGGCGGAAGCTCCCGGACGGTGCCATCCGTCTGCTGCTCGACAAGACGCCGGAGGAAAGGCAATCCGACGGTGGCACCACCGTCGAATACTGGTCCGGCAGCCGCCGCGTGCTCTATACGCCGTGCAGCGGCGACACGATATATCTCGCCCTGACCATGCTCGACCGAGATGAGATCGCGACATCGGCACCGATCCGGTCCGAGGCTTGGATCGGCTGGTTTCCACATCTGAGGGATCTGCTTCTGCGCGTCGGCCTGGAGGGCCGCTATGACCGTTTCGAATACATCAGGCTCAAGCGGTGGTCGGCCGGGCGCGTCGCGGTTCTGGGAGACGCCGCGCATGCCTTGCCGCCCAATATCGGCCAGGGCGCCGGCTGCGCCATGATGAATGCATTATCGCTCGGCGTGTTCCTCGATCGCCACGATGGCGTGCCCGAAGCGCTTACCGACTGGGAGCGGCAGGAGCGGTCGATCACCGACCACACCCAGCGCGTCTCGCTATTTCTCGGCATGCCGACGGCATGGCCCTCCCCTTTGCGGCGCGTTTTCTTTCAGCTCGCGGGCCGTTCCAAGTGGCTGATCCGCCAGCGCACCCGCACGGCGGCGCACCGCCCGACAGGAACGTAACGATCGCGAAAGCCTAATGGCTACAAGGTCGTCGCATGCTCGTGCACGTGACACCGCTTCCTTAAGGGTGAGGGAAAGCTTAAGCGTTGCGGTAGAAATTGCGCATCGGCAGCGCACGCTTGCGTTTCAATTGGAGAGATCGTCCGTGACCTTGGTGTACCGTGATTTTGATCAGCAGGCGCTCGACTTTCAGTACAACAATCAGGCTCAGGTCGCCGATCCAAAGCGTTATATCGACTCGTACAGGACCGCGAGTGAAACCGCGCGTGCCCGCGTCGCGCATATCAAGGACGTTGCCTACGGCAGCTTACCGGACGAGCGGCTCGATATTTTCCTGCCCGCCGGCGTGTCCAAGAGTGACCGGCGGCCCGTCGTTGTCTTCCTGCACGGCGGTGCCTGGCGCAACCTCGATCTCGCCAGCAGCAGTTTCCCGGCCGAGACTTTCACTGCGCGCGGCACGCTTTACGTTTCCATCGGCTTTTCAAACATGCCGGCAGCAAAATCTCTCGACGAGATGATCGCCCAGGTGCGCACGGCGCTGGCGTGGCTGTGGCTCAACATCGAAAGCTATGGCGGCGATCGCAACCGCCTGCATCTTGCCGGCCATTCCTCCGGGGCGCATCTCGGCGCCATGGCGCTCGGCACCGACTGGCCGCGGCTGCACGGCATTCCGCCGGCTCCTGTGCGCAGCGCCGTTCTGGTCAGTGGCATCTACGATCTCGAGCCGGTGCGATTAAGTTACCGCAACGAGATGCTGAAGCTCGACCGCGCGGCAGAAATCCGTAACAGTCCGTGTCGCAATTTACCCGTGAGCGGACTGCCTTTGCTGATCAGCCATGGCGAATTCGATACGGCCGAGTTCAAACGCCAAGCTCATGATTTCGAAGCGGTGTGGCAGCGTTGCTACGGAAATGCCGCCAGGATCGAACTCGCCGGCCTGAACCACTATGAGACGATCGAGACACTCGTTGATCCCGAAAGCCCGCTTTCGCGCGCGACGTTTGGATGGTTTGGTATCTGAGTCAGCGTTGATGGCAATACGAGGATTTGGATCTCTTGCGCAGATCGAATTCGAGCTGTTGGCGATGTCGACGCCGGACGTCCGCCGGGGGGGGGATAATTCGTCAAAATCGCAACATCATTCGATTCAACGTATTTTGTTAGCTCGCGCCGGCTCGGCGGCGGCCCTGTTTCCGAAGCAAAGCGATCGTCTCGCCAATCTGCACGATGTCCTCTTTGCTCACCGCGCTCTCCGGCGGTGGCGGCGTGATCGCCGGAGTCGATGGCGGCATTGGGGGCCCCTCGCCGCCTCAACCGCAATGCCCATCCCAAGATCAGGTCCGAGCGGCGTCCATCGGCCGCGATGATAACATCAGCGAGTTCGCACCTCCATGCAATTTGGCGCTCCCTAGGGGAATCGAACCCCTGTTTCAGCCTTGAGAGGGCTGTGGCCTAACCGCTAGACGATGGGAGCGTGAGCCTCTGTCGCGAATCGGTTCTGACTCGTGGGAACACGAACCAGACCCATGCCGCGACCTGAAGGACGAGATTGAGAGCAAAGGCAGCCCTATAGGCGATTTCGGGATAGTGTCCCGCTTCAGGCGTCCATTGCTGGACAATTACACCGGTCGCGTATTGCACGACGAACGCCGCAGCGATATGGCATAAATTCAGCGCCCCGTTGGCCCGCCCAGCAAGTTCTTTCGGAAAATATTCCGCCACAATCGCATAGCTGAGGACGGTAGCCGCGCCGACCGCCGCCACAACGGCCCACAGGAAATATGATGGCAGCGGCAAGCGCAGGATCAACGTGAGCTGAGTTGCAATAAACACAGCCGTAACAAACACCAAAAGTAGCTCTGGTCCAACACCACGCCTGCGGAGCCGATCGGCTGCGACACCAAGCAAAAGAGCCCCCAAACTGAGTGCGACCGCCATGGCAAATAGGTGCTGCACCACCTCTACCCGATCAAGACCATCAACCTCCGTAAGCCACTGCGCCGCCCAGAGTCCCTGCAGCGCCCAAGCCGTTCCGATACAGGCCGACGAGAGCGGCGCGAGACGCCAGAAACGTGGATCGGTGTAAATCTTTCTCATGCCAGCCGAGACCGCTCCGTTCGCGTTCGGCGCAGCCTCGGGCACAACGCAAAAGATGATGGCCGCACAGGCGGCCGTTAGCAGAGCGAACAGACCGAAGAGTTCACGCCAGCCGATCCAGACCAGCAGCAGGTCGGCCGGCAATGTCGCCGTCACCGCACCTAGCGCACCAAGCATTACCATCAACCCGTTGAGGAGCGGCACGCGATCCCCGGGAAACCAGAGAACAAGAGCCTTTAATCCTGCGGTCAAGGCGGCGGCCACGCCGAAACCGATCAACGCGCGGCCTACCAGAAGCATCAGAAAATTGTCCGACGCCGCGAACAGTACCGAGCCGACTGCCGCGACAACCAGTAATGCGCTCTGGATTCGCCGCGGACCATATCGGTCCAGGAGAATGCCAATCGGAATCTGGGCAGCCGCGAAGGCCAGAAAGTAAACCGAAGTGAGCAGACCAAGATCGCCGGCGCCAAACCTCAATTCCGTCGTCAGTGGAGCCGCTATGACCGCATTGATGGTCCGAAAGAGATAGGCGAGGCAATAGCCGGCGGCGAATGGCAGGAATACGCGCAGGATCAGAGATCGGTTTTCGACGACGTCTTTCGTCACCCGTCTCACTGCCGTCAGCCAGCTCCGCGCGCATCGTCGCGGTGCGACCGCGGCCTCGCCCCGATTGCGGTTGGTGGTGGATTCAGTGAAGGGGACGGCCGGTTCGACCTGGAAAGCCGCCAATGCTGCCGTCCTCCCGGACGGCAGCCGCATGCTGTGACAAGTCGTCAAACTCCGTCGATGCCCGCTGGCTTGGTTCGTAATCCGTCGATGGCGCTCGGGAGGCCTCGCCCTGCCCCAAGCCGCGCGCAGAAAGCACCGGCCGTGTCGTTCCCAGCCGGTCGATCGTCTCCCGCATGAGAGGCAATCCCAGATCAACCCGCCGTCCCACTTGCGCCGCGAACTCATTAAAACGTTCAGCCCCCAGCACACACGAAGCACGCTGGGCCGCAGCTGGCATTGGTGGTGTAACGGCTAGATGGAATCGCGCGTGAAGGGCGACGGTCTCATTTACGATCCGGAGACCGCGATCGAGCTGCTCGAGCTGACTACTCAATCCGGTAAGCCGGTGCGCCACTGTAGCGGCATCGCCGATATCATCGTCGGAGCCCAAGAAACGATCGAGGGCTGCTTCGACAAGCGCCGATTTGGTGGCACCGGGACGCTTGGCTGCGGCTGCCAACCGCGCGGCCACGCCTTCGGACAGATAAACGCCAACTCTGGGTTTCATGGTGAGAGACTCTCTGAAGAGGCGATAAGAAAGACCACGGCTACTGATGCAAACGAATGACGTCGGCATCGACCCTTTCCTGACTGACAGGGATGAGCGAACGAGCTGGGAATGCGCGTCGATACATTCCCAGACTTGGGTCAATCTCGATTCCTGGAAATCCACGACGCCATCTGCCGCGCTCGGCGGCGCTTAGAAAACTTTCGACTTGAGCATTGAATGCTGTCGGCTCTTCCAGATTGATCGCGTGGCCGGTATTAGGACAGATCCAGAGACCGGCGTTGGGAAGAGTAGATTTAAGCATCAGATTGGTCTCGAGGCAGCGCACATCCTCGTCGCCCACGGCGAGCAATATCGGCACTACCATTGCCGACAATTGATCGCGCAGATCATGTAGCGACGGGCGCAAGGCCTGGCACCGGGCCATCGTGTTCGACATTCCCAGCGGCGATTGCTGACGCAATCGGGCCACGAATTCCTGCCAACTCTTCTGGTCCTTGTATTTCAGCTGGATGCGAGCCGCGCCGCGCGCCATCCGCTCGGCCATCCCCGACATGCCATGATCGATGAAGATCCGCGCAAGAACGGACGTTTCCCTCAACCAAGCGTCTCGTTGGGATGGATGCGAGCCAGACCCAACGCCGGCTGCGACAATCGCGCTGGTTTTTTCGGGATGGCGCAACCCGAACTGCAGGGCGGCGTATCCACCCATGCTCAAACCCACCACATGGGCGCGTTCGATTTTGAGGCCCAGCATCACCGCGGCGATGTCGTCCACCGCGAATTCCCAGCCATATA
>Ga0137403_10001657_pt1 | contig 27850 bp, 20 predicted proteins | sample CZOMad2_1_16fung_FD_122057 | JGI IMG/M metagenome (GOLD analysis project Ga0137403, IMG submission 122057) | Vadose zone soil fungal communities from Angelo Coast Range Reserve, California, USA - CZOMad2_1_16fungal (Hybrid Assembly) | ecosystem: Environmental > Terrestrial > Soil > Vadose zone... | reverse complement strand
AGCCAGCGAAGATGCGCCCACCAGAAGCCGCCCTGCTTGGGGCTGGAGATGTCCTCGGGCGTATCAGTAACCGAGTGGTGGAGGCGATGATAGGCGACCCAACTTGCAGGATGACCGGAGCCGTTAAAGACCGCCCAGAAGATCAAAAACTGCTCGACAAAGCGGTTGGTCTTGAGCGTTTTGTGCGCGAGCATGCGGTGATAGCAGACCGTGGTGCCAAGACCCCCAAGGGCAATGCTGAGCAGGGTCATGCCTACAACCTTGAGGCTTGGCACCGGGAAGAGGATCAGGCCGACAACGGAAAGAGTGTGTATGAGGACGAGATAGGCGAAGACGCCCTCTTTGCCATGGACGGGTTTCCAGAAGGGCCGGTCCCAGGGGCGCTCTTGTTGCGTTACGGTCAATTCCATGTGTTCTCCGGCGATCGTTTACTGCGTGAGTGCCCGGTGTACAGAACGTGATAGGCACTTCTAACAATACCATTTTCCGAGGCGGGACGCTGGAAAACTGTACAAAAGTGCACACAAGCAGTGAACAGGTAAACCAGGGTGAGTTTGGATGGGTGGAAGTGTTTGTGACTGGAATGGAGGGTCGAAAATTGAAGAGTTTGGAGGGGTGTCGCAGACACTTTGTGTGCAACGAACGCGTTTCGAGCGGCACTATCCTGTGAGCCACACTCGAAGAAGAGTCGCCTGGAAGACCCTTCCCATTGCCAGAGGGGGAACCATAACGGGCTGACCGGAGACCATCATGCATTCGACAAGGCAAGCGAAGGGGCAGTCAAGAGAGTCCGCGAGGCTTAGTCGGCGCATTTCCACATCGCTGCTGCTTATCGCGAGCATGGTGCTGATTTCGTGCAAGCCGCCGAACTATCCGACGAAACCCATTGAATTGAAGTACTACGGCACGGGCCCATGGGCCGTTACCGTCGCGATCGGCGCCGAATGCTGCGACTCCTCCGGCGATAAATTCGATCTCTATTACCCGACCAACCTGGGGCAGAACGGCTTCCAACACCCCATCCTTACCTGGGGCAATGGCACCAATTCGCTCTCCGGCAATTACACATTTTTTCTGAAGCACATGGCGTCCTGGGGATTCGTGATCGTCGCCGCGCAGGACAAAAACTCCGGTTTAGGGCAAACAATCCTGGAGGGCGCGAATTTCCTGATTGCCGCGAACAGCAACTCCGCGAGCATCTTCTTTCACAAGTTGAATGTCAGCCAGGTTGGTTCGTTCGGACATTCGCAAGGCGCCACCGGGGCGATCAACGCTCTGATCAAATCGGCCGGCACGATCAAGACCGTTATGCCGATCGAACTGCCCGGGCAAGCCTTCTGCTCCAATCCGCTGAACTGCGCGGATACCTCGCACCTCACACAAGGGTCGATCTTTTTGGTGGACGGCTCGCTAGACATTCCGATTTCGCCGCCAACGCAGCCGGCATCCGCCACGGGGCTGCAGTCTATCGCTGCCTATTACAGCGCTGTGCCTGCCGGCATCGTTAAGGTGAAAGGCACGCTGATCGGCCCGACACACTGCGACCTCCAGGGCGTGCCCAACTGCACGCCCGCAACGGTGCCTTGTTTCCTCGGTGTGTATGGATATCTAGGCTACCCTACGGCATGGATGATGTTTCAACTGCAAAACGACAACCTGGCGCGCGGCGCTTTCGTCAGCGGCACCGGGGAGATGTTTACGGAGACGAAGAACTGGCAATTGGTTTCCAGCACGGTTCCTTAGAAACGCATTCTCGAATTCAATTCTGCGCTAGACCTGACCACACGGCTCTTTCCTAAAATCATGAACTGGAGCTCACAAATCTCCGCTCAGCTTTCCTCAGATGGAGGCTTGGTGGATCCGAGTTTCCAGAAGATTTGGCGGAGGATCCCGAGAGTGAGGTCGGCATCGGCGGCGGAGAGGCGCAGGCGGCGGACCAGGCGGCGGATTTTTTCTTCGGTCGGCGCTGCGGAGCGCCGCTTCTGGGAGCCGCGCGGACTCGATTTCAAATAGCCACTGGAACGGAGGGCGTCGAGCAAGAGCGAAGTGAGACGCTCGAGATCACCGGCTGTAGCGGGAACATGCTTCTCTGGTTTTAAGGAGGCTCGTAGATCGCGTGCGAGCTCGTAGAGGCAGACGGCTACGGCCTGACCGAGATTCATGGAGCGATGCTCTTCGCGGGTGGGAATGCGCAGGAGCCATTGGCAGTGGCTGAGGTCTTCATTCGAGAGACCGCGCTTCTCCGACCCGAATAGAAGGGCAACGCGGCTGCTGGCAAGATGCTTGCGAATGAAGCGGGCGGCCTGATCCAGGCGGCGAACGGGGTGCTGCAATTGACGCTGGCCGACGGAGGTGGTTCCGACGACCAGTGGGCAGTCCTCAATGGCTTCGGCGACGGTTTTGAACTCTTCGGCGCGGGCCAGCAGCGGCTCGGCGCCAACGGCGGAACGCGCCTCGCGAAAAGCCAGCTCATACGGGTTCACGACTCGAAGATGAAAGAAGCCAAAGTTGCTCATGGCGCGAGCAGCGGCACCGATATTGAGAGGATTGCGCGGTGTGACAAGAACGACGTGCAGGGCATCGGATTCGGCGTTGGCTGACATGGGAAACGAGTTTACCGCAGGAGAGAAGCAAGGAAGCGAAGAAGCAAGGAATAGCAAGACGTCGCCCAAAGGGGCTGAAGCATGGGGCGGCGGCTTGCGTGGGCGGCGAGGGGTAACATAGACTGTGGCGGGTAGAAAAAAAAGTAGCCTGCCAGCCTGGCCGGAAGTTCCCGCCTTTGCACGGCCTGTTGGCGTGGCCGAGTCCAATCGCTCCGCGACCTCGACCCGTCGAGGGCATCATCCAGCGTGTTACTGGAAGCATCGGTCCGGGACGCCGCGCTTTGGACCGCACGGTCGTGAAATAATGGGCCAGCAGGGGGATCAGCGTGGCAACTCCACTAGAAACCTGGGTTGATCAAGCGGCGAAGCTAACAAAGCCGGCACGCGTGGTGTATTGCGACGGGTCCGAAGCGGAGTATCAGCGGATGATCGCGGAGATGCTGAGCAGCGGAGATTCGCTCACGCTGAACGAGAAGACCTTCCCGAATTGTCACCTGCACCGAAGCAGCCCGAATGACGTGGCGCGGACCGAGCATCTGACGTTCATCTGCTCCCCCGAAAAGGAAGAAGCCGGACCCACCAACAACTGGATGGATCCTGGAGCAGCGAAACATAAGGTGGGTGCGCTACTGGACGGAGCAATGCGCGGCCGGACGATGTACGTGGTTCCGTACGTGATGGGGCCCGTGGGCTCGCCGATCAGCAAAGTTGGCGTGGAAGTGACTGACAGCCCCTACGTGGTGGCGAGCATGAAGATTATGTCGCGCATGGGCAAGGTGGCGATGGAACGGGTGGGGGCATCAAGCGAGTTTGTTCCCGGGCTGCATTCGCTGGGTGATCTGGATCCCCTGCGGCGGTACATCGTGCACTTTCCGCAGGAGAAATTGATCTGGAGCGTGGGGTCAGGCTACGGCGGCAATGCGCTGCTGGGTAAAAAGTGTTTTGCGCTGCGTATTGCGAGCGTGATGGCGCGCGAAGAGGGCTGGATGGCCGAGCACATGCTGATCCTGGGGCTGGAATCACCAGGCGGCAAAGTGACGTACATGGGCGCCGCGTTTCCAAGCGCGTGCGGCAAAACAAATCTGGCAATGATGGTGTCCGCGCTCGAGGGCCAAGGGTACCGCGTCTGGACCGTTGGAGACGATATCGCCTGGATGAAGATTGGAGAAGACGGATACTTGCATGCCATCAATCCGGAGGCGGGTTTTTTTGGCGTGGCTCCCGGCACGGGAATGAAAACGAATCAGAACGTTATGGAAGCGCTGCACAAGAACACTCTTTTCACCAATGTAGCGATGACTTCGGAGCGGGAACCGTGGTGGGAAGGAATCGGCAGCGATGCGCCCTCGGGATTGATCGACTGGAAAGGCGAAGCGTGGGATCCATCCAAAGGGGCAGCGGCGCATCCGAACGCGCGATACACCGTGCCAGCCCGGCAGTCGCCGAGCATTTCGCCGAAGTGGGAAGCGCCCGAAGGGGTCCCAATTTCAGCTTTTATCTTTGGCGGGCGCAGAGCGCGAGTCGCGCCGCTGGTCTACGAGTCGTTTAACTGGCAGCACGGGGTTTTCGTGGGCGCGACGATGGCGAGCGAGACGACCGCCGCGGCGACAGGAGACGTGGGCGTCACGCGGCGCGACCCGATGGCGATGCTGCCGTTCTGCGGCTACAACATGGCGAATTATTTTGCGCACTGGCTGGAGATGGGAAAGAAAATTCCGAAGCCGCCAAAGATTTTTCATGTGAACTGGTTCCGCAAGGGCGCGGATGGAAAATTCCTGTGGCCCGGATACGGCGAAAACGTGCGCGTGCTGAAATGGATTCTGGAGCGCGTGGAAGGCCGCGGCGCGGCCCAGGAAACACCGATCGGCTATGTTCCGGCAAAGAACGGGCTGACACTGGACGGGATAAAGGTTTCAGACGAGGCTCTGAACGAACTGCTGCGCGTCAATCCGGAAGATTGGGATGCGGAGATGGAAGAATCGAAGCAATTTCTCGGCAAGTTTGGCAAGCGCCTGCCACGCCAAATTAGCGAAGAGCACGAAAAACTGGCGCGGCGGTTTCAGCGCGTCGTCACCGCCTAGGAAATCGCCTCAAGCTTCAGTGGTGGCCCCCGGCGCGGCGCGCTGGCGAGCTGATGGGTGGCATGTCCTCGGTATCCAAGGCTGCAGGCCCACGTTCGAAGTGAAAGTCGGGCCGGCTTTCCAGCAATCGGACACAACGATTCCAGCGGAGAATGCTATCGTCATTTCCCGCGGGCCGGATCTTCTCCGCTTCCGCGAAGCAGCGCATGGCTTCTTCCACTAACGCCAAGAGAGTATGCGGCGCATAGCCGACGAGGAGCTGGGTCTTGGCGTGGCGTTCGTGCAGCAACCCAGTGTAGTAAAGCCTCTCGTAGGGATCGTTCAGCCCCTGAAAGATGGCCTGGACCTCGAGATAGCGATCGCTCGTGGCGCCGATAAACTGGTCGGTGATGGCAAGACCGAGCATGCGGCGAGCAAGCTGATGCCCGGGATCGATGGCGAGGATGTCGCGGCAAATGGACTCGGCCTCTTCGGGCTCGTTGAGATAACGGTACAGCTCGACTTTGGCAATGGCCTCTGGGATGCCAGCCTTGGAGATGGATTTCAGTTGATGACCCATGGGACCTCCTCTTTCCTGGCCCGTCGTTCAATCTCGCCACTCACAGCTGGAAACCTGCGCTAACTTCCGCGAATCTTCCGAAACAGCATCGTTAAGGGATCGTAAAACTCGTCCACCACGCGCTCCTTGAGAGGGATGATCGCATTGTCGGTGATTCGAATCTCTTCGGGACAAACCTCCGTGCAGCACTTCGTGACATTGCAGTAGCCCAAGCCAAGCTGATCTTTGAGCAACTCCGCGCGGTTGAGTCCGTCGAGCGGATGCATTTCGAGGCCGGCGACCCGAACAAAGAAACGCGGGCCGGCGAACTGCTCCTTTTTGTCGTGCTCGCGAAGAACGTGACAGACGTCTTGGCAGAGAAAGCATTCGATGCACTTGCGAAACTCCTGGACGCGGTCCACATCCAGCTGCGAGATTTTCCATTCCACCCCCTTACGGGGCTCGAAGGGAGGGATTTTGCGGTTGACACGATAGTTCCAGGAAACGTCGGTGACAAGGTCTTTAATGCGCGGGAAGGACTTCATGGGCAGGACGGTGATGGGTTGATCCTGCGGGAGATCGTCCATACGCGTTTTGCAAGTGAGCCGCGGACGGCCGTTGACTTCCGCAGAGCATGAACCGCACTTCCCCGCTTTGCAGTTCCAGCGAACGGCGAGATCGGGAGCGAGGTGTCCCTGTATGTAATGGAGCGCGTCGAGCACAACCATGCCGGGAGCGACCGGGACGCGATAGTCAACGGTTTGCCCGCTGTTCGAATCGCCGCGAAAAACGCGAAGTGTTGCTTCCGCCATCTGTGTGCTCCACTCTTACGGCTTGTCTCAGTCCTGCGCCAAAATCTCTTTCAGGTCCGCGGGCATCTCGGCGATAGGAAATTCGCGCCGTTTCATTTGCCCACCTTCGCAAATGATGATGTTGTTTTTCTTCTCCCAGACGGGGTCGAGACTCGGGTAATCGATGCGGCTGTGCGCGCCCCGGCTTTCCGTGCGGGCCAGGGCGCTGTGCGCGACGGCTTCGGAGACGATAAGCATGGCTTTCAGGTCATAGGAAAGGTGCCAGCCCGGATTGAAAAGACGCGAGCCCTCGACACTGACCTTGGCCGCTCGCGTTTTTAGTTTTGCCAATTCCGCGAGCGCTTTCCTCAAATCCTCGTCGGTCCGAAAGATGCCAACGAGATTCTGCATCACTTCCTGCAAATCGCGATGCACGGCGTAGGGACTTTCCGTGCCGGAATTGGAAAAGGGAGCGAGCAATTCCCTTTCAGCCTGGTCGATTTGTGCGCTGTCGATGGACAGAGTCGAGGAACGCTTGGCATGCGCGGCGGCCGCAAGGCCCGCGCGGCGCCCAAACACCAAGAGATCGGAGAGCGAATTGCCTCCGAGGCGATTCGCACCATGAAGTCCGGCGGCCGCCTCGCCCGCAGCGAAAAGTCCGGGCACAGTGGATTCGGCGGTTTCCGCGTCCACTCGGATGCCACCCATCATGTAATGGCACGTCGGGCCCACTTCCATGGGGCCCTTGGTGATGTCCACGTCCGCAAGTTCCTTGAATTGGTGATACATGCTGGGGAGTTTCTTCTTCACGTATTCAGCAGGCTTGTGCGAAATGTCAAGATACGCACCGCCATGCTCCGTGCCGCGGCCATCCTTGACTTCTGTATAGATGGAGCGAGCGACCACATCGCGCGTGGAAAGCTCCATGCGCTTCGGATCGTACTTTTCCATGAAACGCTCGCCAGCTTTGTTGCGCAGGATGCCGCCTTCTCCGCGAACGGCTTCGGTGACGAGAATGCCTTGCACACCGGGCGGCCAGACCATTCCCGTGGGATGGAACTGCACAAATTCCATGTCCATAAGCTCGGCTCCGGCCTCATAAGCGAGCGCCATTCCGTCGCCGGTGTACTCCCAGGAGTTAGAGGTAACGCGCCAGGCCTTTCCGATGCCACCGGTAGCGATGACGATAGACTTCGCCTTGAAAACGATGAAGCGGCCATTCTCGCGCCAGTACGCAAACGCACCGGCAAGGCGGCCGCTGTCGGTCAAAAGCCGCGTGACGGTGCATTCCATGTAGACGTCAATACCCTGTTGAACTCCGCGATCCTGAAGCGTGCGAATCATCTCCAGGCCGGTGCGGTCGCCTACATGACATAGGCGCTTGAAGGTATGGCCGCCGAAAGCGCGCTGCAGGATGTCGCCGCTCTCGGTGCGATCGAAAAGAGCTCCCCATTGCTCGAGTTCGCGCACTCGCTCGGGCGATTCCTGGGCGTGAAGCTGCGCCATGCGCCAGTTGTTGAGAAATTTTCCGCCGCGCATGGTGTCGCGAAAATGAGTTTTCCAACTGTCGGCGGCGTCCACGTTGGCCATGGCTGCAGCGATGCCACCTTCCGCCATGACGGTATGAGCTTTTCCGAGCAGCGATTTGCAGACCACGCCGACAGAGGCGCCTTGCGCAAGCGCTTCGATGGCGGCGCGCAATCCCGCTCCGCCCGCCCCAATGATCAAAACGTCGTACTCGCGCGTCTCGTAGTCGGCAGTCACAGGAGCCTCAGGTCCCGGAAAGCGCCGCAGGCGACCATACGCACATAGAAATCCGCGAAACCAACCGAAACGAGGCTGCACCATGCGAAAAGCATGTGCCGTTCGTTCAGGAAGCTAAAAAAACTCCAGGCTGCAAAGCGCGAGCGCCCGAAGGTCGCGCAGGAAAAGCAGTCGAGTTTCCCGCCGGCCAGATGGCGGAGGGAGTGGCAGGAAAAAGTGTAGAGGGAAAGAAGCGTGACATTGATCGTCAGGACCAGCGTGCCAACGCCGATGCCGAAATGGCCGTCGAAGGAGAAAGAGCGGATAGCGTCGTACCAAAGAAAAATGATGAACACAACCGCGAGATAGAAAAAGTAGCGGTGGACGTTCTGCAGGATGAAAGGGAAAGCGGTTTCCCCGCGATAGTCACGACGAAGTGGCTCACCGACGGCGCAAGCGGGCGGATCGAGGAAAAACGCCCGGTAGTAAGCTTTGCGGTAATAATAGCAAGTCGCGCGAAAACCGAGGGGGCCGGCGAGAATCAAGAGGGCCGGAGAGAAGGGCCACCAATGGTGCTGCGGGTCGATGAGCGGCGAGTAGAACGGAGAGAGGTACGGTCCCCACTCATAGAATTTCCCTTCAAAGGCGCGAAGCGTGGCGTAAACGCCAAAAGCGCCGAGAACAACGACAACGGGAAGGATTTCGATCCACCACGCGTCACGGCGCAGGGTGCTGCCGAGACGCGATTCCGGCAACAACGTTGGAGAACCAGCCATCGAACGACCTCCGGCGTGGCAGTAGCGTAGTCAAAAACGTGAGTTTTTCAAGCGAAATTCTGGGAAGCACGAAAGCGACGGAGTCTGGACGGTTCTCGAAACGCAGTCGCAGCGGAAATAAGCCTAAACTTCCCAAAAATGGCTCGATCAGAGAATGGACTCGATTTCGGCGTCGAGGGAAACGTGCGTAGCTGGGACTCCATTGATTGAGAATTTCTCACCCCCGGCTTCGGAAAACTGGAAGAAACGGCTGATGTGATAGTCCTCGTCGTAACCGGAGAAAAGGCGCTCCGTTTCCACTTTCGTCAACCCGAAGGCAGAAAGCGCAACCGGCTGACCAAATTCGCCGGTGAGGGAGCGGTAGAGACGAACCAGTTCGGGCAACGGCATGAGAGGAGCGCGACGAGCGGCTTCAGCGCTCATGGGTTTCTCCTGAGGCAAAGTGTACTGCGGTGAGACCAACAAATGGAAGATCGAACCGGAGAGAGCGATGCGCCAATCGTGGAATTTGTTTGCGAAGACGCTCACTTACGATGGCGACGTTCGGGAAGTGCGGCGGAATGCGCGCGAGAGCATCTCGAGCGCGAGCAGTACAACGCCTCGGGGATGGGACCAGGCGCGCTTGAGCACGAGCCAAGCGTGGCGGTAACTCCGCTTCAGGCCGTGGGCGGTCAGATGGTGGGAGGCGTCCTCAATGGTGTGCTTGTGATACCACCAGCCAATAAGTTCACGATTGCGCTGAGCCTCGGAGCCGCTCCACACGCCTTTTGAGCCATCGGGATGATGAGAGTAGTCGTGATTCTGGTGAACCGCCAGCACGGCTGACGAAACATCAATGACGGCGGCCTTCCGCGAGCGTGCACGCCAGATGAGCCAGTTGTCCCATCCACCGCGGCCAAGCGCGAGAGGAAGGAGGTCGGCGTACAGCCCTTTAGTGAAAGCGAAATAATCGATGAAGGTGTAAGGACGCAAAGCGCCTGAAGCGCGAGCCTCCTCTCGCAAGCGGCGCTCCCAGGCAGAGTCGCTGAAATCGATGGGCCGCGTGATGTCCAAATCGGTGCGCTGGCCGACCATCAGCAAAGGCGAATGGAACCGAGCGATTCCTTCGACGGCGGCGGAAAAATCATCGAGAAGAATGATGTCTGCATTCACATAGCAAAGGAGGTCGTTGGCGGCACAGCGTTGGCCTTGGGCAAACAGGTCACTGACTAGCGGCGTGCCTTCCGGGTTGCGAGCGACTTCGGGGAGGTGACGCACGCCAAATTCACGAGCGACTTCGGCAGTGCCTTCATCCGTCCCCAGCAGAATGATTTCAGGTTTGATGGAGAGCCTTGTCCAGCTCATGATGGCATTGCGCTGAATTACGTCGATATGGCCGCGAAAGGCCTTTGGCATGGCGAAAATAGTGATCATCTTAGCGGTAGCTTTTGCCAGGTTCTTTCAGTTCGATGATTTGGATCCCCTTAAACTCCGTTCGATGGGCGGAGACGTCATTCGCAGGAACCCTGCTGAGAAGTTGCTCCTCCGCAGTAGTCATATAGTGGGATTTGATCACAAAAATCCTTTTTCCGGATGACAAAGAGACGTTCAAGTCGTCCAGTGACCTTACAGGTTGCATATGAGCGTGAATCTCACCGTAAGGACCGCCGTTTCTTCGGGAACCTTCGTCAGCAGGTTGCAAATAAGCGTAAATCTCAGGGAAGTAAAAACTGAGAACGTTTCCTAGTCCAGGCGCTATGACAACATCCCCCGCGCTGACGTTTCGTTTCAGGAACTGCCCGGCGCCCTTCAGGTCTTCTCGTCGATCGGGAACGTGAAGACCGATCTGGATAATGGACATCAGTCCGACACACGCGACAGCCCAGCGTACAACAGCCACCCCCCGCGTCCCCTTGGCCTTAACAGCAATCTCTGAGAGGTACAAGATCCCGAGAGAGATCAGAATGAATAACGCCGGCGTCGCAAAGAGAACTTGGCGGATCGCAAAGAAGTAGTCCTCGATATACAGTAAAAGGAAGATGAACGGTAAGGGAAGCAAGAACCAACACAAGAGGAGCGAGAGGTGGCCAAACTTTTTCTCGGATCTCAGTTTCAATATCCCCAGAATCACGAAGGCGATCAGGACGATAGAAAGTGGAAAGCTCCTGTCGCTCAATTCTTTTAGGAAGCGAAGAAACAATTTGAAACCGAAGTGTTCGGGCAGCGGCGAATAGACAAGATTCGTTCTGATCCCCATAACGATCCACGGAAGGAACAGCGCAATTGACGCGGTTACGGCAGCCAGCAACTTGAAGACAAAAGGAAGACCGACTCTTCTGATTTCTGGCAAAGACTCAGAGATACGGGGCACCAGCAGAGTGCATGTAAATACAAACTGTGAAAAGACGACGAACATGCCGAAGTAGTTTGCGTAGAACAGCAAAGCGGTCACAACAATGTATGAGAACCAGGTTTTGGCTTTTCCCGCCGACAAGAGTTGCCAAAACAGCAGATAAGAACAGACAGTCAACAGCGTGAACAGAGCGTAGGGTCTGCTCTCCTGCGAATAGTTATGGTGCAGAGGATAAACCGCGTAGAGAATCGACGTAATCAGGGCCACTCTCTCGTCAAATACCGATCGCACAAGGTAATAAAGCACCAGGATCGTCAGCGTTCCGAACAACGCGGCGTGAAATCTCAACGCGAATTCGGATTGTCCCAATAGGTTTGCGAGATAGTGTTGGATGATATAGTCTAGCGGCGCTTGGGCTCGATCATCCGCTACGCTCTTCAGCACGCCCATTAACGAGCTGGGCGAAGAACGGACCGCCTGAATGAGTTCATCCAGCCACAACTGTTTATGGCCAAGTCCGCAGAACCGAATCAAGGCGCCGAAGATCAAGACGAACCAAAAACTCCACGGCGTCGACTTACTAGATGGGTAAATGTTATTGGGTAAATTAGTTGAGGAACGCCTTCCATCTGGCCCTTCGACTGGCCGAGTGGCGTGTGCCCGGTCAGAATTGAGATCGCGGGACAAGATCAGGTTGCCAGCAGCCCGCGGTTGCGGAGATCTTCGGAGCGTTCCGGCGGCACGGCGGCGAAGTTCCCGTCCCATTCTTTCCGGCCATTCGTGTCTACCATGCGCAAGCTCCCGTCTTCGAGAAGCATAAACCAGCCATAACCGCGCGAGGCAAGAAACTTGATTATTTCCAGGGCAGAGTAGCCCCATGCCTTTGTGCGCAGATCCTGCACTTCGCATAAAAGAATGGGACGGGGCCGGCATTCGAGAATCTCACCCGCTCCCTTGAGCACGCTCAATTCAGCGCCTTCGACGTCCAACTTGATGAAATCGACGCGTTCAACCTGGCTGGTCCGCAAATAATCATCCAGACGCTTGACCTGAACCTGGAGCGTCCGCGTGGGATGCTTTGTCTGGGGTTGACGCAGGCTGTTGCAGCCGGTCTCCTTGCTAGCCACGACAAAGAAATCTGCCCGGCCTTCCGTTTCGCCGAGGGCCGTTTCCTCCACTCGGACGTTACCGCAAGAGTTCCAGGCCAGGTGGCGCGCAAGCTTTTCGCGCTCGCGCGGCGATGGCTCGAAAGCAATCACGCGGCCACCGCCGTCAACCTTCTTCGATGCCAGCATAGAATAGAAACCGTGATGGGCACCAATGTCCAATACGGTCATGCCCGGTTCGAGGTAGCGCTCGACGAATTGGCGCTCGGCATTTTCAAACTGCCCGCGCAGAATCGCTCGTCCGCACGCGTCATTTTCCGCGCGCCACACGACGCCCCATGGCAGGCGCACTCGCGAGGAGATTCCAAACCACAGTGTGATCCAGCGGAAATCGATCGGGCAAACCTTTTGCTGCAAGAACTTTGAAATATTCGAAGCTGCGACTAGACTATTTATCTTAACTTGCAGAATACAACGGATCAAGCGCAACTCCGGACCCACACGGCGATTCACTCTTCGCCCTCGGCCGGGAATCGCCCGCCACTGCAATTGGACATATTTGGCGGGAGCGCGCAGATTCGGTAAGATGCGTAGGCGAACTCGATGGGAGGAACGATCATGAGTATTGCGGTAGGGCAGACGGCGCCGGATTTCATGCTGTTGAATCAAGAAAAGAAGGAAGTAAAACTTTCCGATTTTGCGGGGAAGAAGAATGTTGTACTTGTGTGGTACCCGCTGGACTGGAGTCCGACGTGCACCAACGAGCACGCCTGTTTCGTCAATGAAATGAAGGCCTTCGAAACTCTTGACGCCGAAGTGTTAGGCGTCAGTGTTGACAGCGTCTGGTCGCACAAGGCGTATGCGGCGAAGATGGGGATCAAGTATTCCCTGCTGGCGGATTTTCATCCGCGCGGAGCGGCAAGCGAGAAGTACGGCGTGTACCTCGCGGACAAAGGCATTACGGGCCGGGCCATCGCCATCGTCAATAAAGCGGGAAAAGTGGCCTGGTTCAAGAACTACGACATTCCAGTCGTGCCGGATTTGAACGAAGTCAGGGCCGCGCTGTCGCAAGTGAAGGCAGCGACGGCGTAGAGGAAAAAGCAGCCACGAAGGGACCGAGACAGGGGGCACACAAGGCGGGCCGCAGGTTACCGGCCCGCTTTTTCTTTGGGATGAATTGAAATCCGCGATGCTGTGTTAAGGCCGAGTACTTAATCCTTCGACGAGACAGTTGAATCTTTGCCGTGGTCAGTTTTTTGTCCGTGGCGGCGGTCGGCTGCGAGAAGGAGCGGACAAATAGAACAAGTCCCCAGCGCTGATCTTCGGTCAACCGTTTCTTGAACGAAGGCATGGGCTTTCTGCCTTCACTGATTTGATAAAAGATTTCGCCGTCCGTGACCGAGTTCATCTGCCGAGCGTCGGTGAGGTCGGCTGGCGCCGGAGAGTGCATCATGGCCTTCGGGCCATCTCCTTTGCCATGTTCGCCGTGGCACTGGGCGCACTCTTCCATGTAAATCCCTCTTGCAGCCTTCAGCGTGGACTCAGTGGGGACGATTGGGTTTTTCAGTTTTTTTACTTCCTCCGGAACGATCCACGGCCTGTCTCTCTGGAACGCCGCATAAACAAGCACGAGGCATATGAGGGCAAGGAGCAAAGCGAAAAGTATTTTGCGCGTCTTCAGATTGAGCTGCACGACAGTGGACATGGCGGCCAGGAAAATCTTCGCACATTCAATCTGGCGGCGAAAGGCGGGGACAGGTGCGAGGAAAAGATATCAAGCGGAACGGAAGATGAGCCAGACGAGCTCGGCGTTGAAGAAAAGAATAGCAGCAGCGACAACCCAGGCAATGGCCGTGGTGATTCGCGAGTTTGCGAATTCACCCATCTTGGAACGGTCGCCGGTAAATTGGATCAGCGGGATCACTGCAAACGGCAACTGAAAACTGAGAATCACCTGGCTGAGAATGAGGAGCGAAGTGACTTTATTCTCGCCCGCCATACCGATCACTAGAGCCGCCGGAATAATGGCTATCGAGCGGGTGATGAGCCTGCGGAGCCATGGCTTCAGGCGAATGTGGAGGAAGCCCTCCATCACAATCTGGCCAGCCAAAGTACCGGTGAGCGTTGAGTTCTGGCCGGAGGCGAGCAGCGCGCAGGCAAAAAGCGTGCTGGCGAGGCTTGCTCCGAGGACGGGACTCAGAAGTTTGTAAGCATCGGCGATTTCCGCGACGTTGTGGAGGCCGCGAGTGTGGAAAGCCGCGGCGCCAAGAATCAGAATCGCGGCGTTGATAAAAAGCGCAAAGCCAAGCGCGAGCGTGGAATCGAATATGGCGTACCATACCGCTTCACGCCGGTCGCGTGAGGAAGAACCAAACGCGCGCGTTTGCACGATGCTGGAGTGAAGGTAAAGATTATGCGGCATGACCGTGGCGCCCAGGATGCCGATGGCGATGTAGAGCATTTCGCGGTTGCGCAGGATCTCGGCCCGGGGAATAAAGCCAATAGCGGCTTCGCGCCAAAGCGGATGAGCGAAGAAAATTTCGTATGCGAAGCAAGCGGCGATCGAAGCGATGAGTGTGACGACAAAGGCTTCCACTAATCGAAAGCCGCGGCCTTGCAGCGCCAGGACGATAAGGACATCGAGCGCGGTGATGAGCACGCCGGCCAAAAGCGGCAGCCCAAAAAGAAGCTTCAACGCGACAGCCGAGCCCAGGACCTCTGCCAAGTCGCAAGCAGCAATGGCGATTTCGCAGACCACCCAGAGAAACAGTCCTGTACGCCGAGAATAATGTTCGCGGCACGCTTGAGCCAGATCACGCCCCGTCGCAATTCCAAGCTTGGCCGATAGCGCCTGCAAAAACATCGCCATCAGGTTGCTGATGAGGATGACGCTGAGAAGCGTGTAGCCAAACTTTGAGCCCCCGCCAATGTCCGTCGCCCAGTTGCCGGGGTCCATGTAGCCAACTGCGACCAGATATCCCGGTCCGGCAAACGCCAGGACCTTTCGGAACCAGGAAGCTCCGGACGAAAACGGAATGGTCCGATGTGATTCCGGCAAAGATGGCAGGGTTGTTCTTGAGAGTGCCTCTGCGGGCGAGTAGAAGCCCTCAGAAGTTCCGCCGGCGACGGGTGGGTCGGTTTCGAGTTGTGGAGGGTCCGTGCGTGCCATGTCTTGAGTTAACTATGCTAAATAACATTCCTAAACTACACTTAATACCTTCGCCTGTCAATGGGACTTTACGGCCTGCTTTCTGGCGGAGCCTGAGAACGGGGCGTTGATCAAGCGTACCAGCGGTGCTTATGGTAAGTTCGAAACGGTATACTGGGAGAGAAACGAAATGGACCAACAGCAGCCGGTGCAGGGCCAGGTGCAGATCAAGGCGGACGAGAAAGAGCTGCAAGGACAGTACAGCAACCTGGTGATGATTCACCACAATCTCGAAGAGTTCACTGTGAACTTCATCTATATTTTTCCCAACGGCACGCAAGGAAAACTGCTGAACAGCATGATCGTTAGCCCTGGGCACGCGAAGCGCATCTGGCGCGCGCTGGGAGAGAATCTCGCTCGGTACGAAGCGCAGTTTGGCACGATCAAGGAAACACCGGAGGGCAGCACGCCGCCGCCGAACGTCGGTTTTGTGCAGTAGCAGCCGAATTGTTCGTCTTCAACATGCGGCCGGGAGGTTGCGGTTGTGCCCGGCCACATCTGCCTGCTAGAATTTCAAAGTCGTTCTTCGTGGGCCTGTAGCTCAAGAGTCTGTTGTTGATTCTGCGTTGCTTAGGTCCATTTTTAGGCCCTTCAAACCCGCCTTCTTGTACACAAGTTGTACACAATCGCCCCCCGCGAGGAACGTGCCACATTACTTCTGGGTTGCCCGTGACTCGGGAACAATCGCCAGGTTGTCGGGAGTGGGGGCACTCGTAGGTTCCCGACTTAAGGCCCACTTGGATGGCAGGGTCTATACTGGTGGAGCTTCGCGTCTAATGAGGCATCTCATTCGTCTCAACAGATCCGCAAGTCCGGGATCTTCACAGAGAGTCTTGAGGCAACATCGAAAATAATCTTGGACACAGTTCGGACACAGTCCGTGAAGTGCGCTCTTATACGCCGCTGATCTGATTGATTTGTGATACGGCGCGATGCGCCGATAAGGCCGCGCCTTCTTGCCATCCGACGATATGGCTCATGTGGTCCCCAGCCATATAGATCGGACCATCGGGTTCGAGTAGCCGATCAAAACCGACGGCCGAGCCCTTTGGTCCGCCATGGCTGATCCAAGACCCCAAGTTGTACGGGATATGCCCCCAGGAAACATACACTGGCTTGGCTAGGTCGCTCGAGCATCCCGGATGAAGGTGCTCGACCGCTTGCCGGGACGCCGCAAGCTTCCCGGCTAGGTCAAGGTTTGCAAATTCTGTTCCGTTCTCGATGGAATACCCTGCCACAATGATTCCTTTTTCGGCAAACAGGTTCGCGCTCGGATACCACACCACGCCAACAATCTGTTTTGGGAAAGAGATACCTCCATAGATGCGGTAATCTCGCTCCCAAAATCGGCGAGATTCCCACGCTATCTTGTATGCGGAGTCGTAACTTGCGGCGTCGATGGCTTGCTTGAATTCCGGGGAAAAATCCGTATCGATGGTCTTTAGAATCGAGAGTGGCATCGCGCAGATGCAACAATCCGCCTCAATCGCGGCTGCCATCCCCGTTTTTCGGTCCCGATAGCCGATACGCACGCCCTTCGGTGTTTTTCGAATCTGCTCGACACTTGCGTCAAAGCGAATGCCGTGGGAAAGCTTCTTTTCGAACGCCGCTGCGATTCGGTCCATTCCGCCCACAGGCTGGAACATCGTTGCCTGCATGTCAAACATGTCTTCAAAAAGCATGCCGTCCCAAAGATTGGCGTCCAGCAGCGCACGCATATCCAGAGGATCACGCGGCACGCCGCGTTGGTTGCCCGCGCCAGGTAAAACCTTGTAGCCCGACCGTGCAGACCCCTTGTAAAAGTGATCCGGGGATAAGTCACCATATTTACGAAGGAACACCAGCATACGCTCCTGGTCATCGCTGGTCAGGTCTTCATCAAGCGCACCGCGCTTGATAGACTTGGCCAAAAGCTCGGCAACGTGACCACGCGTGTCATTGATCACCTGCCGTTGCTGCACGGCTTTGCCATCGTTGAATTTGTCGTTCTGCAACAGCGAACTGCGTGAGCTGTTGACCTCCACTTCAAGCTGTACACCGAACTCGCGGCAGTAGCCGAGCATCGTCACATGCTGTGACGGCAACCGCGCAGGGCCTGCGTTAAAGTAGTGGCCGTCCTCAAAGGTGCAGGTTTGCGTTGTGCCGTCGGTCATTTCGACCCGCGTACCGTTCCGAATCGTCCAATTGCGGCCCCCAGCGCGGCCGCGCGCCTCCAAGATCGTGCAGCTGTAACCCGCCTTCTGCAGTTCCCAGGCCGCCACCATGCCCGCGATTCCGGCGCCGAGAATTACAACACGTTTCCCTCGGCCGGAACCTTCTGCAAGACGGACCTTACTTGCTGCTGCCTCTGGAACGGGCAATAGACCCAAGGATTGCATCATCACATAGGCAGCACCGAAACCGCCCACCTGGCCCACTTGCATCAAGAATGCGCGTCTCGTCGTCATATTCGTAACCTATTGCTAACATTAGCGCCCCGAAGGTCGACTCTCCGCATCTTCAAATCTGCACAAAGATCAAAAACTTATCCGTCCTCCGAGCTGCAGATAACGCGGGAAGTTCGCTTGTTGGGTAATCGCGCCAAAGTTCGAATTGCCAGCTGCCGTATTTGGCGCGCGGAACTGCGGCGTGTTGAACGCGTTGAGCGCCTCGGCACGAAATTGAAACGTGATGCGTTCACGAACCGGGAACGATTTGAACACCGAAATGTCCCAATTCTTATAGCCGGGCGAAAGGCACCCGATCGTGCGCGGCGCACTGCCGAAAGTGTATGCGGGCGCCGTCGTAAACGCGGCGGGATTGAGGTAAGAGCTCTTAGGAATAGCACCGGCGTGATCTTCCGGCGACCCGCCGACACACGGATTAATGCCAGCGACCATGTTCGGGCGCTGTACGCTCGTGCCGATCGTCCGATTATTGTTACTGTTCTGAGAGATCTCCAGCGGGAATCCGGTCTGAATAACTGTGATGGCGTTGACGCTCCAGTTGCCCACAAAGAAGTTCAGCACAGAGTTGTTGGCGGGCAGCAATTTGTTTTTCCCAACCGGCAAGTCGTAGCTAGCCGAGGTCGTAAAACGGTGCGGAAGGTCAACAACCGAGCGGCTCCATTCGGCGCCGAGATTGTAGACATCCTGCGGAGCACTTTTCGAAGCATTGAGGAAGTTAGAAGCAGCCCAAGTTGTGTCTTCATTTTTGGACCACGTATAAGTCGAGAGGAAGGTCAGGCCGTGACTGAAGCGTTTTTGAGCTTTTATGATGAGCGCATCATATTTCGCATGCGCCGTGTAATCGTTTAGATTGACGGAAGCAAACTCGGGGAAGGGCCGGAGCAACTGGTTATAGGCTACCTGTTGACCGCCGATCACACCAGTTCCGCCCTTGCCGTAGTACGGGTTGGAGACACTCTGCCCAAGCTGCGAACCCAAGGACAAAAACTGGTCGGGTAATTGATTTATGTTCGCCGTATTCATCCCATTTCCGGGCATAAGGTGTCTTGAGCGAGAGCCCACGTAGCCGATCTGGACTCCGATCTGCGCAGGTAGTTCGCGCTGAATGTCGAACGAATATTGGTGCACGATGGGTGATTTGGAGTTTTGGGACCAGGTCGTAACGCTGCTTCCAACTCCAGTCAGATAACCATTGGCATTTCCTGACGGCTGAAGGATACCTCCGGGATAAGGATTGCTCAGACTACCGGCCGGGGTTTTGCCGCCATCGTTCGAGTAGACGTACGTAGTGGCCTGGGAGTAGCCGGGGGCGAAGGCAGAGTTGCTGGTAAAAGCGCTCGGCGCATAGAACGTACCGTAACCGAGCCGTATCGTTGTCTTAGGATTCAGAGCGTAGGCGGCTCCGATCCGCGGGCCAAATTTCTTCCTGCTGTAATCACAGCACGTCGTGGGATATCCATTTTGACCTGCGAATTCGATACCGCCCTTGGTTGTAACGCCTGAGGTCGCCTGCAACGGGTTGGTGGCGTTTTGATCGAACCCTACAGCGTAGTGGTTGCTTCGCTCGCTCAGTCCAGCTTCCCATTCGTAGCGCAACCCCAGGTTCAAGGTCAGTTTGCTGGTAAGGCGGTAGTCGTCCTGGAAATAGCCGGCGTAGTAGGGAGCATTGGTTGCCAAGTGGATAGTCTGGGTAACGGAAGAACCAGTTGAAGCATAGCCAGTCAGCAGGTTGACCAGGTCCGTCTTCGCTTTTTTTCCCAACGGATCGCTCGGCGACACGAAATCGTTGGCGAAGTTAAATGTCCCATTGCCGTTAGATAAGTCTGTGAAGTCCACGCTGATGGACCGAAAAACAAAGCCAGACTTCAGATTGTGTTTGCCGAGATACTTTGAAACGCCAAGCACGACACTTCGAGAATAAAAGACCGAAGGGCCGGAGTTCGCACCTCCCAGGGATGAGAAGTTAGTCATATTCACGACGGGAAAGGACTTCTTCTGCAGTTGGTTGACGTACGACGAGGGAAACCCAAGCGTGGTCTGATCGAAGCCGGCCGAACTATCCAGCGAGTTGTTCGGGAACCGGTTGAAACCGTAGCCCACGGTCACCACCATCGCGGGACTCGGCAAGAACGTATTGTTCCAATTGATTGCGTCTACTTTGCGGTACAGCAAATAATCCACGCCACCCGTACCGGCGATCGTATGCATAGGATTTCCCCCGGGTTCCTTGCTGGCGTAATGGAGATACGATACGTTCGCCCTCCACCAGGAGAAAAACTGATGGTCCAGCTTATAGATGGATTCGTCTGCGCGATCCTTCAGAACGTCGGTTCCGTTGTAGTTGTTCGTTCCGAAACTCGCTGTCGCTGTGTTTGGATGCGGATACACGGCAGCGATGGCCAAGCCAATCGGGCTCAGGCTCGTTTGCGGAATCACGTTGCCCGGATACTGCTGATGCGTCACTGGGTCGAAAACCTGAAGGGGGTTGCCGTCGGGGCCGATACTTTTTGAAAAGTCACCTTTTCGTTCGAGGTCCGTGGGGACTGCATAACTGTCGCTAAACGGGGAGCTCTGCCGATAACCTTCTTCCGTCACCCAGAAAAACGTCCTGTTCCGCCCGTTGTAGAGTTTTGGAACGATCACCGGCCCGCCAATAGATCCACCGTAGTTGTAAAAAGGAGTTTCCGACCGGGGCGTTCCACTGGCGTTCTGGAAGAACCCATTCGCTAGCCAATCGGTCTGCCGCGTATAGCCGACAAGCGAACCGTGCAATTCGTTGCTTCCGGACTTCAGCGTGGTATTGAACACACCGCCGCCGGTGCGGCCCATCTCCGCGTCGTACGTGTTTGTCTGAACCTTCACTTCCTGTGTGGCTTCGATGGAAGGAATAATGACAGCGCGGTTCATGCTGTCGGTGATCGGAACGTTGTCAATGAAATAGTTGTTTCCTCGAATCGGTCCCCCGGCGATGCTGATTTGCGATGATCCGCTTTGATCCTGGAAGCGGTTAAATCGCGGATCGCCGACGGCGGCGACGTTATTGTTCAGCCTCGAAAAAAGAAATGGGTTGCGTCCGAGAATCGGGAGGTCCGAGAGTTTTTGTGTATCAATCACCTGACCGTTGGAGGCATTCGAGCTTTCCAGAATCGGAATATCCTCTGTCACCTGAACAACCTCGCTGTTCGATCCCAGTTGTACGCTGAAGTCCAGCGTCAGAAACTCTTGCGTCGAAATCACTACCCCACTGCGAACCAGTGCTTTGAAACCGTTGGCTGTCACAGTGAGGGTGTATAAAGCAGGATCTACTGAGCTGACTACATATTCTCCATACCCATTCGTGACCACGGATCGCTCCACATTCGTGGCTTCGTTCTTCAACTTCACTGTGCCTCCGGCGATCGCTTGACCCGTTGGATCCATCACCGTGCCTCGCAAACCGCCGTAGTACGTCTGCCCAAGGCTCTGCGCGTTCGAGACAAGCGCCAGCAGCCCAACTGCAATGATTTTGCCTCTCATCGGTTCTCCTCCGTCCGAGCACACCAACCCCTGATCGCCGAATGAATAACTTCGGCCCCGCCCGCCTGGCCAGGAGTGGCCGTGCTCTAGTTCTGAAATCCGCTCAAGAAAGACTCGGGTATGGGCGATCCGTCCGCGACCGCTCCACGCTCTTCTGCGGCCCCTGTGCCGCCTGCGCAGGAGTTTCCATCGCTTCCTTAAATGCCTTCTTAAATGCTTCCATCTCGGGCGCTGTGCCTACGGTGACTCTCACATGCGTCGGCCACGCCGGCCACACTCTCCCGATGTATACTTTTTTGGCTTCCATAGCTTCAATGAACTGCTTCCCCGGCCGCTTCACATCCACCATGAAACAGTTGCTTTCGGAAGGAACGAAGGAATATCTGTTCGCCGCGAGCCACGAGAAAACGTCGTTTCGAATGTCCGCGTTGATTCTCTTTCTTTCGAGAACCAGGCTCTTGTGCTTCAAGCTGGTCATGGCTGCTACCACCGCCGTCACCGGCATGGAGTTCCAGCCATAGGGTTCGAGCTTGGCTAGCAGGTCCGGTCGCGCGATCGCAAAACCGCAGCGCAATCCGGCCATACCGTAAATCTTCGAAAAGGTCCGCAAGACCACGACATCCTTGTCTGCGGCAACCAGATCCAGGCATGGCTTGGCATCCGAAAAATGTATGTACGCCTCGTCTATCAGAAGAATCGATCCTTTCGGTTTGTTGGCCAGCGCGAACTCGATGCCTTCGCGGCTGGTGATCGTGCCCGTCGGATTATTTGGATTACAAACGTAGAGCACACCGGCATTCGCGTCGGCACCAACCATTGCCTTGACATCATGTGCATAATCCTTTGTCAGAGGAACCTTGAGCACCCTTGCTTTGCTATACGACGCTGCCCGCATCGGAGCTTCGTACGCCGGATCTCCCATAACCAGACTCTTCTCGGGAGACGTGAACGCCAGCACCGCGTAGTGCAGAGGCTCGCTTGAGCCTGCGTATGCGCGCACATACTCCGGCTTGAGTCCCTCGATTTCAGCAAAGGCTTTCACAAGTTCCTGCGTCAGTCCAAATTCGTATCGGCCACCTTTGGCGCCGAGGTCGGCCATCGCAGAGCAAGCCTGAGCGCAAGGCCCGAGGGGATTTTCGTTTGCATTGATCAGAATCGCATCGGCAGGAATGTCTCTCGCAATCCTTCCCTGCGCGTAGGCCAAGTCCGCTTCCGTTGTGATGCGCACCAAAACCGCGGCCGAAGCCGCCGAGGCTATCCTTACAAAGTTTCTCCTGGAAACTCGGTACCCCTTGGGAGGAGCAAGTTTTTCATGTTTCATCGCAAGTTCACCCCACAAGTTCGTTCCGGCGTCGGCGCACCCACATGACGCTGGGCGCACACCGCACCATGCGCCCGCCAGATGCACCAACCGCGGCTTCCGGCGCTCGAACTGTCGTCTCAGGTCTCCACAGTCTGCCAACTGTTGGCTCCCTTCTAGCTGCACCGTCGCTGCGAGTCAAACGAATGTTTTCGATGAATCAGAGAAATGAAATCATTTTTCTCCACACTAGTGTTGAAGGTCAGAAAGCGCCGCATGCACCGGTATGACGCACACGTGCGTTTAATGGAACCGTCTCGTCGGATTCACGTGTCGGGTAACGTTTGCGACCGCCGGCTCTAGCGGCGGTGTTCTATGATCTCTAACGGGATGATACAGAACGGCTCCGTTTGCAACCCAGCCGCTGTTTCTGCCTCCCAGTGGATCGCGTCGGCACACTAGGTTGGCCGGTCCGATTCAGTGCCTGAGCGATCCGCTTAAACGTTATATTAATCTCTGCGATTACCCTCAGCACACCTGAAACCCAGGCGCCGTCTCTGCGGGTAACCTTCCGAAAGTCCTGTTCTTGGCAGATTTGAGTCGCAGTTGATGGGGACAGAGTTTCTCGTGAACCGCGTCTTTCCTACTACCCGGACGGAACAAAGGATTACTCCCGGGTAGTCGGCGCGCGGAGCTACATGCCCAGCTTTACTGCTCTGCCAAAACGCGCGTCCGATTAAGCACTAACGCAAGCCGGAAGTAATGGCGTCGTCGGGTCTCTTGGGATCACTTCCGGATGCCCCTTGATCCGCCCGGAGTGACGCCTGATGACCCCACAGATCAGCGCCACTTCGTCTAACGCGTTGCTGAGAAACTCGGTTCGGGAGTGTTTGCTGGAGCTTACGCTCACGATTCGCGCTACTTCCTTCGCGGCACCGCCTCCATTAGGATTGCGAGGGCCTTCTTGAAGCTCTTGTCTCCCGCTTCGCTGCCCTTGTAGTGCCCCAGACGTACAACCACGACGTCATGAGCCGGGATGATCAGAGTGGTCTGGCCGCCCACGCCTGACATGTAGAACGCCTCCGTGGGCACCGGAAACCTGCCGTCACCGTTGATCCAAAAGAAGCCGCCATAGATGGGGCGCTTGTCAGCTTCCCACGCAGGCGCCAGCGTACTAACAAACTTCACGTATCCCTCGGGCAGAATCCGTTCGCCATTCCAGACGCCATCCTGAAGATAGAGATTGCCAAGCCGAGCCCAGTCTCGGCCGGACGCCAGCTCGTACCCTTGAGTCAGAAAGTTTCCAAAAGGGTCCGTTTCCAGCACCATCGTCCGGATGCCGATCTTGTCAAAGAGAGTGCGCTGTGGGAATGACAAATACTCCTCCCCTCGCTTCTCGACGGCCAGGCGAATGAGATAGTTGATCAACACCGGATCGGTATTGTGGTAGCGACCTACCGTGTTAGGCGGCCACTGTAGCGGGCGAGTGGCAGCATAGTGGAAGGAGTCAACGCCGCCAGTGTAGAGATACAGGTGGTCAGGATACGTGCCCGACGGGTCGTAATCTGGATCCTGAGGTGCCTTGATCCGCAACCCGCTCGACATATGCAGGATGTCGGCAATCCGGATTTTCGCCCGCGGATCGTCCGCACCCTGCCACTCAGGAATAGGCGCTGACTGCCACAGGTTGTAGACGCCTTGCTTGATGAGGATGCCCATCAGTGTGGCGGTCACGCTCTTACCCATCGACCAGCTTTCGAGCGGCGTGTGCGCAGTAATGCCCTCGCCATACCGCTCGGCAATAAGGCGCCCTTTCCAGGTAACCACGAAGGCGGCGGTCATGGCGGCAGCCGGCTCGAAGGCCACGTCGACTGCTTGTTTGACCTTGGCCATATCAAGCTCCAGCGGCACCGGGTCCTTGGGCAGAACATCACCCATGGGCCACGATTGTGTGGCGGGGTCGGGCAGACGGCCCTTGATTTTGATCGGCTTGAAACTCACGGAGTTCTTGCCCACGGGGAGCGTCACGCATCCCTGGTCCGCCAGGTACTTGGCAGTGCGCGTGACGCCATTTGGGAGCCTGATGTGGACGGCCTTGTTGACTCGATCGATCACCGGTTTCCCCACCTTTGCACGCTCGGCATAAGGGCTGGTGAAGTATCCGACATTTTCTGCGGCGAAGTCTGGATCGAGGCCGGTGATGAACACCGCCGAGCACATGATCTTGGCGAAACCGGACGTGTGATGTTCGAGCGGATCGCCTGGAGGCGGCACGTATGGAGTGTTGAGCTCAAGCGATTTAGCGCGCGCGATGAGGGCGTCGCGGCTTGAGACTGGGGCCTGCGGCGGTGCCGGGGCGCCAGCCTTCACTGTGGGGAACTCAGCCTGGTATCCGATAGTGGCCGTGCAGACGATCGTCAGCACAATTGTCGTTGCGATTGTGTGCATCCTCATGTCTCATCTCCTAGACGTGGCGAGACCTGTAAGCGCTCTGGCGGGATCTGCTGCCACTTGAGGCCCGATCGCACTGTCCGGCAAGAAAACTCTGTCTTTGGCCGGCGGGAAAGGCGCGATGCATCGAGATCTTTTACCCGGAATTCCTTTTAGCTTCGAAAACTGGGAGCATTGTACGCTGAAATTGCCTGCTCCGACGCTGTTGAGGCGATTTCATCCGAGCGCCCCAACGGTCTGCGATCCGCACCTGTTGCCAACTGCCAAGACAATTCCAGGAGAGTTGTCGGCAATGGGGGAAGTTGGACCACAGTTACTCTCGTTCGGAGTCGACCGGATTCAGTGGAATTTCGAGCCGATGAGGAACCACGCCAAGAATTGTTTTGAGTTATAGGCTCAGGTGGAAGCGATCTCGGAGTCGTTTTAAGCTCAATTCCCTAACGGTAGGGCTCGTCCTTTTAGCAGTATATCTTCGAGCGACCCGCATTGTGGTTCTGTCTGTTGATTGGAACTAGCCAAAACATTGCACTTTCCAGCTTAGGTGCTGCATCTTGGTGCTCCCTGGGCCGTAGAGTTTCCACGACCGACGAAAGGTGATTTGGACATCATGCGCGGTAAGCGGCTCGGAGAAATGCTGTCTTGTACCAAACGGAGATTTCCGCACAATTGCGAAATACGCTAAACCACCGTACAATGAGATACTTGTGAGCGGTTCCCCCACGATGTTGGGGCCTGTAGCTTAAGAGTCTGTTGTTGATTCTGCGTTGCTTAGGTCCATTTTCAGGCCCTTCAAACCCGCCTTCTTGTACACAAACTGTACACACAGTTTGGCGAGGAACGCGCCACATTACTTCAGAGTTGCCCGTGATCTGTCCAGAATCGATGTCAAGCACGGAGATCACTGCTTACAAGCCAACTCATCGGGACTTAGCCGAACTTAAGTTTCTGGGGAATAGTACGAACCGCCTCCCCGTCGTGAGCATCGCCGAGCCTCATCACGGCCAAAAGGCGCAGGACTTACTGGGGAGGTTCTACGGTACCTCAAGGGTCAAAGGCGTAGACCGACTGGCGCCCAACTTGGGGTGCCAGGTTTCAATTTTCCTATATGCAACCGGCGCGGAGTGCCGTCGGCTTCGGGAAGGAGTGAAATCAGGCTGCTAAGGTAGGGCTCGTGGCCCACCAACATGACCTCCTCTGGCGCGGGCTTTATGCTCTTAACCATCTCAATTAACTCCTTTGAACTGCCACCCGGTTCGAGGGTCGGGGTGAGTTCCACCTTCTTGCTCACCTTCAGCAGGTCGGCCACGATCTCCGCGGTTTGTCCCGCGCGCTTGTAGGGACTCGACAGGATAAGATCAAAAGAAAGGCCGAGCTCTTCCATTGCTTCGGCAATTAAGCATAGCTTCCGCTCCCCTTTCGGCGTGAGCGGACGATCGGCGTCGTTAGCATAACCCGCCGTTCCTTGCTCCACTGCCAGCCCGTGACGCAGAATATAAAGGTTCATAGTTATTCTAAGTAGATCCTTCGATATTAAGTTTCGTTGTGAAAACGGGACCCACCCATTCAAAGGCGTCTTGCGATCGAAAACGCTGCCTGATTCGTCCCAAAGCGGTTGTGCCCCGAAATTCAATCCCGAAGGGATTGTGCCTCAAAGCCCAGGGTTGCGAGGAACGAGCTACCCTGGGTAAACCTTCCGAGGAATTGTCAACCCCAACGGGGTTGCGGCACCGTGAGGAAAAGCTCATTTCGTAAATGGCGAACGCGCCACCGCCACCTGCGGGAATCGCCGCTTCCCGTCCACCGGTTTCCGCTCGAGCGTGCCTTCTGCCTCTGCCAGCTTGATGAACTCAACCTGGCTGCGCCTCGGCTTGTCGCCCCGTGCCGCCGTCGCGCGTCGATACGAGCCATCTCCCTGCAGCAACCGCGCTTTCTTATTGTCTGCCAGTGGAATGCCCAGGATCTCTTTAATGACTCGTTCCCGCAGTTTACCGTCCTGAATCGGAAATGCGACCTCGATCCGCCGGAAGAAATTGCGCGGCAACCAATCTGCGCTGCTCAGAAACACTTCCGGTTGACAGGCGTTTTCAAAGTAATAAACCCGGCTGTGTTCGAGGAACCGATCCACAATGCTGCGTACAGTAATGTTCTCGCTTAGCCCTTTGACTCCGGGCCGCAAGCAGCAGATGCCCCGCACCATCAGGTCAATTTTAACTCCCGCCTGCGAAGCGGCATAAAGCGCTTCCATAGCCTGTGGGTCCGCCAGTGAATTAATCTTGGCGATGATTCGCGCCGGAAGACCGCGGCTCGCATTTTCTGCTTCACGCTTGATGAACTCCAGCATGCGATCGTGCATCTCGAAGGGCGCCAGCAGCAATTTTTGCATCCCTTGGAATTGGCAGATCCCAGTCAGTAAATTGAAGAAACTGGTCACGTCCTCCCCAAACTCCGGCCGGCAAGTAAGCAGGCCCACGTCGGTATAGAGCTTCGCCGTCGTCGGGTTGTAATTTCCGGTGGCCAGGTGCACATATCGTCGGATGTAATGTCCTTCCCTCCGCACTACCAGGCAACTTTTTGCATGGATTTTATATCCTACCAGCCCATACACCACGTGCACTCCCGCCTCCTCGAGTTGTCGGGCCCAAAGAATATTGTTCGCTTCATCGAACCGCGCCCGTAATTCGACCACGGCCGTGACTTGCTTTCCGTTCTTCACCGCGCTCTCCAGCGCGCCGATGATCCGCGGATCACCTCCCGTCCGATAAAGCGTTTGTTTGATCGCCAGCACGTCCGGGTCCGCCGCCGCTTGTTCCACAAAATCCACGACGCTATTGAAATTCTCGTAAGGATGATGCAACAGGATGTCTCCCTGACGAATTGCCGCAAACAAGTCGGGCCGCTCGCGCAAACAAGCCGCTACCGGCGCCACAAAAGGCGGCTCGCGCAGCTCTGGCGAATGGT
>Ga0137403_10001656_pt1 | contig 27866 bp, 26 predicted proteins | sample CZOMad2_1_16fung_FD_122057 | JGI IMG/M metagenome (GOLD analysis project Ga0137403, IMG submission 122057) | Vadose zone soil fungal communities from Angelo Coast Range Reserve, California, USA - CZOMad2_1_16fungal (Hybrid Assembly) | ecosystem: Environmental > Terrestrial > Soil > Vadose zone... | reverse complement strand
TTTTTCAAACCGAATCGCCGGCTTTTCACTCTCCAGCCGCTCCACACTCACACTTCGCGCTTCAAAAATAATTTCTCCGCCCGCGTTCACCCGCGCCGCAACCAAATCCTTAATCACTTCGTGCTGCGCGTAAATCATTACGCCCTTTCCGCCCGTCAAGTCCGCAAAATCGATGCGGTGCCCGCGTCCGCCAAATCGCAGCTCCACGCCGTAGTGCATCAATCCCTGCCGCATCATCCGCTCGCCCAAGCCGAGCTCGTTCAGCAGGTCCACGGTCCCTTGTTCCAGCACACCTGCCCGCACTCGCTCTTCGATGTACTGCCGCGTCTGCGCTTCCAGCACGACGCACTCGACGCCCGCCCGCTGCAGCAGATGCGCCAGTACTAGCCCCGCCGGCCCCGCCCCGATTATCCCAACCTGCGTTTTCATCGATTTTCTTGTTGCATATCCTTATTATGTATGATATAGTTATCCGTGAAAGATTGCTTCCAGTTCGCTAAGCCGTTTAGAATCTGCAGTTACGTAATTTGCAACTCTAACCCCTTTATAATCTGCAGTTACAAAACAAACGACTTAAAGTCCTTTAGAATCTGCAGTTACAAAAAAAGGGGGTATATACCCCTCCCCTCGCCCGCCCTCCCCGACATGTTATCCTCTTTCCTTCAACTCCGTTCCGTTTTGGCATTCTTCCAGGAGCAGCCGCATGAGTCGCGATAATCCTCCCCGCCTCGATATCGTTGACCGCCACGGCCACGCCATCACCGGCTCGTCCAGCTCCATCGCCACCCTGGCCGGCCGTCCCCTCCAGCCGAATCGTGGCACCTCCTTGAACCTCGATTGGGTGGAGGGCGTCCGCATAAATACCAGCGCCGTCGAGCGCCGCGCCGCAACGCTCGTCACGCGGCGCACCGTGAAAAAAGATTGGCAGGTTGCGTGGCTCCTTCGCGCCATCTCTTGCATGGATCTCACGACGCTCAGCGGTGACGACACCGACGAGCGTGTTCGCCGCCTTTGTTCCAAAGCCCGTCAACCCATTCAGCACGACATTGTCCAGAAACTCGGAATCGCGGAGCTGAATATCCAGGTCGGCGCAGTTTGTGTGTACCACATGTTTGTGGAAACAGCGCGCCGCGCGCTCGAAGGCACAAAAATAAATGTTGCCGCCGTCTCCACCGGTTTTCCCGCGGGACTCTCTCCCTTCGACGATCGCGTTTCGGAAATTCGCCGCTCCGTCGCCGCGGGCGCGCAGGAAATCGATGTCGTCATCACCCGCGCGCACGTTTTCGGCGCTCAGTGGCAGAAACTTTACGACGAAATCGTTGCGTTCAAGGACGCGTGTGGGCCAGCGCACCTCAAAGTGATTCTCGGCACAGGCGATCTGCTTACGCTTCGCAATGTGGCCAAGGCAAGCCTCGTCGCCATGATGGCGGGCGCCGACTTCATCAAGACTTCCACGGGAAAAGAAGCTGTAAACGCCACGTTGCCTGTCGGTCTCGTCATGACGCGCATGATTCGAGAATACGCGCAGGAAACTGGAACCGCCGTCGGTTTCAAGCCTGCCGGCGGAATCAAAACCGCGAAGCAATCTCTGGAATGGCTTGCGCTGATGAAAGAAGAACTCGGTAACTCCTGGCTTGAGCCTCATCTCTTCCGCTTCGGCGCCAGCTCGATGCTTGGCGACATCGAACGTCAGCTCGAATTCCACGCCACCGGCCGTTATTCCGCGGAGTATCGCCACCCGCTCGCGTGACACGGGAGGGCACGGCTTTAGCCGTGCCGAACGGAGCCGATTTTTTGGGGCTTTAGCCCCAGAGGGGATTGAAGGAACGAGCAAGACATGAGCGTCGTCGAAAAATACAAAACGATGGAATACGGTCCCGCCCCCGAGGACCCGAAGGAAACTTTAGTCTGGCTCGACGCGCACAAGCGCCGCTTCGCCCATTTTATTGGCGGCAAATGGCATGCGCCATCCGAAGGAAAATATTTTGACACGTCCGATCCCGCAACCTTGGAAAAAATCGCCGAAGTCGCGCAGGGAAGCGCCGCCGATGTTGACGCGGCCGTAAAAGCTGCACGTACGGCTCTGCCTGTCTGGCAGGGATTTTCATCGCATGAACGCGCGAAATATTTGTACGCACTGGCGCGGCAAATTCAAAAACATTCGCGGCGTCTTTCTGTTCTCGAAACGATCGACAACGGAAAACCAATCCGCGAAAGCCGCGACATCGATATTCCGCTTGTCGCGCGCCATTTCTATCACCACGCGGGCTGGGCGCAGTTGCTTGACCAGGAATTTCCCGGCTATTCCGCTTGTGGAGTCGTGGGGCAGATTATTCCGTGGAATTTTCCGCTACTCATGCTGGGCTGGAAAATCGCCCCTGCATTGGCGACGGGGAATACAGTTGTCTTGAAGCCTGCCGAGTTCACTCCGCTTACTGCGCTCGCTTTTGCGGAGATTTGCGGCGAAGTTGGCTTGCCGGCCGGCGTGGTCAATATCGTCACCGGTGATGGCTCGACCGGCGAAGCGCTCGTGAAGCACCCGGATGTCGACAAGATTGCATTCACTGGCTCGACCGAAGTCGGGCGCGCGATTCGCCGCGCAACCGCTGTATCCCACAAGAAACTTTCTCTCGAACTCGGCGGAAAATCGCCGTTCATTATTTTTGAGGATGCGGATCTCGACGGCGCCGTGGAAGGTCTCGTCGACGGCATCTGGTTTAATCAAGGACAGGTGTGTTGTGCCGGCTCGCGCTTGCTGATGCAGGAAAGCATCGCGGAAAAGCTTACGCGTAAAGTCCAGGCGCGCATGAGCACGCTGCGCGTCGGTTCTCCGCTCGACAAAGCGATCGACGTCGGCGCGATCGTCGCGAAAGTTCAGCTCGAACGCATCGACAGTCTGGTCAAGCAGGGAATCGCCGAAGGCGCCACCTGCTGGCAACCGGAAATTGCGATGCCGTCGCGCGGTCTCTATTACAAGCCGACATTTTTGAGCAATGTGCATCCCACTTCGATCGTCGCGCAGCAGGAAATCTTCGGTCCCGTGCTCGCCGCCATGACATTCCGCACCCCGAAAGAAGCGGTCGAACTGGCGAATAACACCGCTTACGGTTTGGCTGCGAGCGTGTGGAGTGAAAGCATTAACGTGTCGCTTCACGTCGCGTCGCAATTGAAGGCAGGCGTCGTCTGGGTCAATTGCACGAACATGTTTGACGCCGCATGTGGATTCGGCGGCTATCGCGAAAGTGGTTACGGGCGCGAGGGCGGCAGAGAAGGCTTGCTCGAATATCTCGAGCCGACGTGGTTCAAAGGTGCGCGCAAACTGCCTACGGACTCTCCCACGAACGGCGCAGCCGAAGTCGCAAATCCTTCCATCGATCGTACTGTGAAGCTGTACATCGGCGGAAAGCAGGCTCGGCCCGATTCGGGCTACAGCGTCGAAGTGCGCGGCGCGAATGGCCAACTCCTCGGCGAATCTCCGCTAGGCAATCGCAAAGACATTCGCAATGCCGTGGAAGCCGCGCGCAAAGCCGATGGTTGGGCGAAAACGACCGCACACAATCGCGCCCAGGTCCTTTACTACATTGCGGAAAATCTATCTCAACGTGGCCCCGAGATCGCGCAGCGTCTTTCCGCTGCCGTCGGCGCGAAGCAAGCGGATCGGGAAATCAAGGCCAGTATCGAGCGCCTCTTCTCGTATGCTGCATGGACCGACAAATATGAAGGCGCCGTTCACAATCCACCGTTCCGCAACATCGCCATCGCCATGAACGAGCCGGTTGGGACGGTCGGTGTTCTGTGCCCCGCCGATACGCCGCTGATCGGATTTTTCTCCTTAGCGCTTCCGCTCATCGCCGCCGGCAATTCGATCGTTGCTATTCCGTCGGAAAAATATCCGCTGATTACCGGTGATTTGTATCAAGTGTTTGAAACGAGCGACCTTCCCGGAGGAGTCATCAACATTGTCCCCGGCCGCTCATCCGAACTCTTGAAGACTCTCGCCGAACACGATGATCTCGACGCAATCTGGTGCTACGGCGATGAATCGCTGTGCGCAAGCGCGAAAGCCCTCTCGGTTGGAAATTTGAAACAAGTGTGGACGAACGAGGGCCGCGCCATCGACTTTTTTGATCGCGTTCAGGGCGAGGGGCGCTGGTATCTCGAACACGCGTATCAGGTAAAAAATATCTGGGTTCCCTACGGCGAGTAATCCTCCAGTGGCCACGGCGCAAACTGAAATTTCAGACGCGAACCACGATTCGCGCGCCGCGTTCCGTTATCCGGCGTTCAAGATTTTTCAAACCGCCCGCTGCCTCGTCGTGCTCGCCCTCGAAATGCAAGCCGTCGCCGTCGGCTGGCAAGTCTACGAAATCACCAAGCGCCCGCTCGACCTCGGCCTCGTCGGCCTGGCGCAATTTCTCCCCGGCATCGTGCTCTTCCTCCTGGCGGGCCACGTCGCCGACGTTTTCGACCGCCGCAAAGTTTTGATTAGCTGCGACGTAGGGTTCGGTTTGTGTTTTGTTCTTCTTCTGATTTTGACGGCTTTCGGAACGCGCTCGGTTTCCGCGATTTACGCGGTGCTGATTCTGCTCGGAATCGTCCGATCCTTCAATGGACCAGCGAGCCGCGCGATTCTTCCACATCTTGTTCGCGAAGAGCATTTTCAAAATTCCGTTGCCTGGGCTTCGGGAATTTTTCAACTGGCGACAATTCTTGGGCCGGTATTGGGTGGAGTAATTTATGCGATTTTTCGCGGGCCTTTCGCGGTTTATTTGATCGCATCCGTGGTGACGGGAACTGCGATCGGATTGTTGTTGCAATTGAAAATAGCGATCAAGCCGCGCGCGAAAATGGAATCGAGTTCTTCTTCCGTCTTTGAAGGGTTTCGTTATATTTGGCGTGAGAAATTAATTCTGGGCGCGATTTCGCTGGATTTGTTTGCGGTGCTTTTGGGCGGAGCGGTAGCGCTGCTCCCGGTTTATGCGAAGGAGATTTTCCAGACCGGGCCGTGGGGCTTGGGGCTTTTGCGGAGCGCGCCGGGCGTCGGCGCTGGAATTATGGCGATCGCGATTGCATACCGGCCATTGCGAAGAAATGTTGGCGCAACGATGCTCTGGTGCGTCGCCGCATTCGGTCTCTTCACGGTGGCGTTCGGCATTTCCCGCAGCATGATATTTTCGCTTATCGCGCTCTTTATGGTTGGCGCGACGGACATGGTCAGCGTGATCGTGCGAGGCACGTTGATTCAAGTTGCCACGCCCGACGAAATGCGCGGACGGGTGAATGCAGTGGATATGGTCTTCATTGGCGCATCGAACGAACTCGGACAATTTGAATCGGGCGTGACGGCGCAATTATTTGGCGCGGTTCCCGCGGTAATTCTGGGCGGGGTCGGCGCCATCGTCGTAACGGCGTTGTGGGCCTGGATGTTTCCGCAATTGCGAAAAGTGAAAGAGCTAAGCTTCAAAGAAAAAAGTAATCAATGAGTTGCGTGAAGAGCGGCATGGGCCGCGCCCAGAATCGGCGCATCTTCATTTAAAACTACGGCAATCGGAATATTCTGCAAAATCGGACTGAGAGGCCCCTTGTCCGCGAACGCCGTGCAAAAAGAACTTTTCTGAAGCAGCGGGAGAATCTTTACGGCGATGCCGCCCGCCAGATAGACGCCGCCGTAAGCGAGCACGCGCAGCGCGAGATTTCCAGACTCGGCGCCGAATGCGTCGGTCCAGAATTCCAACGTCTCGACGCAGGCAGCGCAAGACGCGGTCAGCGCATTCTGCGTAATCTCCGCGGCGGATTCGCCGGCGGCGCGTTCGAAGGATGCATGGCGAATATCCGGGGCGAGGAATTCATGGATGGGGCGGAAGCCGCGTCCGGAGAAAAGTTCTTCGCAGGAAACGCGCGCGAGGCGATGTTTCAGAAAAGTGAGGAATGCGATTTCGCGATCGGAGCGGGGAGCGAAATCCGCGGAGCCGCCTTCGGAGGGAGCGGCGCGATGGCCGTGGCCGTCCCAGTAAAGAACGGCTTCGCCGAGACCTGTGCCCGCGGCGATGACGGCGATGTTGTCCTGGGGATGATCCACGCCGCGATTGAGAAAAAGAAAATCTTCGGGAGCGAGCTTCTGCAGGCCGCGCGCGGTGGCGACGAGATCGTTCATGAGGACGACACGTTCGTGCGGCAATTTGAGGCGCGCGGCGAGCGAGGCGGCGTCGAGAACCCACGGAATATGCGCGGCGTGGAGCCGGCCGTCGACGACAGTGCCTGGGACACCGAAGCCCGCGGCGGTGACGGTGCGGTTGGGGACGGAGGGGAGCGCGTGCTCGGCGAAGGTTTCGATGAGTTGTTCGAAGCTGGAAAAATCGCGCGTGGCGTAGCGTTGTTTGGAGACGAGTTTCAAAGCGCCGCCGTGATCGAGGTATGCAGCGAGATTACATTTTGTGCCGCCGATGTCGCCTGCAATGATCACGAATCTCTGTCCTTTAGCTAGGTTAGTTTTTCGGGCGTGTATTTTTTTGTCAGTTCGAGGACGCGGCGATAGTAATCGCGTTGCGTGAGTGCGTAGGCGGCGTCTTCGTCGATGATGAAGGTCACGTCGGGATGCAATTGTAGGGCAGAAGCGCTGACAGAAGAAGAAATTGGTCCTTCGATGGCTTTGGCGACAGCGGCGGCTTTGGATTTTCCGGTGGCGAGAATCAGGATGCGGCGAGCGTCGAGAATGGTGCCAATGCCCATGGTGATTGCACATTCCGGAATCTCTGCGCCTTGCGGAAAGAATCGTTTGTTGTCTTCGATAGTTTCTTGCGTGAGTTCCTTTAAACGGGTGCGAGAGGCGAGGCTGGAATTCGGTTCGTTGAAGCCGATGTGGCCGTTGCGTCCGATGCCGAGAATTTGCAGATCGATGCCGCCGGCCGATTTGATCGATCGTTCGAATTGCTCGCAGTATGCGGAATAATCTTTTCGGAACGCGCCGTCGGGAATGTGAATGTTAGGGGCGGCGAAATTTACTTTGGAGAAAAAATTGGAGTGCATGAAGTAGTGAAAGCTTTGCGGGTTGTCGGGAGCGAGGCCGAGGTACTCATCGAGATTGAAAGAAGTGGCCTGCGAAAAATCAAGGCCAGTGGATTTATGAAGAGAGATTAATTCTTCGTACATGCCGAGCGGTGTGCTACCTGTTGCCAGACCGAGGACAGTCTTTGGGTTCGCGCGAAGAGAGGAAGCGACGATGCGCGCGGCTTCGCAGCCGACTTCTTTACTGTTTTCTGTCAGAACGACGAGCATTGACGAGAGAGGCTCCCGGGACAGCGCACAAGAATAGACGCGTTTGGAGGACGCCGCATCAACGGAAACGCCGGATGACGAGATTGTGGCGGTCGGAGCGATAGAGACCCAAGACATAGATAATGGCTTTGCCGCCCGATGAAAAAATAACCTGGCGAATGCGGAGCAAGGGATCGCGGCGGGGAATGCCGAGCAGGTCGGCGATTTCGGGATCGGCGGCGGTGGCGTCAACTTCTTCGTCGGCGTAACCAAGTTTGACGCTGTAATTGCGCTCAAGAACCGCGAAGAGAGATTCGCGGCCGAAAGGCGCCGAGAGGATGCCGGGAAATTCTTTTTGCGAGAGGTAACACGTCTCGAGAGCGAAGGGTTCGTCGGCGGCGTGGCGAAGGCGTTTCAATTCAATGAGCGATTCGTCGGCGGGAATCGAAAGGCGCGCGGCGACTTCCGGTTCAGCTTCGATCACTTTGAGGCTGAGAATCCTGGAAGCGGCAGTCAAGCTACGAGCGGCCATCTGCTCGGTGTAGCTCATCAATTTATTGAAATGAATTTTGGGACTGGCAACGAAAGTACCGATGCCGCGACGACGCTCGACGAGGCCTTCGTGCTCAAGGGTGGCCAATGCGTGGCGGGCGGTCATCAGGCTGACCTGATGCATTTTAGCGAGGTCGCGCTCGGAAGAGACTGGATCGCCGGGGCGAAGGTGGCCGGAATCGATGCGTTTACGGATGGCGCCCTGAATACGCTGGTAGGCAGGGAGATTTGAACGCAATTTGGGGGGCATGCAACGACTCCTCGAAGCCGGGAAACCTGTGAGAAACGCCCGCTACGGAACTGACCGCTCTAGAGCGCGGCCGAAGCGTGCTATAGAGTGAAGCGAGCAACAGCCATGAAAATCTTATAAATCAATATTTTTCTATTGACAAGACAATTTTGCCGCTATATAGCTATTGGCCATCGGAGACTGTAGCTGGCACGGGGGAAGTGGATGCCGGCTGGAAAACCGAAAAATGGGACGCGAGGAGACGCAGCCTGCTGCAGGAGCGCTTCTCGAAAGGGGTGGATATGAGTAGAAAGTGCGTATTGGGGATGGCGCTTCTGGTGGTTGTGTTTTTGATGAGCGCGGGAATGGCGTTTGGACAAGACGTTACGGCAACAATTACGGGGACGGTAACGGATTCCACGGGGGCGGCAGTAGCGGGAGCAACAGTGACTGCCAAGTCTGTGGAACGCGGAACGACGTTTACCGGCGTAACGAATGATTTGGGGCTTTATCGCATAACGCAATTGCCGGTTGGCAATTACGACCTTCGCATCGAGAAATCTGGTTTTCAGAGCGCGGTTCACGCGTCCTTTACGCTAGCACTCAATCAGATTGCACGCGTGGACGTCGAACTGAAAGTCGGGCAAGTGACAGACACCGTGGAAGTGACTGCCGGCGCTCCCATTCTGAAGACCGAAGCCACGCAAATTGACACGATCATCAATGGGGCGACCAACGAGGCGCTTCCGCTGGCTACGCGCAACTACGTTGAGCTGACGCTGTTGGCACCGGGCGCGGTTCACCCCGACCCGAGCAGCTTCAACAACGGCGACAACGTTCAGAGCGGCGCGAGACCATTTATCAACGGCAACCGCGAACAGGCAAATAACTTTATTCTCGACGGAATGGACAACAACCAAGTTTCTGACAACTTGCTGGGCTATACGCCGTCGCCCGACGCGATCGAAGAATTCAATCTGATCACGAACAACGCGCCGGCGGAATTCGGCAACTTTATGGGTGGCATCGTCAGCGCAACCCTCAAATCCGGCACCAACTCTTTTCACGGCAATGTATGGGAGTTTCTCCGGAACGACAAGTTCAACGCCAACAAGTGGGAAAACAAAATTAATCCAACTTCGCAGATTGCGCGCGACCCGCTCCGTTGGAACATGTACGGCGCTACTTTCGGCGGACCTGTCAAGAAAAACAAGCTGTTCTTCTTTGTGGACTATCAGGGGCAGCGGTTTGACCATCCTCCGGCAGGAAACCGAATTTCCGTATTCAATGCTACCGAGCAAGGCGGCAACTTTGGCGCGTTATGTGCGGGCGGCTTTGATGGAAGCGGCATTTGTTTGGACAGAACCGCTTCAAGCCTTACTCCACAAGGTCATACGTGCGCCTCAGGTGAAAACACCAACGGCTGCGTCGTTACGAATCAGCTTTACAACCCGTGCACTGCCGGAACCGGCGTCAGCGGAACTCCTTGCGCTCCTTCGGCGGCGCCTAACGCGCAACGCCCTGCATTTGCGAACAACATAATCCCGGCCACCATGATCAGCCCCGTGGCCACTGCCCTGTTCGCTTCGTCGCTTTATCCCCAGACCATCAACAACGGCCTCACCAACAACGCCCTTCAGGAAATCTCGCAGCAGTTCAACAGCGACCAGGGCGATGTGAAGGTTGACTATCGCATTTCAAGCAAGGATTCCGTTTCTGGCCGCTTTACTCGGGCAATGCAGACGGATCCTGGAACCAATTCGCAGCTCCTTTATGGAAATGGTCTAGCTACGGCACCTATTTGGAGCACAGTCGGCGATTGGACTCGCTCTATTTCGAATAGTCTGGTAAACGACGCACGCTTTGGCTGGAACCACGTCATCCTGAACACAGGAACTACTTGGGATCCCAAAGTCGGCCAATTCGGGCAGAGTATCGGGATTGCAAACTCGAATCCTGGTTCTGCCGTCGGCCTGATGGGGATCGGCTTCGGCGGTGGATCGCCGAGCGGCCCTGGCAACGGCACTTTGACGAACATCGGCAATAGCATGGTTACACAGAGTTTCAACAGCCAAGTGTATCAGGCCGATGATTCCATAACGTGGATTCGTGGCCGTCATTCCCTGAAATTCGGCGGCGAGTTCATGTATAACGACATCAAGGTCTTTTACTCCGGGAATAGCGGAGAATTGGGGAATATCACTTTCGGTTCCAACTTCAGCGCATCCTCTGCGGTTTGCACGGATGCTTCGACCAAAGACACCTGTGCCGCGACGAAGCCTATTGGAGGCAACGGTATGGCGGACTTCTTCCTAGGGCTGCCCACTGCTTTTGGCCGCGGTCTCACGAGTGGCGGTTGGGAGCAGACCTCAAAGATTTTCTCCGGCTACGGGCAGGATACTTGGCGCGTGACGGATCGCCTGACTCTTACCCTCGGCTTGCGTTATGAAGCACACACGCCATGGGTAGAGAGCAACAACCAGCAGGTAAACTTCAACCCGGTTACGGGTCAAGTTGAATATGCGGGCCAGAACGGCGCCAGCCGCGCCCTCTATGACAGTGTGTATGGAGGCAAGGCGTTCCAGCCACGTTTAGGTTTTGCCTGGACGCCTGGAAGGCTTAATGGGCATACCGTTGTGCGCGGCGCATTCACGGTATCTGACTATCTGGAAGGAACGGGAACCAATTTGCGGCTTCCGATCAATCCGCCGTTTAACGGCGGTGCGGGCAGCGGCGAATTCCAGACGCTCTACCAGAACATCGCCCTGCCAACCACCACGTCTTCTGACGGCGTCATTGTGCCGCCTTCTGGCGGTACGGATTGCTCCACGCTGGCCTGCTTTAACGGCTCAGTATTCCGCATGTGGGACCAGAAAGTGCAGCCGGCCATCGACAATCAGTGGAACGTGACCGTGCAGCACCAATTCTCGAGTAACACTACACTGCAAGTCGGATACGTCGGGCAGTGGGGCTATCACCTGATGGTTCCATTCTTCTACAGTCAGCCCGTGGCGGAACCAAGCACTTCCTGCGCCACGCCCCCTTGCACTTCTCCAAGCCCGTTCTTCGCAAATGGACAGGGACCGCAGCTACTGTCTGAAATCAGCACGGTATCCGGTACGCAATCGAACGGCACCATGAAGTACGACGCATTGCAGGCCGTGTTCCAGAGAACGGAAGGCCACGGACTGCAGTATCAGGTGTCCTACACCTACGCCAAGTGCATGTCCAACAATACCGGGTACTACGGCACATGGTCCGGATCGAGAGCTTCCTCGACGGCATCGCCGTATTGGCAGAACATCTACGATGTGAAGACGGAATGGGCACCGTGCTACTACGACGACACGCATAACCTGACTTCCTATGCCGTTTACGAATTGCCGATCGGCAAGGGCAAGAAGTTTCTTAGTGATGCGAGTGGAGTTGTCAACCAGATCGTAGGCGGTTGGAAGGTCAGCCCGATCATTACCTTGCATACCGGCTTCCCCTTGGCGCTGTACAACAACGACACGGACCACACGGGAACTTCCTCTCGCGGCTTGCGCCCCGATTGCAACGGTACAAACAAAGTGTTTGGCCGCCAAACTACGACAAACGCATCAGGTGGCATACAGTGGTTCGATCCGTCGAACTACACCAATGCCGCTGGCTTCGGAACATGCGCTCCCCAAACGGGCGGTTTGCGTGGACCGGGTTATTACAACTGGGATGCCAGCGTGCAGAAGGACTTCCTGCTTACGGAGCGGTTCAAATTGCAGTTTAGAACCGACTTCTTGAATATGTTCAACCGCGTCAATCTGGCCGTGCCGAACACAACCGTCCAGACGTCAACGACCGGCCTCATTCAAGCTTCGCAACCTCCGAGAAACATCCAGTTTGCGTTGAAGTTGTACTACTAACCCCGACTGACGTACGATGGGGCAGGCAACACCCCGCCTGCCCCATTTTCTTTTTTGGAGCAAAATATTTTTACGAGATGGATTTTGATGAGCGGAGCAGCCTGCTCCGTTTTTGCATTTATGGCGGTTGGCCAGGCGGCCAGAGCGCCGGTGCCGGCGGCGCGTCCAGAAGCGATGTCGTCCGAAAAGGCGATGGAACTGGCGGAACAAGGACACTGCAAGGAAGCAATGAGGACGTTGAAACGGACTCTTACGAGTGGCGTGGACGGCGAACAGAGGAAGAGAGCGGGATTGCTGGGAGTACGCTGCGCCATGACGACTGGCGACCTGGCCAACGCCGAAGAATTGTTGCAACTGTTGGGAAGGGCGTTTCCGCGAGATCCGGAAGTGTTGTATGTGACGGTGCACGCGTACTCAGACCTGTCGGCAAGAGCAGCGCAGGAGCTGGCCGTAGGTGCGCCGGAATCGGTGGAGGCGCGAAAACTGAACGCGGAGTCATTAGAGCTGCAGGGAAAGTGGGATGATGCGGCGAAGCAGTATGAAGAGGTGTTAAAAAAGACGCCGGACGCGCGGGGAATTCATTTTCGGATGGGACGGCTGCTGCTATCGAAACCCGGCGGGAACGAAGACGAGATTGCGAGAGCGAAAAAAGAATTTGCGGAAGAGTTAGCGATTGATCCGCGGAATGCGGCGGCGGAATACATATTGGGGGAGATGGCGCGGCAGGCTTCGGATTGGACGGAGGCGATCGCGCGGTTTTCGAGTGCGGCGAAATTGGATGCGAATTTTGGGGATGCGTTTATGGGATGGGGAGCGGCGCTGATAGCGGAGAGGAAATTCGAGGAAGCGGTTGGGCCGCTGCAGCGGGCGGCGACGTTGCAACCGGGAAATACGGCAGCGCACTACAATTTGGGATTGGCGCTTATGCGGATCGGAAAAAAGGAAGAAGCGGACAAGGAATTTGCGGTGCAGAAGAGGCTGCTCGCGGAACAAGAGGCGACGAAGAACGCGCTGGTCGAGGGCAATCACCCACAATAGAGCGCAGACGGCGATGCAACGTCGCGCCGCGGGCTGTGGTTCAGGGCCGCGATTCGGAAAGAACTTCAGCGGCAATTTTGAAGGCGTGATTTGCGGCGGGAACTCCACAGTAGATGGCGGCGTGGAGCAACGTTTCGCGAATTTCGTCCGGAGTGACGCCGTTGTTGCGAGCGGCGCGCAGGTGAAGGCGGAATTCCTCTTCGCGGTTCAAAGCGACGGTCATGGCGAGCGTCAGCAGGCTGCGGGTGTGGCGCGATAGGCCGGGGCGCGACCAGACTTCGCCCCAAGCATAACGCGTGAGCAAATCCTGAAATGGCGCAGTGAAGTCCGTGGCGGATTGCGTGGCACGATCGACGTGGTCGTTGCCCAGGACTTCGCGGCGGATTTTCATACCTTGCTGGTGGCGTTCGCGATCGTCCATTTTGTTTTTCCTCACGCAGAGAGAAAATTTTCGACAACGGAAGTGAATTGGGCCGCGGCTTCAATGTTGGAAAGATGCGCGGCGCGGAGTTCGACGTATTGTGCGCCGGGAATATTTTTCGCGAGGAAGCGACCGTCGGCGGCGGGAGTGGCGAAGTCGTGGGAGCCGGCGATGACGAGCGTCGGAACAGAAATGGAAGAGAGAGCTTCGCGAACGTCGAAATCACGGACAGCGGCGCAGCACGAAGCGTAGCCGCCAGGATTGGCCGACTCGATCATAGATTTGGCTGATGCCACGGCGTCAGGATGGAGGAGAGCGAAGTCGGGCGTAAACCAGCGCGAGACGACAGCGGAAGAAACGTCGGTCAAGCCTTTTGAAAGGACGGCGTCGATGCGAGCGTTCCAGGCTTCGTGCGTGCCGATTGTCGCGCCAGTGTTGCAGAGAACGAGTTTGTTCAGACGGGACGGCGCGTGTTGGCCGAGCCACATTCCGGTTTGGCCGCCCATGGAAAGGCCGCAGAAGTGGACGCGATCGAAGCGGAGCGCGTCGAGGAGATTGAGGACATCGTTTGCGAGAGTTTCGATGGAATAAGGCCCAGGTGGCGCTGAGGATTGGCCGTGGCCGCGCGTGCTGTAGCGGAGAAGACGATAGCGTGAAGAGCATGCCGCGAGCTGCGGATCCCACATAGAAAGATTTGCGCCGAGCGAATGGGACATTACGAGGACAGGACCGGAGTCCGGGCCGGTGAAGGAGTAGTGGATGCGAACGTCGCGGAGATCGGCGAAAGGCATCGGTCAACCTTTTGCGGAACGCTGGTGTGATTTGCCGCGCGAGCGCGCGTTGAGAAGAATGGCGTCGATGAGCGCGGAGGACGAGCCGAGGTAGTTGCGCGGATCGAAGAGACGATCGAGATCGGCAGAGGAGAGTTCGGATTGGGAAGCGAGGACGTCGCGCAGGTGGCGCTTGGAAGAAATTGCCGATTGGCAAGCGGCTTCGATTTTTTCGTGAGCAGCGGCGCGGCCGATTTTTTCGGCGAGGGTCATGGAAATGGCTTCCGCGTAAATGAGGCCGTGAGTTAGTTCAAGATTTTCGCACATGCGTGCGGTGTTGATTTGGAGATTCGGAGCGAGAGCGGCGAGGTGATGGAGGGCGCCGGCGGTGAGACGGACGATTTCGGGGAGAGTGGTCCATTCAGCGTGCCATGAGCCGAGACCGCGTTGATGTTCCTGCGATTGCATCGTGAAGATGGTGGTGACGAGACCGGGAACGCGATTTGTTGCAGCGAGAATGGCGGCGCAAGAGACGGGATTTTGTTTGTGGGGCATGGTGGAGGAACCACCACGGCCGGGAGGGTGAGGTTCGGCGAGCTCGGCGATTTCGGTTTGCATGTGAAGAGCGAGGTCGTGGGCGATTTTGTTGAGGGTGGCGGCGCAGAGGCCGAAAGTTGACGCAATTTCGGCGATGCGGTCGCGATGGGAGTGCCACGGCGCAGGGGGGAGCGGGAGAGAAAGCTCGGCGGCGAGATGCTTGGCGACAGAAAGGCCGTGCACGCCGAGAGCGGCAAGAGTGCCGACGGCACCGCCGAATTGGAGGACAAAGGCGCGTTCGGCAAATGAGAGCAGACGATCGCGGTGGCGGAGGAGGGCGTCGAGCCAGCCGGCGACGATGAAGCCGAAAGAAGTGGGTAGCGCTTGTTGGAGGAGGGTGCGGGCGACGATGGGAGTGGCGCGGTGCTTGTCGGCGATGGCGGCCAGGGAATCGCAGAGAGAGTCGAGGTCGGAGAGAATCACCGTGGATGCGGAACGGAGTTGGAGGATGAGGGCGGTGTCGATGGCGTCCTGGCTGGTGGCGCCCCAGTGGACGAAGCGGGCGGCGCCGGCGTTTTGCCTGGCGACGAGTTGGGTGAGCTGTTTGACGAGAGGGATTGCAAGATTAGCGGAGGCGGGAACGGCGGCGGCGAGTGCGGGAAGGTCGAGAAGCTCGGCGCGACAATTTGCGGAGATGACGGACGCGGCGGCGGCGGGGATGACGCCAGCTTTGGATTCGGCGCGGGCGAGGGCGGATTCGAAATCGAGTAGGAACTGGATGGAAGCCGAGTCCGAGAAAAACGGTTCGACGGATGGGGAGTAGAAGAGGCCATCGAGGAGCGGCATGAAGAGAGTGTAAACGTTCTGAGGCGGATGAAAAACGGTTTCGTGAGGCGGGAGGGCGTAAGGTAGACTCCTCGCGAAGCTGTGGCGCGAGGGCGAACGAGATGAAGAAGAATCGGAAAGAGATACAGGTGGAGTGGGGAGACTGCGACCCGGCGGGAATTGTGTACTACCCGCGATTTTTTGAGATGTTCGATTCGTGCACGAATGCGCTGTTCGAAAGCGTGGGATTTAAGAAGCAAGAAGTATTGAAAACCTATGGGCTGGCGGGAATTCCGATGGTGGAGACCAGCGCGCGATTTTTTGTACCGTCGAGTTTTGGAGATGTGGTGATGGTGGAGTCGGAGATCGTGGAGTGGGGGAACAGCAGCTTTCGCGTGGAGCATAAACTGTTTCGCGGAGAGGTGCTGGCTGCGGAAGGACTTGAAAAGAGAGTGTGGACGGCGCGGGCGATGGACGGGTCAAACAAATTGCAGAGTAAGAAGATTCCGCAGGAAGTGAAAGACCGGTTTCAGTAGTGGCGAGAAAAAATGAACCCGGCGACAGGTCAGCCGCCGGGTTCGTTTAGATGAGATTTGAATTTCGTTACCTGGCTTTGAGTTCCAGCGGTGCCTTCAGCTTAAAAGTAAGAGCCGTTTCCGCGGGAAGTACAACATCGGCTTTTCCGGTGAAGGCTGCACCGCCTGTGCCCGCACCCGCGCCGACACCGGCGCCGATCGCCGCGCCTTTACCGCCACCCGCAAGCCCACCAATCAGCGCACCAAGTGCGGCGCCGCCGCCGACGGCGACGGCAGTACGTTTGCCTTTGCCTTTGTGGCTGAAGCTGGGGGCTGACGTGCTGATGTCATAAGTCTTGCCGTTGATTTCCACGTTCTTCAGTGCGAGTTCGAGCAGCGAAGCGCCCTTGAAGCGGCCCGCGGCTTTGGCGTCCTTTACGGTGCCGGTTGCGTGTGTGCCCTTTGGGATGACGACTTTGCCGTCGATTTCGACGGGAGTCTCGACGGTGGCCTGGAAGGATTGTCCAGGGGTTGCTGTTTTGGAGCTGAGGGATTCATCCAGGACAACTTCGAGGGCGGTATCGGCTGGAACGACGATGGCTCGGGCAGCCACTGGCTCTTTTTCCCTGGTGGATCTGGATTTGCTGGAGCCTCCGGAGCCGCCGCCGGGTGCGGAATCGGTGGCGGAATCGGAGTTAGTTGCGGCCTGGTCAGCCGATTTGGAGCATCCGGTGAGCGCCAGGGCGAGGGTGGCGGCGCAGAGCGGAAGATAAGAGAAACGACGAAACAAGGTACACCTCCGAAAGTAGGTAGATGAACTGCGGATGGCTACAACTATTGTTGAGGTGAATGGGCTGTGGCGCAAGGAGAAATTGGCAGGGCGCTGCCGAGGACTGGGGTCGAAGCGTCGGACAGATGGCGAGCGGCTGAGAGAATTTTAATCAACAAACCCTTTTTTCAGACTAAAGTGCGGCGGAAAGCTGCCGATGAGGTAGATGAACGCGGAGCCGCCAGGCGACCGCGTAGAATTTGAAGGAACGTTGCACGCACGCGAATGGGGCGCGCGGCGGAGCGTTTCTTGTGTCCGCACGAAACAATGTTTCGTTGCGGAGCAGTGATCATTTTTCTCGCGTAGGTAAGTCCTGCCTTTTCAGTCTTTCCGTCACGAAATCATTGGCCATGCAAACGCATGGGTGAATCCTGCCGAGCAGAGAGGAAGAGTTTGCCTCCTTCGGTGCTGGAAGTGGTGAATTTGCGGAGACGTTTGGGGGAGACGATGGCGGCGACGGCGCAATCGATAGTTTGGGGAACGCAGGGGCGCATTTTGATCGCGAGCGGGAATCCGGAGTTCCGGCGACAAATGGCGATGCACGCGAAAGGCCCTGCGGCGCAAATGGAAGAAGCGGTGGGCGGGGCGCACGCGCTGGCGAAGTTGGTGCAGTTCCCGTGTGATGGGGTGCTGCTTGACCGGCAGTTGCCGGATCTAGATGCCGAAGAAGTAGCAAGCATGATCCGGCAGAAGTACCCGCGGATTGAAGTGACGTTTGTGGATTCGAAAGAGGCTGGGCGAGCGTCCGCGAATGCCGACGCCGACGCTGACGCTGACGATAGCGACGAGATTTCCGTAGACACGATGGAAATGACAGAGGAAAAAGCGAACCCCAGCGACGAAAATTTACCGGGGATGATTGGGCGAAGCGCAGCCATCCGAAAGACTTATGAACTCGCGAAACTCGTTGCCGGACGGGATACGACGGTACTGGTGATGGGGGAGACGGGAACGGGAAAAGAAGTAGTGGCGCAGGCGATTCATGAATTGAGTGCGCGAGCGAAAAACGCGTTTGTAGCGGTGAATTGCGCGGCGATTCCAGAGGCATTACTCGAGGCGGAGTTGTTTGGGCATGTACGCGGGGCGTTTACCGGCGCCGTGCAATCGAGATTGGGAAGGATTCATGTGGCACAGGGTGGAACATTATTTCTGGATGAGGTGGGTGAGTTGCCGCTGAGCATGCAGGCAAAACTGCTGCGATTTCTGCAGAACGGCGAAGTGCAGCGGTTGGGGAGCTCGGATGTTTACCGAGTGGATGTGCGGGTAGTTTGCGCGACGAATGTGGGGTTGCTCGAACAGGTGCAGGCGAAGCAGTTCCGGCAGGACTTGTATTACCGGCTGGCGGTATTTCCGATTGAGTTGCCGCCGTTGCGAAATCGAACGGGAGATGTGGCGGAACTTGCCGATCATTTCTTGAAGAAATTCTCCGACGAAGCGGGATTCCCGTTGAAGAAGTTAACACCGGCGGCGCTTGGTTCGTTGGAACAACGGAGATGGCCGGGAAATGTGCGAGAGCTGCAACACGTGCTGGAGCGGGCATTTATTTTGTCGGGAAATTCGCGGGAGATTTGCGCGCAGCACGTGCAGATGGGAAATGAAGGCGTGGAAGTGAGAGAAGTCTAAGCGGCGACGGAGTTCGATGGAAGAGGGAGTGCAAGGGGTATGAGTGCCATGCAGAATTTTCCCATGACGCGGCAAAAACCGCTGAGTCGCGCGATGCGAGACCGGCGCGATGCGTTGGCCAAAACGGATTTGACGAAAGCGTTTTTGTCCTTCACGCAGGCTGCGGGATCGTTGGAACGGTCCTACGCGCAATTGCAAGCGGAAGTGGTGCGGCTGCATCGAGAGTTGGAGCGTACGAACACAGAGTTGGAGCGGAGCCTCGAAGAGAATTTGCGAGTGAGGCGGTATTTGTCGCGGGTGCTGGAGAGTTTGCCGTGTGGAGTGCTCGTGGTGAACGGCAAAGGCGAAATTCAGATTGCAAATCCGGAGGCGAGGAAGCTGTTGCAAATGCCGCGGGATTGGAACCCAGCGGAGGGCGGAGCGTTACCGCAGTCTGTCGAGCAGTTGCTGAAAGACGCGCCGACGAACAGTTTCTTTTTGGAACAGGAGTGGACGAGTCCCACTTCTGCTGGCATTCGGACTATCGGCATTTTGCGGGCAAACATTAGCGACGTACCGGAGACGGCGGGAGAGACGATCTGGATCGTTCGCGACAAGACGGAAGAGAAGCGGCTAGCTGGGGATCGTGAAATGGCGCGAAGGTCGCATGCGCTGGCGGAAGTGGCGACGATTCTGGCGCATGAAATTCGCAATCCGCTGGGAAGTATGGAGTTGTTCACGGGATTGCTGGCCGACGCGACGGCGCATTTGCCGGAAACGCGGCGGTGGGTGACGCATTTGCAGGCGGGGCTGCGCGGGCTTTCGGCCACGGTGAATAATGTCCTGCAGTTTCACAGTGCGCCGACGAAGCAGGTGGTGCCGATTGAATTGGACCGGCTGGTGACGGAGACGATGGATTTTCTGCAGCCGCTGGCGCGGCAACGTGGGCAACAGATTCTCGTGGAAAACGTGGTTGGTAAAGTGAGCGCGAACGGGGATGGGAATCGATTGAAGCAGGTGTTTCTGAATTTGTCCCTGAATGGATTTCGTGCGATGCCGCCCGGAGGAAAGCTTTCGGTGCGGATTGGATGGGCGCCGCAGTTTCCGGGCGAACTGGTGCAAATGGATTTCAAGGACGAAGGGCGCGGAGTGCCAGCGGAATTGCTGGAGCGGATCTATGAGCCGGGATTTACGACGACGGCGGGCAGTCCGGGACTGGGATTGGCGGTGTGCAAGAAAGTTGTTGAGGAACACGGCGGCGAAATGCGCGTGGTGAGCAAGCCGCAACATGGCGCGACGTTTACGGTGTTTTTGCCGGCGACGGGAGCGAATGCATGACGCATGTGCTGATTGTGGATGATGAGGCGGCGATGCGCGATGGACTGGAAGCGAGCTTCCAGCGGAGCGGCTGGCAGACAGAGACGGCGAATGGCGTCGTTGATGCGCTAGAAAAGTTTCGGGCGCGGCCGTCGCGAGTGGTGGTGACGGACATGCGGATGGACGACGGAGACGGAATCCAGGTAATGCAAGGTGTGCGCGCGCAGATGCCGGGGACACCGGTAATTTTGCTGACGGCGTACGGAAGTGTGCCGGGCGCAGTGCAGGCGATTCGGGAAGGTGCTTGCGAATATTTGCAGAAGCCAGTGGCGTTCAGCGAACTATTGAGTTTGGTGGAGGAGTATCTCGAGAGCGGATCGCCGGACGACGGAGGAGAGAACCAGATTGGGAAGTCGCCAGCTTATCGCGCCGCAATTGCGCGAGCTAAGCGGGCGGCGGCGACGGATGCAGACGTTCTAATCGAAGCAGAAAGCGGGACGGGAAAAGAGCTGCTGGCGCGATTGGTTCACGGTGAAAGTAAGCGGCGGAATGGGCCGTTTGTTGCGGTGAACTGTTCAGCGTTCCCGGAAAACCTGCTGGAGAGCGAGTTGTTTGGACATGTCCGAGGAGCGTTCACCGGGGCCAATATGGCGAAGCCGGGAAAGTTCGAATTGGCGAATGGCGGGACGCTGTTGCTGGATGAGATTGGCGAGATGCCGTTAAGTCTGCAGCCGAAGTTGTTGCGTGTCTTGCAGGAACGGGAGATCGACCGGCTGGGAGATACAAAGACGGTGCGAGTGGATGTGCGCGTGATTGCGACGACGAACAAGTCGCTGAAAAAGCAAGTTGAGAACGGACAATTCCGCGCGGATCTGTTTTACCGGCTAAATGTGGTTCCACTGACGCTGCCGGCGTTGTGCGATCGGCGCGAGGATATTTTGCCACTTGCGAGACATTTTGTTGCGAAGTACGAAGAGAAGGGCGCAGGTAGCGGACGGATGATATCGGCGGAGCTGGCGCGTTATCTGGAAGCGCAGAGTTGGCCGGGGAATGTGCGGGAGCTGGAAAATTTTATTCGCAGGGCGTTGGCATTGAGCAGTGGGCCGATGTTGGAGGCGGCAGACGTGGAATCGGGGCTGGAGCGTGTGGAAGAAAAGCCGACCGGACTTCAGCCAGGAGTGACCTTACAAGAAGCGGAGCGACAACTGCTGGAGAAGACGCTGCAGGCAACGGGGGGAAACAGAACACGGGCAGCGGAGTTGATGGGCGTGAGTTTGCGGACCGTACGAAACAAAATCCGGGAGTACGGATTGCCCGCATGGAGGGCCACATGAGTTGGCTGAATTCGGCGCATCTGGCGCTGCTGGAACGGTATCTGGACGTGACAACGATGCGGCAAACGCTGGTGACAACGAATATCGCAAACATCGATACGCCGGGGTATCACACGCGCGATGTGGATTTTCGCGGTGAATTGCGGCGAGCGATGGATGGAGAGGCGCACGGGGTTACGAGCCCGTTCGTGATGCCGGTGCGCGGATTGGTCGAGCGGCCGGACGGAAACAACGTGAGTCCTGACCGGGAAGCGATGTTGCTGGCAGAGGTGCAACTGCAGTTTAAGGCGGCTACGGCGGTAATTCGTGCGGAGTTCGCGCAGTTGAGCACGGCGATCAGGGAGGGCCAGTAGAGATGAATCTATTTCGCGTGATGGAGATTAGCGGATCGGCGTTGCTGGCGGAGCGGCTGCGGGCGGAGGTGGTTTCAGCGAATTTGGCAAATGCGGAAACGACGAGAACGGTAACAGGAAAGCCATATCAACGAATGCATGTGGTGTTTGGCGCGCGGCCTACGCGACCAGGCGGGTTGCCGGATTTCGGGATGATGCTGGCGTCGTTAACGGACATGCATGCGGAGGACGTGCGGGTAGTGAATCTGGTGGCGGATCCAACGCCGCCAGTAAAGCGATTTGAGCCAGGACATCCAGATGCGGATGGGCAGGGCTATGTTTCGTACCCAGCGATCAATCCGGCGGAAGAGATGGTGAACCTGATGGGAGCAGCGCGGGCCTATCAGATGAATTCGTCCGCGGTGACAAGCACAAAAAACATGATTCAGAGCGCGATTGCGATTTTGACGTAACGAGTTGATTGGATAAAGAGATTCAGGAGAGAAGGAGCAAGGCAATGAGCAATCCGATTCAAGGTTTGGGGCAGGCAGGCGCCGAATTTGCGACAAAGGGATTTTCAGGAGGAGCGCCAACGGGCGGGAAGACCGAGTTTGTGGATTCGCTGCGTAATGCGATGGACCAGATCGGTTCGTTGCAAGGCGAAGCTGACGACAAAGTCGCTCAACTGCTCAGCGGGAATGGACAAGATGTTCACTCGGCGATGATCGCGGTGGAAAAAGCGAATCTGTCGTTCCAGATGATGGTGCAGGTGCGGAACAAGATCGTGCAGGCGTATCAGCAGATTTCCGCGATTCCGTTTTGACGGCGACAAGATCTTCGCGATAGGGCCTACCTCGACCCATGGATAAAGCTCTTCAACAGTTGCTGGCATTTGTGAAAGCGCTGTCGTTTCGCCAGCGCGTGATTCTTGGCGGAAGCATCCTGCTGGTGGGAGGAACGGTTTGGCTGTTCACGCATTTGATGGGGAGTGATTACAAGACGCTGTATTCGGGTATGGCGCCGGCGGATGCGCAAAGCGTGGGGCAAAAGCTAGCGGCACAAAATATTACGTACCAGGTTTCGCCCGACGGGACTGCGATATTGGTGAAGTCCGACGAACTGGATAAGGCGAGGCTGGAAGTAGCGTCGCAAGGGCCAATTTCGAGCGGGCGAATGGGATTTGAGTTGTTCGACAAGCCGAACTGGTCGGGCAGCGATTTTTCGGAAAAAGTGAATTATCAACGGGCGCTTGAGGCGGAACTCGAGCGAACGATCGGGACGATGAATGGAGTGGAAGCAGTGCGTGTGCACCTCGTGCTGCCGCGCGAATCGTTGTTCAGCGACCGGGAACATCCGGCGAAGGCGGCGGTTGTATTGAAGTTGCGCGGTGCGCGGATGAATGACGCGGTTACTGGATCGGTGTCCAATCTCGTGTCGAGCGCCTGGGAAGATTTATCTCCGCAAAACGTGACGGTGGTTACGACGGATGGGCAGATGCCCGCGGCAGGCCATGCGCGTGGGCCCGGCGCGACGATGACGAATGAAGATTTGGAGACGGCGCTGGCGGAAAGAGTTGTGCAGACCTTGACGCCGCTGGTGGGAGCGGAGCACGTGAAATCGAGTGTAACGATTGACTACGATCCGACTTCGGGTGAGACCACGCAGGAGACATACGATCCGAATCAGACGGCGGTGCTGACATCGCAACTTTCGCAGGAGACGGTTGGCGATCTGGAACCGGCGGGAATTCCCGGGACGCCGAGCAATACGCCGAATTCGCAAGGGGCGGCGGCTGCAGCGCAGCAAGCCAAAGCGGCAACCACGACGCAAGGCATTCGAAGCGAAAGCAAAACTTTTGCGGTGAGTAAGGTTACGAAACGGATGTTAGAACCAGCGGGGCGGATTCGGCGCGTGGCTGCAGCTGTGTTGGTGGACGATGCGGTGGACGTGAAAACCGAGAGCGGCAAGGCGGTGGAGACGAGACGGAAGCGGACTCCCGACGAGATGAAGCAAATGGATTCGCTGGTACGCGCGGCGATTGGGATCGACGACAAACGCGGAGATCAACTGTCGGTCGAAAATGTGGCGTTTACGATACCGCCAGTCGAGACGCCGCAAGCGCCGGGCAAAGTACAAAAAGTGATGCAATTCGCGGAGCGGTGGGTGGGCGTGCTGCGTTATGTCGGGTTGTCATTGCTGTTTTTGTTGGTGTATGCGCTGCTGTTGCGGCCGGTGAAGAATCAGATTGTTCATATTTTGCAGAATCCGATGGGCGGGCGGTTGACCGCGGCGGCGGTGGGTCCAGAAGGCCTGGAGTTGGCGGAGGGCGCCGGAATTCCGATGGTCCAAGGAGGGCCTGGCGTCGAGCAAGTTACGGCGGGAAACGCGAAAACGGTGACGACGTTAAAGAAACAGCTTGCGACGAAAGTAAAAGAGGATCCGGATGCAGCGAGCCGGCTGATTCAAAACTGGTTGAAAGAAGGTGAGGCGAGAAAATGAGCCAACCAGAGGTCCAACTGACAGGCACGAGGAGGGCTGCCATTTTGATGGTGTTGCTGGGCGATGACGCCGCGAGCGGCGTATACAGGAGCTTGCCGGAAGTGGAGATGCTGGCAATCACCCAAGAAATTGGCGACATGGAATACATCTCGCCGGAAATCGCGCAGAAGGTACTGGAAGATTTTCATAAGCTGTTCGTCACACAGGAATATTTGTCGCAAGGCGGGCCGGAATACGCGCAGAAATTGTTGATCAAGGCCTTCGGACCGGAAGGCGCGAAAGAATTGCTGGTCGAAGTACGGCGCGCACAGGAAGCGACATCCGAGAGTCTGGACACGTTGCAGAAAACGGATCCTCAGCAGTTAGCAAAATTCATGCAAGGGGAACATCCGCAAACGATCGCACTGATTTTGGCGCACTTGCAGGCGAAATCGGCGCGTTCGGTTCTGATGGTGTTGCCGGAGCGATTGCGCGGGCAAGCCGTGAAGCGGCTGGCGCAGATGCAGCAATTTTCGCCCGAAATGGTCAAAAAAATTGCGCTGGTGCTGCACAAGAGGCTCATTCGACTGGGACAACAAAGCCGCAGGGCATACGGCGGGGTAAAAGCCGTTGCGGACCTTTTGAACCAAATGGATCAACTCTCAAGTGGAACCATTCTGGACACGATCGAACAAGACGACACGCTACTGGCGACGTCAATCCGAAACCTGATGTTCACGTTCGGAGATTTCCTGGAAATTCCCGAACCAGGGATGCGGGAGCTATTGGGTCAGGTGGACAAGAAGACCCTTTCGATAGCGTTGAAGTCGGCGTCGGAAGACTTGCGGAATCATTTTTTCAAGAGCATGTCTTCGCGGGCGGTGGAAATGTTGAGGGAAGATATGGAAGCGCTCGGGCCGATGCGCGCGAGAGACGTCGCTGCCGCACAACAAGAGATTGTGACCGTGGCGCGGCGGCTCGAGACGGAGGGGAAGATGGTACTGAAGGCGGAGGAAGAGGAGTCGTATGTCGTCTGAGCGGGCAACGGGAGGAAGTTTGACGTCGAAATCCGAGCCGTTTCGGTATTTGCAGACAGGCGAAAACAGCGCAGCGGTTGGAATAGTGGAAGGGGAAGCTGCATGGAATGTGGACGCAACCACGCCCGATAACTCCAGGGTGGTGGAGGCGGCCGAAAACCGGGGACATGAGCGGGGATTACGAGAGGGATTGGAGCAATCGCGAGTGGGAAGCGAAAGCCAGGTGAGCAAAGCGCGCGAGCAAATCACGAAGGCGATTGAGCAGTTTAAATTGGAGCGTGATTCGTACTTCGCGCGGACAGAGCCAGAGGTGGTGCAGCTGGCATTGGCGATTGCACGAAAAATATTACATCGGGAAGCCCAGATGGATCCGCTGTTGTTGACGGGCGCGGTGCACGTAGCGCTGGAAAAACTGGATGCGGGTTCGCGGATTCGGCTGCGAGCAAATCCAGCGGACGTGCGGCAATGGTCGAATTCGTTCGCACAGTGGAATACGACCGCCGCTCCGGAAATTGTCGGCGATCCTGGGTTGCAACCGGGCGAATGCACGTTGGAGACGGAGTTGGGAAGCACGCATTTGAGCCTGGACACGCAACTAAAGGAAATCGAGCAAGGATTCATGGATTTGCTCGAGCAGCGCCCACGGGTACGTTAATGGGCGAGTCGTCGCATCTGGAGCCCTACTTCACGCGGCTCGAAGAGTTTTCGACGCTTCGCTGGACAGGGCGCGTGACCAAGGCGGTGGGGCATCTAGTGGAATCGGATGGACCGTTTTGTTCGGTCGGTGAAGGTTGCGCGATTATCACCGAAGACGGGCATACGTTTTCCGGAGAGATTGTCGGGTTTCGAGGTCGAACGGTACTTTCGATGCCGCTGGAGCGGCCAAATGGAATCCGGTATGGAGACCGGATTGTGACCCGGGGAACCCGGCCGGCGCTGAGGGTTGGACCGGGATTATTGGGCCGAGTGATCGAAGGCTCTGGGAAAGCGATTGACGGAAAGCCAGGATTTCGGGCACGAGCGCACTGGCCATTGCAGGGCGAGCCACCCCTGCCGTTGGAACGCGTTCCGATTCATTCTTCGTTGAGTTGTGGAATCCGCGCAATCGATGGAATGCTGACATGCGGGCGTGGGCAGAGAATCGGGATTTTTGGAGGAAGCGGCGTCGGCAAGAGCACATTGATCGGAATGATGACGCGCGGCACAGACGCGGATATGACCGTACTGGCGCTGGTAGGCGAGCGCGGCAGAGAAGTACGGGAGTTTTTGGACGAAGCAATTGGACAAGAGGGACGGGCGCGGTCCGTCGTGGTGGTTTCGACGTCCGATCAATCGCCGCTTTTGAGGATACGTGCGGCGTTGGCGGCAACGACGGTGGCGGAATATTTTTGCGCGCAAGGAAAGAACGTTCTGCTGGTTGTGGATTCGCTGACGCGGTTTGCAATGGCGCAGCGGGAGATTGGCCTGGCTGCAGGAGAGCCGCCGACGGCGAAAGGGTATACGCCGTCGGTGTTTACACTGCTGGCGCGGTTGATTGAGCGCGCGGGAAATTTTGGAAAAGGGAGCATCACGGCGTTTTATACGGTATTGATGGAAGGCGACGACCAGCAAGACCCGCTGGTGGACGCGGTGCGCGCGTTGCTGGACGGGCACGTGATGCTGGACCGGAGATTAAATTCGAAGGGACATTACCCGCCAATTTCGATTCTAGATAGCCTGAGCCGGTTAATGACCTCTGTTTGCACGAAAGAGCATCTGGAAAAGGCGAGGAATTTGCGGGAATTGCTGGCTGCGTATGCGGCGTCGGAGGATCTGGTGCGGATTGGGGCATACCAAAAGGGATTGGACCCGACGCTGGACCGGGCGCTGGGGGCGTTGCCGGCGATCACAGCGTATTTGCAGCAGAAAAAAATCGAGAACGCGCAATTCCCGGAATCGGTGAAGGCGCTGTTGGCGCTGCCTGGGTGAAGTGATGGCGTTTCATTACCGGCTGGAATCCTTACTGAGATTGCAACGTAGCATCGAGAAGCAGCAGGAGAATCTGCTGATGGCTTGCGCCGCGCGCGTGGGCGCCCTGAAGAATGAAATCGCGGATTGGGAAAAGGAACGGCGGCAGAGGAAACGGCAGGCGGCAGAAGATTTAAAGGTGGGGAGCACGGGGGCGGCGCTGGGGTTGGCGGCGGGATGGGATGTTGCGGCGGGACGGAAACAGAAAGAGGTTGCGTTGCAACTGGTGAAGGCGGAAGCGGCGCGGAACGAGCAAATGGCGAAGGTGCGAGCGGAGCGGCAGAAGCGGGAAGTGCTGGAAGGATTAAAAGAGAAGCTGGAGAGCACCTACGATTTGGAGCAGCGGCGAAAGATTCAGCAGGTTATGGACGACATGTACTTGACGCGTGCGTTTTATTGGAAGGGTTGAGTGGAGTTGCCAGACAACGGGCAAAATTTGCCGGGCAAAAAAAGAGAAGGCACAGCGCGGCGACATGAGATGGTCAACAGGGTTCCTGTCAAGTGACGGATTGAGAAGCAGATAGACGAAACAGATTCCTCCGAAAAATTGGCCAGCGTTTTGCATAGATAGCGATGGAGTGTGAATAGGCGCGATGAATGCAGCCCCCCTATCGGTGAATCTGGCAGCCAGCGGGAACTCTGGCGGCGGCGCGATCGGACAGGCGACGAAGGCGTCGACATTGCCGGCTTTCGCACAGGTGATGGCGCAGAAGCAGGCGGAAGCGAGCGCGCCGAAGGAGATTGCGGCGGCGACGAGCGGAGCGGGGAATGTAAACGCCGCGAACGGGGCCGCGGATGGTGCCGCACCGAAGAGTTTGGATAGCGGGCCGGTGAATGCGAAGAGCCCGGCGAGCGGGAATGCAGAGGCGGCAAAAAAGAGTGATGCG
>Ga0137403_10001655_pt1 | contig 27870 bp, 24 predicted proteins | sample CZOMad2_1_16fung_FD_122057 | JGI IMG/M metagenome (GOLD analysis project Ga0137403, IMG submission 122057) | Vadose zone soil fungal communities from Angelo Coast Range Reserve, California, USA - CZOMad2_1_16fungal (Hybrid Assembly) | ecosystem: Environmental > Terrestrial > Soil > Vadose zone... | reverse complement strand
GGGAGGCCTTCCCGGTGGAAGCCGCTGAGGCCGATGCCTCGAATGACCTGACGAAGCTCGTGAACGACCAGACCGAGTTCCGGGCGCAGGCGACCTTCCTGCGCACGGCGGTCACCCGGAACACGGGGTTCGATCGGTTCCTCGCCGGGGACGACCGCGCGCTGACCGCCAGCCAGCGGCGCGGCGCACGGCTCTTCTTCACCAAGGCCAGCGACGGCGCCGGCGGCGCCGGCTGCTTCTCCTGCCACAGCGGGCCGATGCTCAACAAGCAGGCCAATGACCCCGACGTCGCCGGAATTGGGCAGTTTGTCGAGGAGAACTTCTTCAACGTCGGCATCGGCGACCATCCGGTCCAAGCGCTCAACGCGCTGGCGAGGGGCCATCTCGATCCGACCAAGCTGGGCAGCGACGGCTTTCCCTACCACGCGGAAGACACCGGGCGAGAAGAGATCACCCACAACCCGGACCACGCGTTCAAGTTCCGCGCCTTGACCCTGCGTCAGCTTAAGGACGCGGGGAACCTCTTCCACAACGGTGTGTTCACCAAAGTCCGTGAGGTGGTGGAATACTTCAACGCCGGTGTTCCCCAGGACCCCACCGCCGGAGCAGCGCCTACCCTGTCGACCCGCTTCACGAATCCTCGCGGGACTGGTTACCCGAGCGGTCTGGGCCTTTCGGCAAGGCAAGTCGACGATCTCACCGACTTCCTGGAGAATGCTCTGTACGACCCTGCGTTCGCGAAATTCGATCGCGCGTCCTCCACCGATAGCTTCCAGCCAAACGAACGCGACCTCACTTACTCGAAGTACCGTCCGGATCTCGCCGCCCTGGGAGCCAAGGATGGCTTCTTGCTGAGCGGTTTGGCCATCGACAGCAACGATCCGCTGACAAGGCGGGATGAAGGGCTCGAATTCCTGGACGTGTCGGGGCAGATCAAGGCGACCCTGGTCGGGCAGCCGGCCAAGTCGGACGGGGACGACCGGGGTAAGCGGGACAGCGACGACCGCAGTGATCAGTATTCGATCACCAACAGTGGCAAGTCAGTCGTCGACACTCATCTGCTCATGGTGGTCCAGGGGCTGTCGCGCAAAGTCCGTCTCGTCAATGCGAGCGGCGTCACGAGTGGGGGCGATCCCTACATCCGCGTCTTCCTTCCGGATGGTGTACTTCAGCCAAGTCAAACCATCTCGAGGACGCTGCGATTCGAGGGCAACCCGCAGTTCTCGTCTTTGAAATATTCCCTCAAGTTCCTCTCGGGCCAGGGCAACCCGTAAGCTCGGCAGGCACGCGACGAGGCGACCCGTGGCTCGGGTCGCCTCGCGCGTTCAACAGAGTCCTCTGCGCGCGTAGGTCGGTCCGAAACAGGATCGGGAGGCCACTACCGAGCGTGCGGCCAGGGGCGCGAAGCTCAGCAATATTTGCCAAACGACTCGGCTGTGCGTGAATTCCATTTCGATCGGACAATATTCCAATGGCGGCTTCGAGACACTAATTTCGGTCAATCGGGTGACCGGAGTTGGCTACATGGCGTGCAATTTGAGTTTTTCACACAGTCTCGGTCGATCGGCGACGGTCAACCCATACTAGAATTTTCTTGGCTAACAGCTCACGGACGAGCGGCGTCCCCAGGCGTCTCGCAACCGTAATGCGATCAATTCGATCGTTTTATATTCGCCACCGTCTTGCGGCGGCTCACGTACACTGCGCCCGACCCATGGGGGCACGGAACGGAAAGTTTTATTTTCTTGTTGGGTCGTTATAAGTTGTTGATTATAAAAGAAAATAAACGCAGAATGCCCGGGAGAGGACTCGAACCTTGACCGTTAATTCCAAGCGAATCAAATTCTTAGCGCGGTAGGACTTTTCGAGTTACCCGAAAACTTACCCCGCCGTCTTCAGTGCTGGCGTGATGCGTGTTGCTAGAGCGTGGTACGCGTTGATCACCGCGCATCGCCTTCGGGTAACTGTGGCGGTCTACCCGGAGCGCACCGATGCAATGAGTGCTGCCAGTTCGGCCGGGACGGGCAGGCGTCGGAAGGCGCTCACATTTCCCCCTCCTGTCTGGCATCGTCTATGCGCGAGGGCAGGATGCCCGCGACACCGATGCGCCACAGCGCGTCGTCCGTGCAACGAAAACGCCTAAACGGCAGGCTCTGGAGGTCTGTCGCCGGGTCGTTGGCCGTTTCGACTGCGTACGTCAACGCAGGATCATGCGTTTGGTCCAGAAGCGAGTTCATTGCCCGGAGAGTTCTTTCTGGTGCACGAAAGCGGCGTGTGTAGGCGCACGTTTGGTACGCGACCACTCTTCCAACATGTCCCACTTAACCGCCTCGAGTTTGCGAATCAGGGCCTCCTCATCCGGATCCGGGCACGCCAGTTCGACACGATGACCGTTGGGATCGAAGAAGTAGATCGAATGAAAGACCCCATGGTCGGTGATGCCGAGCACTTCAACGCCGTTCTTCTCCAGGTGTTCCTTGAATTCCTGCAACTCCGCTCGGCCCTTCACCTTGAAGGCAATGTGCTGGACCCATGTCGGAGTATTGGGGTCGCATCCCATCTCCGGCTTGGTCGGCAGCTCAAAGAATGCGAGCACATTGCCGTTCCCCGCGTCGAGGAACAGATGCATGTAGGGATCTGGCTCATGCGTGGAGGGAACGTGATCCTCAGCAAACGCGAGCATAAAGTCCATGTTGAGCATGCGCTGATACCACAGCACGGTTTCCTTGGCGTCCTTGCAGCGGTAAGCGACGTGGTGAATTTTCTCAATTTTCATGGTGGATCCGTTCGAGGAAATCCCGCGTGGTAGTCGAGGCCTGCTCAACCCTTGGTCCGATGCACTTAGCGCGAGCACGTCCGTGGCGCGGCTTACTAGAGTTCCCTGTGGTCGTCTTCGCGCAGACCTATTTGGCTCACGCAATTCGAGACGACTAAGCTGCGCTCGGTACGGCTGGAAAGAACGGCAGCAGGCCCGTCCCCGGATGACAATTGAGGTATCCGAAGCGCGACGCCGCGGCGCGCAGGACAAACACTTCGTGCCAGAGCTTGAGATCAAGTTTGAAATCCCGCGCTTTAACCAACTCGTGGAACGACTGAAAGATTGCGCGATGCGTCGAGTGGCTCCAGGTCCAGTCCTCAAGATGCTTCATCGTCAGGAACAGCGCCGCGGCGAAACTCTTCGAAATTGTGCGACCGGAGGCATCGGTTTCATCCATGAAACGGCATGACAGGCAGCCAGTCTCAAGCGGGTTGTCGCGAAGGAAATCCATGCCGGCCCGCAGATTGGGCTGCACGACGTCCGCATAGGTCGCGAACTCATCGCGGGAGCAGTCTGACCAGTTCTGTCCGGATAGGATCAGACACAGATTGTCGGGCGGGACCACGCGCAGCCGTGCGCCGCGCGTCGTGGTTGGGCTCAGTCGCCGCAACCGATCTTTGTGTGAAGTCTCAAACGCGTCGTGCGATGAGTCACGGATGCGTTCCCGCGCAGCGCCGGGGTAGGCGTGCTCCCTGATGGGCCCGCTCATCCGGTCGCCGATATGGGCAACACCTTCGGGTTCTGTCGACGAGAAAATCGTTTCCGCGCGGCACAGGGGAATGTCGAAGCCTTCCCACCACACACCAACGTCGCCCCTCAGGCGGACGGAAGAGTTCCACCAGGGCGCGAAGGCTGCGCCGCCAGCAAACGCACTATATCGGGCCGGGTCGCTCCAATAGCAGATCGCCACCGAATTCTCATAGTTTGACACGTCCCGATAGTGCGCGGTGGTCACGTGTGCTGGTCCGGATTCAGATTTGGTGAGCTCTAAAACCGTCGCCCACTCTCGGCTGGCATCGCACGAGCGCGGATACTGCACACCGATATAGGCGACAGCGATGGTTTCCGTCGTTGTTCCGAGGTCGCAGATCCAGGACGGGTACGGCGGTTCCCAATTCTTCGGCATGCGTGACATACCGGTCTCCCCTTACGCCAGTCAGATCGCGATAATGCCAGTAGTACGAGGGTCCTGCTCCAAAGCACTGCCGCTTTCGGCGGCAACTGGCGGTTCGAGGCGAATCTGCCGTGTGCTTCCCGCCTTGGGTCGCTCAATGGTCTCCACTCGGGGCAAAGGGTTTGGATTGAAGAGCAATCGAAGGACGTCAGGGCGCGAGTAATGTCCGACGGGATCAGCCGCGGACTTGGCGATGCTGATGAGCCCCAGGTCGATGTCGGCGTAGAGAAGTCCTTCCTGGTCTGCAGGCAGCGTCTGGCATAACGGTGTTCCGTCGGGGCCAAAAACCATCGCGGCGCCACCTCCCACTTTGAGCAAGGCGCGCTTGTCAGGCGTGTCGCACAGAAGTTCGACCATGTCGTGCGACACAACCCCGGATGCCGCGAGCACGAAGCATTGGCCTTCGGCTGCGTAAACCTGGCTAACCGCCGTGTTGAGCTGTGGTCCGAGGGCGTACGCCGCACCCTCGTACAAACTGAAACTCGGCCATGAGGCGATGTGAATCTGCTCGTTCTGCGCATACATCGCGTACTTGATCAGCGGATTCAGGTGCTCCCAGCAGCATAGGGCCCCGACGCGCCCGAGAGCGGTGTTGTGCACCCTGATATCGCTACCGTCGCCTTCGCCGTACACTGTCCGCTCCACGTGTGTGGCCTTCAGCTTACGGCGCGAGGCGACCAGCGCACCGTCCTGGTCGATCAGCAGCTGTGCCAGGTACAAGCTGCCGCCGTCGCGCTCGCTATAACCCATCACCACAAAAATTTTATGCTCTCGCGCCGCGGCTTGCAGGGCTTGGCATTCCGGTCCACCCGCGATCATCGAGTTTTCGTGGTAGCGGCGGACAAATTGCATCCCCCAGGCAGGCGAGCCGAGCCAGATCCACCATGGGTAACCGGGTATCCAACACTCAGGAAACGCGACGAGGCGCGCACCATTCGCGGCTGCCTCTTCGATGAGCCGAATGGCCTTGACGACGCCTGCCTGCATGTCGAGGAATGCCGGCGCGGCCTGCACGGTCGCCACTCGCAGCGTTTGTTCGGTCATGTCATTCCCTCGCGGGTGCCTTCAGAGGAGTCTAGAAGGCCTGTCCGCGCCGTCTTTTGCAGAAGTGAACGACCACTTGTCCCAGTCGGCACCGAGTCCATCCCGGGGGTTGCCGAGGCCGCCGGCCTGGAGCTTCCGAGTACCGGAGGCACCTACGACGATCTTGCAACTTTGCGAAAAACGCGTTATGAGACATGAACTGGGGGGCCGGCCTGCGCATGGCAGTGCTAGCAAATGCGAGACTCCGATCATCACATCCTGAACACGTCGACGGTTGAGCGCGGCAGGCGGCTCGAGTACTGGCGCGACATGATCTCGTCGACATTCGTGGCTTTAGATTGCGAGACGCCGGATCGTGCGGATTTTTCCGGCGTGCTTGTGAACGATTCGCTCAACGACATCCAGTTCTCTCGTGTGACCTCAGATGCGCAGCACGTAGAGCGCTCCTACCGCCGGATTCGCGAGGCACCCGAAGAATACTTTCTTATCAGCCTGCAGGCGGCTGGGCGTGGCCAGGTGGGCCAGGCTGACCGCGTTGCCAAACTCGGGCGCGGTGATTTCGTTCTGTACGACACGACGAAGCCATATGAGCTGCGCTTCGATGATCACTTCGAGCAGATCGTGCTGCGCATTCCGCGCCACTATCTTACGAGTCGGGTTGTCAATCCGGAGCGTCTTACGGGGATCGCGTTTTGCGGTGCGCACGGGGCAGGGGCAATCGTTTCACAGTTCATTCGCAATGTGCACGCGGAGTTAGGCTCCTTGGAGCCGCAGACACTTACAGCCGTACACGCCGGGCTCCTCGATCTGCTGGTTGCGAGTCTCGCCGGGGTAGTCACTGGCTCATCTCAGCTGCCTACAGCGAATTGCTTGATAATGCGTCAGCGAATTAGAGATTTTGTGGAAGCGCGGCTGCAGGATCCGGAACTCAACTGCGATCGGATCGCCGCGGCGCACCGCATCTCGATACGTTATCTACACAAACTGTTCGAGGGTGCAGAGCACCCAATATCCGAATGGATCTGGCTACGCAGACTCGAGAAGGCAAAACTGGCAATCGAGTCCTCGCGTGCGACCGGTCAGTCGATTACGCAAATCGCCTACAGCTGGGGATTCAGTGATCCGGCGCATTTTAGCCGCGCATTCAAAGCACAGTTCCACGTCAGACCGTCGGCCGTTCGTGACTCTGCTGTCGGTACTGCTCCCTGACGTTCGGTCAGGACCTGTATCCGACGTCAAACGCTGAGTCTTGTGCGCCCGGTACGGCGCGCTTCCCGGACAATCAATGTTTTGTACCGCCTCGTGCAAGTGCACGAGAACTCCTCCTTCTAACATTTTCCTCCTAGACGCAGGCGCCGGTGGCCCGCCGTCGACTGAATGAGTGCACAACATGTCGGGAGGGGTGAGCAGGCATGAAGATCGGTGTCGGTGCAGCGCATTTCAGCGCGATCCAGCGTGCAGAGCTTGCTGTCAGGCGCGGCATACGTCGCTCCTTATTGGGTCCGGCGGGGCGTCTGGCGTTGCTCGCGGGGATTGCCGCGACGGGTAACTGCGGTCTCGCTTGCGCGGACTCGCCTGCTGTGCCAGATGGGCAGGTAGTACTCGAGGAGATCACGGTGACGGCGCAAAAGCGCGAGGAGCGCCTGCAGGAAACTCCGATCTCAATCAGCGCCTTTAGCCGTGCCGCCATTGAAAAGCTGGGGGTCAACAATCTGCGGGAGCTGAGCGAACACGCGCCAAACGTGCGATTTGATTTTACGGCTCCTATCAGCGGCGCGTCCAACGCCGCCGGTATCTTTATCCGCGGCATAGGTCAATCGGACTTTGCGCTAACGACCGAGGCGGGCGTGGGCACCTACGTGGACGGTGTCTATATGTCCCGATCGATAGGAGGCGTTCTCGACGTGCTGGATGTTGAACGCATGGAAATTCTGCGCGGTCCGCAGGGCACCCTTTTTGGCCGCAACACGATCGGCGGAGCGATCAATATCGTGACCGCAATACCGGAGGCGACGTTTGGCGGAACAGCCTCGCTTGCGGTGGGCAGCGACAACCGGCTGTACATGAGAGGTAGCGTCAATTTGCCGATTTCCGACACCCTCCGGGTCCGAATCGCCGGCTCTTCAAAGCAGCTTGACGGGTACGTGAAGGGCATCCTGGGCATCGATAACACGATCAGTTCGCCCGTTCCACAGGGACAACGCCTGCCCGGGAGTGGAAGTCCCGTCGATTACGGCAATGAGAACCGACAAGCCGCGCGACTGGTTGCCGCATACGATCCGGGATCCGTATTCCGTGCCACACTCTCGGCGGACTACTCGCGAATTCGCGAGAACAACGCACCCGCTGTCTTGCGCGGCATCACCGGCACGCTTGCCAATGGTCCCATCGTGTTCGTTTACAATACGTTTCAGGCGCCAACATCCACTATTCCCGGGTTCCCGAATGCCAATTACACGCCACAGAACTTTATTACCGGCAATCTCGATAGCACCTATGCGACCGGGCCAAACGGCACCAATATCAACGCTTGGGGAACTGCCCTCATTCTCGATTGGGGTCTGAGTGAAGAACTCAAAGTAAGATCAACCACCTCGCTGCGTCGCGAGACCGGCTATTTCAATCGTGATGCTGATGGATCACCTATCGACATTACTCACACCTCCAACTATGGGTACGAGCACGAGCAACTGAGCCAGGAGGTGCAGTTGACCGGTTCGCCTTGGGCGGGAAGGGTCAAGTACGCGGCGGGTGCGTACTTCTTCCACGAAACTGGCTCCGATCCTCTAGTCGTGGAGTTCCCGTCGTCGTTTGGCATGCTCTACCAGCGCAAGGCCGACGTGTCCAATCGCAGCTTGGCCGCTTACGCGCAGGCGACGGTGGCCTTGACCAATCGGCTGTCGGTCACGGCGGGGGTGCGTCATACACGTGACGAGAAGGAGTTTGTGAGCGACCAGTACCTCATTACCGGCTCAGTCTCCCCAATCATCTTTGGCGTCCCAGCGGGCACATTAATCCCGCTCGTGCCGCGTAACTCTGGCGTCAAGAAGACGTTTGCTAATACATCTCCACGCGCCAGCGTCGACTACAGATTTTCGAACGACCTGATGGTCTATGCCTCATATAGCGAGGGATTCAAGAGCGGGGGCTTTAACCTGCGATATGTCTCGCCCCGTCCGGCCATCCTTCCGTTCGATCCCGAGAAGGTGCATACAGCCGAGGCCGGACTTAAGTCAGAGTTGTTCGCGCGGCGGCTCCGAGTAAACGTGGCGGCATTCTCCACGAACTATGATGACGTGCAGTTGACCGTATTTGAGAATCTCGGGGCACCTGTCACTCTCAACGGCGGAGATGCGAAGATCACAGGAGCGGAACTGGAGCTGACGGCGCTGCCAGTAGAAAACTTGGAGCTGTCTCTATCTGGCGGGTACCTGGACGCGTACTACACAAGCGTGCGCCAGAGTCCGGCCATCATTGTGACCCCAGAGCAACGTATCACCACGAGTACCAAACTACAAAAGACCCCGAAATGGACGGCTACGCTCGGGTTCGATTATGACGTTCCGGTACGGGCCGGAGGCAAAGTAAGACTTCACGCCGACTGGAAGTACACGGCTGACGTCTACAATGATGCCCAGAACTCGGTGTTCTTGTTTCAGCCCGCCAGTAAGATCGGAGACGCCGCGCTGGAGTACATGAGTGCTTCAAAGCGATGGTCGCTGCGACTGTTTGTCGACAATGTTACGGACAAGCGAGTCATCGTGAGCGGTGACAGCAACTACGGTATCGGGTTTCATGAAGCGGAATACAATCGCCCGCGTGAGTGGGGCATCGCGGGTCGATTGAACTTCTGACGTTCACGCGGTCCACAGCACAACAAGCAGCAGTGCGGCCCGAACGAGTGACGGTTCCCGCCATGGTGCGAGCGCAGGGCCTCGAACCGATCGAGCGAGCGTCTGAGGATGAGCTCAGAGCCGTGCAACTGGAGCGGCTGCGCTGGTCGGTACGCCACGCTTACGAGAATGTTGCTCACTTCCGAAGGAAGTGCGCGATCACCGGCATTCACCCTGATGATTTGCGTCACCTCGAAGACCTGCAGCGGTTTCCGTTCACGACTAAGCAGGACCTGCGCGAGAACTACCCTTTTGGTCTGTTTGCCGTCCCGCTCGAACGCGTCATTCGTTTGCACGCATCGTCCGGCACTACCGGGCAGCCGACGGTCGTCGGTTACACGCGCAATGACATTGATACGTGGGCGAGACTCGTGGCTCGGTCCATCCGTGCTGCCGGCGGCAAGCCTGGGGACGTCGTGCACGTGGCGTACGGTTACGGACTGTTCACCGGCGGCTTGGGCGCGCACTACGGGGCGGAGCGGCTGGGGTGCACAGTCGTGCCCATGTCAGGGGGCCAGACCGAGAGGCAAGCGCAGCTCATCTGCGACTTCCGACCCGACATCATCATGGTCACGCCTTCCTACATGCTCGCGATCGCCGACGCGCTTGAGCGGCAGCGTGTCGACCCGCGGACAACCTCCCTGAGGTTAGGCATCTTCGGTGCCGAACCGTGGACCGAGGCGCTGCGAGCGGAGATCGAGTCGAAGCTCGACATCGACGCGCTCGATATCTATGGACTCTCGGAAGTCATGGGTCCTGGGGTTGCCCAAGAATGTATTGAGACCAAGGACGGATGCGTTATTTGGGAGGATCATTTCTATCCTGAAATCATAGACCCGGCGACAGCTGAAGTGCTGCCGGACGGTGGCGAGGGCGAGCTAATACTCACTTCGCTTTCCAAGGAGGCACTACCCGTCATCCGCTACCGAACGCGGGATCTGACCACTCTGTTACCGCCGACCGCGAGATCAATGCGCCGGATCAGCCGGATCTCTGGGCGCTCGGACGACATGCTGATAGTTCGGGGAGTAAATGTGTTTCCGAGTCAGGTCGAAGAGTTGGTCCTTAAGACCCCCGGCCTCGCGCCGCATTACCAAATCGAGCTGACACGCGAGGGACGAATGGACCACCTCACGGTGCACGTTGAAACCGTACCAGACTGGTCCAGGGCGTCCAGCGATCTGGTGCGCGTCGAAAGCACGCTGACGAACCACCTCAAGTCTTACATTGGCGTGAGCGCGGAGGTCCGGGTTCACGAGGCGTTCAGCATCGAGCGTTCAACGGGGAAGGCGAAACGGGTCATCGATATGAGGGTGCCGGGCGATGCCTAACGCCTTTGGGGCGGTCGTCCGCAGGAGCCGGCTCACGATGGGTTGCCACACGCCGAGGCGTTTCCCTTATACGACCCCGCCCGAACTGCGCGGGGCGGTCGGTGGGCTGCACCAGGTCGTGATCGTGGGGGCAGGCCCTGTGGGCCTGGCTGCCGCAATCGATCTGGCGCAGCACGGAATCCATTGCATCGTACTGGATGACAACGATGTGGTTTCGATTGGCAGCCGCGCGATTTGCTGGTCGAAGCGCACGCTCGAAATCTTTGACCGACTCGGAGTCGGTGAGCGCATGTTGGCCAAGGGCGTTACCTGGCAGGTCGGGCGTGTTTACCACCGCGACCAGGAGCTTTACAGCTTCAACTTGCTGCCCGAGCGCGGCCATAAGATGCCGGCGTTCATCAACCTGCAGCAGTACTACGTTGAGGAATATCTGGTAGAGCGGGCAGCGGAGCTTGAAGGATTGATCCAGCTTCGCTGGAAGAACCGCTTCCTGGGCCTTGAACAGCGCGATATGTCCGTGGGGGTTAAGGTGGACACGCCGGACGGACCCTATCGCCTTGAGACCCGTTGGCTGCTGGCCGCCGACGGGGCACGCAGCGCAGTGCGTAACGCGCTTGGACTTGAGTTCAAAGGCGAGGAATTCGAGGAAAAGTTCCTGATCGCCGATGTCCGAACGGCCACGGACTACCCGAGTGATCGGCGGTTTTGGTTCCAGCCGACGTTCGACCCGAGCGAAAGCGTTCTCGTCCACCGCCAGCCAGACGACGTTTTTCGGATCGACTTTCAGCTCGGCTGGGATGCGGACGTTGACGTGGAGCGTGAGCCCGGGCGGGTTTCAGAGCGAGTGCATCACGTCCTGGGGCGGGAGGCGCGGTTCGAGGTCCAGTGGTGCTCGATCTACACGTTCCGGTGCGCGCGGCTTGGGCGCTTCGTGCACGGGCGGGTGCTGTTTGCCGGCGACAGCGCTCACGTCGTGAGTCCCTTCGGTGCGCGTGGCGGCAATGGCGGTATCCAGGATGTTGATAATCTCTGCTGGAAGCTCGCGCTTGTTGCACAGGGTAGGGCGCCACGGGCTCTGCTTGAGTCTTACAACCTCGAGCGCGTTCACGGTTCCGATGAGAACATCCGCCATTCGCGCCGTACGACGCGTTTCATGACGCCCAAGACAGTGGCAGAACGTCAGTTACGCGATGCAGTGCTCGCGCTGGCACGCGACTTTCCGTTCGCTCGTACGCTGGTGAACTCCAGGCGCTTGTCTCGACCATGCAGTCTGGAGCGCTTCGCAGGCACTGTCGCGAGCGGCAACGGAGTCGCCGGACCGATGGCGCCCGGCATGCCTTGTACGGACGCACCCGTCATGTTCTCCGGACAGCGGCCCGGATGGCTGCTCGAGACCTTGGGCGGCGACTTCACGATCGTCATATTCGCGGTCCATTCGACCGACGCGGCGCGCCGCCAGGCCGAGCTACGCGCTGGCGGTCTCAGGTTGCCGGTGCGGGTAATCGTCCCCGCCGCTGCAGCTGGCACGGCGGAAAACATGGAGAGCGTTCTGTGCGATGTTCAGGGGTTGGCGGGCGAGCGCTACGGCGGGGGGCCTGGGGTGACTTACCTGATCCGGCCCGACCAGCACGTCGCTGCACGCTTTGCGATCTTCGATCCCGCGGCCCTTGCGGCGGCGCACGCGTCCACAATCGCATGGAACAACTAATGCCATACCTGACACACCTTCGGACCGACGACGGCTTTGGCGGGGAGGAGGATGAGGTCTATGCGGCGTTACTGGCGGCGCATGAGAGTCTCACTGACTCACAGAGCGCTGCACTCAACGCGCGCCTGGTGCTCCTGCTGGCCAACCATATCGGCGATCTGTCGGTCATCCGTGAAGCGCTATCTGCCGCCCGTGCGAGCGTACTGAGGAATCTGGAGACGCAATGAGCAGCAAGACCTTCGCCTCGCAGGCCGACCTCGAAGACAAGGTGGTGAGCTTCGAGAAGCTTTCAGATCACGCTTACGCCTACACAGCGCAGGGGGATCCGAACACCGGCATCATTGTCGGCGACGACGCTGTCATGGTGATCGACACGCAGGCGACACCGGTCATGGCTGCAGACGTCATCCAGCGTATCCGCGGTGTGACCGACAAGCCGATCACGTACCTGGCGCTCTCGCACTACCACGCGGTGCGCGTACTGGGCGCGAGCGCCTATAAACCTGAGCACATCATCGCCAGTCAGGATACTTACGATCTGATCGTCGAGCGGGGCGCCGCCGACATGAAGAGCGAGATCGAGCGCTTTCCAAGGCTATTTCGCGCCGTCGAGTCGGTTCCGGGACTCACTTGGCCGACACTCGTGTTCGAGAAGCAGCTGACACTATGGTTGGGCAAGCTTGAGGTGCGCCTGATGCAGGTCGGACGCGGCCACACCAAGGGCGACACGGTGGTGTGGCTGCCGCAGGATGCGGTGCTGTTCTCCGGCGATCTGGTGGAGTTCGATGCGACGCCCTATACAGGGGATGCCTACTTCGCCGATTGGCCCGCCACTCTGGATGCCATCGCGGCCCTTAAGCCCTGCGCGCTCGTGCCCGGCCGCGGCGCGGCGCTCAAGACGCCGGGGGAGGTTGCGCGTGGTCTCGAGGGAACGCGCTCCTTTGTTTCGGACTTGTATCGCTGTGTGCAGCAAGAGGCGCAGCAGGGGAAGGGGCTGCGCGAGATCTACCGTGATACCTACGCGCAGCTCAAGCCGCGTTACGGCCACTGGGCAATCTTCGATCACTGCCTGCCGTTCGACGTGTCGCGTGCCTTTGATGAGGCCACGCAGCACCGGGACCCACGGATCTGGACAGCGGAGCGAGACAGGGAGATGTGGGCGACACTCGAGAGCTGACGAGAGCCAGAGCGCGGTCGAGGTTTGAGTAACAGCGGTCGCAGTCAATTAACACGTGAAGGCGCTCGCCGAGCGGACGCGCCGTTTGCCAGGTAAGGATCTCAGCTGCGAGCCGCGTCAAGCGGTTCTCATTCGATCTTGCCGCGTGAGACCTGCTGAGCGCTGCATCGCCAAAGCGACCAAGAGCCCTGACTTCGGGTACGTATTGGGGCACGAATCCTCTATAGTTCGCACACCACTTGGGGTCCTCTTCTGGCCTCGAATCGACCTTTAAAAGAGATTTTAATATATTGATAAAAAATGAAAAACTGGTGCCCGGGAGAGGCCTCGAAACTCAGCCGTAAATTCTCGCAGAATCAAGCGGTTGGTGCGGTGGGACTCTTGAGTTACCCAGAAAGTTACCCGTGCCAATGGCGCGCTGGGGTGGGCTTGGTTGATATTCGTTGGGCTCACCTGGGCGATCGACGCGCTTCCGTACTCGAGTTCACCTGCCGGCGGATACGTCGCACTGGCTGGGCCGCGCCGCACGCCCTCTCTAAGCTGCGACGATCGCAGGCATTCGAACACCAGTCACATTTCGGTAGGGTCTTTCGCCGCGTCGACGGTGCAAGTCCCAGCGAGTGGCGGCGCCCGAACGCGAAGATTCGCCGTCGTACCCGCCACGGCGCTCCCAGGTGACAGCGCTGAGACTGTCACCGCGCCGATCACCAGCGCGCCACCGAGCAACTGCGCGTGGTTTGGTGGTGCGCCTGAGAAGGCTGCAATCACCATCGAAGCAACCGGCACCAGATTCATGAAAATGGCCGCGCGCGCCGGACCTAGCTTGGCAATCCCGCCATTCCAGAACAGATAAGAGAGCACACCGCCGCCCACTGACATCGCGAGCAAGGCAGCGCCGGCGCGCAGTTCGGGCACGACAAAGGCTGGACCGCTGAGCAGTGCGACCGCAGTCAAGGCCACTGCCCCGTCGTCATGATACCGGCGGTATTGGCTATGCCGCTCGTATCGGTTGGGACGAGCTTGCGCACGTGCACGTTGTAAAACGCCCAAGTCAGATTCGCCAGGAGGCCTGCTCGCAGGGAAGACGATCATGTGTCAATGCCACGGCTCCCGATTTGACGTCGTCACCGGAGCCGTGATCAACCGCCTCGCGGTCAGGCCACTCAACGTGTACGACGTGCAAGAAGTCAACGGCACCGTTAGAGTACGTGTCTGACGTCTCCCGGTATCCGACACGCCGCGCGGAAATCCGAATGTAATTTCATCGAAGTGAAAAAGTGGCCGGGAGTTCGGGATCGAAATCAAATGGCAAACCAGGGTCCAGCCGTATACGCTGGGCAAAACACCACTTTCGGGCCGGCGCCGCTATTCGAAAGCACGAGCGGCCGTCTCTGCCTATTGTTTGTCGAACACCGTGAGTGCCGCTGTTTGAATGCCATCCGCGTTCGTTATCACAAAATTTATTGTGAGTGTTTGGCCGTCTTTGGAGACTGCGCGGCGAATCTTGCCTATTGGCTTGCCAGCTTTTTTTAGTGTGAATTCGACGGTGTTGGTATCGATCTGCATCCCGGAGAGGCTGTCGAAATCAGGGTTGCCCATCGACGGATAGTCCTTGCCGTTCAATTTGTACGTCGCTTGCGTTGTGGTCTCCTTGCCTCCCGCGCTAACAGTCGTCATCTTCAGAGTTAAGTCCCCACCAGACTGCGAGTAGGTGCGAATTTGGCTCTTGTATGCCGGAACGCCAGCGAATGTCGATTTCGCGAGATTCAACTTCCAGGTGCCGACCACGGGGTCAGCGTCGGACCCCGCCGCCATGACGGCGCTGCCGATTGTCAGAAGTGCCCCAAGAAATACGCTTGAAAGAGGCTTTTTCACGAATGCTCTCCTGCGGCTAGTGCTCCGTTTATTGGCCGTTTTGTTGTGTCCGCGAACGGGCTGTGTGTGCAACCCTATTTTACCAGTCGTAGGGGGTTCGGTCGATTATACGAAGGCGTCGGTCGAAGGAAGGAAGCGCGGAGATAGCAACGGCGGTTTCAAGATCAACGAAACACCTTAGCTGTAGTCTGAAGACGAACTTGAGGTGGGCGCATGAGACGCGGACGCCGTCGGATATTTGCGGACGCCGAGTGCGCCTAGCTTTGGCGCATGTACAAAGCCGGAGAGTCCATCCTTGGTATAGGACGAGCATTCGGGCGCGGCGGTTCGGCCGTTCACCGAGTGCTGAGTGCGCCTCGGCGAGCGATGTAAGCGCGGACATGGGGGAGGGAAAAAAGGCTCTCTCCCGCGTGAAGTATCGTCCCGAGAGATTTCGAAAATCAGCTGGTCACACACCACGGACTGTCGTAAATCGGGCGTGGCATGGCAGCATCGGTACGTATATTTAATGCTCGAATCCTCTATAGTGCGCGCGCAAGTTCGAGTCGTGGATTGACTCGAAGTCACGCGATTTATGAGTGTTAAGTCATTGAAAACTTACATAAAACGCGTAACCTGTAAAGTGATAGTATTCAGGTTACGAAAACGAAGGGTGGCGAGCCAATGTCAGGCCAAATGCGACCTGTTGAGCACGATGAGCCCAGGATGCTGGGCGATCATCCCGCGCTGGATATTTTGAATACGGTGGAGCGTGTCGAGGGAGAACTGGTCGATTCTCTACAGACCGACCGCGACGTCTTGCGATGGCTCACGCGCGTCGGCTGGCCGGTTGAGAATGATCTCGCGCATCTTGGGAAGACCTCCTTGCTCGAAACCGCGCGCGCTCTGCGCGAGACAATTCGTACTCTCATAGAGAGACGGAAAGCAGGAAAGAGGGTAGATCCGGGAACCCTCAATGTATTCCTCGGGGAATCTCGGAGTCATTTGGAGCTCGTATCGAAGCGAGACGGGAGCCTGCACCTCAAACGGCGATGGGAACAGCGCACTTCTGGCCAAGTCCTCGTACCCTTAGCTGAATGTGCCGCCGAATTGTTCGCCACAGGCGACCTCAGCCTCGTAAGGCGCTGTGAGAATGAGGAGTGTGTTCTTTGGTTTTATGACGGCCCCAGGTCTCACCACCGTAGGTGGTGCAACATGGCTACATGCGGCAACCGCCACAAGGTCGCAGCGTTTCGAGAGCGGCGACAGCGCCGAGGCAGCGCAGGCAGGATCAGTTGACCACGAGGTGTATCGCGGCTGCCGTTCACGTCGAAACGCAGGCTGCTGATCGAGGAGCCAAACCATGCATAAGACTATCCAAATGAGAGGAGCACGATGCGCGTCTTTATCGTTCATGCCCACCCGGAACCGCAGAGCTTCAACAGCGCGATGACACGAGAGGCGATGCACGCGCTGAGAGCAGCGGGACACGACGTTGACATCTCGGACCTCTACGCGATGGGCTTCAACCCGGTGTCGGACCGGCGCAACTTCGTGACCGTGCACAACCGGGAGTACTACCGGCAGCAGAGCGAAGAAGCCTACGCTGCCGCGCATGACGGATTTGCGCCGGACATCCAGGCGGAGCTGGACAAACTCTTTCGGTGCGATGTACTGATTCTGCAGTTCCCATTGTGGTGGTTCGGATTGCCGGCGATCCTCAAGGGCTGGATCGATCGCGTCTTCGCGTCGGGCGGCCGTACCTACGGCGGTGGCAAGTGGTACGATCGTGGGGTTTTCCTCGGCAAGCGGGCGATGTGCTCCGTCACCATCGGCGGCGATGCGCCGATCTATTCCGAGCGCGGGCTGAACGGTCCAGTCTCTTCGCTCCTCTTTCCAATCAATCACGGGATGCTCTACGTCACCGGCTTCACCGTGATCGAGCCCTTCCTGGTGCATGCGCCGGTGCGCATTAACGATGATGAGCGCGCGGCATATCTCGCCCTCTATCGGGAGCGTGTGCTCGGACTCGCCTCGGCACCGACAATCACATATCCCAAGCTCGCCGATTACAATGCCCACTTTGTCCTGAAATCGCGGTCGCGCTCGCAGATTGACGGCGACGGCATCGCAGTGCCAGGCGCCATTCGATAGGGAAGTCCATTGCCGCCTCCCGCGCTGTGAATCAAGCCCGCACGGATAGCCGCATCAGCGCGATATCCTCCTCGATCCGAGCACCTAGCTTTGCGTAGAACCCGCTGGCCTCGACATTCGGTCGAAACAGATCCAGGCGCAGTCCCGCACATCCGAGCTCCCGTGCGCGCGACCGCAGATCGGATATCAGGTGGCGTGCGATAGCTGTGCGCCGCACCTGCGCTGCCACGCAAAGATCTCCAATCCACAGCCAGCGCCGACCGGTATGAATCTCAAGCTGTTTGCAGTAGGTCAGATAACCAGCAACCAGACCTCGCACCTCGGCAACCAGACACTGCGCCCACGGCTCCGCTGAAAAAAGCTGAGCCTCGAGGTATGCCCCCGACAGCCGCGGGTCGGGGTCGCGTACATGTCTGGCGAGTTCGGCGGCCAACCTTGCAATCCCTCCAGCGTCTGCGGGCGCCGCAGCTCGAATCTCGCATTCAGTACCTGGCGTCATGAAGCTCTCGAACTTTCATTCGGCATCACTCCGACGTCATCAGCGTTAACTGGTGCAACGTCGCGAGCCTCGGTGATAGATTCCTCCGCCGCTATCAATTCTCCTTCGGATGTCGCGGTCAAGGTGCGGCCCGCGCGCTGGCGGTGAGTTGTTGTAACTGCTGCAAGGTTAGAGAGCGAGGCACGAGCTGGCGCCCAATAAAAAAGCCGGGTGTTCCTCTGAGCCCCAGGGCCCGGGCTTCGGCTGCGTTTCGGGCGAGACTGGCGTCAATGTCTGCGGAATGCAGCTTGCGGTCGTCAGCGAGCCGCTTTAGATTGACGCCCGCGCTCTTCAATATGGAGTCGACTTGGGATGTCTCGTCCAGGTCTTGCGGTGCGCTGATTAGTGCGATGTGCGCTGCCAGAAATCTCCCCTGCCAGTTTGCCGCGAGAGCCGATCGGGCGGCGTACTCCGAGACGGCCCCAAAGATCGGCCACTCTTTGTAGAGAATTCGAACCCTTGGGTCGGCACGAAGCAGCTTCTGCAACTCAGGCGCGGTCTTCTTGCAGAACGGACAGTTATAGTCGAGAAACTCAATGATCGTCACATCGCCATCTCTCCCGCCCGCTGCCGGCGTCTCAGGTCGAGCGGCGATAGCAGCTTTGGCTTGCGCTGTGATGGTGCGCACTTCTTGGGCCCGAAGTGCGGCCGGATACATCGCGAACCCTGGGAGGACGCAGAGAATCGCAGCCAGTCGGGCAGCACTGGAGAAAACGAGCTTGCACCGAGGCGAAATCGGCCTCACGTTTGTCGCATTCATGATTGCCCCACGCTAAACGATCGACACTCGTGCCGACCGACGTAGATGATAGGAACTGGACCTTCTGCGCGGCGCGCGTCGGTCCCACGAGCCGATTGAATTGTCGCGACGGGCACCCCGAATGGACCGGACGAATCGCGAGATTATTGCCACGTTCTGCCTCTAAACGACCGATCGATTTGTCTTAGCAACTCGCGCAATCGGATGGTCGGTGATCATCGAAGTGATCTTAGGGGTCGCTATTCCGAACTCTGTGTTTCTGCTGCGCCTCCTCGAAGACGCCTTTCGGCGTTCCCACTAGCAGCGTCTCCTTGGGTTTGAATTAGGCGTAGAAGCCACGCTGTGTGAGGCTCGCTCATCGACCGCCGTTCCCGCAAGAGCCGCCCGGATCGCGTGAACTTGGTGTGATAAATGCGCGATATCTCCGGTCCTGGGTTCCATATGGGCACGTGCTGAGAACGAATCGCGCCCCGTGGAGGGTCGAATGGGCATGAACTCTCGGCGGGTCCTCGTCGTCGAGGACGAGCGCGACATTGCACGGCTGCTGGCACTGCACCTCGAAGATCTGGGGTGCGAGGTCGACACGAGTTACGACGGACGCACCGGCCTCGCGCGAGCCCTGGACGGAACCGCGTGGAGTCTCCTTGTCCTGGATCTTCGTCTTCCGGAGCTCGATGGGCTTGAAATCTGCCGCCGCGTACGCTCGAGCACCACGTACACGCCGATCCTGATGCTGACCGCGCGCGCCAGCGAGCTGGATCGAGTGCTTGGGCTTGAGACTGGAGCCGACGACTATCTGGCCAAGCCCTTCAGCGTCGTTGAGTTCGCGGCTCGGGTGAAAGCCATTCTCAGGCGAGTCGAGCAGCTCGCCCGTCGATCCCCCGTGCAGCTCAGGACCTTGCGCGCTGCAGACCTGGAGATTGATCTTGATCGGCGGATCGCCAGGCGCGAGGGACACGTGCTGGAACTGACAGCGAAGGAGTTTGACCTGCTCGCTCATCTCATGCAGCACCCTGCACGGGTGTTCACGCGGGCACAGTTGCTCGATCAAGTATGGGGGACCACCCACGACACTTATGAGCACACTGTCAATTCCCACATCAACCGCTTGCGCGGGAAGCTCGAGCCCGATCCAACGCGGCCTCGGTATATCGTGACGGTCTGGGGCGCCGGCTATCGATTCTGCGCAATGGAGCAGGAAAAGACCGGTTCATGAGGGCGCTTCACGTACGCCTCACGATTGCCTCCGCGGCGCTGCTCGCCGGCCTTGCCATCGGGCTTCTGCTACTGCTGAGCCGCACCAGCGACCGCTACTCCGACGAGGTACTCCAGCGACTCAACTCGGGAATAGCGCCGTATGTGGTAAAAGAGCTGCCGCTCCTAGCGGGCGGAAAGGTCAATGAAGCCGCTCTGCACGAGCTGGCTCATCGCACGATGACGGTCAACCCGTCCGCAGAGGTCTATCTCCTCGATCCGTTCGGGCGCCTGCTCAGCACCGCGATACCCCGCAACCGCATAAGGCGGGTTTCGGTGCGGCTCGAGCCGATCGAAGCCTTTCTCCGGTTCCCGGACAGCCGACCGCTGTATGGAGATGATCCGACAAGTCTTGGCGCACGGCGCGTCTTTTCGGTCGCAGCCATCCAAAGCGGGGGACGGCTCCAAGGATATCTCTACGTGGTGCTCGGTGGGCAGCCAGCGCAATCGATCGACGCGCGTCTACGGGGGAGCTATACGCTTCGGACCGCTGCTGCGGCGCTTGTTCTCGTGCTCGCGGGAACATTGCTGATCGCCGGCGTTCTTTTTACTGCGCTGACGCGGCGGCTCAGGGAGCTCGATCATCGGATTCAGGCATGGGCGATGACGCTGCCCGCGACCGCGCTCGGACCCACAGCTCGCACCGCACCCGGGGATGAGATCAGTGCGTTGGCGGGTCGCTTCCGGACCATGTCAGAGGCGATTGAGCATCAGATCCGCGACCTCAAGGCAACGGATGAGCTGCGGCGCGAGCTGATTGCGAACGTCTCGCACGATTTGCGCACGCCTCTTGCCTGCCTGCGCGGCTACATCGAGACCGCGCTCATGAAGGACGTCACGCTTGCGGAGGGCGACTTGCGTGCGCACCTGAGCGTCGCCCTGCGGCAGACGGATCAGCTCGGGCGGCTGATCGACGCTCTGTTCGAGCTCGCCAAACTGGAATCCGGCACCGTCACACCGAAGCTTGAGCCCTTCGTCGTGGCGGAGCTTCTGCAGGACGTGGCGTTGCGCTTTCGAATCCGAGCGCAGGAGGGCGGCGTCGAGCTGCACACGCTGCTCGATATCGAGAGTGTTCTCGCCGTGGCCGATATCGAGCTCATCGAGCGGGTGATGGGGAATCTCCTTGAGAACGCCCTGCGACATACACCCGCAGGCGGGCACGTGCGCATGGAGATGTCGGTCGCGCCGGCGCTCATCGGCGTGCGCGTGGTCGACACGGGAAGTGGAATCGAACCGCTGCACCTGTCGCGAATCTTCGATCGGTTCTATTCTGCGCCAGATCACTCCGATCGCGATCGGGCCGGCCTCGGTCTTGCGATCGTAAAGCGCATCATGGATCTACACGGCCAGTCGGTGCGCATCTTCTCGCGAGCGGGGACTGGCACGACGGTTGAGTTCAGTTTGAAGCGGGCCACCACGGGAGCCGCCCCGGCTGAGTCTTCTACCGGGAAGTATCACGTTCCTTGCAGGGACCGCGTGACCGGCTCGTGAGGTCCCACACGCTACGCTCCGCGACGCTCAGGATTTCCCCTGATCGTCATGCCCTCAATCTAACAGGAGCGACTAATGAATCGTGTAGCAGAACATGGCGGCGCCCCGCGTGCGTTGCCCGAATGGACTCGCCCGCGTCGAGTGAGCGTCACCGCATTCGCGGCGGCTCTCACGGCGACGCTCTTTGCGGTCACAGCCCCCGCCGAAGAACACCTCCTGCGGGGCGGGAATGGTCCTGGACCCGCGGCGAATGGGCCTGGTCCCGGATGCAATCTGATACCGCCCTTGGCCTCGACGGGCACAAAAGTGGACATTTCACAGTTTCCACCGCCGGATTCGCTCACGGACGCGGAGCTGGCGGGGCCGGTACAGCTGCTCCGCTCAGGTAAGTTCGACCTACCGATCGAGCAGCTGACAGGTGTGAACGTCCCCGCCGGCACCCCCAGAGGAACGATCACACTGCCGCTTTTCAAGGGCGCGGTGAAGACGCCGTCCGGTCTGAAGCCCGCGTGGTACGTCATTCTCGATGCAGGCAACCAAGCTGAGGCGGAGCGCCTGGGCGTGAACTTCTCCAAGAAACTGCCCAACGCCGGCGATGCTGCACGCCCCGCCACACGTCGCTCCGACGGGACGTTTCTCTTCGAGTCCGGCGTCGTGGACTTCAGCCCGAACCGGGTGGTCGTGCCCGGCTCCGAGGATCAACCGTTCCCACCGAAGACTGCGCAGCCGGGCTCGGTCGGCGATGCGGACTACAGCCCGCTGGTCAGGGTCGACGGCATCGTTTACGACGCGCCGATCGTCGCTGCCGCGGTGGAAGACGCCGATATCAACTTCCCAAGTGGAAAGCCGGACTACGCTCTCGTGCATGATCAGGTGATCGCCATTGATCCAGCGCATCGGACCGTCACGCTCTCTCTGATCAACGGGTTCAGCTTTGGCAAACCGGTCTTGTATATCTCGACCGAGTCGAGCGATCCTACCGTTTCTGCCATCGAGGGGAACACCTTCGCCCCGCGCATGCGCAAACTCGAGGTCGGAATCGACGACATCGCCCGCAGTGCTGTCGAGCGGATCTTTATCGCGACGAACGGTGCATCGGAAGGTGGCTGCAACAATCCGCAGCGTCAGGGCCTGTCCGCTGCCCTGTTGGACGGGCATCGGCCGAACAATACGTTCGGCGGCATTCCGACGATCGCCAGCGATTACAGCCCGGTGTGGGACGCCAACCTCTATGAGTGGACCCAAGATGCAATCGACAAGGGCTATCGCGGTCTTCTGACCGAGGAGTTCCGCATTTTGAAACTGGCGAGAGACGGATACATCACTGGACCCAATGGTGCGCCGTTTGGCAGCGCCGGGCCGGTGATCGTGTGCGGCGTCGCCGCCCGGCTCAATTAAAGGGGGTTGGGAGTACCACGGCACAGAGCCGTTTGAGCCACTGGTACGTGGGAAGCCGGGAGTCGGGGGCATTTGTGCATCCGGCTCTCGGCCCCTCACGAGGGTGACTCGGCATATCTGCGACTTCCGAAAAGCGAGGACATATGGTCAAAGTTGCACTGTTCGTACGTTTGCAGGCGAAGCCAGGCAAGGAAGAGGAGGTGAAGGGATTCCTCGAGAGCGCCGTGGCGCTCGCAAATCGCGAGACCACGACCCCGGTCTGGTTTGCGCTTCGCATGGGACCCGCGACGTTCGCGATATTCGACGCGTTTGCAGGGGACGCCGCGCGCCAAGCACATCTGGCCGGTGACATTGCCCGGACTCTGATGGCCGAGGCACCTCGATTGTTGGCGGAGACGCCCAAGATCGAAATGGTCGATGTTTTGGCAGCGAAACTCCCGGCCGGTTGATCAGGAGCCGATGAGGGTCTGGGCGGGCGCCCGTTTTCACGGACGCCCGCGCTCACTGCGACACATGATTCCGCACGATCGTGGTTCGGCCGTAATACTTGACGTCCGTGGTTTCGATCGCGTCTTCAGCGCAGGCTAGATCCGCAACCCAGCGGGTGGAGTAGGGCGGTCCTGGATATAGCCCGTAATCTTGTGACGGGAACACAATATTCGGATGGCTTGCCCGGTCTACGTATCATGGCGATGCTGCGCGAGGGCTTCCGATGACACGCTCACTTCGAGAATGCATGGCTGCTGCGGCAATGCTGTGCTGCGTGGCAGCGACGAACGCGCAACCTCGCCCCGTGGTTGTTGAGCTCTTTACCTCCCAAGGCTGCAGCTCATGTCCCCCCGCTGAAGCGTACGTCGGGAAATTGAGCGCACGGTCCGACGTCCTTGCCTTGTCGTTTCACGTGGACTACTGGGATGATCTTGGCTGGCGTGATCGGTTTGCCTTGGCCCAGTCGGCTGAGAGGCAGAACATTTACGCTCGAAACCTACGCCGTTCGTCCGTGTACACGCCGCAGCTTGTCGTTGACGGACGCGATGATTATGTCGGTTCGGACGGAAGGGCGGTTGCGACAGCCCTGAGCGAGAATCGGGATGGCGTGCCAGTCGGAGTCTCGGTGCGCGACGCAGAGGTACTGGTAGAAATCGGTGCGCAACCGGGCGTCCCACCCAGCGATGTGATGCTCGTTGCCTACCTGCGCCATGCGGTTTCGGCTATCGGTCGCGGGGAAAACGCGGGCCGCACCCTCGACGAGTTCAACATCGTGCGCGATATCCGCACTCTGGGTCTGTGGAAGGGTCAGGTAGAGACCTTTCACGTGCCAGTGTCATCGCTGCCGCCGGACGCCACCAACGTTGCGGTTCTCGTTCAGCCGTCCGGGCAAGCCCCGATCATCGGAGCGGCCGCCCACGCACTACGCTGAGTGAGCTCGTCTCCGGGTTCAGTACCAAGGAAGGAAAGGAAAGCCTCCCCCTGCATGCAGCGTAGCCGCCGACCTGAAACTCTTCGACGGCATGTGCCACGATTTCTGTGCTGAGTCCCGCCTCTATGTGTCCACGGCCGTGGTGCCGCTGAATATATCGACCCAACCGAGCCTTTGACGGCGGCGCGCCGTAGCGGTAATTAGCAATAACAAAAGACCTCCGACGTCGACGCCTGAAAAGCCGCCGCCTCCCCCCGAACCGCTTCCAGCACCACTCGTAGTGCCAGATGACCCTGTGCTTCCGACTTGCGCCACAGAAGCTGAACTAGGTTGATTTGTTGCATCACCCGGATAGGAGGCGGCGACGGTGTCTGTGCCAGCAGGCAAGCTCGATACCGTGAAGCTTGCGGTTCCTGCACTGGTGGTCGCCGTGCCCAGGACGGTTCCATTGAACGTGAAGGTAATCGTCTCCCCGTTCGGGATGGTGTTCGAAGTCGAAGTCACCGTGGCCGTGAAAGTCACAGTCTGACCAACGAGCGAGGGATTTGGGGAAGAGCTGAGCGTGGTAGTGGTCATCGACTTGGTCGGCGCTGTCACGGTGAGCTGCACCGTGGTCGTGTGGGTCACTGACCCCTCGGTACCCGTTACAGTCAGCGTGTAAGTGCCAGCCGCTGCGCTGCCGGCGTTCACGTTCAGCGTCGCGCCGCTGCCGGCAGTGACAGACCCCGGATTGAGTGAAGCGCTTGCGCCACTGGGTACACCTGAGACAGCAAGGCTGACCGTCCCCGCGGTTCCGCTCGTTACCGCCGTCGAGATGCTGGTCGAGCCGCTTGTGCCCTGTACCAGACTCAAACTGGTCGGGCTGGCGGAGATCGAAAAGTCGTTGCCGGCGGACGCAGCAGGGCAGCCTGGAAGCTTGAACGAGGCGACACGAGTCTTCCAGTTGAATGCGCCATTACTGGGAATGTATTCGTTCGTGTACCAGAACGTGCAATCGTCGCTTGGGTCGATGGCCATCGCGCTGTAATCGCCCCAGCGTGACTGACTGCTGCCGGTCTGTGATCCCGTGCCGTCGATAATCGTCCCCTCTCCCTGGGTCATCTGCCCCAGTGTGTCGCCCGCAAGCCGCCCCGTGAAGTGAATCTCCGGATTGATAGCGGTGCCGGACCGACTGAAGCCGAGCGCCATGTTGCCGGCCTGGTCCATCGCGATGCTGCCCATCCAACGGTAGTCGGAATCGGGCGCATAGGTTCCCTGCTGGAAAATGCTGAGATTGTGTGATGCATCTGGTCGGAGTTCATACCACCGCACCCCGACACTGGACCCGGCTGTAATGCTGTGGTTGACGACCAGAGCTTCGTGATCGCTGAAGTTGCGGTACGCCAGGCGGTACATGAGGCGGTCACCGAGCGTATCCAGTTGCTGCGTGGTCCCACTCTGAGCGACACACGTGCCGCCCGTATCGTTGCAAGGCAGAGTGAACACACCGGTCGTGAGCGTGGTCGGACCGGTCAAGGTCGTGTTCGCTGGGGTGGTCCAGTCGACCTGGAACTTCCAGAAAGCGAGCTGACCGTCGACCGCGCCGAGAGAAACCACGTAGTTCGGCGATCCGGCCGGTGGCTGTCTTCCGCCGTCGAGGTCGGCGGGCAGCAGACCGCCGAAGCTCGTGCCCACATTGAAGCACTGTTGCGTGGCCGCTTGCCCTGCCAACATGCTCGCTCGGTCGTAAGCACAGACCTCGCCGCCGGAAAAAGGGCCATTCATGCCGGCGAAGAAGTTGAACGTCGCGTAATAGGCGTCCGGCCACACACCTATTTTGGGGTAATCGGGAAAGTCTGTGTTTCCGTAGCTGAACGAGTAGCGATTGTAGGAACTGGTTGGATCGCCCGACGTGGAGACTGCCACGCACTCGAGATACGGGGTCGTCGAGAAGGACGGCTGCGCGATCACCCAGCGGTCAGCAATCTTGTCGTATTCCACGACCGGGTCACCGTCGTTATTCGTCTCGCAACCACCGCCGAAGCCGCTCCACAACGTATTAATGGGGACGGGACCAAAAAGGGCCGCGCCACTCTTGTTGAACACCGCGAAGTCGGTGTTGACGATCTGGACGTAGTGGTTCGGCCCGACGCTGCCATTGGTGTCGGGGGGCGCTCCTGCTACCGTGAAGGTACCCGCAGGACCCGAAAAACCATTGCCGACGCCATCAAAATTCAATGTGAGTGCGGGCGCCAGCGGCTGGGCTATGAACGACTGCAAGACTGGATCGGCCGCGGTGACGCCTCCGCCTCCATGCCGCGGCAACGGAAGCACGGGGTGCACTCGCTGCCCCTGAGCGCGGAGTGCAGGCGGCATCTGCCGTAGTGGAATCGACGTATCGTGCTGAACCTCCGCTTCCACTCGCACGCTGCGCTGAACCAGGGGAGCGCTTTCTGCGGCCTGTGCGGCTGTGCACAGGACGAGCGTGCCCGCGGCCATCCATCCCATGTAGGCGCGTGGTCGAATCATGAGATTTCTCCTGCGGAGCCGTCCGCTCCGGCGCCAGCGACGGGCGGCGTGAGAACAGAGGACGTGCAGTGAGACCAACGAAATGGCGGCGCACCATACAACCCCTAAGGTCGGGGATTGTTAGTTCTCGGGTATAACCGCGAAGCCAGCGACAGTCACGCGGCATACCTTCCGCTGCATCTTTCAGGGTAGTCCTTCACGTACGGCCACGCAACGCGGACTCGCGCAATGGGCAGCGCTTCCAGGCGATCGAGTCGCCGCTAAGCTTCCCGAGCCTGTCCTCATTCGGCGACAACTATGTCGCAGAATTGGCGACAGGTAATCGAGGAGCGCAGCTTATGTAAAGTGATCGGGCAGCGGCCGCCGAGCGCCCTAAGCGGTCCAAACGTTCCATGCGCCGGCGTCTTGTGAACGGCTGTTTTGGAGCAGCCATTTCAAGCCTCGAAATGACGGGCAGTACGATACACACGGTCTGGAGTTGGTCCGGGTCTACAAGTGCGGAGGCGCATTCCGCCTTAACTGATGCCGTTCCAGCCGGCATCGGAAGCGCGAACCCGGCACTGCCGCCGGCGCGAGTGCGCGGCTTGCAGCTGCGCCGCTCACCACAGCGGCTTGCTGAGATTCTCCGTGAACGAAGAAAACATGATGTTGAAGCTGATGCTGATTCTCTCGTCTTCGCTCGCGCTCGCGTCGACGGAATGCGGCAGGTACGCTGGAAATACGAGCATCGTTCAGTCCTTCACTCTCACTACGACCTGGTCGGTATTCTCGGCCGTGAGCTCGACGACCGGTGGCCGGATGATCGCGGTCTGATTGCGTGGGTCATGGAAGTTGATGGTGTCCGCGCCTGGATGGGTCCGGACGTAGTACACTCCGCTCAGGAAGTTGTTGGGGTGCTGGTGTATCTTGTGCGCCGCGCCTCTCGCGAGGACGGTCGCCCAGCAGGCGGTGACTTGGTACGCGTCGTAGCCGATCCTGAGGAATCGCAGAATTCCCGGCACGACGCGGTGCACGCAAGAAACGAGATCCCGGAAGTCATCGAGCTCGTGGAGTGACTGGACCGACTGCCACCCTTTGCCAGGCGCAAGCGGCGGCAGGTCCCGCCTCATGCGCGCGAGCGCTGCGAGCGCCTGAGCGCAGATGGCTTCGCGCAACTGTGCCTCGAGCTCCACCTTCCAAACGAGCGTGGGAAACATCGGAATCACGTCCGATGTCTCGCTCCACCGGGGCTTTTGACTGTCCAATGGCGGCTCGCGCTGCGTGGTCGAACTGCGCGCCAGATGATGCGCCGCGATCGAAAGCCCGGGGCAGCATCGGCAACCCAGGGCTCTCGGCCTTCAACCGCTCA
>Ga0137403_10001654_pt1 | contig 27873 bp, 28 predicted proteins | sample CZOMad2_1_16fung_FD_122057 | JGI IMG/M metagenome (GOLD analysis project Ga0137403, IMG submission 122057) | Vadose zone soil fungal communities from Angelo Coast Range Reserve, California, USA - CZOMad2_1_16fungal (Hybrid Assembly) | ecosystem: Environmental > Terrestrial > Soil > Vadose zone... | reverse complement strand
GGGCGAGCAGTGGATCCGGGCCGGGGCGAAGATCATCTGCTACGCCAGCGAGGTGGAGATCCTGCGCCGCGGCATCAGGGAGGCCGCGACGCGGCTGCACGCCGTCAGGTCATAGCGTGCCGCAGGGTCGTGTGCTCCAAGGCATGCCTGCGGGGCGTGGCTGCTGCCCACGAGGTGGGCCGCAGCAGGGGTGTACGTGGGTCGTCGCCGCACAAGCCTGCCATGGCGTGTACGACCCCAGGGGGTTCCAGGAGCAATGGGCGTCATGCCATGCTTGGCATGCTGCTGATGGCGCCTGGAGGGCCTTTGTGGCAGTGGCGTGCGGCCGGACTGGCCGCGCAGGAGAAGAGAGGGGAGAGCCACTGGGGGGCCCTGGGGCGTAGGACTCGGGAGGCGGGAGATTGCGTATGATTCGATGTGCCCTGCAGGCGCGGGCGCGCGCTGCAGTGAGCAGGAACACGACGATGCCGCCTTCCACCTCCCTTGGATCCTGGTGTACCGAGCACCTACAACTCCCCTGCTAGGACCTGTCATTCCCGTCAATGCCAGCGCACGGCTTCCGCTTGATTTTGTCCTTATAGCGCACAATGGCACCCTGTAGCGAAAGGTCATGACGGTTAATTCCTCTATGGCCATGGATGCATAAAGAAGAAGGGCGGTGTCGAATCAATGGTCATATCTGCCGAACAGGGTTGAGGAGTGGGATGCGGAGGTCCATTCGAGGCTATTGTATGACCACACGTGGGACGTCAGCGCATCAGCGGCCGAGTAAATACCTGCCGAGTGGGATAGGTTTTATCGCCTACCAGTTCCCACGCAAATAGCCGTCGGGCTGTTTTCATGCAACGAGGGTGTAGGCCGTGCCTGCATGGCCGATTAATTTGACAATGCCAACCAGCGACTCTCACGTGCCCAGCGACGGGCCATCTATCAGAGCCGGTTTCGCCAAGTGATGGGGATCATGGCCGCCGCGTCACTCCTGCCTGAGCAGTCTACGTCACCAACCTCGCCATCATGGCGCGAGTGCTGACACATCCTTCCATGGAGGACACGACCCTACGGCGAGCCGGACGCTCTTCCATGGCACGCCGTAACACCGCATGGTCTCCACCGGCAGGAAGGAGACGATGATCGCTTGACATCATCGCCGAAAGGCGTAGACTACGATCCCGTTGGACACCGTTGCTGCATGTGTTTGTCAGGATGCAACTGGGGCGTCAGGAGGGTGGCCATGGCTACCAATGGCGAGTGGAAAGTGCTCGTGGATATCCTGTATTGCGTGGCGTGACAGTTCCACGCGACCGCCACGTGGTTGGCGAACGAATTCTTTCGAAGTTTTGGGCCAGACGTGGGGATTTCTCTCACCCCTGGCGCGAACGGTCGACTAGAAATTTACCTGGATGGCGAGAAGATTTTTGACCGGAAGGAGGAGGAAGGTAAGTACCCCGACCTTGCCAGAGTCCGGCAACTAAAGCAGGTGATCAAGGCTAGGTTGGACTCGATGGTCGCCGCTGACTAATCGTGGACCAGGGGGATGAGAACGAAACATGCAAAATTCCCGATAGGCCCCCGCTAACCCACAGCGAGTGTCGGTGGGAGTCGCAGGTCTTCCGTGATGGGCTGTGGCATCTGATCGAAGCGCAGCTCGTAGTGGCCGAAGCGGTTAAGGTGTTCGGTTTTGTACGGCGACAGTGGCGCAATGATCTCGGGCGTCACGGGGCAACCCCCGCCAAAATTACCTGGTTCATCGTCGCTTTTGGTGCGGTAGAGTGAAGCCGGTTCATGGATTCTCATGACTGTAGGGGCTCTGGGCACATGCGGCGTGACTGGGCCACATAGCCCCCGTCGACCGACGGCATGCGCCCGGTCACAAACGACGCCCATCCGAGCAGAGCCAGACTACTGCCTAGCCCCCACTCTGGTCTACCGGTGCCGCGGCTACGGCCGCCCGCAGCCGCGGCACGATCGCCTGGCTGACGCGGAGGCACTCCTCCAGATAGGGGAGCCAGTTTGGACAAAGGCCACTTTCCTCAGGGGAAGTGGCCTTTGTTTGTTGGTAGGACTTGTTTGTAACTGCCACTAAATCAAAAGGTTGTCGGTACTGCGGGATTAGCCTGCCATCCTTCCAGGTCGAGTTCGAACACAAGAAAGCGAGCAGCTTCCGCTTTTCGCTCATCTCTCGTTTTTCGTCACGAAAAACGGCCTTTTGCACGGGTTCGAGTTATCGAACGCCCTTCTCCAAATAAGTCTGAAATAAATTGGCTCGGTCCGAATTTTGTGGATGCTGCTTCTCGAAACTCTCGCCCCTGACTGAATGCCGGAAACGCCTGAAGTCCACAAGGCAGACGAGATCCATCGGATATTGTAGCTCCTTGAATAGGGTCCCAATGCGTCTATCAAAGACGCGATTGCAGTCGTAGCAACGGAAGCGGTGGTAGCCTAACTCGGTACAATCAGGGTGTTCGATTATGGCCGCTGACTAATAATGTAGACAGGGCATACTTATCCTGCTCTCGGGGGCATGAACCTACAGGCTTCGCCACCAAAGACCCTGATGAGCCATAACTGGCAGAACCATTTCCCATCATTTCCGAGTACTTTAGCCCCTTCGGCGGAGTTTGGGGTCCCACGCGTCGCGCAGGGTATCCCCGAAGAGATTGAAGCCCATCACGACCAGGCTAATGGCCAGGCCTGGAAAGATCGCGAGCCAGGGGGCCTGTTCCATAAATGCGCGTCCGGTGCTGCTCAGCATCAAACCCCACGACGGCGTGGGAGGTTGAGTGCCCAGTCCTAGGAAGCTCAAAGAGGCTTCGATGAGGATGGCATTCCCCAGCCAGATCGAAGCGATGATGAGAATCGGCGCGGTGACGTTGGGCAGGATATGGCTGGCGATGATGCGCAGATGGCGGCAGCCAAGAGCTTGCGCCGCCTCGACGTACGGGTTCTGTTTCGCAGAGAGCACTGCTCCACGAACGATGCGTGAGTTGCCCGGGATGATCACCACCGCGATCGCCAGCATGGCGTTCGTCGTACTGGGCGTCAACACAGAAACGATTGCCAAGGCGAGAATCAGGGCAGGAATTGCCATGAGAGCATCCATGACACGCTGGAGCCCGAGATCCAGCCATCCTTCCCAGTACCCGGAAACAAGCCCGATGATCATGCCGACAAAGGTCCCGATCCCAACGGCGAGCAGCCCTACCCACAGGGAGATGCGGCTCCCAAAGATGACGCGGCTGAGGACATCGCGGCCGATGTCATCGGTCCCGAACGGATGTTCCCAGCTAGGTCGAGCCAAGCGTATCTCCGGCCGGGCCGATAGAGGATCATATGGTGCTAGAATATTGGCAAAGATCGCCGTGAACACAAGCAGCGCAATCAGAGCAGCAGAAGCTATCCCCAGCGGTTTCCGCTTGAGGACGCCCCACAGCGCCTGGCGCCGACTTAGTGGAGCAGTCGTCTGTTCTGGAAAGATGGAGATATCCGCCATCGCCGTGGACATGGTGATCCTCAAATATCGAGGGATCAAGGCATGAGACCAGACACCAAGGCCTCAAGGCAGGAGAAGGGCATCAAGTAAACGTGCTGCATGTCCTGCTGCCTCGGTGCTTCGATAGCGTCATTGATAATGAATCCGCGGGTCCAGCCACGCATAGGTGAGATCCACCAGCAAGTTCAGCATGACGAGGGTTCCCGCGACCAACATGACATTAGTCTGCACGATCGGGTAATCGCGATACAGAATCGCTTCAACGGTCAGCCGACCCATCCCTGGGAGCGCGAAGATCGTCTCGACGATCACAGTGCCTGCCAGCAGCGTTCCCAATTGGCCACCGACGATGGTCACGACGGGGATGAGCGCGTTTTTGAGCGCATGTTTATAGATGATCACCCGTTCCCCTAGGCCCTTGGACCAGGCTGTGCGCACATAGTCCTCCCGCAACACCTCCAGGAGGGTCGAGCGGGTCATACGCATGGTCGCCGCTGAGAGGCGGAAGCCCAGCACCGCAGCCGGCAACAGGAATTGTTGGAGATTTGTCCATGGCGACTCCCACACGCTGGCATAACCCAAGGGAGGAATCCAGCTAAACCAGATGGCCGCGAAGGTGATGACCAACGTCCCGAGCCAGAAGTCAGGCAATGACAGGCCAGAGATGGCAACCAGCCGTCCCACATAATCTGAGGGTTTGTCCTGTCGCGTGGCCGAGAGCACCCCGATCGGAATAGCGATGACCAGCCCCAAGATCATCGCCAAAAGTGTCAGCTCGATGGTGACAGGGATAGACTTTTTCAGAGCCACCGGAATGGGCTCGCTCGTGAAGATCGAGTAGCCAGGGTTGAGGCTTACCATCTGCCACAGCCAGATCAGATACTGCTCGTAATAGGGGAGATCAAGGCCCAGATCCTTGCGGAGTTTCTGCAGCTCCCGTTCGCTGACGTTCCCAGACTCCGCCATCAGCGCGGTCAACGCATCTCCTGGCATCACCCGCATCAGCCCAAACACGATCAGCGACGAGAGGAGCATGACCGGAATAGCCAGCAAGAGTCGACGGATGATGTACTTATGCATGGGGACTCCGCTTCCCTCTACTTATCAATCCATAGACGAGCGAGGGTCGAACTCCCGTAGCCAAAGTTCCCGCGCAGGTCCAACTGGCCGATGGTCCGTAAGTGTGGCTGCCATAAATAAAAACCGGCGTCATAGGGCATCCACATACGCAAGACTTGATCGTGCTCTCGCTCAACAATCTTCTTCGTGATCGCCCGTTGCTCGGCACGATCCGGGGTTTGCCGCAGCGCGGTTGTCAGCTCATCGATGACGGGGTCAGCGACGTGGAAATAGTTCTTCGGCGACTTTGAGTGCATGTACTGATAGGAACGCTCGTCGAGGCTCACGGCGTACCCGGTCTGGAATCCCCAAGCGGTGCCTTCCCATTTGCCCTCGGCATAACGGCCAAAGTAGGTCGTATAATCGTTCTTGGTGATCTTCAGCTCGATGTTGAGGTTCCGCTTCAGATCCTGCTGCACCAGTTGGATTTGGGAAGTCATCTGGGGGAAGTATTCATAATAGAAGAGGGTCGTTTCAAAGCCATGGGGATAGCCTGCCTCCGCCAGCAGCTTCTTTGCGTCTTCCGGGCGGTATTGCCAATAAGGGCCGAGGTCGGGGGCGGAGGGCAGTTCCTCCTGCCAGTAAAAATACGGAATCCCCCAGCCAAGAATGGCATGCCCTTCATAGAGGGTATTGACCTGCTTTTGCCGATCGATGGCCATCGAGATGGCCCGGCGGACCCGCACGTCGTTGAAGGGAGGTTTGTCCTGACGCAGGGCCAGGCCGAACGGCGCGAGAACATTCGCGACCTCTTCCACAACGGCCGTGGGGTTGGTCTTGCGCACTGTTTCCACATCGGCCAGGCTCTGCAGCACAAGGATATCACTTTGCCCGGTACGGAAGGCCGCCAGACGCGTGGCCGCATCGGGGGTCGAGAGAATACGATACTCGTTGATGTAGGGATACCCCTTGTCAAAATAGTCTGGGTTGCGCGTCAGCACCACTTTGACCTTGCGGTCGTGCTCTTTCAGGATAAAGGGACCCGTGCCGATCATGCGCTTTTTGAGATCGCCGTCCTCTTCCAGCACCTCGCGCGGGAAGATGACCGTGACGGCTTCCGCCACATTTTGCGGAAACATGGTATTAGGTACCTTTAAATGGATGCGAATGCTGTATTTGTCGGGCGTTTCCATGCCGTCGATTTCCTGAAAGGTAAACGACTGCACCCCTTCTTTCGCATACGCTTCGTAGCAATACTTGATATCGTCGGCGACTAACTCACGCCCATTGAGCGGTGGCACGTTGTGCCATTTCACGCCCTGGCGGAGATTGAAGGTCCATGTCTTAAAATCAGGGCTCCCCTCCCACGCTTCCGCCAGGTCGCCTGTGAGTGTCAGATCAGAGTTATTCTTCGCTTCGTCGGCAAACAGATAGCGGAGCAGGCGGTTGTAGGTCAGCGTCGCGATCTGGAAGAGCCCCACCGAATTCGTCAGGCGTGGATCGAGCACCGGCGGATCCCAGGCTGAGGCTCGGGTAAGGATCCCCCCTCGCCTGGGGGATTTAGCGCTTGCTGGGTCCCAGGTCGGAAACGGCGATGGCGGATGAGCGAATCCACGCGAGCCACCCGTCCCGACGAGGAAGCCCGTGATCCCAAGGCTCCCCCATCCCGCGCGCTTGAGAAATTCGCGTCGATTCACATGCTGGCGGGCAGCTCTCTGGCTCTGGCCGTCGGCGGGCATCCTGGCACTCCTTCTCTGTCTAGATATTGGGGGACGATGGTGCATGAAGGAAAAAACTCCTGGTAGACTCCAGGAGTGTAGGTACTTCAAGCACTTGCCGTAGGTCATGATGAACATGCCATAGGGCAAACGGCAAAGTCAAGCGGAATCGGCCGTTCTGTCAACGCTCACGGGGGGGTCGCCCCCCCAAAATCACGCATGACTATTTCTTCAGTTTAGATGTGTGTTCCCTGTTCCGCCCAATATGGCTCACGCATGACGCGTTTGAGTGTCTTCCCTGCGACACGACGCGGAAAATCCTCCATGATGACAACCGTATAGACTTTCTGGTACGCGACAGCGACGCGCTCGTTAATCCATTGGCGTAATTCTTCGGGCGTGGCGGCTCCTGACTGTTTGAGGATGATGGCCGCCAGCGGCACCTCACCCCGCATCTCATCGGGGATGCCAAAGACCGTGGTTTCCCGGACGGCATGGTGCTGGACAGCCACCTCTGGGTGACGCGCTCGCGCGCAATCGTCTCGATGAAGGTGTCTGGCTCGAAGCGAGGATGTATGATGTATGTCGCCCCGTGATACATGGCAGACAAGAGGGTAACAAACGCCCCGTTGAACACGAGCGACCCCGCGTGGAGGATGATGCTCTCTGGTGTGATGCAATACGCCCCCGCGAACAAGGTGCCATACATGCTTCCGAATATAGTGGGTGTGGACAATCCCCTTCGGCAGGCCGGTCGTACCGCTGCTGTAGATGATGTTGTACGGGTCGTGATCGGCAAGAGTGACGTGCGGATCATGGTCGCTGGCGGTAGCCGTGAATGTGCCATAATTGCGATAACCAGGCGTGGTTGGCGCATCGGTGAGCACATAATACCTTCACACCCCTCTTGAGATCACTACGATGAGGGACGACTATGGGCCTGACAGGTATCCTTAGCGCGATCATGGCGAGGGCGCTGAGTGGGTCAACCATGTTCCGAGCAGGCGTGAGCAAGGCGGTACGAGGGTGTAAAAGCATGCATGATTTCAAACAGATGGCGCACAGTCACCCCAGGGGAGCCAGATTGGATGCGCCCTCGGGGGGGAAAGGCCGAAACCGACGACAGAACAGACAAATGCCCAGTGCTCCTGTCAACCAGTACCGGCCTTCCAAGTTACTTTGGTCACACCAATTCGGAGGCCAGATCTCAAATGCGCCGCCGTCCGATGGGCCTGTCAACACTTCTTCCACCCCAGTGCCAAAGTGGTGAGACGCTTCTTCGCCACCTAGGTGGATGCACCTCCGCTGGCACACCACGGGCACGGCCTTAACAGTCGTCGCCGGCGCGAGGACGAGGTGCAGCTGGATGCTTCCTGTGCCCTGTGGGCGGACGGCTCGTGGCGTCCGACCGCACCGAAGTCGCCGGCGGCGGCGATGGCATTGCCTCGCGCACCATAACAGTACCTAAGAGACGCAACTGAACCGAGACCATAGCCGATTTGCCGAAGGCTGACCACAGCAGACACGCTGGACGATCACTGCGGCTCTGGCGCGAAGTCGGGTGATAGCATCAGGTAGGTCTTCTGGGCAACGATGAGTCCACGCACCCGCGGCAGGTACTTCTGGGTCCAGTCGGGATCCGCGGCAATCTTCGCCTTGGCATCTTCCATATGGGCGTGATCCTGAAACCACCAGATGTGGACCACTTGATTCAACTCGCCGACGTCGCTGTAATACCAACCTGCCAGCTTGACGCCGTACTTCTTGCGGATGGGCAAGGCTAGTTCGCGTACCGCAGCCATGTAGTCAGGGGTCCCCCCTGGTTTTAGCGTGTACAGACGAAAATCATACACAGCCATGGTCAATTCCCCCCCACTAAAGCCATCATGGGCTCTCATATCTCGCCTATTTTAACCAGTCTGCGCGCCATCATATCCCATGTCCTGTCGCCATGCAAGGTCGTTCTCAGCCTTCCCCTTACGACTAAAAGGTGCTTGACATTCCTCTAGTTAAGCTCTTAAATCATGGCTCTAAAGAGAGCCTCTGCCTTCTCACCATGCGTGACCTTGCAATGCATGCCGGCAGGTCAGTCGGCGAAGAGGGATCATACCCAGATGGCAGTTTCCCCGGCATGACCCCTTGGATCTACGGGTAGGCTACGTCGAGTTATGAAGGAGGATTGACCATGGCTGAGCGTATAGGTCGGCGTAATTTTCTGAGCTCCTTAGGGGTCACCGTCGGGGCTGCGACGCTGGCAAGTGCGGTAGCACCCGTTCTGGTGTCAGAGAAGGCTGAGGCCGCAGAACCGCCGACGGGGAAAATTCCCGACAAGCCCCTCAAGATGGGCCATATGACGTACTTCACGGGCCCCGGAGCCGTCCTAGGGGAGCCCTCATACAAGGGGCATCTCCTGGCCGCAGAGGAGATCAACGCACAGGGCGGATTCCTGGGCAAGCGGAAGATCGAGACCATCACCGCGGACGAAGCAGCGGGCACCGATGCAAATGTCAAAGAGCTACGGCGTATGAAGCTGTCGGCCGACATCGACTTCTTCACCGGCGTCATCTCCAGTGGCAACACTCCTGCCCTCGGCCCCGTCGCCGAGGAACTGCAATTGCCTACGATCTTCACCGATGGCTGTACTGATTTCCTATTCGATAAAGCAGTACCCAATCCCAAATACATTTTCCGCATCACCAATATCCAATCGGCCGATGGCGTGACCTGTGCCGTGGCCGTGTCGACGTCATGGCCAGAGGTGCGCAAGATCGCCCATATTCACCCCGACTATAGCTACGGTCGCAATGCCTTCGATCACTTTACGATCGCCATCTCCAAGCTCTTACCCGACACTGAAGTGGTGTCTGAGGGCTGGCCCAAGCTGGGCACTACGGACTTCGCGGCGCATATTACGAAGGCCATCTCGGCCAAGCCGGACCTTCTGGTTTCCTCCGTCTGGGGTGGTGACTATGTGGCCTTGTATAAGCAGGCGCTGGGCTACGGCCTGTTCGAGAAGATGAGGTTCGCCAGTATGATCGCGTTCGGCGTGGCGCCGCATGCCATCGGCAAAGATCACCCGGAAGGGATCATTGGCGGCGTCCATTCCAACTACTACTTCAACTATCCGCCGGCCAATCGCTGGCCGCTCAACACCATCTTCGTCAAGAAATACTTCGACCGCTGGAAAGAATATCCGAACTTCCAATCCGAGGGAGCCTATACAGCGTTATACTTATTAAAAGCCGCCATCGAACGCGCCAACAAATTGGCCGGTGGATGGCCCGACGATGAGGCGATTATCAGCCAGCTGGAGGGGCTCTCCATGGCAGGACCGGCGGGTTATATCCACATTCGCCCAGATAATCATCAGGCCTACAAGGATGCCATCACTGGCTTTAGCGTCAACTCGCCGGACTACCCCTTCCAGATCCTCGACCCGAACCGTATGATCACCATTCCGATCCGGAATATCACAGCCCCGCCGGGTTGGCCCAAGGGGGAGCCGACCTCCACGTACACCTGGATCGAGCAGACCTGGCCGAAGGTATCGGGGTAGGTCACAAGCAGGCGGTTGCAGCCCATCGATGATGGGCGCATCTTTACGCTCATCTTACCTCACATTGGGAGTTTGGCTGGGGAATAGCCGTTTATCCGCGCTCTCGGTGGGCGAGGGGGAGACTGGTCTCAATCGGTAGGGATGGGAACAGAGGATATGCCTCAACCGGTGGCAATATTACTCCTGGCCGCGTGGTTTATGACGCTCTCCTACACAGCAGCCTACCCCGGCCATGAGTTGCCTTACTACCCTTCCTACTATCCCCAGGAAATTCGCATCGAATCGATAGAACCTGGCGTGGCCGCCACACTGCTGCAGAAGAGTGCTCTCCATGCCTACCTCGGCGCCGACCCATTCCCTAGCGGCCAGATCCCTGCCAACGTTAGCGCCGCGGCGTCGTTGGGTTCGTACCTGGTGGTGACCTTCAATCCTACCTCGGCTGCCTTGCCAGACCGACAACGCCGATGTGCTGCCGCAAGCCAACTCCGCCGCGCACTTGAAGGGGCCCCAGCACCCTATCGCGTGTATTCCTATCCCGTGACCCCCTACCACATGGACTACCTCCATCATTTCGATGTCATTGATGCCGCGCGGCAGACGCATCCGGATCGCGCCGCCGACGACACCGGTTTGGTCGGCGGCAGAATGAAAGTTCAGGCGCAGGGTCAACTCGCCGAAACGGTACTACCATCGAGTTGGCGCGCCACAGACAACACGTGGGATGCCGTGCTGGAAGAGATCGACATTGGTACGCTTGTGGCGGAAGACCTCACCAATACGAACGGCTGGCAGGGCCCCCTGTGGCTCAAAGAAGGCTGGTATCATGCGTATCGCTTACTGATCTCTCATCTGACCGATGCCACGGCCAAGCCGACCGTTGTGGCGCTTTATCGCCAGCTCACCAATGGCGATTACCGAGGGCCCGAGGCACGACTTAACCTGGAGCGGAAGCTCGTCTCATTGCTCGCATCTGGTTGCGAGCGCGTGGTCGTCGGTTATACCGTTAAGCGCGAGTATTACAGCGCGGAATTCTCGGCGGGCATCGAAAATATCGGCTACGACGCGCATGCTGGCTTTAATTCGCCCATCTTCCTCCGTACCGTGAAGCTGAAGGATTTCCCTTGGAACGGCTGGTTGAAGCTGGGAATACAGGCCAGACCGTCAGCCGCCTGGAACCCGATCGGTGGCTTCACCGATGCGGCTGGGCGCCTGATCTGGTATGCGGTTGGCGACCCTGCCCTGTTGCTGGCACCGCACCATAGCACCTGGATGGCCAATCGCTTCAGTCCTAACATCACCATCGCTGGCGCAGCCGGCGAAAGCTTCGACATGCCACGGGGTACCGTCCTTCCTGAGCCGAGCAGTGGTCTGTGGCGGGAAGTGGGAGAAGGTCAGCGTGCGTCGGTGAAGTTGACATACCGAGGACTCATGTCGGACTTTCATGACGGCACGCCGATGGCCGTGGCGGACCTGCTCTACCCATACAGTATGGCCGTGCGCTGGGGTACGCGCGGGTCGGACAATCCCCTGGCATACGATGCCTTCATCGATGGCGCGACCGCCGTCATGCGGGCCAAGCTGGCCGGGGTAAAGGTTTTGCGCGTCGAACAAGAAGCCAAAGGATTCGGCGAGCTCAAGCTGACTCAGCAGGTTCCGGTTATTGAGATATACCTCAACGACATCTCACCGGACTTCCCACACATCGCCGCTGTGGCGCCTCCATGGAGCGCTCTGCCTTGGCATCTGACTGTACTCATGGAAGAGGCGGTATCGCGTGGGTTGGCGGCGTTCTCGACGGCAGAGGCTCAGCACCGTGGTATGGCCTGGCTCGACCTCGTTCGGGATCAGCGGCTGAAAGACCAACTCCTGGCCCTGGTGGCAGACTTTGAGGTCCAAGGATACCGACCGGAAGCCTTACGGAATCTCGCCAGTGATGCCGAGGCTCGGCAACGCTGGGGCGCGCTGAAGTCGTTCTATCTGGCACACAATCATTTCCTGGTCACCAATGGCCCCTATGTCCTCGACAAATGGGATGAAAGCGCTGTCGTGCTACGGGTCTTTCGCGACTTGAGCTATCCGCTGGGAGTCGGTTCATACGATAAATATGCCTTTCCGCCACGGGCCTTGATTGCCAAGCTGGAGGCGCGCCACGACCGTCTGGAGATAGCGGCGGAGCTGGAGAAGGTTGAAAAGGCCCAGCGCAGTTATCATGTCGTGCGAGAGCCGCTCGGCAATCAATCGATGGTGGGTATCTATCGGGTGAAGCCGCTGGTGAAGTATGTCGTGCTTGCACCTCAGGGTGAGGTTTTAAAAGTCGGCACCGCTCCGTATGCGGGGGATGGTATATTTACCATAGAATTACAGGGCAAAGTCCCCCCCGGCCGTTACACGGTCCTGACCACGATCTATGTGAACGATAACTCGATCGAACCGGACGTGAGGATGGTTTCGTACGAGGTTACAAAGTAGGGCGTTTAAGGTTCAACATTCAAAGTTCGACGTTCAAGGCTGGACGTTGAACGTCTTGGCGAGGCGTCTTCACCATGGCACTCTGGCCGATTCACATGCTCAACTCGCTGCTCTATGCCTCGACGCTTTTCCTCATCGCTGGCGGCCTGAGCCTGATCTACGGCGTCATGCGGATCGTTAATCTGGCCCATGGCAGCCTGTACGCGCTCGGAGCCTACGTTACAGCATGGACCATCGGCCAGGTGGCTGGCGGGGCGCCGCCGGCGGTTTTGTATGCGCTCCTGCCGGTGGGTGCCATTGTCGTAGGGCTCATCGGTGCGATGATCGAACCGACGCTGCTGCGGCCGCTGTATCAACGAGCCGAGGAATATCAATTGTTGGTGACCTTCGGAGTGTTGCTCATCCTGGAAGATGTCATGCGGCTGGTATGGGGCCCCTATCCTATCTCAGCCAGCCAACCCTGGGAGTTTCTCGGCGGTTCGACGTTCTTCGGTTCGCGATATCCCAATTATAATTTGCTGGTCATCGTCCTTGGGTTCATCGTTGCGGTTCTTCTCTGGGCTTTTGTCTATCGCACGAAATTCGGCGTGATCCTGCGCGCCACCTCGCAGAATATGCGCATGGCCTCGGCCCTTGGGGTCAACGTCAAGCGCGTCTATGTTCAGGCCTTTGCCCTCGGCTGTTTCATGGCCGGACTGGGTGGTGCCCTCATCGTGCCGATTCAGTCGGCGGTGTTGGGTATGGGGGTGGATGCGCTGATCATCGCTTTTGTGGTGGTGGTGATTGGCGGGCTCGGCAGTCTCGAGGGCGCGCTGATCGGTGCGCTCATCGTCGGGTTTGTCCGCACCCTGGGAATCACGTTGTTTCCGGAAATCGAACTCGCTGTGCTCTATATCATCGCGGCCGCCGTGCTGCTGATCCGACCCACTGGTTTGTTTGGGAGGGCGTGATTCGTGCCCGCTGCTGCTGCGGCATCTCCGCTCCGATCGCTGGCCTACGCAGTGCCGGTGGTTATCATTCTGCTGATGTTGCCTTACGTCGTCACGCCGTACCAGACGATCCTGATGTCGTATGGCTTGATCATGGCCATCGCCGCTCTCGGTTTCAACTTGCTCCTGGGCTATACCGGGCTCCTGTCATTCGGCCATTCGGCTTATTTTGGGCTGGGAGCCTACGTGGTCGCCTTCATGGTGAAATACCTGCACATCACCTCAATGGAACTATTCCTGATCGGCGGATTGATCGCTACACTGCTGGTCACCGCTGTCTTCGGTATCATCTGTGTGCGGTATACTCGCATCTTCTTCGCCATTCTGACCATGGCGCTGTCGCAGGTGGTGTGGAGCCTGGCATTTAAATTCTTCTGGGTGACTGGTGGGACCGACGGCTTGCGCATCCCAACCCCGACGATCCTCAATGGCCTGCTAACCGTGCCCAAGAACAAGATTGCGTTTCTTTCAAATACGTATTATTACTATGTTCTGATCGTTTTTATCATCTTCGTTGCGCTGATGTGGGTGATCGTACACTCCCCCTTCGGCCAGGCGCTGCAGGCCATCCGCGACAACGAAACCCGCGCCGCCTTTCTGGGGGTTCGGGTGCGCCGAGCGCGCTGGATCGCCTTTATGATCTCCGGCGGCTTCACTGGCGTCGCCGGCATCCTCTGGGCGCCGTTGAATGGCCTCACGACCCCTGACATTTTGTATTGGCCGTTCTCCGGCGAGATCGTCTTCCTCACTGTCCTCGGAGGCTTCGGCACCTTCGCCGGGCCGATCGTTGGGGCTGTTGCTTTCAATTATCTTAAGACGTATGCCGTGGGGTTGACGGTCTACTGGCAACTCCTGCTGGGATCCGTGCTGATCGTCCTGGTACTGGCGCTACCCACCGGCATCATGGGGACCCTCGGCCGCCTGACGATGACAATCAAGGGGGAAGAAGGGAAATGATGCCCTTGGACAAAATTTTTCAGGCTTTGCCAGCAGATCACACGCTGCTGATGACCAGACAACTCTGCAAAGCTTTCGGCGAAACGCGCGCCGTCGATGGCGTTGATTTTGTCGTTCGGGAAGGGGAGGTGCTCGCGTTAGTGGGTTCGAATGGCGCAGGGAAAACCTCTCTGGTCAATCTGATCAGCGGTCTGTTGCAACCGGACTCGGGGACGATCATCTTCCAGGGGCGCGATATCACGCGTCTGGGAGTGTATGAGCGGATCAAGGCTGGCATTGCCAGGAGTTTCCAACTCGTGAATCTCTTCGATCAGCTGACGGCGTTCGAAAATGTCCGCCTGAGCATTCTGTCGCGACAGGGCAAAACCAGGCAGCTGCTGCGTCTGGTCGATCGAGATCACGGTGTGCGACAGGAATCCTTAGAAGTGCTCGACCGCTTCGGCCTTGAGGATAAATCGCATCTGCTGGCCGGGGCACTAGCCCAGGGCGAGCGCAAACTCCTCGACGTGGCGGTGTCCTATGCTCTGAATCCGACCTTTCTCCTGCTCGACGAGCCAACGAGTGGCGTCAGCACACGGGAGAAGAGCACCATCATGGACACGATCTCGGAGGTGGTCAAATCTGGCGGGATCACTGCCGTGATCATCGAGCATGACATGGATGTGGTGTTTACCTATGCCGCCAGGATCGTCATGATGCACCAGGGCCGCATTCTCGCGGACGGGACCCCGGACGAGATTCGTCGCAATACAGAGGTGGCCAACACGCTGCTAGGCGGCAGTTTTACGTAAGAGAAGCTCACCGGAGCACCCTACCAGGAGGGGATGAGCTCTATGCTGGAACTTGAGGCGATCCACGCCTACCGCGGGGCGGCCCATGTGCTGCGCGGCGTTTCACTACAAATCAATGCCGCCGAAGTGGTCTGTTTGGTCGGACGCAATGGCTCGGGCAAAACCACCACGATCGATTGCATCATGGGCCTGCTCCCCATGCGCTCAGGCACCATCACCTTTCTGGAACGGGATGTGACGCGGCTACCAACGCACCAACGTGCCAAGCTAGGGATCGGTTACGCCCCCGAAGATACCGGCATCTTCCCCGATCTCACGGTCGCGGAAAATCTCCAGATCAGCAAATGGTTGGTGGGAACGTCTCGGCGCCGCGCTACCCCGACATCCGATGCCGAGACCGATGGCAAAATCTTCACGCTGTTCCCGGAGCTGCGCCCCTTAACCCAGCGACGTGGGCTCTACCTTAGCGGCGGCGAGAAGAAGATGGCAGCAATCGCGCGCGCCATGGCCCTCGAGCCGTCGATCCTGTTGTTGGATGAAGCGTTTGAAGGGCTTGCGCCAGTCGTGGTGAATCGCTTCTGCGACGCCGTGAACAAGATCAAGGAAATGGGTATTTCCCTATTAATTGCCGAGTCGAACCTCATGACCGCCACCAAAATCGCCGACCGCCTCTATGCCATCGATCGCGGCGAGATTATCTTCGCTGGCCAGCCGCAGGCGGTCTTTCAGAACGAAGAGGTCATGAAGACGATTCGCGGCTAGCTCTGCGAAATGCCCGCTCCGGAGGTCGAGCGATCTACCGTTTCAATAACTGCCGCGCGATGATCAACCGCTGGATCTCCGAGGTGCCCTCACCGATTTCGCAGATTTTGGCGTCTCGCAGATAGCGCTCCACCGGGTAGTCCTTCATGTATCCGTAGCCGCCGTGGATCTGCAAGGCTTGGTTACAGGCCCGCGTCGCCGCCTCCGAGGCATATAGCTTAGCCATGGCCGATTCTTTGGTGACGTGCATCCCCTGGTCCTTCATCCATGCGGCTCGTAAGATCAATAACCGCGCCGCATCCAGCTCGGTGGCCATGTCCGCCAACTTCCACTGGATAGCCTGGAAGTGGGCGATGGCCTGTCCGAATTGTTCCCGCTGCTGCGCATACTTCAAGGCTTCCTCGTACGCTCCACGCCCAATGCCCAGAGCCATGGCGGCGATACCAAGGCGGCCGCCATCCAAGATGGTTAACGTGTCGATGAATCCCTCATTGACCCGGCCGAGCAGGTTTTCCTTGGGGATGCGGACGTTATCAAGAAGGAGTTGCGCCGTATCGCTGGCGCGCACGCCGAACTTATTCTTCATGGGCACAGCTGAGAGTCCAGGGGTGCCACGCTCAACGATGAAGGCCGAGATGCCATGTTGCTTTTGGGATTTCTCCGTGGCTGCCATAATCACGTAGATATCTGCCACACTCCCTTGGGTAATGAAGATTTTTGTGCCATTCAGCGCCCACTCATCGCCGTCCAGGACGGCTGTCGTTTGCGTGCCGCTGGCATCGCTTCCGGCATTGGGCTCGGTCAGCCCCCAGGCACCAAGTTTCTCTCCGCGGGCCAGCGGCGTGAGATAACGGCGCCGCTGTGCCTCACTGCCAACGCTATAAATATGGTTCGCACACAAAGAGGTGTGCGAGGCAACAATGATTCCGATCGACCCGTCGATCCTCGACAGTTCTTCGATCGCCAGTGCATAGCTCATGTAGTCCAGCCCTGCGCCGCCATCGGCCTGTGGAAAGATGATGCCCAGCAGGTTCAGGTCTGCGAGCTTTCGCACGGCCTCCCAGGGGAACGCGCAGGACTCATCCCACTGCGCAGCATAGGGTGCGATCTCCTTGGCAGCGAATTCGCGCGCGAGTTGTTGCGTCATGCGTTGCGCTTCGGTCAACTGAAAGTCCATATCGCGTGCTCTCCCACCTCGTCCCTGCCGTCTCTCAAATGTGCATGCGACCCAGTGCCGTGATCCGAGCAAAGGGGGTGAGCGGAGTCGCTGCTCAGGACGCTAGCCAAGCTCATCCGCCCCCCGTTTGGTGTGCACCCTCCCTATCTGGCCTACTGGGCAAAGCCTAGCATAGCCATGGACGACTTGCCATGGGAGGGGGCAAGGCATTATACGCCGGTCTGTTCGGGGTAAACCATTGACACCCTTGCCGAGCGCTCCTAGAATGACGCTGTCATAGGCATTTCGCAGCGGATAATAGTCATCGTCTGCGGCTAATTCCATCGCCTGTAGGGACGACTATCGGACCCCTGGAGCGCTATGGTGGCAGGTGTGATGTATGTCTGGTGAGGATCGGGCACATGCTCGGGCGTGAGGATTTAGAGCGACGTGAAGAAGCGATGCTCGCCCCCTATGCATTCAAGAGTGCGCATTCAAAAGGACGAGTCTATCCTGAGGAAGAGCATCCCCTTCGCCTGGCCTTTCAGCGCGATCGCGATCGCATTGTCCATTCAACCGCCTTCCGGCGCCTGGAGTATAAAACGCAGGTCTTTGTGAATCATGAGGGGGACCACTTCCGCACACGTCTGACCCATACCTTAGAGGTAGCACAGATCGCCCGCACGATCGCCCGCAGCCTCTGCTTGAATGAGGATCTCACCGAGGCCATTGCCCTGGCCCATGACTTAGGTCACCCGCCGTTTGGCCATGCAGGCGAGCGAGCAATGAACGAGATGCTGCAGCCGTACGGCGGATTCGAACATAACCAGCAGAGCTTGCGCATTGTCGAAGTTTTAGAAGAGCGCTATCCTGAGTTCTCCGGGCTGAATCTGACCTGGGAGACGCGCAATGGTTTGAAAAAGCATCAACCCCGTTTCTCGCCACCCGACGCCAATGGTCTGGCAGCGGCAGTCGGACCCAGCCTGGAAGCCCAGGTCACCGACTACGCCGATGAGATCGCCTACAACAACCACGATATCGACGATGGTTTGACCTCGCAAATGATCGAGCTCAAGAGCCTGCGCCAGGTGCCCCTGTGGGAAGAACACTTTCGCGAGGTACAACACCGCTTTCCGCATGCTCCACGGAAGATCCTGTGGCGCCAGAGTGTACGGTCGATCATTAACAGCCTGGTCGTGGATCTCTGCGAGGAGACGCTCAGGCGCCTGGCAGCCGCGAGTATCAAGAATGTGGCGGATGTCCTATCGGCCACGCAGCCATTGGTGGGATTTGGCCAGTCCATGGATCGCAAGAACGCGGAACTCAAGCAGTTTCTGCTGGAACATCTCTATCGCCACTATCGGGTGATCCGGATGGCCGAGAAAGCGCGACGCATCCTCCACGATCTCTTCAAGGTGTATGCTGACTCACCCCGGCAGCTGCCGCCAGGCTTCGCTACCCGCATTGGAACAGAAGGGATGCCCCGAGTGGTCTGCGATTATATCGCTGGTATGACCGATCGGTTCGCCCTCGAAGAGCATCGCAAGCTCTTTGATCCGCATGCCCGCGTCTGACCCGCCGCCGTCAGGGCTATGGACGCCACCTATAGCGCGACAGGAAGTGTCCAGAACCATGGGGTTCGCCCATGCAACGCGAAGAACGCCGTGAACAGGTCTTGCGCTCAGCCATGGAGGTGTTCGCCCATAAGGGCTATCATGCCACGAGCGTGGGGGATATCATCAAACGGGCGCAGATTGCCCGGGGAACTTTTTACCTTTACTTCGAGACTAAGCGCCAGATTTTCGAAGCAATTCTCGAAATGGCTCTGCAGGGACTGGTCAGCCGCCTGCATCGCATCGAGCTCTCACCACAGAGTCCGCCGCCCCTTGAGCAGCTGCGTGCCAATGTCGGCCGCGTCATCGCCTTTCTGCTCTCAGAGCGGGAGCTGACGCAAATTTTGCTGCGCCACGCCGATGGTCTGGATGCTGACTTCGACAGAAGATTATCCGAGTTCTATGACACCATCATGAACCTCATCGAAGGGGTACTCCGCGCCGGACAACTGATGGCGCTAGTGCGGCCATGTGATCGGCGGATCGTGGCGGCTTGCATTCTGGGCAGTATCAAGGAGGTGATGGCCAGGCTCACATCCGAAGCTGGCCAAGCGCCGCCTCTCCATGTCGTGGTTGATGAGGTCGTGAATTTCGGCCTGCGGGGGATCTTTTACGATCGGGAGCCAGGGCTGCAGAGCCCTGAAGAGCATAGCAAATGCTTGGAGCAATGAGTATGGGTCAGACTGGTCATCGCCGCTGACATAATCACTTCAAGAGGCGGCGCGCACGTGATATCCCTTGACTTCCGCGGTTCGGCTGCAGTATAAGTGGTCCACAGCCGTAGGGGTGAGTATATTCTGCCGCAGTACATTGCATGCAATGAGCCGGGAGTCGACATCATGTGCGAGCCTGGCTATTCCTCCCAAGATAGATCAGCATCAGGGCGAGATGTGACAGGGAAGGGACGCAGAGCTGGCGGTAAGTTGACCGAGGGAGGTAATCGATGAAGGGAATGAGGACAATACTTTTCTTGCTGCTATGTGCCGTGTTTTCATTGGCGCTGGTAACCTCAATCATGGCGGGGGGAGGATATTCAGCGAAGATGCAGCCGTATGACGGGCAGATCAAGGCGATCAAGATCGACAAATGTGGCCTGCAGCCCGGTTCCTGCGAAGGCTCGGTCATCCTGGCAAAGGCAGCCGGTGGTGGTGAAATCACTTTGGCTATCAAACCGGGAACATGGCTGAAACGCGGCGATCAGCTCGTGACCATCGACGAACTCGGGGTTGGCAATTACGTGAAGGTTGAGGCTGTGCAACTTCCTGGTCAACAACTGCAACAGATTACAATCCTGAGCAGTGGAGATTAATGCCTCGAAGCTTCAGTTCCATGCCGTGTCGCACAGCCTTTGCGTAACGATTCATGACCATTCTTTGACCGAACGGTATACATCCCTGCTCCACACCTGTATCGTGCGATACGTGGAAGTAATTCCTCCTCAGGTTGAGTCACCAGCGCGGTGGCCTTCGGGGGGGAGGACAGGATTGACTGGAAATTGAGCGAGGGGGGTGGTCAAATGAAACGGGTGAGCATAGCTGGTATTTGCCTTCTGTGTATTGCGCTCTCGTGCGCTCTTGTGTCGCTGACGATGGCAGGCGCGGCTTCGAAAGCCGCGGTACAGCCGTATGAAGGGCAGATCAAGTCGATCAAAATCGACAAGTGCGGCCTGCAGCCCGGCACCTGTGAAGGCTCGGTCATCCTGGCGCCGGTTGGAGGTGCTGGGGAAGTAACCTTGGCCATCAAACCGGGGACCTGGCTGAAGCGCGGTGCTAATTTCGTTACCATCGACGAACTCGGCGTTGGCAATCACGTGAAGGTCGAAGCCATACAACTGCCTGGTGAACCGCTGCAACGGATCACCATTCTGAATAGCGCTGAGGGCGACTGAACCACGGCCTGGGATCATGCCAACACGTCCGAAACTCTGGGTGCAGTTGAGGCATAGTCGTTGACGAATTGTCTGATCCCCACGCTCCATGTCTGGTGCTGGCCGGACATCGAGCCAGAATCGCGCTGGCTCTAGGACCACGGCCATGATGTCGGCGCGCTGAGACCACACCTGATGAGTGCTCTCCGTGTCCTGTCATCGCCTACGCCGCTTTACCTCAAATGCTGGCCCTCATAGCTCATACTCGGGCGCAAACGTTCACTTACCTTGATGCCTCCGCCAAAACAGCACACCTCTGCGTGTGAGGTGTTATACTATTTGGTCAGCGCGTGAGCCATGTCGCCCGAGAGCAGCGCTGCGTCCCGAGCATGAGAGAAGCATGGGACGTGTGTTGTTAGGTATGCCATGATAACATCCGACGTCGATCCGGCTGGCCCGGGTTTGGGGGATGAATGCCATGTTTATCGTGGAAAAGTGGATGACCAAGAATGTCATCACGGTACTGCCCCACGAGAAAATCATCGATGCCTTCGAGCTCATGCAAGGACAGGGTATCCGTCATCTCCCGGTCGTTGAAAATGGCGAGCTGAAGGGACTTGTCACCGACCGTGACATCCGCCTGGCCTTAATTCCGTCGCCGTTGTCGACGCCCGAGGATTGGGTGTATCATCTGGGCGCCCTGGAGCAGGTCGAGGAAATCATGACCTCAGACCTCATTACCGTGGCGCCGACGACGACAATCGAAGAGGCTGCCAAGCTCATGGCACAGTATAAAATCGGCGCGGTGCCGGTGGTAGCGCATGGCAAACTGGTAGGAATCCTGACCGAGACGGACATCCTCTGCGTCTTCATCGAGATGCTGGAAACGATCCAATCCAGCTCACGTCTCGATGTAGTGCTAGGGAACAGGCCGAACGCATTGGATGAAGTGCACCGTCTCCTGGAGGCTGGCCATGCCAGAGTGATCAGCGTAAGTATGTCGCCGGAGAAAACCGCCGGCTCCAAGGTGTATTCATTCCGTATTCAGCGGGTGCCGGTCGAACCTCTCGTGCTCATGCTTGAGAAAGCCGGTTATCGCGTCGTCCAGGCCCTCGAATAGAGTGAGCGGCGCTCCAACCGTGCGCCTAGCCTCCACACACTCCTCTCCTGTCGGATTGTATCAGCTGCTGCTTCAGCCGTTACTGTTTCGCCTCGATCCCGAACGCGCTCATGGCCTGACGCTGGGTTTATTGCAGCGGCTGGCGCAGATGCCGTCCCTGCTGAAGCTCTGGCAGTGCTGGCAGCCGCTTGAGCATGCTGCCCTGCAGACGCAGGTGGCCGGCTTGCACTTCCCAAACCCGGTTGGACTCGCCGCCGGCTTCGACAAGAACGCGACCGCCGTAGCCGCCTTTCAGGCGTTTGGCTTCGGCTTTGTCGAGGTCGGGACCGTGACGCCACGACCACAGGTCGGCAACCCGTTACCCCGCCTGTTCCGTGTTCCGGCCGATGAAGCGGTGATTAACCGCATGGGGTTTAACAACGATGGGGCGACGGCAGTGGCGCAGCGCCTCAAGCTCTCGCCTGGCCGGGCTCCCATCGGCGTCAACCTTGGCAAGAATGCTGACACACCGCTTGAGCAGGCCCTCAACGATTACCGTGCCTGCCTCGAGGAGCTGTTCGATGTGGGGAATTATGTAGTCGTCAATGTGAGCTCGCCGAATACGCCGGGACTGCGTGCATTGCAGACCCATGCCAGCTTGCGTATGCTGCTGAACGGCGTACAGGACTGTAACCAAGCCCTGGCACGAGCCCGACAAGTGCAGTCGCGTCCGCTCTTCGTAAAAATCGCTCCCGATTTGCAGCCACATGAACTAGACGACATCGTCGAGGCCGTTCAAACTTGCGCCCTGGACGGAATCATCGCCACGAACACGACCACCGGTCGGGAGGGTCTGACCACCGTGATTGCTGAGCCAGGAGGTCTGAGTGGTCGTCCGCTACGCCAGCGGTCGACCGAAGTCATTCAGCATGTGTATCGTCGGGCACAGGGACACCTCCCGATTATCGGCGTCGGCGGCATCTTTTCGGCGGAGGACGCGTATGAAAAAATCTGTGCCGGCGCCTCTCTGGTGCAACTCTACACTGGCCTTATCTACCGTGGACCTGGACTGCCCCACCGCATCAATGTCGGACTCGAACGCCTGCTCCAGCGTGATGGCTTGACCCATCTCTCGCAGGCCATTGGGTGCGCCGTGCTATGACAGTCCCAGCAGGCGTACGGTGTTACCGCCCAGGATCAACTCGACGGATTCCCGCGTGGCGCTCAGTTCGCGCAAAATCTCCACCTGTCGTTGAAAAATATCCTGCCGCCAGCCCCGCGGAAAGACATTGGAGTCGGTGCCGAACAGAATCCGATGCGGCCCAAAGACCTGCAGGGTTTTGTCGAAGACGGTTTTCAGATCGAGATGCGAGGGCATATAGGTCAGCCATGTGTTCGAGCTCGACGTATCAACATACACGTTAGGAGCTTGGGCGCCGAGCATGAGGATCTCACGGAAGTATCCACAGCCGAAATGGGGAATGATGAAGTTAGCGTTGGGGAAATCGATCGCTGCCTGGTGCAGATCGATGGGATCGGCATAGCGCAAGTCAAAGACGTTCGGCAAGCCAAGTTTATCGCGGATGCTGACTTTCAGGACGCCGAAATGCATGAACACCGGGATGCCCAGCTCGGCCGCTGCTTGATAGAGTGGGTACAGGCGCTCATCGTAGGCATAGAAATGGTGCATGGCGGGGAACAGGGTGACCCCCTTAAGGCCTTGGCGCTGCACGCCCTGGCGCAGGAGATCGACGGCGTTGGACTGCGTTGGGTCGAGCATGATGTAGCCAGTGATGCGCTCGGGGAAGGCCTGCACGGCTGCGGCAACCGAGTCATGGTCGCCAGGGACGCTGGTAAACATGACCAGCCGCTCGATGCCGTGCTTATCCATCTCACCCACCCAGCGTTGCCCCAGGTGCGTGGCATCTTCTGGGGGGATCTCGACCCCAAGTCGCTGGGCGACAGCTGTCAGCGGGGCCTCAGTCAGAAGGTTCTGCCGTGCCAGGCGAGCGAACGTCTGGAAAAATTGGTGCGAGAAGAAGTGCGTATGAGCGTCAATTAGGCGTATATTGCCCCAGGGTGTGCTGATCATGAGACACTCCTTTACAAACGCCTCTGTGAAATTGGCCATTAATTGCTGGGGCTGTATTGTAACATGAGATGAGACGAGGATTGCATTTTCCCGAAAGACTTCGGTATGATGACGGAAAGTGAGGAGATCGTCTGCCCACCGGCCATCACCCTTGCGTGCTGAGGATTCCCACGGGCAAGGCGTGTACAAAGGCTTGCCGCGAAGAGTTACCTCAATCGCCCCCTTAGGATTTCAGGTGTCACATCGGTGCCTGATCGAAGCATTGACCGCAGGAATGCCGCGGTAAGGACAGATGATGCTAGGCCTGGTGGAGAATCTTGGTAGAACAGTCATCAGCTGGATCGCGGGGATGGGACGGATGCTGATCCTGCTGGTCACCGCCTTGCTCTGGGCCTTTGTCCCGCCATTTCGTTTGCGTCGGCTAACGCGTCAGATTCATTTCATGGGATGGCGCTCAATGCTCGTGGTCGTCCTCACCGGCGCGTTTACCGGCATGGTCTTGGGGCTACAGGGCTATTATACATTGAGCAAATTTGGCGCCACCGCGCTGCTCGGCCCGGCGGTCGCCCTCAGCCTCATCCGCGAGATTGGCCCCGTGCTGTGCGCCCTCGTGGTCACCGGGCGGGCTGGCTCGGCGATGGCCGCGGAAATCGGCATCATGCGGATTACCGACCAGATCGATGTGCTCTCGGTGATGGCGCTTAATCCCGTCAAATATCTGATCAGTCCCAATATCTTGGCGGGGGTGATTACACTGCCCCTGCTATCTGCTATCGTCGATGTGGTCGGGATCTACGGTGGCTATCTGGTAGGAGTGCAGCTATTGGGGGTCGGGCAGGGGGTCTATTTCGGTGAGATGCAGGGTGTCTTGGGCATCCGCGACATCTCGATCGGTTTCTGGAAGTCGGTGAGTTTTGGTCTCATCATCAGTTGGGTCTGCTGCTACAAAGGGTTTTATACCCAATTTGGAGCCGAAGGGGTTAGTAGGGCCACGACCGAGGCCGTCGTGATGTCCTCCGTGTGGATTCTCATTTGCGATTACTTCCTGACGTCAGTGTTGTAGGTGAGCCATGATTCGGGTCATCGATGTGCATCAATCGTTTGGCAGTCAGCAGGTCCTGAGGGGGATCAACCTGCGCGTGCAAAAGGGAGAGATCCTCGCCATCATCGGCCGCAGTGGCAGTGGCAAGACGGTCCTGCTCAGGCACATCATCGGGCTTGTGCGGCCGAATCGCGGTCAGATCCTCATTGAAGAGACCGATATCACCCAACTCTCGGGCCGTCGCTTGGACCGCGTGCGTGAGCGCTTTGGGATGTTGTTTCAAGGTGGCGCCCTGTTCGACTCGATGACGGTCTTCGATAACGTGGCCTTCCCCTTGCGCGAGAAGACTGATCTTCCTCCATCGGAGATCGCCGCCCAGGTGCAGAAGATGCTCGAGAATGTCGGCCTCGGCGAGATGGGGTACAAGTTTCCCGCCGAATTAAGCGGCGGCATGAAGAAGCGCACCGCGTTAGCGCGTGCCCTGGTCACTAACCCCTCGATCATTCTCTTTGATGAGCCGACGACCGGCCTCGATCCTATCCTGGTGCACGCCATCCATCAGTTAATCCAGGAGACGCACGACACCTTTGGCTATACGGCCGTGATCGTCAGCCATGAAATCCCCGAGGTCTTTGATATCGCCACCCGGGTCGCAGTCATCCATGAGGGGCGGATCATTGCTGAGGGAACCCCGGAGATGATCCTTAAATCCCCCGATCCATTCATCCAACAATTTATCTCAGGGAGCCTCGAAGGCCCCGTGCGGCCGCTCTAATGAGGGCTAGCTGGTGAGAGGGGACGCGCGATGACACGGATCAATACGGAGGTGGTAGTCGGATTCTTCCTGCTCCTCGGGTTGCTGGCGTTGGGCTACCTGGCGGTCAAGCTTGGCAAGATGGAAGTGGTGGGTAGCAGCGGCTATACCGTGCAGGCCACATTCTCGAATGTCGCTGGCCTGCGAGTTGGAACTTCTGTGGAAATCGCCGGTGTGGATGTCGGGTGGGTGGAAGGTATCCGTCTCAAGAATTATCAAGCCGTAGTGGCGTTTCGCATCAAAGATGGGGTGCAACTCCCTGAAGACTCGATTGCCTCGATTCGGACCAAAGGTCTCATTGGCGAGCAATTCGTCAGAATCTCGCCGGGAGGTGCCGAGAGGAATCTGCTACCGGGGGATGAGATCAAAGAAACGGAGCCGCCGGTGGACATTATGGAACTGATTGCGAACTATGCCTTTGGGAAAATCTAATGTATTTAATCTGAAGGATATCTGGCCGCGGAGGAGCGGCCATTCGCTGAGGGATAGAGGAGGGGAACAGCATGCGCGGGGTTGCACGCGGCTGGACCATGTTTCTGCTGAGTGCTGTATGGCTCAGTGCTATCGGGCTGGCTACGGCTGGCGAACCTACAGACCTAGTTCGGCAGATCACCGATCAGGTCTTGAAAATTTTGGAGGACCCGCAGTTCCAGGCCCCCAATCGGCACGCCGAGCGGCAGGAGCGGTTGCACAAAATTGCGGAGCAAGTCTTTGACTGGCAGGAAATGGCACGGCGGGCGCTGGCGGTACACTGGCGGGAGCGCACGCCGCAGGAGCAGCAGGAATTCGTCAGGCTCTTCAGGGACCTCGTCGAGGGCACCTATATCAATCGTCTCGAAAGTGCGATCCAGGAGAAGCGCGAGATCCAATATGTCGGCGAACAGGTGGAGGGGTCGCGAGCGGCGGTCAAGACGAACGTGGTGACGCGACGCAATCAACAAGTACCCATTGAGTACCGGCTGCAGAAAGCCGATGGGCGCTGGCTGATTTATGATGTGCTCGTCGAGGGCATCAGCCTCGTCAATAACTATCGTTCGCAGTTCAACCGCATCATCACCAGCTCGTCGTATAATGACCTCGTCCAAAAGATGAAAAACAAGCAAGGGGACGAACTCTCCGGTAGTCCGCAGCGCAAGGTGCAATAGTGCAACGAGAAGAGGCTGCCAGGAGAGGGAGTGACCTCACCTCTCCTGGTAGTGCTGCGCCAGGCGATCTCCTACCTTTTCAACACTTCCGTCAACGCCGCAAGAAACCCTTGGAACTGCTCAATGGTATGGTGCCCCATGTTGGCGACCCGAAAAACCCTGGCAGCCAGGTCTCCCTGTCCGGCATAGACCACGTAGCCCCGCCCCTTGAGGGCATCGTGCAAGGCCTCATAGGTGAAGCCCGCTGGGAGCTCAAGCGACGTGATCGTATTAGAGCGCAGATCGGGGGGGAGGAGACACTTCAGCCCCAGGGATTCGAAGCCATCTCGCAGCAGGAGCGCAGCTGTCCGATAGCGCACGATGCGTTGTGCGACCCCTTCCTCGAGCAGTTCCTGCAGGGCTTCGTCGAGCGCATACATGACTTGAATCGCGGGGGTAAAGGGTGTGCTCTCGCGCTGCTGGTGGGCGTACAGCATTGGCAGATGAAAATACAGGGTCCGCGGGGGGAAGTCCTGCATGCGCTGCATCTCGGTGTTCTTCACCAGGACAAACGACACGCCGGGCAACCCCTGGATGCACTTGTTGGCGGTGCCGACGCAAAGGCCAATGCTCGCCGTCACCAGGTCGATCTCCTCCCCCCCTAGGCCGCTAATGGCATCGACCAGCAACACCCGTCCATGCTGTTTGACGATCTCCCCAATGGCAGCCACGGGGTTCAACAAACCGGTCGTCGTCTCATGGTGGACCAGGCTTACCACCTCGATGGCGGGATCCTCACGCAGCGTGTGATCGATCTGTCCCAGCTCCGGCGGACTCGTCCATGGAGAGGTCAACTCTACGACATCAAAACCATGAATCGATGCCATCTGGGCCATGCGCGCCCCATAGACACCGTTGTTGATGACCAGCATTTTGCGCTGGGGATGCAATGAAGATGTGACGGCCGCCTCTAGCGCCGCAGTTCCCGAGCCCGTCAGGAGTATGGCGGTATAGTCATCATGGGGGGCGAAGGCATGACACAGAAGTGCTCGGACACGGCTTTGCAAGGTACTGAACTCGTCCTCACGATGGCATAAATCGCCGCGCAGCAGGGCTTGTGCCACTCGCGGCGAGACGTTCACCGGTCCGGGATTTAAGAGCATGGTGCGACCAGAGGTGAGCATAGGTTGGACTCCTCATGTCATCGAGTTGTAGAGGCGCGATGGCCGAAGAAAATGCTCCAGCTCATGAAAGAGCGAACTCAGCTGTGCGATT
>Ga0137403_10001653_pt1 | contig 27898 bp, 29 predicted proteins | sample CZOMad2_1_16fung_FD_122057 | JGI IMG/M metagenome (GOLD analysis project Ga0137403, IMG submission 122057) | Vadose zone soil fungal communities from Angelo Coast Range Reserve, California, USA - CZOMad2_1_16fungal (Hybrid Assembly) | ecosystem: Environmental > Terrestrial > Soil > Vadose zone... | reverse complement strand
CGTAATCGATGCTGCCGCCGCCTGCGTGTTCACGATCGCAATTCCCGTGGAGGCTCGATCGCTGCGCTCCACATAGACGCGGAAAGAGGTTCCAATCGTAGCCGCCGGGACCGCCGCTTCAGACCGGATGTTTGAACCGGATATGAAACGGACAACAGAGATGCCCAGGGCCGAGTCGAGTGTGGAATAGCCCGTTTGAATCGTGCCGCTCGCTCCGGATGTCTCGATATGGCGGCTGCCGTTTGCCGGAAGATCCGCGCGGTATTCGGTCGAGGCGGCCCGCAGGAGATCCGTGTGCATCGTTCCGCGGTTGTCCACAGCATTATTGAAGAAAAGCTGCCACTGCGTTCGAAACGCGTCCAGGTTCTGCAGTGAAGAGGCCCTGGGTGCCTGTCCGCGTTGCGTTACAAGGATGAACGCCACTCGAAAGTCCTTCTGTGCCTGTTCGAAGGTGGGAACCCGTGGACCTGCAGAGGAAATGATCTGATCGATCGTGACGTCACGCCGCGTGCCCGTAAAGTTGAGGCCCACGTAGGGCGCACACGCAGGCAGTTGCTGGAGATCCCGGCAGATCGACGGAAAGCCCGGCGGCAGAGTTGCAGGCAGGACCGGATTGGCGACGACGAACCAGGGCGGCACCTCGGCAGCCGGGCGCAAGCCCATCACATATTGATCCAACGGGCTGTAGCGCACGACCGCAGCGATGGTTCGGAAATTTCCATCGCCGAGGTCGGCAATTTCATTTCCCTCGACCACGGAGCCTGAGGTGTTGTTAAGAAAGCTCCAGTGGGAACGATCGCGTCCGAGCAGCGAAGGTGAACCAACGTCGAGATAAGCCAGCCAGCGATGACCAAATTCCTGTCCAAGTATCGAGACCGAGTTGTTCTCACCTAGAAATCGCTGGCGAGGATCCGCCGGATACCGGCTGAGATCACCCATGTTCACCATGACAGAGAGACGCTCAGCCGATCCGAAGTCTGAAGCGAAATCGTAAGTGTCGGGCCGCGTGTTGATGATGCCGCGAATAGAGTTTCTCAAGGGTATGGCGAACGCGAAAGCCTGGTCCAGGCTGATGTTGAAGTCGGCGAAGACAATCAGCCCGTCGTAGGCATCGGGATGGGTTTGATAGAAGACTCTGCCGACCTGGGTGAGGTCCATTCTTTGGGTTGTCGCGAAGACTTCGGCGATGAAGCCAGAGAGAGTTGCCGGCGTTGTCTGGGCTGTGAGGTCGATCAACGTGGGAGCCGCACCTGGCGAGTGGCCGGGCGCAACGCCGACCACGGCGTCGCCTGCATCCAGCGTTCGATAATTGAATTGGATCACGCCATTGGCATTGAGGACCGCCTGAAATGTGTTGCGGCCCCGGCTGCCGGCCGTGGTCCATTCCCCGACGTCGGTCCAGGTGAACAGGACGCGATCGGCCAGCTTCTCGACGGAGATTCGTGCAGGAGCAAGCGGATTCAAGTCGTCGAAAAGGACCGCGATGCGCGGCGGCCCGGAAATAACGCGCGTCAAGCTGCGTTCCGAGGAGGCGACATCGGAGGCCGTGAACGTCAGGTTACCGTCGGTATTCAGAAAAACGGACGAGTATGACGTGCCGTAAAAGACGAATGGAAAAGGAAGCGACACCTGGCTGGTGTCGTCGTCGCCAAGAGTGACTGGAGTTGAACCGCCGGCACCATTGTCAAAACTTACCGCCTGGGTGACGACCGAATAGCTGCCGTCGCCGGCGGGCGTAAATGTGACGGTGTTGTTTGCGAGATCGAGCCGATTAGGTGGTGTGATGACTGTCCCATCGTCCTGGAGCACCGCGATGTTGCCTTGATCGACTGTGGCCGCGTCGATCGTTGAGCTGAGTGCTGCGGGTCTGCGCAGCCTGTGGTATCGATCCAGTGCGAGCTCGGCGGCCGACCGGTCGGCGCTCGTGTCGCAGACGAAGTGGTCGGGGTTTTTGGAATCGAGATTGGTTTTGGCTTCCGCCGGGGGGATCAGGAGGAGTAACAGCAGAATCGCTACTATATTTCGAGTGCCAAAAGACATGTGTAGAACTGTAGCGGCGGTCTATGACCGCCGGCAATGTCGAAATTGCGACATCGCCGGCGGTCATAGACCGCCGCTACAGCTTTAATCAATTTTCAGTTCTCAGCTATCGGGACCAGCCCGAAGGAGCCCCTGCGCGTCTCAGGTCGTCTTCGAGATCGGCGATCTTTTGCCTGGCTTGATCAGCGTCTCTGCGAGCGTTGTCCAACTCGGCCTGTCCGGCTGCTATTTCGGCGTTGAGGCGATACTCGCGGTTGTAGACGTCGCTTTGCCGCAGTACCTGCATGTTCAAGTCGCGTTGCTTTTGCTCGAGAACCTGTACCTTGGCCTCCGTGCGATTCAGCTCTTCACGCGCTTTTTGGAAGGCCTCCCTCCAATATTTCTCGTCGTGCGCCTGGCTGTCGGTAGATCCCGTGGGCTTCGTGGAAGCCGAGGCAGACGTGCCCGAAGTTGAAGCGGCCGTCGTGGTCGTTGCTCCATTGCCGATGTTGATCGTGGTGCTTTGAATACGCCCCTGTCTCGCCCGTTCCCGCCGCGCGATATCCGCGATGGTTTGGGCGGAAGAATCCACCGCGAAAACAATCAGGATGACCGGCAGTGCAGCCCATGCGAAGTTTCTCATTGAGCCTGCCTCTTCGCGATCTCCGTGGACGGGGGTGGGGCCGTCTGTCGAACCTCCGTCGTCAACGGCGAGCTGGTGTCGAATTGCTCCAGCGGCTTGTCCTTGTAAACCTGCTGCATGAAATCGATCCACATCGGCAATGCCGCTTTGCCACCGGTTTCCTTGTCCCCCAGCGTGACTTTCTCGTCGAAGCCGATCCAGGCGCCCGCGGCGAGCGACGGCGTGTATCCAATGAACCACGCATCGGTGAAGTCGTTGGTTGTTCCGGTCTTGCCTGCGACCGGCCGTTTGAGCTCCTGAGCTTTCGTAGCCGTTCCTCTCTTGACCGGCTCCTGCATCAGGTCGACCATGATCCGCGCAGTTTCGGCAGGAATCACATCGTGCAATTCCCCCAAGTCGTTTTCTTCGAGGATGGCGCCATCATAGTCTGTCACGCGCCGAATCATCTGGGGCGATACTCGGACTCCGTCATTCGGGAACGTCGTGTACGCGGAAACCATCTCCTGGAGCGTCACATCGGCGGCTCCGAGAGCAATCGGAAGATAGGGTTCGATCTTTGACGTGATTCCGAATCGGCGAATGTAAGGAATCAGGTTCTGCACACCCAATTTGGCAAGCGTCTTCACTGCGGGTATGTTTCGCGAATCCCCAAAGGCGCGGCGAATGGTGATCACGCCTTCGTACTTGCCGTCGTAGTTTCCGGGAGCGTAACCCCCGAAGTTGACCGGGGCATCCAGTATCGTGTCATCCGGACGAAGACCGTTATCGACGGCCGCCGTATAAACGAAAGGCTTGAACGACGAACCGGTCTGCCTCATCGACTGAGTCGTACGATTGAATTTGCTGTCGTCGAAATCGTATCCGCCGACCATGGCCTTGATTTCGCCGGTCTTCGGCTCGATTGCAAGGAACGAGCCCTGGACCTTCGGCTTCTGCTCGAGCGACACTTCGACCTTTCGGTCGGCCGAACTCATGGAACGAATCATGAACAGGGAAACGTCACCGGGTTGCAGAATTTCCGATACGGCTTTCGCCCCTGTCCAGGAGACGTCCTGGGCGGTCAACAGTGCGCGGTAATTTCCGATCTTCAGGGTGCCGCCATTGCGCGTGACTTCGATAACGACGCCGGGAACAATGTCGTTGGTCCGGATGGGCAGCTTCCAGTCCGGTAATTCAACGGATTGCAGGTCCGTCACGCCTTCGTTCACGAGATTGCGCTCGGCCCCGCGCCAGCCATGCCGCTTGTCATACACTCGAAGGCCCGTGCGGATCGCCGTGTTGGCAGCCTTCTGCATTTCAACGTTCAGCGTCGAATAGACTTTCAATCCGCCTTCGTGAACGGCCGACGTGCCGTACTTCCTCTCGAGGTAGCGGCGAAGCTCCTCCACAAAATATGGTGCAAGCTCGTCCGGACGCTTCTTCGGGGCCAGTTGTATGGGATGCGACTTCGCCTCTTCACCCTCCGCGACCGTAATCTTCTTCTCGGCTACCATGCGATCAATGGCGTAGTTTCGACGCATCACGGCGCGCTCGGGATGCTGGACCGGATCGTAATTGATCGGCGAGCGGGGAAGCGCAGCCAACAGGGCGGCTTCTTCAATGTTGAGATCTTTCAGTTGCTTGTCGAAGTAATACTCGGCGGCTGCAGCAAAACCGTACTGGCCGTGACCCATGAAGTGAAGATTGCAGTACAGCGTCAGGATTTGCTGCTTCGTGTAGTAGCGTTCGATCTGAATCGCCAGCATCGCTTCCTGGATTTTCCGACGGAAACTTTTTTCGGGAGTCAGAAACAGATTCTTGCTCAACTGCTGCGTGAGCGTGCTGCCGCCTTCAACCACACGGCCCGCCATCAGATTCTTGATGGACGCTCGCGCGATGCCATAAAGATCGATTCCCCAATGCTCGTAAAAATTCTGGTCTTCAACGGATGTGACGGCATCCTTGACCACCTGCGGGATTTGATCCCAGTTGACAACGATCCGCCGCTCTAAAGCAAAGGACCCAATGACCTGACCGTCGTCGGCGTAGACTTCGGTAATGAGGCTTGGACGGTAGTCTTCAAGAGAGTTCACTTGCGGGAGGTCGCTGTTGTATACGAAAAGCACACCTGCTGTGGCGCCGAGTGCGACGGAAAGACACAGAAGGAAAACAAATACGAGCGAGCCCAGGTACCGCTTTAGCTGCATTTTCATAACCCCGACATTATAACAGGCAAAAATCGCTGCAACTGCCGTTCCATTGAAGCACAAGGACATACCAGGGGGAAGCCAGAAGCCAGGAAAGGTAATTCGGGGACAGACGCATAAATCACCTAATTACGGTTCAAACTTCCCGGTTGTAATTAGGTGATTTATGCGTCTGTCCCCGAATTACCTTTCTGGCTTCCTTTTCTATGATTTCAAGAACCTACCTTCAAGACCGCCAGAAAGGCCTCCTGGGGAATATCCACTTTGCCCACCCTCTTCATCCGCCTTTTGCCTTCTTTCTGCTTTTCCAGCAGCTTGCGCTTGCGGGTGATGTCACCGCCGTAGCACTTCGCCAGGACGTTCTTGCGGATGGCAGCGATGGACTCGCGGGCAATGATCCGGTTGCCGATGGCGGCCTGGATGGCTACCTCGAACATCTGGCGGGGGATCAATTCCCTCATTTTTTCGACCAGGGCCTTGCCGCGGGCGTAGGCGAACTCGCGATGGACGATCCAGGAAAGGGCATCCACCGGCTCGCCTCCCACGAGAATGTCCAGTTTGACGAGGTCGGCCGGCCGGTACCCGGCCAGGTGATAGTCAAACGATGCATAGCCCCGGGAAATGGACTTCAGGCGGTCGTAGAAATCCAGGACAATCTCGTTCAGCGGCATCTCGTAGGTGAACAGAACGCGGCCGGGCGCGACATACTCGAATCCTTTCTGCAGACCGCGCTTTTCTTCGACCAGTTTGAGGATCGCACCGACAAACTCGTCCGTGCTCATGATCAGAGCTGTAATGATGGGCTCCTCGATCTGCGAGATGAACTGCGCTTCGGGGAATTTCGTCGGATTATCGATTTCAGACACTTCGCCGGTGGTCCTGGTTATTCGATATCGCACGCTGGGCGCTGTCGTGATCAGCGAAAGCTGAAACTCCCGCTCCAGCCGTTCCTGGATGATTTCCATGTGCAGCAGCCCGAGGAAACCGCATCGAAAACCGAAGCCGAGCGCGGTGGAGGTCTCCGGCTCGTAAAAGAAAGACGAGTCGTTGAGCCGGAGCTTTTCCAGAGCATCGCGGAGGCCTTCGTACTGATTCGGCTCTACCGGGTACAGGCCGGCAAAGACCATCGGTTTGATTTCCTGAAAGCCGGGAAACGCACTGGCTGTCGGGCGGTCGTGCTCCGTGATCGTGTCGCCGATCTTGGTGTCAGCCACCACTTTGATATTCGCCACGACGTAGCCCACCTCCCCGGCCGAGATGCGGTCCACTTCCTTCATCTTCGGGTTGAGGACTCCGACGCTATCCACTTGATAAACTTGATTATTGGACATCAATCGGATCTTCATGCCGTTGTGGATTTCGCCATCGATCACGCGGATGAGGATGAGAACCCCGCGGTAGACATCGAACCAGGAATCGAACAGCAAAGCCTTGAGCGGCGCCTCAGGATCACCCTTGGGGGCAGGTACGCGTTTAACAATGGCTTCCAGGACCTCTTCGACCCCCTTACCGTACTTGGCGCTGATCAGGACGGCGTCTTCCGGATCCATGCCGATGATCGAGTGGAGCTGTTCGCGCACTCGATCAACTTCGGCCCCGGGAAGGTCGATTTTGTTAATGATCGGGACGATGTCGAGATGGTGGTCCAGCGCCAGATAGGTATTGGCCAGAGTTTGCGCTTCGACGCCCTGAGACGCATCCACTACCAGGAGCGCGCCTTCGCAGGCTGCCAGGCTGCGGGAAACCTCATAACTGAAATCCACGTGGCCGGGCGTGTCGATGAGATTGAGGATGTAGTCGTTGCCGTCGCGGCCGTGGTAGTTGAGACGAACGGCCTTTGCCTTGATCGTGATGCCGCGCTCTTTCTCGAGGTCCATCGCATCCAGGACCTGGGCGGACATTTCGCGTTTCGTGAGCGCGCCTGTCAGCTCGAGCAGGCGGTCCGCAAGCGTGGATTTGCCGTGGTCGATATGCGCGATGATGGAGAAGTTACGAATATGGGATAAAGGCATAGTGATTTGTTAAAGATAACCGGCCACAACTTTGATTGTACTCTCTGGCTGCCCAGGTTTCTTAAAGATCGCGAGCCAGCATGGCCGCGCCGATCACGCCGGCATCCGGCCACAACTTTGATTGGACTATCCGGCAGTCGCGGAAGGATGAGCGGAATGCATGTCGGGACGCGGCGTCCCGGGCGGGCTCCAGCAGCATTTCTCCAGCGGCCATCACGCCACCCCCGATAACAATCATTTCGAGATTGAGTAGATCGATGAGGTTGGCGCACGCCATGCCCAGGAACGTTGCCGTTTCCTTGAAGACTTCCTGTGCCGTTCGGTCGCCGTGGACGGCGGCCTCGTAGACGATCTCGGCTGTGAGCAGCCCCTGCATTCCTTTCTCGGCGGCGGTCCGGACGATTCCGGTCCCCGATGCAACGGTTTCCAGACAACCTCGATTGCCGCAACCGCACAAGCGGCCATTGGGGTCGATCACCGTGTGTCCGAACTCACCGGCATAGCCGGAGGCGCCCGTAAACAATTTTCCATCCAGGATCAGACCCGAGCCGAGCCCGGTCCCAAGCGTGAGGTAAACCATCTGCCGCGTGCCGGCGCCGGCTCCACAGACAAACTCCGCATACGCCCCAGCATTGGCATCGTTTTCACTGATCACAGGCAGGTGGACCTGATCCGCCACGAGATCTTCTAAATTGACCCTTACGAGACATGGAATATTGGGTGAAGTCTCGACGACGTGAGTTTTGGAATTGCGCAGCCCGGGGACGCCAATGCCGACGGCAGCGACCTTGAAGGATTTTTGAAAATTGCGGATCAGTTCTGTTAGGTTTGAGAGAAAGCCGTTCAGATCGTCAATGATTGTCGGCGCTTTCTGCGATTCCAGGATTTGGCCAGTCGGGTCGACGAGACCGGCCTTTATGGACGTTCCCCCGATGTCGAGCCCGATGTAATCCATAAACGTCTGAATATAGCATATGGCGATAGTAACGATTTCTCGCCTGACAGGCAGCGGTGGCCGCGAAATCGCCACGTCCACAGCCCACGCGCTGAACTTTCAGCTGATCGACCGTGCGGCCATGGACGAGGTTATTGACCAGCAGTTCCCCGTCCGGACCGAGCAGCTCTCGCGAATCAAGAAGGACCGCAAGGTGTACGATGAAATGGTCCGGTCCGCCATCGCGGCGGTGGCCGCATCGCACAACGTCGTCATTCTCGGCAGCGGCGCGCAATTTCTGTTCGCCCGGCTGGCTGCATCGCTGCACGTTCAGATCGTGGCGCCGCTGCCTTACCGCATTGCGCGAGTGATGCGCCTTGCGCAGGTCGATCGGCCGGCCGCGGAGAAGATCATCGAAGAGCGCGATCAATCCAAAGAAACTTTGATCCGCACGCTCTACGGCAAGGATTGGCGCGATCCGGCCCACTACGACCTCGTTCTGAACATCGATCATTTTTCGAATGAAGTTGCGGCGGAGATCATCGTGAAGGCAGCGCAGGCGAAAGGCATTGAGGCCATGCCCGTCGAGCTGTCTGCCCAGTTGCGCGAGGACATCCTCACAACCAAGCTGGACGTGGCCCAAATGGCCGAGCTCGAGCCGATCGAAGACCGGCTTCCTGAATTCGCCCATCCCAGTGAACGCGAGTTTGCCCGCGTGATGGATTTCTATCGGATTCGATGGCAATACGAACCCAAGACATTTCCCATCGAGTGGGACGAAGACAAAAATGTTGTCTCCGCGTTTACCCCAGACTTCTATTTGCCGGACCTGGACCTTTTCATCGAGCTCACGACGATGAAACAGAGCCTGGTGACCAAGAAAAACCGCAAGGTCCGGCTGTTGCGCGAACATTACCCGGACGTGAACATCAAGATTCTTTACGAGCGTGATTACAGGAATCTGATCTGGAAATATGGGCTGGGGAACGGCAGCGATGATGGCAATGGAACCGACAAAGCAGGATAGGTCCCGAACGACCCTTTGCTCCCGTCGTGCGACGGTTGTCCCTCTCAGTTACGTTTCCTGGTTCGCCGTTGCAGCGGATCAGTAGCTAACTGTCTTCAGTACTTTCTACAGTACTACCTCGGCAGTCTACTGCATAACTGAGTTCGACTCTGACAGAAACGCGGTCCAATCGGGACCCTGAATTTAGTGTAGCACTCGGACACTTCGTGTCAATGGGTCTGTTTGCAGGGCGGGTTGTCCCCTCTTCTAAATCACTAATCACTAATGTCCAGTGAACGGCTGGGGTAAGATGGGCCGGTGCCGGACGATGTCGTAGAAGTTCTTTTCACCGAAGGGCAGATTCGAACGCGGGTCCAGGACCTTGGCCGCCAGATTTCTTCCGATTACGCGGGCCGGCAGCTGGTTCTCATTTCCATTCTCCGCGGTTCGGTCTTTTTTGCGACCGATCTCGCGCGTCAGATCGACCTGTCCCTCTCGATGGACTTTCTGTCGATTTCGAGTTACGGCGAAAACAGTGAGGGCGTGGTCCGGATCACGAAAGATCTCGAGGAAAATATTGCGGGCAAGGACGTGCTGGTTCTCGAGGACATCATCGATACGGGATTCACGCTGAAGTATCTGCTTCGCACGCTTGGAGGCCGCAACCCGAAATCGCTGGAAGTTTGCACGCTGCTCGATCGAAGAGCGCGCCGGATCATCGAGGTCGATCTGAAGTACGTCGGCTTCGAAATCCCCGACAAGTTCGTCGTCGGCTACGGCCTCGATTTCCGCCAGCGGTACCGCAACCTTCCGTACATCGGCGTGGTGAAGCCGTAGCTGTAGCGGCGGTCTATGACCGCCGACAATACCGCAGCTTGCGAGGTCGCCGGCGGTCACAGACCGCCGCTACAGCTACAGTTGCAAACTGGTCGCGTCAAACGGGTGCGGAAGCAAGGTTGAAAGCTGATGTTCCTTGTCCAGGCCTTGAGTTGAGTGAAGGTGGACCGCAATGTCCCCGCAGTATTCCCACAACAATTGCCGGCATGCGCCGCAGGGCGACGCCGGAACAGATGCGTCGGTCACGACCGCGATTTGCAGAAACTCCCGGGCTCCATCGCTCAGCGCTTTCCATAGGGCTACCCGTTCGGCGCAGACGGTCAGCCCGAAAGACGCGCTTTCGATATTGCATCCCGTGAAAATCCGGCCGTCTTTTGTCTCCAGCGCAGCGCCTACTTTGAACCTGGAATAGGGCGCGACGGCGTTTTCGCGCGCCGCAGCCGCCCTGGCGATGAGGTCAGGATGCATAGGTATCGAAGAAACGCTGGAGGAGCATTGCGAGGTCGGCGTTCATCGTCATTGCGGTATTCAGCACTTCATCGTGGTTGATGGATTTCCCGGAGATTCCGGCCGCAAGATTGGCCAGCATCGAGAGTCCGGCGATCCTCATCCCCATGTGCCGCGCGATGATTGCTTCGGGAACGGTGGACATGCCCACAGCATCCGCGCCGATCGCCTGAAGATATCGGATTTCGGCGGGCGTCTCATATGTTGGGCCGGACATCGCAGCGTAAATACCTTCACATAGCTGAAGGCCGCAGTATTCGCCGGCTTCCTTGAGCTTTTTACGCAGCGCTGGATCGTAAACGTCGGTCTGATCGACGAAACGTGGCCCCCAGCGGTCTTCGTTCGGACCGCTCAACGGATTGGCGCCCATGAGATTAATGTGATCCGTGATAACCATGATGTGTCCCCGCGCGAACTGCGGATTGATCGCACCCGATGCATTAGTCAGGATCAGCGTGTGTGCGCCGAGCCGGCCAATGACTCTGGAACAGAACGACACTTCCTCCATCGTGTTGCCTTCGTAGTAGTGAACGCGTCCTTCGAAGACCACGACTGAAAGTTTTCCAACCTTACCGAAAACAACCTGGCCGCGGTGTCCGGGGACTCTTGGAACCGGGAAGTGCGGAATGGTGACATAGTGGATTCGCGTCGAACCCAGGAGAATCTCATCGACTGCGGATAAACCGCTTCCCATAATGATTGCGATGTCGGGGGGAGTTCCCATCTTCTCGAGCAGATATTTCTTGGCCTGTTCGACAAACTCAAATTTCATGCGTCTATCCTTCCAGGACAGCGTGGATCACCGGCCGGTTCCTTACCGGCCGGGCCTTGATCTCGAAAGCCTGTTCGATGAGGGCCAAGGCATCGCCCAATCGTTTCTTGTCATTCCAATGAATCTGGCACAGCACATCGCCTCGACTGACGCGATCCCCGAGCTTTCTTTCCATATAGAGCCCGACAGCGGGATCGATGACGTCGTCGACGCGATTTCGGCCGGCGCCAAGCGCATTGGAGGCCAATCCCAGCAGTTTAGCGTCGCACCGGGTCACGAAGCCTGCAACCCGGGCGCGAAACCCTTCAACATGAGCGGCTTTGGGTAACAGATCGGGGTTCTCGACGACCCGCTCGTCCCCTCCCTGCGCGCGTATGATCGCGCGAAATCGTTTTGCTGCTTCACCTCTTGACACTGCTTCATAAGCCAGTTTAGAGGCCTGTTCGACAGATCTGGTCCTTCCACTTAGACGGATCATGTGTGCAGCGAGAGCAATCGACACCGTTTCCAGGTCTTCCGGCGTCCTGCCCTGCAGAAAATCGATGCATTCGCGGACTTCAAGCGCGTTTCCGATGGCGCGTCCCAATGGCTGGTGCATACCGGTGATCAGGACGACGATCCGGGTCTTCATCGCGCGGCAAACATCCACGAGCGAGCGGGAAAGCGCGTTCGCCATCTTCAGTGTGGGCATAAATGCGCCGGATCCCGTCTTTACATCCATTACAAGGCCATCGATGCCGGCCGCGAGTTTCTTGCTGAGGATACTTGCCGTAATCAGGGGAATAGACTCGACAGTGGCTGTCACGTCGCGCAAGGCATAGATACGGCGGTCTGCGGGCGCAAGGTCATCCGTTTGTCCGATGATGACGGCGCCGCTGCTTTTCAGGATTTCTACAACTCTCTCGGCCGACGGCTTCGGATTAAAACCGGGAATGGACTCCAGTTTGTCCAGAGTCCCGCCCGTATGCCCGAGCGCGCGGCCCGTGATCATCGGTACGGTGACACCGCAGGCTGCCGCAATCGGGGCAACGACCAGCGAGGTTTTGTCGCCGATACCGCCCGTGCTGTGCTTATCGACTTTCTTGCCGGGAATCGAAGAAAGGTCCAGGACCCTACCGGAGTCGCGCATCTCGCGCGTCAACGCCAGGGTCTCCTGCATGGTCATGCCGTTCAGATAGACCGCCATCAACCATGCGGAAACGTGGTAATCCGCGACCTGGGATGACATGTATCCGCGAATAAAGAAAGCGATTTCTTCCTGGGTGAGTGCAGCGCCGTCCCTCTTCTTCTGAATCACCTCACGAGGGGTCATTGCTTCGGGACGGGCTCTCCGCTTTCGATCCAGGCCGTATACCAGAGGTCTGCGAGCATGCCGGCTGCTCGAGCGAGTTCTGAGGAAATGAATTCCGTGCCCTTCGGCCGCGGCTGTTCGGGGTTGAATTCGCCGGTCTTTTCCAGTTCGTACATTGGTTCGAGTTCGGCGAAACTTTGCGTAAGATACTGCTTGATCGACTCGAAGACATCGTTGATCCGTCGCAGCGGCTGGACCTTCGGCCGGACACTGGGAGCTTCGATGGCGGTATTAACATAAGCCGCTTCATACCGGCTGTGGAGCCGGCGGTCTTTTGTGTAGTTCCTGGGGTTCGGCTTGTCGTCGACCCAGCCGTTGTAATGAATGCTCAAATGCATCGGCTGCGAGCCATCGCCGACGTAGTGGCTCAGAATTCCGGCGTACACAACCGCATTCTGCCGAGTCGCCTCGCGATCGGCGGACGTCTTCGCGCGGCGCCAATTCCGGAATGCGTTGACGAGGCGGCCATAGTTTTCGACGATGGCATAAGGAAGGTACCCGACCTTCACGAGCTCCACTTTCTTCGCCGCAACCTTTTCCATGAACTGGTAGCGGTCCGGTTCAATAGTCGGAATAGGTCCCCATAATTCGGAATCGAAGAAGTGATCGGCTTGCTGGGCCATGTTCATCGGCGAATGTGCCTCTTCCCGCCAGCGATCCGGCTCATTCGCGTTATAGATGAGCTCGCCGCGGCTCGCATTCATGAACTCAGGCAACCTGGGCGCCGCGGTTTCGATTGCCAGCCGGCTGATCATGGCGTGGCCTTTTTCGCCCCATGCGTGCCCCTGCAGCGGGGCGGCCAGGAGCAGCAAGCTCGCAATAACACAGCGCATAGCGGCAAGAGTCTAACAGAAATCTGGCGGGCGTATAATCAAAGTATAGTGAAAACCATCGGGCAGGTCTTCGAGAAACGGCCGCATGGAAGAGATTGAAATCAAATTTGTCGTCAAGGATACCAAAGCCATTACCGAGAAGCTTCGCAAGCTGGGTTTCCGCATTTCACTTGGCAGACATCGCGAAAGAAACTTTCTTCTTGATGACACGTCCGCGACCCTGCAGACGCAGGGCAAACTCCTGCGGATCCGCAAAACCCCTTCCGGCCAGACTGTCACCTACAAGGGTCCGATCTCCGCGTCTTCGAAATTGAAACATCGCGAGGAGATCGAGTGCAGGATGGAAGACGCGGATGTATTGCTGCGCATTCTTGAAGAAGTCGGCTTTAAGGTCAGGACCGAGTATTCGAAGTACCGCACAGTTTTCGAGAAGGACGGTTTCAGCATCTCGCTGGATGAGACTGAAGCAGGGAATTACCTCGAGGTTGAAGGTCCTTCGGACGAGGAGATTATCAAGCTTGCCGAAAAGCTCGGATATTCGGAAAGTGATTTTGTCCGTCGAACCTATGCAGAGCTGATCGGTGAGAGGAGGCATCATGATGAATGAAAAAGATCTGCCTGATGATGAAGCCCTGGAGATGATCGCCACCAGTGGACCCATTGAAGCAAAGATGATCGAGGAGCTGCTCCGCAACAATGGCATCGAATGCACACTTCAGGGTGATGCGACTTCGATGCCATTGCCAACTGAGTCGGACCTGGACGAAATCCGCATCTGGGTGAAGCCGGCAGATGCGGAACAGGCCCAGGAGCTGGTCGATGCGTTCTTCAGTCCGGTGGCGAAGAATGAGCTGGAGGAAGACGAATCCGACCTTGGCGTCGAAGATCCGGACGAGCCGGGTGGATTCACAGTTTGACGAACGCGGGCTAAAGCCCGCGACTACATGGCCGCTGAACGTTGTCCCCTGGTGAACGTTGTCCCCTGGTGAACGTTGTCCCCTAATGTAGTCGCGGGCTTTAGCCCGCGTTCGCTTTCAGGTATACTCCCCAATCTATGGATAACTTCACGCTTGCAGTCGTAGTGGGCGACATCGTCATGTGTATGGCTTTTATCGCCCTGGTCGTGTTTGATCACAAAAAGAAGCCCGTGCCTAATGAACCTGTGAAACCTGCCGGAAGACGACCGGCCTGACCCGCGCCGCTTCGTACTCGTCCCTATCGAGGTAGTTCCATCGTGAAAGCCGGCTGAGGATTTCGGCCTTGCGCTTTTCCAGATACTTGAGGTTGCGTGCCGGAGTGTATCGCCGGGGATTGGGAATCATCGCTGCCAGTATTGCAGCCTCTTCAGGCAGGAGCTGCGAGGCGGATTTTCCAAAATACGCCTGGGCGGCCGGCCCAACGCCGTAGATGCCGTCTCCCCACTCGATCACATTCAGATAGATCTCAAATATCCGAAACTTGGACAGGTTCCGCTCTATCTCCTGAGCGATAAAGAATTCCCGGATCTTCCGCAGCGGGTTTTTGGATGTTGAGAGATACAAATTTTTCGCCAGTTGCTGCGTGATCGTGCTCGCTCCGCGCGAGAATCCTCCCTCACGCCAGTTCCTCCTCGCCGATTCCTTGATTTGTTCGAGGTCATATCCGGTGTGTTGAAAGAACCCGCTGTCTTCCGCGATCAAGACCGCGTTTCGAAGGTGTGGTGAAATGTTGTTATACGATACCCATGTCCGAATAGACCGGGCAGTCGTATTCTTCTCGTCTGCCCGCTGCTCCATCAAGGCCGTGACGGATGGGTTCTTCGATTTGAGCGCCTGAATATCGGGAAGTGTGGCCAAAATATAGCCAACATAGGCCGTGGACAAGAAAAAGAGCAAAGAACCAATAGCGAGCAGTCTTTTCATCGAGCCCAAGGATAATACAGGGACACTTAGAATCGGAACCAGCGGATGGAGTTATCCGCCGTCCAGCGGTCCGGGCTCGTGGACTGGAGTGTTTTATCCGCTAACCAGGACTGACGAATTGAAGTTCTACTCCAGATATTTCAACGTCGTCGAAATCAACTCCACTTTCTACCGGCCGTGCAACCCGAAAACAGCCGAGGGCTGGGCACGCCGGACACCGGATGATTTCGAATTCACAGTAAAAGCGTGGCAACAATTCACCCACAAAAAGGATCCGTGGACTGCCGAGGAAGTGGAGGAGTTCAAAGCCGGACTCCTGCCGCTCGCTGAGGCGGACAAGCTCGGGTGCATCCTTTTTCAATTTCCGGCCAGCTTCAAACACACGCCGGAAACAATGGATCGACTGAAGTCGCTGCTGGAAATCTTTGCCGATTATCCCAAAGCCGTCGAGCTGCGGCACCTATCCTGGGGAGATGTGCTGCCAACGCTTCAGGAATTCGACGCCGCTCCAGCCTTCATCGACGAGCCGAAATTCAAAGATTCGATCCGTCAGGATTTCGAAGTTGCGCCAGGCCGGCTGCTCTACTTGAGATTCCACGGCCGGAAGTTCGAAAAGTGGTGGAGACACGAGCATCGCAACGAGCGGTACGATTATCTGTATAAAGCGGAAGAGCTCGAGCCCTATGCCGTACGCCTGAAATCCATCCTCGAAGACAAGGATATTCAGCGCGCCTACGTCTTCTTCAACAATCATCCCGGCGCGAAGGCCGTTGCCAACGCCGTGATGCTGAGAGCGCAATTGGATATCCCGGTGAAGACGGAGTTGCCGGAGAAGTTTGTGGAAAGGTTTCCGGAACTGTCGGGCTAAAAACACAAAGACACAAAGGGCACAAAGACACAAAGAAAGCCGGCATCAAAGATCATTTAATGCCGGCTTTCTTTGTGTCTTTGTGCCCTTTGTGTCTTTGTGTTTTTAGCCCACGTCCCGGTCTTTTAGCTGGCTCTTCAACTGCTCCAGCTTTTTCTCAATCCGGTTTTGGCGGGAAATCATCATCCAGAGGAAAACGAACATCACAGTGAAGACCGCGCCGTAAGCCGCGAACGCAAACATCAAACCCCTATTCATGAGCCAATACGACCTGCTCGAGATAGTCGACCTCTTCTTCAACCTTCGCTATGGCCAGTCGCCGGTTGAAGAGATAGGCATACAAAAGCCCGACAGCGGTGAAGGACACAGTCAAAGTCAGACCCATCTCCGGAGACACACCGCCCCCTCCCGGGCTGACAACAGCCTGGGGATGCTGAGTCCGGACCAGGTATATCGACAAATAGTTGATGGGGACGTCGATCATTCCCAGCAGGCCAAAGACGGCGGACAGCTTGGCCCTTTTTTGAGGATCCGGCAAGTACGAGCGCAGCATGAAATAAGCGATAAAGATCAGATCCAGAACCAATTGAAGTGTTGTTCGGGCATCCCAAACCCACCATGGGCCCCAGATGGGTCTGGACCACAGGCTTCCGGTAATCAACTGTGCGCTGATGAAGGTGACGCCCAGTGCCGCCGCGGTTTCACCGAAGCGGTCCCACTTCAGATCGCCTGTCCTGAAGAAACCGATGACGCCGATGAACAGGAGGAATGCCGAGACATAGCCTGAGATCGCCAGCGGAAGGTGCACATAAAAGATCCGCTGCGCATCGCCCTGCAAAGCCTCTCTCGGAGCGTAGAGGAAGATCATGTAGAGGGCGGTGAGCATCGAAACAAGCGTGAGTATCGCAAGAACTTTCAGCTTCACTTTATTCCTCCACGGCAAATTCAAACACGAGATAGGACGCGGTCAGGTAAACAATAATAAACCCCGCCAAAACATATAGCCAAGAGGAGATTCCCCGCGTGTCACCGGTCAGCACTTCGCGCGTCGCTTCCACCGAAGCAATGATGACGGGAACCGTTAGCGGTATTTGCAGTACCGGCAGCATCACCTCTTTTATTCGCGTGTTGGCCGATATGGTCGAGAGGATTGTGCCAATCGAAGCGATGCCGAGCGTGCCGAGGCAAGCAATTGCGGCCACCTCCAGAAATTTCAGGTTGAAGTCCAGATTGTTGAAGACCACGAAAAGCGGAAGCACAATCACCTCGGCAATCATCATGAAAATGAAGTTGCTGGCCACCTTCCCGAGATAGAGCTCGCCTCGGCTGATCGGAGCCAGCAGGAGACCCTGGAGGCAATCGTTATCGATTTCCATCGCAAGCGACCGGTTCAGCCCAAGAATGGCCGCGAAGGAGAACGCGACCCACAGGGTTCCAGGGGCAAGCAGTCCGCGTTCAACGTTGATTGTTTCGAACGCAAACTGGAAAACCACGAGGACCAGGACGCCGAACATCAGCATGGAAGTGATCGACTCCTTGTTCCGCATCTCGATAACGATGTCTTTGAAGATGATTGCGGACATGGACTTCATGGAGTCACTCCCACGCGAATGTACTGGCGATAGGCGTCGCGCGTTGCCGGGTCCCTGGCATCACCGGTGAAAACAATTTTCCCGCGGTCGATGATGATGGCCCGGCTCGCCGCCCGGAGGCCCTGTTCGAGATCGTGAGTGGTCAGAATGATAGTCTTGCCCGCGCTGATCGCTTCATCGAGCATCTGATTGAGCGTGTCGACGGCATTGGCGTCGAGTCCCGTGTAGGGCTCGTCCAGCAGGATCAGCGAAGGATCGTGAAGCATAACGCGGGCCACGCCCAGCCGCTGATGCAGCCCTCGGGAGAAAGACCGGACGGGGTCGGATGCCCTTCGCTGCAGGCCCACGCGATCGATGAGGCTGTGAATGCGCTCGTCCAGATCCTGAACGTCATAGAGGCGTCCAAAGAACCTCAGGTTTTCAATGGGAGTCAGATCCCGGTACAGGTATGTATTATGGGACAGAAAACCGATCCGGCGCCGCGCCTCTTCGGGTTCTTCGCGAACATCGATGCCTTCGATTCGAAGTCTTCCGTGCGTCGGCTTTACGAGCGTGGCGGCAATCTTGAGGAAAGTCGTCTTGCCTGCGCCATTCCGGCCGAAGAGAGCCAGGAATTCCCCGCGCTTCACCTTGAGCGTCACTCCCCCGAGCGCCGTGAAATATCCAAACGTTTTGCGGATGTCTTCAGACTCGAGTGCCAATGCATTCGCGTAATTGGCGTCATTCGCGGCTATGACTTCGCCCCCAGTCTATCGATGACTTTGGATAACCGGAACTTCAATTCCTTCAGCTCTTGTTTGTACTTCTTGTCCGTGATGTTTTCCGCTTCCTTCTGTGTTTCCAGCTCTGCAATCTGATCCAGCAGATCATCTCGCTGGCGGCTGAACTCTGCGCGGCCTTTCTTGCGCTCCAGGGCCTCCTTGTGCAGTTGCAGGGAATAGCTGATGCTCCATGCAAGAAAGGCGCCCACGGCGAGGATGATAAACCACGTATGGGCGCCCATGGCATTGGGCACTTCAATCGGTCGTGCGTTGTCTTGCAGCAGGAGCAGCAGCGTCAGGGAAGTCATCAATGCTTCAATTTCGCCCCACACTCCGCGCAAAACTTGTTTGTGAGTGGATTCTGGGCACGGCAGGAAGGGCAGACGGTCGTGGGGGAACCGGTTTTGGTTTTGTTCTTACGTGCCGACACCTCGCGACGGATCAGCGCGTCGAGATCCTTCGAAGATTCGATACTATCGATCTCCTGGAACACCACCGCCGCTTCGGCACTCATCTCGCCTCGGATCTTCTGATAATCCTCTTCCGAGAGCTTGCCGCACTTGTATTCGAAATCGAGATCCTGAATGTTGCCGAGAACGACATCTTTCTTTCGCTGAAGAAGGTCCCATTCGGTTTCCTCGATGATCGTCGATTCGAGGGTATCGTCTCTTCGGAAAAGCGGTATGCAGATCGCGGCCAGTATGGCGCCGCTGAGAATGCCGCAGAACAGGTAAACCACCATCTAATCTTCCGGAGTGTATTTCTGGAGTTCTTCTTCGATCTGACGCTGGTATTTCGCCGTGTCCACCACCGTCTTAGGCGCAGTTTCAACCCAGCGAGCCCGGAATCGCCGCAGGAAATAGACAGCGGCGATCGCCCCGGCAAGCAATGCGGCGAAGGGCATGAGCCAGGCAGTCAGATTGAAACCCGAGGCCGGCGGAGCCGAGAGCACGGAAAGCCCGAACTTGCCCACGAAATGGTCGAGAACGGCCTTGTCGCTCTTGCCCGAGTCGAGTTCCTTTTCCACTTCCGCCATCATTCCGCCGGATGTCGGGCAGTTGATGTGATTGCAGACCCCCAGAACCTGGTTGCAGCCGCAAATACACATGAGCTGGCTGGCGACGTCCTTGATGCGCTGCTGGTCAGCGGCAAGCGCAAGAGGGACTGTGGCGAGGATAAGGAGCAGTGCGGCCCGACGTTTAAGAAACTTTTTCAGCAACGTCTTTCTGTTCCTCCGTTCGGTCTGCTGCCTGTGGACGCTTTCTTGGACTGGATTTCTTGTTTGGCAACAATGCGATCAACGTGCCCAGGCCGAGTACGATTCCGCCGAGCCAGACCCACATGACCAGAGGGTTGTAGTAGACCTGGATATTCGCTCGTTTCCCGTCGGCTGTAGCGCCCGAAAAGACCACGTAGACGTCTTCCTTCAACGTCGACCAGATGGAAACTTCCGTCGTGGTCTGCTGTTCTCCCGCTTTATAGCGGCGGCGTTCCGGACCCATTGTGGCGACTTTCACGCCATCCTCGAAAAGGCTGACGGTCGCCTTCATGCTTTGATAGTTCGGAGTATCCTCGACGCCGAGCTTGTCCACGCGGAGCGTGTACTGGCGGATCGAAATTCTGTCGCCAATGCCGGCCTCCGTCGATACATCTGTCGTAAAAGCCTGGCCGGCCCAACCGATAAACAACAGGACGAAACCAAAGTGCACAATATAGCCGCCGTATCGACGCGTGTTTTGCAGCGTTAAATTCCCAACGGCTTCAATAAAGTTCTCTCCGGTTCCGTGACTTCGTGCTCTCGCGCCCTTGTAAAACTCGCGAGCGATCGTGACGGCGACGAAGACCGACATGATGATGGCGAGCCACGCATAGAACGACGAAGTGAAACTGTATCCGAGAAGTTTCTGGAACAGCGATTGTCCCAGCTCCTCGGGTGCCTTCAGAATCGGGCGGCCGATACCGCGGAAAAACAGGCCAATGCCCGCCGCCAACGCAATAGCGGCAGGCCACAGGAAGTTTCGTTTCAAACTGTTCGTCGATGCTTTACGCCAGGCTAGAAGCGGGCCAACACCCGTCAGGAACATCAGGAAAATTGCGATTGGAACGTTTACTCTGTTGAAGAACGGCGGGCCGACGGTGATCTTGACGCCCTTGATCCACTCTGAGAAGACCGGAAACATCACGCCCCAGAACACCGCAAAGCAGGACGCCAGCAGGATCAGGTTGTTGAACATGAAGCTGCTTTCGCGCGAAACGATCGACTCCATCTGATTTTCGCTTTTCAGCAGGGGCAGACGATCCAACAGCAGATAGAGAGCTCCGGAAAGCGAAATGACGATAAAGGCCGCGAAATAACCGCCGATCGACGATTGAGCAAACGCGTGGACGGAGCTCACCACGCCGCTTCGTGTCAGGAACGTTCCGAACAGGCACATGGTGTAGGCCAGGATGATCAACACCATGTTCCAGACCTTCAGCATGCCTTTCTTTTCCTGAACCATTACGGAGTGCAGGAAGGCCGTTCCAATCAGCCATGGCATCAGAGACGCATTCTCGACCGGATCCCATCCCCAGAAGCCGCCCCAGCCCAGCTCGACATAAGCCCATTTGCCTCCCAGCAGAATCGCTGTGCCGAGAAAGAACCAGGCCACCATTGTCCAGCGCCGCGTTGTGCGGATCCATGTATCACCAAGCTGCCGGCTGAGCATCGCCGCCATGGCAAAGGCGAAGGGAACGGCAAATCCTACCAGTCCCAGATACATGACCGGCGGATGGATCGCGTTCAGGATGTACTGCAGCAGCGGGTTCAAACCCTGACCGTCGGCCGGTACAAACGGCACTCTCGCGCCACCCGGCCCAATCGAGACAATCTGGTTGAAGGGATTCGCGATGAACAAGTGCATCGACGTGAAGAACAGCGACGAACCCATAAGAACCGCTGTCACGTACGGCATCATCGCGGTGTGCTTGCGCCAGTTTTGAATCATGACAAGCGCGGCGTAGCCCGTCAGGAACCAGCCCCACAGCAGCAGCGACCCTTCCTGGCCACCCCAGATCGCGCTGATCTTGAAGTAAAGCGGCAGATCGCGGTTCGAATGCCCGGCGACATAGTTGATCGAAAAATCGCTTACGACGAACAAATAAACCAGGCATAGAAAGGCTGTTGTGAGGCACGCAAATGTGCCCACAGCCGCATTGCGGCCGCTGGCGATCAATTTGTCGTGTTTGACCCGGATTCCGATAAGCGAGGCGGCGATCGAATAGACCGTCACCACAAAGGCGAGAGCCAGTGCGAACTGGCCGATTTGTGCCATGTTGTGTTACTCCGTCGGTCTTTTGACGCCCGCAGCAGCCTCTTTTTCGTACTTCGAGGCGCACTTGGCCGTCATTTCATGGGCCACGAAAACGCCGTCGTCGCCGAGCTTGCCTGTAACGACAGCCTGGGCACGGTCTATGAATGTATCGGGCGGGGCGTCCTTGCCGACATACTTCACGTGAAGGGTCTCAACTTTGTGGGTCTTTCCGTCCTCCTGGCTGATCAAGAACTTGATGACCTTGCTTTCAGTGCGGTCAATCGAGCCCGGCACCACGTCGCCAGCGACTTTGAGCTGTTTTTCAGCCGACGCGTCTTTCATCGCGTAAAGCTCCGGCACGGTCAGATAGTAGGCTTTGCTTTCCTGGTACCCTGAAAAGGCCAGGAAGGCTAACGTCAATATGATCACGCTGGACCCGACCACAAACTTAAGCTGTTTGCGTTTCATGGATTTACCCCTTCGGAAAGTCGGTGACATTATAGCACCTGAAGGAATCTCGGGAGGGGGATAATAATTACCCCTCCTGATAATTCGGGGACAGACGTATAAATCACCTAATTAGCATCCGAAGGGACTTTACCTGCTAATTAGGTGATTTATACGTCTGTCCCCGAATTATCCAAATTCCTCTAAATAATTGGAAAGATCCCGCCGATACCCTATTCGAACGCAGAGAGGGCGTTGGGACATGAAGGTGTCTAAAATTTCGTCAGTTTGTGATGGCATAGCCGAACGCGACATGGTAGCGCTTTATAATTCAGCGCCTATCAAACAATTTAAGCCGGGGGAGCACATTCTTGCCGGTGTCGAACGAAGCGATTCCTACTTTCTCGTTCTCGATGGGAAGGTCGTCGTACTTGGAGGCGCTGAGGCGTCCCAGGACGACGGGACCGGCTTTTGTGCCGGTCAATGCATCGGGCCGCTGATGCCGGCAACCGAAACGCGGTTCTGGATAAAGGCCGCGGGACCCGCGACTGTCATCGAACTGAAGCCGGCTATCCTCGCCTGCCTGCCCGAGAAGCTCCAGATCTGGATCTACAAGAATGCATCTCGGCCCGGCGAGCGATTTGTCAGCCAGGCGTCGTCGTCGCCGAAGTCGAACACGGACTTCGAGGATCGCTACAACAAGCTGGCGGCTTACATTCGCTATCAGCGAGCGCAGAATGCGGAGATCGTTGCCACCCAATTCGTTCAGGAATTCTTGAACGAGATTCCGAAACTGCCGGCTCACACGACCGACCTTTCGCAGAAGCTGCTGTCCGACAACACGTCCGTTCACGAGATTGTGGAATCGATAAAGAGCGATCCGGCCCTGGCTGGGAACATCCTCAAGATTGTGAACTCCGCGATGTATTCCTTCAGCAAGAAAATCGAAACCTTTTATCACGCATGCATGATTCTCGGCTTCAGCAATATTTACCAGTTGGTCATGCAGGAGAGCATCAAGAACGCGATATCGGCGACACCGGAGAGTCAGGAGATCCAATTCCACTCGTGCCTGGTGTCCGCTCTTTGCTACGAAGTGGCATCTGTCAGCAAAGATGTGCATCCGCAAACCGCGACGACGGTCGGGCTGCTCCACGATCTGGGCAAAAACGTCGTCGTATTGCTGAAGCAGAAGCATCCGGCTATTTCCGGATTCGCGCGAATGCTGGATACGGCAAAGATGGGCGCCGACCTGCTGCGCCACTGGGGTCTGCCGGATCGTCTGTGCCAGGCGATCGAACATCAGAACGAAGCGGAGTTTCTGCCGCCGGATGCAATCGACAGTGCATGCCGGAAGGAAGTTGCCGTTCTACACTTCGCCCATCTGCTGGAAGGCATCATGACCGGCAAACCAGTGGATGCCGCCGTGCAGCCATTCGACAAAGAGTATTTCGAAGTTCTGGGAATTCCGCCGGCCGATATTTCCGAGATCTATCAAGGCAAGATCCTGCCCGGCCTGATCCGGAACAAGCAGCGCCTGTCCACCGAAATTCGGCAACTGCTTCCACAGATGTAGGCGCCTACACCGGCGCATAGACCGGCGCCTGCATTGATTCGTAGTACACTGGCTTCTATGAAGCGTTACCCGATGTTCGATCCACCGGAATACGTGGATTGGAAGCCAGCCTCGGGCATCATCGAAGAGTATCAACACACCATCAGCCGCGATCCCGAGCGCGCAAGATTAATCTCCTCACTCAGTCCAAACCAGCTTCTGGACATGTATGCCGGCATGGTCCGCTTTCGTCTTCATGACATCACGCTGCGGCGGTGGGTGAAACAGGGGATTCTTGCCAAAGCCTGGCTGGGCACAGGTGAAGAAGCGGTGACGATCGGGAACGTGCATGCTCTGGATCGCAAAATCGATAAAGTCGGTCCGATGATCCGCAACGCCGGCGCGTGTCACGAGATGGGCCTGCCGCTCGCCGACATGTTACGTGAGTATCTCGCGACCGCCGACTCTCCGAGCCATGGCAAAGATCTCCATGTCGGCAGCATGGAGTACGGTGTGATTGCTCCCGTAAGCCAGGTTGCCGCACTCGTTCCTGTTGTGGCAGGCATCGCACTCGCGTTCAAGCAGCGTGGCGAGCGGCGTGTCGTGTTGACCTGGATCGGAGACGGCGCCACCAAGACAACGGCTTTTCATGAAGGAATGAATTTCGCGGCGGTTTTGAAGGTGCCGGCCGTGTACGTTCTGCAAAATAATCAGATCGCTCTTGGGACGCGGCTGGATCAGCACCAGGCAGGTCCGTTCACTGCCTGGAGCAAAGCGTATGGCATTACCGCTTTTTCATGCGACGGCAACAACGTCCTCGATACCTATGCCGCAACTAAACTCGCTGCTGATCTGGCACGCAACGGTAGCGGTCCGGCCATAGTCACGGCCGAGACCTTCCGAATGGGTGGCCACGCCACCCATGATGAAGCGGAAGCACGCGAAATCTGCGGCGCGGAGCTCTTCGAATATTGGGGGAAGCGCGACCCGATCGGCATGTACGAATCCTGGCTCGAAGCTCAGGGCGTCTCCAAAACGACGCTCGATGAAACCGAGCAGAAGGTCATTGCCGAGCTCGCTCAGGCGGAAAAAGAAGCGCTGGCGAGCCGCGAAAAGAATATGCCGAAGCCTGAAACGGCTATTGCGGGTGTGTACGCCGAAACGGCTGCGGCGCCAGCAGGAAAATGGTCAGAACCAGAATCGCCGAAAGCAGGCAGTACTCGCAAAACGCCTTCAAGATGAAAGCCTGAACCCCTACCAGCAGGCCGGAAATGATCAGCGCCAGCCCCGACAGCATGTAAATCCATCGCAGCGGTTGGCCGCCTGGTTTTCCGGCGTCGAAACTGGCAAATACCGCGAGACTGAACACCGTGAGATAGAACGCCATTCCGAACCAGGAAATCGGAATGCCGGCAAGTGCGGAGTACTTGCTTGTCAGCACGTCGTTGCAGCCCCGCGTGATGTGGCAGGGAATCGGTCCGCTGTTTCGCTTCAGAGACAGAAACAGCGCGTCAACCATCCCGATGAACGCGACGACCGCGATCAGCGCTACGCGTGCCTTCATATAATAGATCGCTGCGCCGTTTCTTGAGGCTGCGCGCTATCGCGCTTGCGCTTCGCGTCGGGCTTGCATTCGCAGCCGCTCATTTCTTCAGTCGCGCATCAATGACATCCACAAAAGCGTTGACGCTCAGGGGAACATGGATCTGCTGGCCGTCGATGAAAAACGTCGGCACTGCTTCGATGTTGGCCTCTCTCGCGCGGACCACATCCTGAATAATCCGGTCCCGAAGCTGGGGCGAACGCATGGCCTGCATGAAGGCATTCGCATTCAGGCCGATACGGCTGGCCATCGCGAGAAACTCCGGTTCAGGGTTCGAGCTTGGCGCCCACCGCTCCTGATACTCGAAGATCTGATCATGCATCTCCCAGTATTTCCCCTGTTCACCCGCGGCCTCAGCCGCCAGGGAGGCCGCCATGGAATTCGGGTGAATCGAGATCAGGGGGTAGTGGTGAAATTCCAGCCGGACCTGCTTCGGATACCGGTTCAGCACTTCCTGAACGACTGGAGCAAACGCCTTGCAGCTCGGACACTGATAATCGCCGAATTCAACGAGGGTTACGGCGGCGTTTTCCGGCCCTCGGAAGTGGCCTCCGCCCTTCGTGTCGAGCGTTGCAGCCGCAGAAGTTTCGGTCACCGGTTGGGGTTCGCGGCTCAGGTACACTGCCGCTGCCGCCGCCACGCCGACGGCCACGATAATCACGATCAGAGGTTTTCCTAGTTTTGGCATGCCCAATAGTAGTTTTTTTAAAAAAGAGCTTGCAATAGAAATGACTCAGCTTTACATTTCCCGCGTCTCGAAAGAGACTATATTTCCTAGTAGCATTTGGCTACTCCAGCCAGGGACGGTAGTCGGACGCATCAGGTTTTAGGAAGCCCGCCCAAGGAGGATTCCGCGCGAATATGATGTCGCGAGGCGAGAGCCGGGATCGCGACGATGAAGGAGACTAGGGAAAAAGCCCTTCGGTGCACGACGTGCCGGAGGGCTTTTCATGTTGGTGCTATGCTGTGGGGGCGGTCTGTGACCGCCCGGCCGCTCACAGAGCGGCCCTACAGCTAAAAAATGGCCGAATATAGCGAACAGCACGCCCAATCCGGAATCGACGCAGAACTCCCCGAAATCGAATGCTGGCCGAACCAGTTTCCCGGCTACGACATCAGCATCTCCATGCCTGAATTCACTTCGATCTGCCCGAAAACGGGTCTCCCGGACTTCGGGACCGTCCACATTCGCTATCGTCCGGACAAGCTTTGCCTGGAACTGAAGTCGCTGAAAGGATACTTTCAGGCGTATCGGAATCTCGGGATCTTTTACGAGAACGCCGTGAACCGGATTTTGCGCGATGTCGTGAAGGCCTGCCGGCCGGTTTCCGCAAAGGTGACGGGCGAGTTCAATACGCGCGGAGGGATGAGGGCGGTCATCGAGGCCGAGTACTCCTCACCTTCCATTCCTTCTTCAAATCGATGACTTCTCGATCATCCAGCAGGTAGTCCCAGAAGAACGAGTAGAAATCCATGGTTGAGCAGTCATCGTCTTCGACGAGTTTTGCGATTTCGGCTTTGCTCCTTCCAAATGTCTGTGCGGCAGCCTCGGCCTTCAGATTGAACGTCTCGACGTCGAGCTCGGCTTTCACCATTTCGTCGCCCAGCGCCTGATACAGGTGCGTCTCCAGCCGCGAGATCAGCCGTTTCACGACTGCGGCTCGCATGATTGAATCGAATTTCGCGGCGTCCATCCATTCGACGGGCACAGTATCGCCCCTCCGATGGTTGATTAAAGGCCACAGCCGATCGAGATCGAGATTGAGAAAGCCGACGGGATTGCCATCCACTTCCACAACTACCCGCATCTCCTTCTGGACTTCCTTCTTGCTGTTGCTTGCCATCGCTCCTCCATCGGCGCTCTCAGGGCGCCCCTACAGTAACCTCTTCACGGCTTCGATGATGTGATTGGCGCTGATACCGTACTTGTCGAGCAGGGCCTCCGGCGGCCCGGAATGGGGGATTTCCCGGACGGCAAGTTTTACGACCCGGGCCTGATTTCCCACAACATTCAGCACAGCGTCTCCCAGGCCACCTTCGTCGTAATGATCTTCAACAACGACTACACGGCCCCCTGTCTCCTTCGCCGCGTTGAGGATCCCCGCGGCATCGATCGGTTTCACCGAATATGCATCAATAACACGAATCGGCATGCCCTCCGCTTCGAGCTTCGCGGCGGCTTTCAGCGCCTCGTGCACAGTAATGCCGGCGCCGATCACCGTTACGCGATCGTTTGCCGATTTGCGCAACACCTTCGAACCGCCGATCGGGAATCGATCTTCGTTAGAGTATAGGACAGGCGTCTTCGGCCGCGACGTGCGTATATAGCAGATGCCCCGGCGCCGTGCCGCCTCAGCGACCAGACGCTCCGTGGAGACTGCATCGGAAGGATAAAGGATGACGGATTCGGGAACCGCTCGAAACATTGCCAGATCCTCGAGGCCCATTTGCGAGGGACCGTCTTCGCCAATCGATACGCCGGCATGGGACCCACAGAACTTCACATTCGATCGGGAAATACCTGCCATCCGGATCTGATCGAAGGCACGCGTCAGAAACGCAGCGAAAGTGGACACGAATGGGATCTTGCCCCGGGCCGAAAGCCCCGCCGCCACACCCACCATGTTTTGTTCGGCGATGAACATTTCCCGAAAACGTTCCGGTTTCGCCTTCAGCAGCTTCTCCGAGAACGTGGAATTCTTGGTCTCGCCATCGAGCGCGACCACCCGCGGATCCTTCTCGGCCACCTTGACCAGCGCATCTCCATACGCCTCGCGG
>Ga0137403_10001652_pt1 | contig 27898 bp, 25 predicted proteins | sample CZOMad2_1_16fung_FD_122057 | JGI IMG/M metagenome (GOLD analysis project Ga0137403, IMG submission 122057) | Vadose zone soil fungal communities from Angelo Coast Range Reserve, California, USA - CZOMad2_1_16fungal (Hybrid Assembly) | ecosystem: Environmental > Terrestrial > Soil > Vadose zone... | reverse complement strand
AGAGAGATACTGATTCAGGGCATTTTGTAATGAAAAATTAAGTGTCAGCTGTATTGTATCTTCTTTGTCTCCTTCGAGGACTGCACTCAGCCGTTGATGCTGACCAACGGCAATACTCGCGAGTCGATCCATTGTATTTGTTGTTAGCTCACGACTAATGACAGTATAGGCAATAATGCTAACTAAGAGTGAAGGCAATAAACCGACCGCCAGCAACAGTATGATAAGTTTTTCTTTTATGCGCATTTTCCGGCCTTATTTCCGCAGCCAACAGGCCAATCGGCCTGGCTTATCTCGCGCTATGCAGATTATTGTTCCACAGGAACAAAGTCGCCATCCTTAAGTTCCAGAGTAGTATAGTTATAATTTTGAGAGACTTCACCGTATTCGTCGAATTTAATATGTCCTGATACGCCGTCAAACTCTATACTTGGTAGTATATTTTTCACTTCTTCGCCAGTTGTTGCTCCCTTTTGCAATGCAGCATAAATAGCATGGAAAGCATCATATCCTTCAGGTGCATTCACGGTCAGTCCTGATGAAGAACTACTATCAGCCAATGCTTGTCGGAATGCTTTAGTACCTATTGAGAAACTCGTAACAGTAAATCCTTCAGCGGCTTGCTTGGCAGTTGAAGCAATTACACCATCATAGAGAGAGTCTCCACCATACATTGGTACATGAACACCCGCCGCATATAACAATTGCAAAGCAGAAGCAGCAGGTGGAGCAGAATTAGAAATGAGGTAGACAGCTTGTGGGTTAGTAACCTTAATGGCATTAACTTGCTGTTGTAAGCTGATGGCGCCAGTTTCAAATGATTGGTTTGTTAATACTTTGCCGCCAAGTGCTTCAAAACTTTTGGTAAAGGTACCAGCTAAATCATTGCCGTATGCTTCATCACTATGCAAGATAGCGGCAGTACGGAGATGTTTTTGATTATAGAGTAGTTTCGCAACGAACTCACCTTGATATTGATCAGGAGGGACAACTCTAAAGAAATAGTCACCTTTTTGACTTAGTTGTGGGCTGCTAGAAGCAGGGCTAAGCAGTGGGACATGATATTTATTTGCTGCTGGCAGTGCTTTTAAAGTAGCACTTGAGCAAGCCTCACCGATAATTGCCACAACACCTTTGTCTACCAAATTTTTGACTGCCTGAGCAGCGATTGCAGGGTCACATTTTGAGTCCTCTTGGATCAATTGAATATTTGTTGCTCCAAGTTGTTTTTTCGCTAACTCAACACCTTTAAGAATGCCATAGCCCGCAGTACTCGTACCACCGCTGAAAGGTAGCATGACGCCAATTTTAGCCGTTGGCTTTTCGAGTTTTGCTTGTTCTGCTTTTCTTTGCATCCAGATATAGCCACCAAGAGACCCAACAATAACTATTAATATGACTACGCCAATTATCCAAGCTGTGCTCGATTTATTCTGATTAGCCGATGATGCTCCTGATTGAACCAATTTTTCTGCCTGCTGTTCTGATGTTGTTGGTTGAATAGGAGTATTTTGTTGCTGTTTATCCATATAAATATAGAATAGATCATAGATAATGCATTTTGCAATATAACAATATATAGCAATTTTGGTTTTTCCAGGCTAAGGTAAATTTTGTTGAAAAGGAACAACATTTTAGTTTAGTCTCCCAATGAGTGGTATGATTGCTAAAAAAGGAGAAGTCACTCTTGATAACTAAATCAAAACAGATGCAATTGAAGGCTAATGTTTGACAAACACTGACAGGTTTTCATATAATAGGGAAAGAGTGTTGATCCAAAGTGTTGGACTTGGGGAGCTTTCGCAAAATACATAATGCGACAGAGACGAACCTGTATAACAGACTGTAACGTGTGTCGAAGCATCGGAGCACGTCATGAATAAGTCACAAACAAGGTGGCACCGTCTTTTTATAAGGCCCTTGTCAGATCATCATTGTATGGTGGTTTGTCAAGGGCTTTTTTGTGATTGGACACAACAATTTTGTCCTATCATAGTAAGCGCTAGTTTAGCTATAAAATGAGAAAATTACCAAAGATTACAATTAGTAAAAAACCAACATATAAAAAGTTCGCAGAAGATGTGAATTTTTATGAATTATTTCAGAAAGTAGAACAGATTTTTGATACATGTTTTCTTTTTGAATCGTTGGGTGAAGAAGGGAAGTTCTCACGGTATTCGATCATAGGGTTTGATCCGCGACATGTTATCTCTGCACGCGGGAATACCTTGTTTTTTGACGAGGAAAAATATCCTGTTGAGAATCCCTATTTTGCTCTACGGGAAATAATGCCGCAAGATATAATTGCTAAAAATTATGCTGGTGGGTTGGTTGGGTATCTTAGTTATGACGCAATAAATTATTTTGAACCAAGCGTTTCTGTTAAAGTGCATGAATTATTCGATCAATTTCTCTTTGGTGTTTATACCGATGGGGTGATTTTTGACAAAATTACCGGGGAGCTTTTTTATTTCTATTACGATAAAAACAGGCTGTCTTTGGTTAAAGAAATTATGAAAACAAAAATAAAGAGACAAAAATTAACAATTAGATTTGTGAAAGATGGACTCACAAAAGAAGAACATGCCAAGATTGTTGAACGAGTTAAAGAAGAAATAAAAGCAGGCAATACATTTCAATGCGAAGTAGGATTTAAGACAGAGTATGAGATCAAAGGAGACACGTTGCAAATTTATAAAAAATTACGAGAGGTTAACCCGTCTCCTTTTATGTACTATATGAAATTTGGCAAGAAAAGAGTTATTGGTGCAAGTCCTGAATTGTTATTTTCATTACGAAATGGCGAGATGACAACAAGACCGCTCGCTGGAACAATAAGACGAGGCATTGACGAAAAAGAAGACCAACAACTAGCGCGAACACTTCTCAATGATCCCAAAGAAAAAGCTGAACATAATATGCTTATTGATATGCAGAGAAATGATATCGGAAGAGTAGCGCAATTTGGGACAGTGAGAGTAAAAGATCTCATGACAATAAAGAAATTTAGTCACGTCCAACATATCTCTAGCGAAGTAGTTGGACTTATTAAAAAGGATGAAGATATGTTCTCAGGTCTTGCGAGTAATTTCCCAATGGGGACTGTTTGTGGAACTCCTAAAGTAGAAACGATTAAAATTATTGACAGGAATGAACCAGAAGCGCGGGGTCCTTATGGCGCTGGTGTGGGACTGTTTGGGTTTAATGGAGATTGTACTTTTGCTCTTGCATTACGCTCATTGTTCATCGTGAAAACCTATGCATATGCGCAGACAAGCGGCGGTATAGTTTACGACTCAGTTGCAGAGAAAGAGTATGAGGAAATAATAAATAAATTAGCTGCGATGCGAAAGGTACTCAGTTTATGAAAGTTTTAATCATTGATAATTACGATTCGTTTACTTTTAATCTTTACCAATATGTTGGTGAACTTCTGAGTGAGAAAGAAAATAATTTTGTGTTGGATGTGGTGAGAAATGATGAACTGTCGCTTACTGAAATAAAAAAGAGAAATTATGACAAAATTATTATTTCCCCCGGTCCGGGTGATGCGAGTGACGTAGCATATTTTGGTGTTTGTGCGGATGTGATAACAATACTTGGTAAACAAACGCCGGTTTTTGGGGTTTGTCTTGGTATGCAAGGTATCGCTCATTATTTTGGTGGGAAAGTGATTCCGGCAAAAGTGCCAATGCATGGAAAGATAAGTGTTATTGAGCATGATGGTTTGGGAGTTTTTAAAGATATTCCACAGGGGATAGAAGGTATGCGATATCATTCACTTATTGTTGATAGAAAATCTTTACCGAAAGATTTTGTTATTAGTGCTTTCTCAAAAGATACAAAAGAAATTATGGGTTTACGACATCGTAATTATCCAATTGAAGGGATTCAATTCCATCCGGAATCTTTTGCAACATAAGCGGGGAAGAAAATATTAGCGAATTTTTTATTTTCAAAATAACTATGGATGTAACAAAAATTATTAATTCATTATTTGAAAGACAAAATCTCACAACAGATGACACAAAGCATTTTTTGGCAGCTGTTATGAAAGGCGAGGTACTCTCGACGCAAATTGCTGCGTTTTTGGTAGCGCTTCGTATGAAAGGTGAAACGTCTGATGAAATTATTGGTTTTATTCAAGCAATGCGGTCACAGATGATTCGTGTTGATTTATCAGACGCAATCGATGTCTGCGGAACAGGAGGAGATGGAAGTAATAGTATTAATGTTTCAACAGCAGTGGCATTTGTGGTTGCGGGATGTGGTGTTAAGGTGGCAAAGCACGGGAATCGTGCAGCAAGTAGCAAATCAGGAGCAGCTGATGTGTTAGAAGCGTTGGGTGTCAATATCTCACTAACAGCCGAACAAGCAAGGGCAGTTTGTGATAAAGTTGGTATGGTTTTTCTTTTTGCACCACTTTTTCATCCAGCAACTAAGCATATTGCAATAGTCAGAAAAGAATTAAAAATAAGAACTATATTTAATTTTCTCGGTCCTTTTCTTTCTCCAGCATCAGTAAGTCGTCAACTTATTGGTGTTCCAGGTTTTGTCGTTGCTGAGAAACTTGTGGAAGTGGCAAAGCGATTACATTATGAAAAATTGATTCTTGCAAGCAGTCAAGATGGTTTGGACGAAATAAGTGTTTTTGCCAAAACTGACATTTTTACGATAGAGAATAATACAATCAAACAAACAACAATCGATCCAAAGAAATTTGGTTTTGATTATTCGTCAAAGAAAGAAATTATTGGAGGATCTGCGAAGGAAAATGCTGAAAGTCTCAAAGCAATTTTGCATGGTGAGAAAGGAGCCAGGCGAGATATTGTTATTATAAATAGTGCCGTTGCGCTCCTTGTTGCTGGAACAGTTAAAACAATTGAAGAAGGAATAACAATGGCAGAACACACCGTTGATAGTGGTCTTGCAAAAAAAATTCTGCAAAATCTTATAAAGGAGACACAAAAGTATGCATAATATTTTAATCGAGATTATTAAGAAAAAAAAGAAAGATTTAGAAATAGAAAAAAGACGATTTTCTGTCATCCCGAACAAGCAACAAGTCGAGGGATCTTTTTCAACAAAACAGCAGGGTGGAGTGAGTTTTTTCGACTCCTTATCAGTCTCTCGAAATGACAAGGGAATTTCTCTCATTGCAGAAATAAAATTTGCGTCACCGACAAACCCATCACTTGGCTCACCAGAAGATTTATTAAAAAGAGCAAAAATATATCAAGAAGCGGGTGCAAATGCAATAGCAATTATTACGGAAAAACATTTTTTCAAAGGCGACGTAGCGTTTGTTAAACAAGTAAAAAAGCGAGTGGGAATTCCAGTTTTGCAAAAAGATTTTGTGATTGATGCATATCAAATTTATCAAGCAAAACAAGTCGGAGCTGACGGATTACTTTTGATCGCGCGTTTACTTGATGCAAAAACATTGCAGCAATTTGTAAAACTTTGTCTATCACTCAAAATAGAGCCGGTTGTTGAAATTAATAATGAAGAAGACTTAGAAAAAGCAATTGCAACAACTGCAAATATTATTGCTGTGAATGCTCGCAATTTAGAAACATTTGCTATTGCTGTGAATGCTGCATGTACATTGCTTAGAAAAATTCCAGACAAATTTATCAAACTTGGTTTTTCAGGTATTCATTCATCAGATGAAGTTTTGCAATATAAAAATGCGGGAGCAACAGGAGTCTTAGTTGGGACGAGTTTGATGAAGGCAGGAAATATAAGGAGTTTTCTTACTTCATTGAGAGCGAATAACCAAAGAGTTAGAGTAAAAATTTGTGGTATACGAAATCTGGCAAATGCCAAAGCAGCAGTTACTGCGGGTGCTGATTTTTTAGGATTTAATTTTGCTCCTACATCCAAACGATATATTATTCCAATTGCTGCCAAAAAAATTATTGAAGTGATAAAGGATGATGTGCAAGTTGTTGGCGTTTTTCAAAATGAGATACTTGAAAAAGTGAATGAAATTGGAGAAATGCTTGATTTAGATTTTGTTCAACTGCATGGGGAAGAAAGCGAAAAATATATGAGCAAAATAAAAAGAAAAATAATTAAAAAATTTGTCATCCCGAGTCTCGACTCCTTATCGGTTGCTCGAAATGACACTATTGCATATCTTCTCCTTGATAGAGCAGCTCAAGGAAAAGGATCAATGGTAGATTTTAAGAAAGCAAAAAAAATTACACAACATTTTCCAACGTTTCTTGCAGGAGGATTAACTCCTGAAAATGTTGCCAATGTCGTCAAGAAAGTACAACCATTTGCTGTTGATGTTGCTGGCGGTATTGAAACGAATGGAGTTATTGATAATGAAAAAATGAAAGCGTTTATTTCTAACGCAAAGGAGGCAATGGAATGAAAAGTCACTTTGGAAAATATGGTGGACGGTATGTTCCTGAAATGTTAATTCCTGCTCTTGAAGAATTAGAGAAAGCATATGAATTTGCCAAAAAGGATGCAACGTTTCAAAAAGAATTTTCGGATTTATTAAAAAATTTTTCTGGCAGACCAACACCTCTTGTCTTCGCAAAAAATCTTACCGAAAAATTGGGAGGCGCAAAGATTTATCTTAAGAATGAAGGGTTAAACCATACCGGTGCACATAAAATAACGCATTGTCTTGGACAAGCACTTATCGCAAAAAGACTTGGGAAAACACGACTGATTGCAGAGACAGGTGCAGGACAACATGGCGTCGCAACAGCAACTGTTGCTGCAAAATTAGGTTTTTCTTGCACTGTTTATATGGGAGAAGTCGATATCCAAAGACAGCGACCAAATGTTTTTTTGATGGAACAACTTGGCGCAACAGTTGTCTCTATATCATTTGGCAGTAAAACATTGAAAGATGCTGTAAATGCTGCAATTAAAGATTGGATCGAAAATATCAATGATACACATTATCTTTTGGGATCAGCACTTGGTCCACATCCTTTTCCGACAATGAATCGTGACTTCCAATCAATTATTGGCCGCGAGATAAAAAAACAACTGCAAGAGCAAGAAAAGAAATTGCCAGATTACGTTATTGCCTGTGTGGGTGGCGGAAGTAATGCGATGGGTGCATTTACAGAGTTTCTCAAGACATCATCAGTACAACTGATTGGTGTTGAAGCAGGAGGAAAAGGCAAAAAGATTGGTGAACATGCTGTGAGATTTCCTAACGGAAAAGTTGGTGTTATTGAAGGATATAAATCTTATTTTTTGCAAGATAGTGATGGACAAATGCAAAAAACACATAGCATTTCAGCAGGTCTTGATTATCCAGGAATTGGACCTGAATTAAGTTATCTGTATAATACTAAGCGGGTTAAGTTTGTTTCTGCAACTGATAAAGAAGTTTTGGCAGCTGTGCAATTACTTGCAAAAACAGAAGGAATAATTCCAGCACTTGAATCAGCCCATGCTGTTTCTTATTGTCTCAAACTTGCACCAACACTTTCGAAAGAAAAGATTATTGTTGTCAATTTGTCTGGACGTGGCGATAAAGATTTATTTATTTTGGCAAAAGCTTTTAAAGATAAAAAGTTTTATGCATTTTTGAAAGAGGTGGTGGAGGAGGGAATATGAAAAAGTTAGAAGAAAAATTACAAGAAATAAAACAAAGAAAAACAATTGGCATTATGGCGCATGTTGTCATCGGGTATCCAAGTCTTGAAGAAACGGTTTCAATTGTCAAAACAATGGTAGAAAGCGGTGTCTCGATTGTTGAATTACAAATTCCTTTTTCTGATCCACTTGCTGATGGATCAACAATTATGAAAGCGTGTGAAGAGTCGTTGGCGCACGGCACAAAAGTGAAAGATGCATTTACTGTAATGAAGCGTTTGTCGTCTCAAGTTTCAATACCACTTTTATTTATGGCATACTACAATACTGTTTTTGTCTACGGTGTTGAGAAGTTTTGTCGTGATGCAAAAACTGCGGGAGCAAGTGGGCTTATCGTCCCGGATATGCCACTTGATGAGGAAGATGAAGAACACTTTTTCGCTTTATGTAAAAAGTATGATCTTCATACTATTCAAGTATTGTCTCCTGCATCAACAGGAAATCGATTAAAGAAAAATGCAAAAGTTGCAAATGGTTTTGTGTATTGTACTGCAAGGCAAGGGACAACTGGCGCTAAGGATCAGTTGGATCCGATGTTGAAGAGTTATTTACGGGAAATGCGTACTTACTTTTCAGTTCCAATTGCCGTTGGATTTGGTATCTCAAAAAAAGAACATGTGCAAATGCTTGCAGCGTCAGCGGATATCGCGGTGATTGGCAGCGCGGTGATTGATCTTATTAACAAATCAAAGAAGAAAGAGATACCAAAGAATGTAAAGCGATTTTTCCGTGATTTAATGGTACAATAAGATTATGAAAAAGAGAGTATTAGCAGGTATTAGAGCAACCGGAAGATTACATTTAGGTAATTATCTGGGTGCAATTAAGGGGATGCTTGCATTGCAAGATGATTCGGCATATGAAGCCCTCTATATGGTTGCAGATTTGCATGCAATAACAACGCCTTATCATGTGGAAGAGTTAAGAAAAAATAGACGAGAAGTGATTGTCGATTATCTCTCAGCTGGTCTTGATCCACAGAAAAGCATTTTGTTTCAACAAGCATCTAATCCCCATCATGCGGAATTTGCGTTTTATCTTTCAAGTCTTGTGACAGTAGCCCGTATGCAACACTTGCCAACATTTAAAGAAAAAGTAAAACAGTATCCACAAGATGCAACCATGGCACTGCTTAACTATCCAATTCTTATGGCGTCAGATATGTTGTTATATAAGCCTTCGGATGTGCCCGTTGGTATTGATCAAGAACCTCATATGGAAGTGACAAGAGAAATTGCTCGGAAGATGAATCAAGAATATGGGATGGATTTTCCAGAACCAAAAAGTTTTAAGACGGAGGGGAAGTATGTGCCCTCACTCTTGGGCGAAGGGAAGATGAGTAAATCTGTCGAAGGAAGTTATATTAATTTAACTGATGATTTAGAAACAATCAAAGCAAAATTAGCAAAAGCTCCAACAGATAGTGGTACAGTAGGGGGTAATATTCCGGAGAAAGGTGGTGTGGGCAATCTTTTTACTCTTCTGAAATTGTTTATTGATAAAGAAACGTTTGTAAAATTTGTTATTGATTATCGAGAAAAAAGAATTCGTTATTTTGAAATGAAAGAGGTTTTGAGTAATGCAATTTATGAAGAGTTGAAACCAATACAAGAGAAAAGACGAGAGTTTGAAGCAGATCCTGAAAAAGTTGATAAAATTATTAGAGAAGGAAATGAAAAAGCAAGACAAATTGCCTCTACAACAGTCCAAGAAGTCCGCGGGGAAATGGGTCTGCTTTAGAAATCTACTTTGTATGTAAGAGTTGCAAATTGGTAAATCATTATTTATTACAATAGAACACATGCAGTCTATCGTTAAAGCTCAATTTCTGTCGTAAGTCCCAAGTGGTCTGATAAATCTTCTTTTTCTAAAACCTCAAATTTTTTAACTGTAATATCAGGACTGGTAAAAATATAATCAACAGCAGCACCTGGTGGGAAAAGTACTCTTGCCCGATGTGTTCGTTCATTCAATGTATTGATAACATGATTCTCCGAAATAAGATTACGGGAAAAGGTATTAATTTTTTGAATGATTGGCTGCTGCGGGTCAAGATTAAAATCTCCTGAAATAACAAATGGTTTTGCAATTTTTTGCAGATAGGGAAGAAGAATTTCTCCTTGAGCTGTTTGGTGAGGTTGTTCTTTGGTTGTTTTTGCCCAACCAAGATGGGAATTGAGAAAAGAAATAATTTTGCCATCACGAGAAAGTGTAAGATGGAGAAGTGCACGACCAACATCTTCAAAATTTTTTGCATCTTGCGGAAAAAGCGTTATGTTTTTATAGAGAGAAAGAATATATTTGTCGACAAGTGAAAACTCTTTTTTATAAAATGTCGCATTGCCCATATAACTTGTTGGACTGGATGTGTAGCGTTGGGTAACAATCATCTCGCCGTTATACTTTGCTGAAAGTAGTTTTGTAAGTTCGTCAAAACAATCGTGAGTACAATTAAGATTGCCGCAGATCGTTTCTTTACCACAAACCTCTTGGAGCTGAATAATATCAAAATCATTTGATGTGAGATAAGGGAAAAGATTGTCCCAGTAATTATCGGCATTGATGTTAAGTTGCAGGAGAGAAAGCGTCATAAAGTGTTATTATACTTGCTATAATAGCAACGTGCAACTGAGGGCAGAACAGATATATGATTTTCAAAATAATATTCTGTCATGGTACAAAAAACATAAACGTGATTTACCATGGCGCAGAACCCGTGATCCGTATCATATCCTTGTCTCAGAAGTAATGCTCCAACAAACACAAGTTGCTCGGGTTATTCCAAAATTTGAAACTTGGCTTACGCAGTTTCCAACGATTTCTGATTTGGCAAAGGCAAAAGTTTCAGATGTATTAAGCTACTGGTCCGGACTTGGTTATAATAGACGAGCACTCAATCTCAAAAAAACAGCAGAAATTATTGTGAGAGATTTTGCTGGCAAATTTCCTCAACAAGAAAAACAACTTTTGCTATTACCAGGAATAGGGACATATACTGCTCGGGCGGTTTTATGTTTTGCTTTTGATAAACAAGTTGCTGTTGTCGATACAAATGTGAGAAAGGTAATTCTGACACAGAACTTCGTACTTCGAGATGACAAAAAAACTGATGATAAAGAATTACAAAACTTTGCAGAGCAACTTTTGCCAAGAGGAAATGCCTATGAGTGGAATCAAGCATTGATGGATTATGCAAGTCACGTTTTGAAAAAAGAAAAAATACCAATTCCTAAACAATCAAAATTTATCGGTTCACATCGTTACTATCGTGGACAAATTCTCAAAACACTTTTGCAAAAAAAGAAAATAAAAATGAACGAAATCGGTATGCTGATAAAAAAGGATTTCTCTTTAGCAGAAAAAGACTGGTTAAAAAAACTATTGAAAGAGCTGGTTAAAGAAGGATTTATTGTTATTAAAAAAGATACTATTGTTCTGGCACAGTAAAGTCAGTCTGAGGTAATTCGTCAAATGAAACGCGTATATATTCCGGATTTGGCATACTGAGCTTGTCAGTGACAAAATCTTCGGTTGGATTGTCACCTGTAACGATAAGAAATGCGCCACGTTGATTAATAAGATTAATAGTCACGGTCATTCCAGCAAGAGAAAATGTTTTTCGTTTTCCTGTCAATACAGATTTAACACCATACTCATTTGTCATTTCTGCAATGACTTGGTCAGCATGCTCAATAGGATTATTTTTATCAATACTAAATGTGCCCTCAGAAGTTTTTTTAAGTTGTAATAGAAAATAACCTTTACTGGTATCTGCTACTTTGAAAACTTCACCTGCTGGTTGATTAAAGTATGTGTCAGTAAAGGTTGTCTCCTCAACAAACTGTGCACCAAGACTTCGTAATTTATCTTCAACTGTCTGATAATCTGTCAAATGTATTTTTAATTCTTGCGCCATAGATTATTTGTATTCGTTTTTGACTTCATCTTTAAAGTTCGTCATAAGTTTTTTGATTTTGGGGTCAATAATAACTCGGCAATACGTTGAATAACGATATTTTTCATAGTAATCCTTATGTTCATCTTCTGCAGGATAAAAACTTTTAAATGGTACTATTTCTGTGACAATTGGTTTTTTATATGTACCGTCTTGCTCTAATCTTTTTTGAGAAGCAAGTGCATCTTTTTTTTGTTGGTCATCATGATAAAAAATAGCTGATCGATATTCTGTGCCTTCATCGTATTCCTGACGATTGAGTGATGTTGGATCATGCGTTGCCCAAAAGACATCAAGGAGTTGTTCATAGGAAATAATATTTGGATCAAAAGTTATTTGTATGCCTTCTGCATAACCTGTATTATCTGAATGAATTTTTTCGTAATCAGGGTCTGGTGTCGTTCCTCCTGTATAACCTGGTGTAACTTCAAAAACACCTTTGAGCCGTTTAAAAACTGCTTCTGTGCACCAAAAACATCCTCCTGCAAAAGTTGCTATTTCATATTGCTGATTTGTCATAAATTTATTATATCAACAGCAAGAGCTGTTTGATATACTGTATTTATGTTTCTCCTTTTGGGATTTGCATTTTTGTCTGGATTAGTCACTATTCTTGCTCCATGTATCTGGCCGCTTCTGCCAATTGTGCTTTCATCATCTGTTGCAGGGAAAAATCATAACAGGCCACTTGGTGTAACGCTTGGGATTATTCTTAGTTTTTCTTTTTTTACTTTAAGTATTTCTTATTTGGTCAAATTGTTTCATCTTGACTCAAATCTCATTCGTTTGTTTTCTGTTGTTGTTATTGCATTCTTTGGTGTAACAATGCTTATTCCACGTCTTCTTGCATGGACGGAATTATTTATTAGCCGCATCAGTGTTTTTTTTGGACAAAAATTCAAAAAAGGTAATGAAGATTTTGTTGGTGGATTTGTCACAGGTTTATCATTGGGAATTGTGTGGTCACCCTGTGCAGGTCCGATTCTCGCAACAATTGCAACACTCGCAGCAACAGGACAGGTTTCTTTTACAATTGTTCTTGTGACCGCAGCATATGTTTTGGGCATTGGTATTCCACTTTTTCTTTTTGCCTACGGTGGGCAACAACTTGTTGCAAAGACTCGATTTATTTCTTCTCACACGGGTCGTGTGCAGCAAGTTTTTGGTGTCTTGATGCTTTTGACTGCTTTAGCAATCTATACAAACTATGACAAATTCTTGGAAGCAAAACTTCTCAATATTTTCCCGCAATTTAGCCAAAATCTAAACCAATTTGAAAGTAATCCAGAGGTAACAAAACAGCTTGCACTTTTGCAGCACAAAAAAGTAAACACCACACAGGACACGAGTGACTTGTTCAATGCCAATACTCCAGCTCCTGATTTTGTCGGGATAACAAAATGGCTTAATACTGATAAACCACTGAGCAGCAAAGATCTTAAAGGAAAAGTTGTGTTGGTTGATTTCTGGACATATACGTGTATTAATTGTATCCGCACACTGCCGCATGTCACGAGTTGGTATGACAAATACAAAGATAAAGGGTTTATCGTGATTGGTGTACACACGCCAGAATTTGCATTTGAAAAAGAGACAAAAAATGTATTGCAGGCGATTGAACAATATAATATCCACTATCCAGTGCCACAAGATAATGATTACGCGACATGGAATAACTACAACAATCAATATTGGCCTGCAGAATATTTGATTGATGCAAACGGCATAATCAGACGAACACATTTTGGTGAAGGTGAGTATAATCAGATGGAAGAGGCGATTCAAGTATTGTTGCAAGAAGCTGGACAAAAGGTGAGTAATTCCTTGTCAAATATGTCAGATCAAACACCAACAGGCACTATCTCACCAGAAACATATCTTGGATCAGACCGTATGCAATTCTATTATCCAAGCGGCAATATTAGTGATGGAAAACAAACATTCATCTTGCAAAATCCGACCGAGAATGCTTTCAGTCTGGGAGGGGAGTGGACGATTACGCCAGATCAGGCAGTAACTGGCAAAAATGCTGTGCTTGTTTATCATTTTGTTGCGGATAACGTTTTTTTGGTTCTTCGTCCAGGCTCTGTTTCTGCAAAGCAGAATTCAGAAGTGAAAGTATTGCTCGATGGGAAAACCGTTGATGCGACCAATGCCGGGTCTGATGTGCATGATGGGATAGTAACTGTTGATCAGGATCGGTTGTACAACTTGATCGATCTGCATGGTAAGTCATCCGCTCATGTTTTGAAGCTTGAATTTTTAACACCAGGAGTTGAAGCATTTGCTTTTACCTTCGGGTAAGTTTATTTATCTAATCCTCAGCGTTTGGTATAATGCATAAATGTATAAGGCCTTGATTTTTGATTTTTTTGGTGTATTTTGTACCTCCATCGCAACAAATTGGTTTAAGAGGATTGTTCCAAATGATAAGTCAAAGCTCTCCGTTTTTCAGGCTTTATGTACACAAAGCGATTATGGTAACTTATCGAGGGCGGATTTCAATAAAGAAGTCTCAAAATTAACTGGTGTATCTGTTACTGAGATAATACAAGGTATAGAATCCGAGACAATTATCAATACGTCGCTCGTAACATACGTAAAAGAATTAAGAATTAGAGGCTACACTATAGCTTGCTTATCAAATGGTACTCGCGAATGGACGCTTCGTGTCATCAATGATCATGGTTTAGGTAGTTTATTCGATGAGGTCGTACTATCAGGTGATTTAGGTATTATTAAGCCAAGTTCGGAAATATATATCCATACTTTGGAAAAACTAAAAGTAAGGGCTTCGCAGGCAGTCTTCGTTGATGACAGAAAAGTCAATACAGATGCAGCCGAAGCATGCGGTATTTCCAGTATCGTATTCAACGATACATCGATTTTTGTCAAAGAGTTGGAAAATTTACTGCAGCTGTATCATAAATAGAGTTTTTGTTTGTTTAAGGTTTAGTCTTATTTTTTTTTACACCCAAAATTATACCAGAGAGAACTACATTGAGGTAGTAGCGGAGAACGTCTTGAGATCTGACCACCAAAATTCTTTGCCACTTGCATCTACAGCCGAAACTCTATATTGATAAGTCTCATTTTTTTTCAGATAAGAAATCGTGTATGTTGTAACATTTGTTGGAATCTTGCGAACAGCGTGCATATATTTCGTGTCAGAGACTTGTTTGTAATAGATATTATAAGAAACAGCATCGGTGACAGGTGTCCAACTGACTGTTGCTTGTGCAAAAAGGCCTCGTGCAAGACTAACTCCTGCAACATCTTGTCTGAGGATATTTTTATGAGTTACAGCAACGATGACAAACAAAAGCAGACAAGTGGCAATAAAAATAATTCGTCTAAAACTAAGAGGGAAAAAAGAAAGCTTGACGCTCTCTTTTGAGACTGATCGACTTGGAGATTTTTTACTAACTGTTTTTTTTGCTCGACTTGTTTTCTTTTTCATAAGTCATTTATAGTACAACAAAAAAGAGTATCTGTTGTCAAGTCCTAATTTATTTTTTTCTTGCAATAATAAACTCTGCAAGATCAGTAAGAGATTTTTGTAGTTTCACATTTTTGGTTATAAGTGGAATCGATTGTTTACTTTTTGTGACATATGCTTTTGCTTGTTGTTGCGAATATGCTAATGAGCCTGTCTCGATAAAGATTTTTTTTATTGTTTTATGTTGTTTTTTGGTAAGAGTGCCTTTGCCGTAGTAAGTTTTAAGGATTTTTTTTTGCTCCTCAGAAGCTTTCTGCAAAGCATGTGTTATTAATAATGTATTTTTTCCTTCAGCAATATCTGAGATAGCTGATTTGCCAATGATATGCTCTTCCCCAAAAACTCCTAAAATATCATCATGAATCTGAAATGCTAGACCAAGTGACTCGCCAAAAAGAGCAAGAGCATCATGTGTGGTTTTTTTAGCTCCTCCCAAAGTTGCGCCAATTATTAAGGGCCAAATGATCGTATAATAAGCGGTTTTTAGTTTGTGTATGAGAAGCACATCGCGTTTTTTTTTGTTTTTCATTTGAGAAAAACGTACATCCAACATTTCTCCCGCAATAGTGTTCACCATCATTTCTGAAAAAAACGTTAAGGCCTGTATTTTAAGAGCAGATGGAAAATCACTAGTTGCAATAGTTTTATTTGCAATAAAAAATCCCATATCTGCAAGACAAATACTTTGAGACAGAGCATAATGTGTGCCGCCAAGTTTGTAATGAACTGTTTTTTTGCCACGACGAAGCAGACTCTTATCAATAATATCGTCATGAATCAACAGAGATGCATGAAGAATTTCAAATGCTGCAGTAATAGGATAAATGGCAGCATTGCTCTTTTCTGTTGCAATGCTATAGCCTAACATTACCAAAAAGCCTCTTATCATTTTTCCTCCTGAAACACTCTCTTTAAAAGTCTTAAGCAAAGGAGAGAGGTAAGGATGCATTGTTGTAATATCTGTGTGGATTGCAGCAAAAATACTATCTATCTGTTTTTGAATAATGTTCGCGGTTGTCGCATAATATATTTGAAAATCACTGTCCATACTGTTTGATAAATTGCTTTGCATGTTTGCGTTCTCGCAAAGTAAATGCAACGCTGTCTTCATACTGTGTTACCAAATTTTCCAAGGGAGTTGGGTTGACAATGATTGGTACTTTTTTAAGAAATTGTTTTGCATTTTTTGTATGATACATGGTAAGTTTACAGATATCGGTCACCACATCATACCAGAATATTGTTTGCAGTTGCGGGATAAGATTTTTAAGTAGCACTCTTTGATGTATTGATTTTTCAATCAAGATATATCGTTTAAACAATAATGCACTTGCTGCATTAATATGTCCTTTTTGTAAATCTTTTCCCCAATCATGAGCATCATCATTAAGCTGTCTAGCAATTAAATAATGCATAAAAAAACGAAGTGTATTTTGTACTTCGGGAGTTTTTTGTGTATAGCCAAGCGAAAAAAGTATCGCGATTGGTCCTAATGCATGGCCTAATGATTTATACGCAAGGTGCTTATATGACTTATAATTGGGAATTTTGAGAGCAGCTAAATCAAACGATTTTTTTTCTATTTTCATCCGACAATTTGTCAGTTCCCACAGATTTGCATTATCTAATTGATCGACAAGCTTAGTATAGTAAGATTTAAACGTGGTAGTAGGCAGGATAGTATTAAAAAGCGTCGTAAGCTCTCGAAGACACAGATTTGCAACAGAAAGAAGTTGAGGATTGCCTTCTTCATCAAGAAAATCATCATAAATTGTATAAGCAATCCAACCGAAAACGTTTGCAGTGCCAAGACTTACCAATAATTCTTGCGTCACAGAATTTTTCTTATGGTCAAGAGATAAGGAGAAATAATAGGGTAAAAGTGGGATTTGTCTGCCTGTTTTTTTTGCCAACATTTGGTCAAGAAATGTATAGGCATACTGTTGGAACGTTTTATCAAAATTATGAAAACGGTTTTTCACTTTTGCAAGTATTACATCATAAAGTGCATCTTCAGCATCTAAATTCTGACCTACTTGTTTGGGATGTGTCGCTCGTTCGTATTTTGCTAACGCTTCTAAGCAATATACTGTTGTTAATGCAGATGATCCGCAGATATATGATGTTCCTTCAAAAGCAGGATCAAAACAAAAACCATATGGCTTGAATAATCCCTGGCTTTGATTATTCAAAAGAAAGCGAATGCCTTGCGTACAACCAGTTGGTGATACGCCCAGATTAAGCAGTGAAGAGATAGCAAGGGCAGAATATAAAGGGTTACCCCATGAACCATCTTGTTGTTGTTGCCTCAGGAGGAACTGTTTTATTTTTTTCTTATTTTGTCCTTGTACAAAACGAGAAAGAAAATATAAAAGAGGGAAGGGAGAGCAATAATAGGGAGAAGTAAAGTTTTCTTTTGTGATCTGCGATGTCAGAAACCGTTGAAGGTTGGGAAGTGTGATATCATGGAGAGAAAGAAAATAGGCAATATTACTATTAACAACTATATCGACATCATGCCAATTTTTTGCAGTATATTTATCGACTAACCATGTTTTATACGGACCACCTTCCTTAACTTCAGTTGCTGTCAAAAGTTTTACAACTGATGCGAATGTGGTACCATCAATCAGATGTGGCGCAGCAAGAGAGAGAGCTGCTAATGCGCAAAACGTGTCATCAAGATCATCAGGATAAGGCATTGTCTTTGCTTCAAGAGAGCCTCTTGCCCAATAATTCCAAGACCACTGTGCACTTTTTTGAGCCAATAGAAAGTTTGTTGCTTTTTCTTTCAACTTTTTTATTTGAGCCGTTTCTTCCATACCAGTAAGAGCAAGAAGAATAAGCGATGTGGTAAATGTTGTATGGTAGATTTTTTTTTGTATAAATAGTTCTTGATTAGGAGAAGACCAACTCAGAAATCCACCGTCTCTTTTTTGCAAATGAACAAGGTGGGCAATGCCTTTTGTAATAACGGTTATAATGGTGCTTTTTTTCACTTGGTCTGTTTGATTTTTGGATAACGTTTAGGAAATGTTACCGTAAAGACAGTACCATTGGCTTTTGTGCTTTTTGCGAGAAGTTTACCTTTAAAATTTTGTTTAATCATATCTCTCGTAATTGAAAGGCCTAACCCTATTCCTCTTTCTGCAGGTTTGGTGGTAAAAAATGGCTCAAAAATTTTTTCAAGATCGTCTTTTTTGACTCCGCTACCAAAGTCTTTTACTCGAAGAAAGATATTACGTTCTGTCGTATCGATAGAAATGTGAACGATGCGTTCTTTATGAGGTTTTTTCGAATCAGTGTATGCATCAATTGCATTAACAATCAGATTCATAATAATTTGGTTAAATTTGAGAGGATTACCAAACGCTTTAACAATTTGAGGAGCCTCAAAAATAATTTTAACTCTCAAACTATTTGCTTTATGCCCAAGAATACTAATCACATCTTTAATTTCATGATTGAGCGAAAACGTTTTTTGTATATCTTGCTGTTGGAGTTGTTTACGCACAGCAATCACAAAATTTTCTAAATATGTTGTTCCATTCATGGCCCGTTTGAGAGCAATGCGTATATTTGCAACTTCTTTTTTTTGACTCTGATCATTCAATTTATGAAGGTTAAGTGAAACAAGGGAAAGGGGAGTGACTAGATCATGAAAGAAGCCGGCAGTCAGCCGACCCATTTCTGCGAAACGATATAACTGCGTTAATCTTTCTGCCTGTGCTCGTTTGAGTTCTTGGGTTCTTTCTTCCACTTTTATTTCCAAAAGATCTCGTTCTTTTTTCAGTTCTTCTTCTGATTCCCATGCTCGATGTAATGCCTTTTCAATTTCACGATTTGATAACCAACTAATGATGGCAATCACGATAAGGGTTATATTAAGCAATATGGTGTCGCCAATTGTAAAGGTTTCCTTTCTCCATGATGTACTGATTTTATCAATACCTGCTAGTTGAAGAAAACCAAGTGAGGTAAGTGCGAAAACGAGAAAAAACGTAATAAAAATTGCAAATCTTGTCCCAATAAGTATCCCTGACATAACAATAGTCAGAGCATACATAAGCCATGCTTGTGTTACATCAGCACCCCATTTCATTGAGGTGTATAGAGCAGAAATTATCAACAAGATGATAAGCGAAAAGGCCGAAAGGCGTATCTTCCCTTTTCGGGAAAGATAAAACAAAAAAACTAGAAAGAGCAAAAACAAAAAAATAATAATTGGTGCTGTTGCCTCAGGTGTTGCGCTATGAAAGAAAAAAGCAAAAAACAATTGCAAAAAAGCAACTATTGTTAAACCCATTGAACCTAACAACAATACATTTAAAATAAACTCCTGCCTAGCAACGTCTCTATTTTGTGACCGAGGAAGCAGAAATCTTTTTGTTAAAGTCAAAAACATACCAATTATCCTTACACGCCTAAGTGCTTTATACATGATTTTTAATAAAATGCAAGGATGAGCTTTAGGCCCATGGGCTGAGAGTTTCATCACTTACTGTTTCTGCAAGTAAGATTGGTGTTATGCTTTCTGTTTTTCTTGATGTTTTGTCAGTAAGCAATTTTGTTACTAATTTTTTCATAATTTCACCTCCTTTCAGTTATACCTCAAGTTTATATCCCATACCATAGATAGTTTTAATAAGTTTTTTACTAAAGTTTTTATCAATATGATCTCGTAAATATTTAATATGAACATCAACAACATTTGTTAAAGGTTCAAAATTACTATCCCATGCATGTTCAAGGATCATACTCCTTGTGATAATTTTCCCACGATTACGCATAAAGTATTCAAGAATTTGTAGTTCTTTACGATTGAGGTTAATAGGAAGTTCCCCTCGCTGCACCGTTCTATTTTTTAAATCAAGCTGTAAGTCACCGACAGTTAACGTATTGACAACAAATGTTTCAGATTGTCGGCGCAAGAGCGCTCGGATACGAGCTTTTAATTCAGAAAAATTAAAGGGCTTTGTTATATAATCATCAGCACCAGTATCTAAGGCAGTAACTTTTTTTTCAACTTTAAGTTCTCCAGTCATCATGAGAATTGGTGTAGTGATTTTGTCTTTTCTGATTGTTTGACAAAGTGCAATACCATCCATATCTGGTAAATTAATATCAAGAATAATAAGATCATAATCGTAGACATGAAGCAAATAATCTCCATCTTTGCCTGAAGAAGCGGTTTCTATAATGTAATCCTTTGCCAGCTCTTCTTTTATTGTAGAAAGGAGCGCTTTATTATCTTCAATAAGCAATAGTTTCATAACTCAGCTCTAGCGTAGTGCATAATTGTTAAAAAAAGATTAAATCTATAAACTATATTTTTTAAGAAAAGTACTTTTAATCTTTTCAACCAGGAACAGATACGTTGTGACAATAACAATCAGTAAAACAAAAAACATCGGTGGAGGTGGTACAAAACCAAGAGTATGAGCAAATGGGGAAAAGGGAAGGAGCGTCCCGATACAAACAATACCAAGTGACGCAATAACCAGCCAATTACTCGGTCGACTTAAGAAGAATGGCGTTTTGGCAGTTCTGATAACAAAAACAACCAAAATTTCAGTAGCGAGTGACTCAACAAACCATCCTGTTTGGAATACTGCACCTCGAGCATGAAAAACAAAGAGCAAAATACCAAAGGTCAGAAAATCGTAAACAGAGCTCAGTGGTCCAAAAAACAGCATATAATCTTTGATAAAACGAATATCCCAATGACGCGGCTTCACGAGTGACGCATGATCAACATTATCAGAAGGAAGAGCAATTTGCGCGACGTCATAGAGGGTATTGGTAAGTAAAATTTGCAGCGATGTCATCGGCAAAAATGGTAAAAAGAATGAAGAGAAAGCCGCAGAAAACATATTACCAAAGTTTGAGCTAGTACTCATTAAGATATATTTTATTGTATTACTAAATGTCTTTCGTCCTTCTCTCACACCGTCATCGATGACGTCAAGACTTTTGCGAAGGAGAACAACTGATGCAGCATCTTTTGCAACATCAACTGCTGAATTAACAGAAATGCCAACATCAGCATTGTGAAGCGCTGGGAGATCATTGATGCCATCACCAAGGTAACCAACAGTATGTCCATTGGCTTGTAATGCTTGGATAATCTTTAATTTTTGTAGAGGTGTCACTTGCGCAAAGATATTAATCGTCAACACTTTCTTTTTGAGTTCTTCATCTGAAAGGTTTTCTATAGCTGGACCGGTAAGGATTTTTGCTACATCCATGCCAACTTGCTGACAAATTTTTTTTGTAATAATTTCGTTATCACCGGTAATAACTTTGGTTACCACGTTAAGTGTCTGTAATTGGGCAAGTGCATGACGGGCTGTTTTTTTTGGAATATCCAGAAAGGTAATGTATCCTAAAAGAGAAAGATTTGTAACATCAGACCAGGAATAGTTACCTTTCTCTTGTATAGGTTTTGTAGCAACTGCAATAACTCGAAGACCATCCAGGCGAAGCTTTCGTAATTTTTCTTTCAGTCGTTTTTCATGCATGACGTTTCTTGACAGAGAAAGAAGTGCTTCTGGGCTTCCTTTCACAATGAGCATTGCTTTCGTTTTTTCTTTCACTACGGTAAACATCGCCTTACGCTCATAATCAAAGGGCTCTTCGTGGAGTTTTTTTATTGATGTATCAAGTTTGATATTGTTTGCTAAGGCATGTTGCCAAATTGCAACATCAATGGTATCGCCAAGTACTTTATGATTAACAACAGCACTGTTACACAACAGCGCAAACCGCAAAACTGATTCATCTTTTTTTTCTTGTAAATTAGAATAATTTTCAACGTGAATATTGCCCTCAGTAAGCGTACCAGTTTTATCAGTACATAAAATATCCATATTGCCAAGGTTTTCTAAAGAAAGCAATTTTTTAACAACGACATGTTTTTTTGCCAATTTGCCTGCGCCATGAGAAAGACTGACAGTTACAATCACCGGCAGGAGTTCAGGAGTCAACCCAACAGCAATTGCCAGAGCAAAGATAAGCGAGTCAAGTACCGGGTGGCCAAGGAGCGCATTAATAGCAAAAATTCCAAGTGTCAAAAGAATAATAATATTAATAATCAATTTTCCAAATTTTGCCAATCCATTCTGAAATTCTGTGGCGGGTTTGATAAATGTTGCGCTTTTGGCTATCTGACCAAATTCTGTATTTTTCCCAACTTGTATAACAATGCCTTTGCCTGAACCGCTCGTAACGCTTGTCCCCATAAAGCCAATATTTTTCATGTCGATAAGATGCGGTGTCGTAAGAGATAAGGTTTTTGTTATTTTATAAATTGTTTTTGCTTCACCTGTCAGCGCTGATTCGTTAATTTCCAATTGATTTGCCTCAAATAAACGCAGATCCGCTGGGAGAATAGTGCCCTGCGAAAGAAGCACAATATCACCAATTGTTACGTCTTCAAGAGGTACTTCTTCTTTTTCACCATTACGAAGTACCAAGGCTGTTCTGGTAATTTTTTTCAATAAGTTATCAATCGTTTTTTCGGCTGTGTATTCATTCCAGAATCCCAACAAAATACTAACGACAATTATTCCAAAGATATAATACGAACTGACTTTTTGTCCGAGAAAAAAAGAAATAATTGTCGCAGCAGCTAAAATAAGTAAGAGGGGATTACTAGTAAATTGTCGCAAGAAAAGAGAAAAGACATTCACTTTTTCATTATGAATAGTATTAGGGCCATAGGTTTTTAGCCGTTCTCGTGTTTGTATCTGTGAAAGACCGGATTTGGTAGTTTGTAATTTTTCTATAACCTCATCGGCAGAGTGAGTGACAGCGTTTTGTAATAAAACTTGTAGAGGCATACTTATCCAAGTTGTATTTTATATTTTTCAAAAGTTTTTTTTACCAAATAGCGGAATTCTCGGCCAATAATAAGCCGGTGAGCAGGATGCGTGACAAGTGTTGTTCGCATCACCATATAATTGCCTTCTGGACGAAAATCCTCAATTCCATCAACAAGAGATCCATCATACAATACCTCACTAAATCGTTCATCTTTCTCCAAAGCCGTTAATGCTTCAGCAAACGCTTTAAGAATCAGTTCGATTTTTTGGTCAGTTTTTACAGGAATGGTGACAAAAAATCGTGTTCTATGGCGAGAGAAATTTATTACTTTCTTAATCTGTCCATTGGGAATAATATGCAAGCTACCGTTTTCTGCTCGGATTGTAAGTGTACGAAAGCCTATGTTTTCAATAGAGCCTTCAATATCATCGATTTTGACGATGTCACCAGTGACAATTGAATCTTGTGAAAGGAGTGAAAGACCTCCAATAAAATCTTCAATAAGTGATTTTGCACCAAGACCAATTGCCAGACCGACAATGCCTGCTGATGCAAGAAGGGGAGTAATATTGATCCCAAGTTCCAAAAAGATAATATGTAGTGCTATTGCATAGACGATGACAGTCACAATATTGCGAAGAATAGTGGCATATGTTCGTGAACGTCTTGTGTCAAAATGTTTGGGAACTCGTATAAGGGAGCGCAGCACTTGGTCTACAAGGACTGCAACAAGAAGTGTCAATGAAATGGTAAAAAATGTTTTGGCAAGTTGCGGAGAAAAACTAAAGTGCATATTTTTAGCATAAAAGGATAGGATAGGAAAGTCAAGGAAAAATACCTTTTTTAGATCGTTCATATAATCGATTGATGTCATTTTCAGTCAAGTTTTTACTACTCGTAGCAAATGCTTGTTCACCATCGATAATGTAATCTGATCTTATGTATGCATCTGTGTAACCTAATGCACATAAAGCCCTTATTCGTGCCCTTCGCCAATGAGCCGGTGTCCCAATCCCTCTCGTCGGTCCTTCATACCAACCACTTACTGATGGAACAACAATATCTTTTGTTCTGACAGTACCTTTTGCTCGTAAAAAATCTTTGCTTGTCGGTACTTTGGCACTCTTTTTCAATTCTTCTTTAATACCTTTTGTCATAGGTGGTATATCGATATTTCTCTCTTTATCATAAATTCGTTTACTTGCTAATTCTATTAATTGGTTAATCAATATACCGGCTTTCGATTCATTGCCTTGCGCATCAATAATTTTTGCCTCGACTCCAGCATTATCCACAAGCAAACTTGCAATTTGTAAATTTTGGCAACGTTTTTGAGTTAAAGAAGGAGAGAATAAGGTGGGAGCTTTGTTTGCTAGTTCTTTTGGATTTGTTATATTAAAAAGAATGTTTAATCTGCTCGATAACTCTTTGATTGCCGTAATTTTTATCGGATTGCCGCCTATCGTATCAAGTGCGGCAATTTCATTAGCGCTTTGTTTGCCGATAGTCCGTTTATAGCGCATGTTGCCATGATGCAGCTCTTCTCCAATGCTCCCAACTCGATCTGGTGTTGGTGATGTTTCATCATAACTCATCGTTTTCTCAACAGTTGCATGATAGTCGTAGGCAGTTTCGGGAAATGGTCCACTAATAACTCCTGCCCCCAATCGTGAACCAAAAAGTCTTGCTGCTTCTCGTGTTGAGAGTGGTTCGTTATGGTCAATAAACTGTATATATAATGGATCTGTTAGTAACGCAGCGCCTTCATCTAAAGCCTGTTGCAGAATATTTTTCATATTCGGATGGATTTTCCCGAAAGCAATTGTTGAGTCAAGTGTCAATGCCTTAAGCAAATGTGTCACTTGATACCACATATTTTGTGCTTGTCTGCCTTCTTGTAAGGAAGCGTTCTCTATGGTAATTTGCAAAGAATGGCTTGGTCTATATAATTTACTATTACACCAAGGATTTTTAGTGCTTATGCCTTCAGCATACGTATCAGTGCTTAAATCATTTTCTTCCAATGCATAAGGAAACATAGAGACAGGTAAAAAAGGTTTTCTTAAGCGTTCTGCTTCCTGTGTGAGCGTCTTCATAACCCGCAAGTCTGCCTTTGCTTGACTTTGTATATCAGAAGAATGACCAAAATTTATTTCAGTTGTCCACTTTAGTGCTTCAAGTGTTATCTTAGCGCCTTTATTAGCAAGTTGATCTAACGTTTGCGCATCCATTACTGACAAAAATTGATCCCTACCAGATAATTGTTGTGCTGTTTCAGGTGTTGCTAAGCGTCCATGAATACACAAAAGCTCAAGCTCGCTACCCACCTCAGGGGAATATGGTTCTTGTTTTTTCCATTCAGGTGTTGAGAGACGAATAATATCATGATCCGTAAGAGATCGGCCAAGAGGAAAAATCCATGATTGTGGCTTGACGGCATAAATAGGAACAAAATGTATTGTATTGACTTTCCCATCTGCCTTAGCTATTTCGATTGGAATGGTGTCTTGATATTGCTCAGGTGTAGAAACTTGCGCATACAGGAGACCTCCTTGAGACGCATTCCATAAGGGAGTTTCAAATCGATGTTTTGCTTCATTCCAAATTCCTGTGCTACTTGCAATAGCCGTTACGATATTGGGAGAGAGATTATAGATAGCAATTAATTTTTCTAATGAGGGATCTTTCAAAGGTCTTCCATCATTGTTTTTATGTGAACCATCTCTTGTTATTTGCTGTTCTTTGCCCATAAATAACCCCCCCGTAGATATCTTATGGGTTAAGACTCTTATTATAAAGAAATTTTTGTAAGAGTTGGGTAAGCTATTCTTGACTTTTGTGAAGTATTCGATTACCTTTGTAAGGAGACATGCTTCAGGCGAGATTTCATCTTTTTCCTCAATGGTTGATACTTTTTGTTATCGTTTTGGGGTGTTACGGATCAAGTTTTATTGCTTTTTCAAATTCACAAACCCATTTATTTCTGCGTCATACCGCTTATGGATCACCAATGCAAGAAGCAGTTCAGGCAGCAGCATCGCCAAGTGCACATTTTTCATCGGTAACACAAGTGAAGGAAGTAAGTATTGGATACCAAAAAGTCGTGGCAACATCAACTCAAACTAGCCAAGGAAATGGGGGACAACAAACAGAGTGGGGGATATCCAAACAAATTGATGCCCACACTTGGACAATACAAGTAGGTGATGATGCACGCAATGCAACTGCGCAAGAGATTTTGTCAGCACTCAATAGCTATCGGCAAAAGAATGGAAAGGGGACACTGAGTTGGGATCAAAAACTTTCGGATTTTGCCAGTACTCGAGCAACATATTTCACTTCAATTGCCAAACTCGATGGGCATTCTGGCTTTTCGGATTTTCTCAACAATCAGGATGGATTCCACAAGCTTGGTTTTGTCAATCTTGGTGAAAATTCAAGTTATGGATATACGCTTGAGGCAGTACATCTGATTGAATGGGTGTATGCAGGGGATAAGCCGCACAATGATAACCAATTAAGCAGTCATTGGTCGTATGTTGGTATTGGGGTGAACAATACAGCAACGGATCTGGTTTTTGGTGGTGGAAAGTTATAAAGAGGGAAGAGAGGGAAAAAAATACGAAAAGCCTGTAGTATTAGCGCTTGGCAAAATTGACTGCTAAAAATAGAATAGAAAAGATATGGATGGGGAAGAAGCTCTCAGGAAATTTACTATAAACCTCACTACTCGGGCGAAAATGAACCAGATTGATCCAGGTGTTGGAAAAACTGCAATTGTTGAAGGACTTGCATTAAAAATTATTGAGAGGGTTGTTCCTACTCCTCTGTGTGATAAAGAGTTGATTGCGTTTGACTTTTCACAGCTTTTGGCTGGAGCAAAATTTAGAGTGGAATTTGAAGAACGTCTCAAAGCCGTCATCAAAGCTGTTGAAGATTCCAATGGGAAATATGTAATGTTTATTGATAAATTGCATACATTAGTTGGTGCTGGTGCTGCTGAGGGATCAACTGATGCTGCAAATATGTTGAAGCCTCCCCTAGCGCGTGGAAGTTTACGAATGATTGGTGCAACCCGAGTACCGTCGCTATCTTGAAAGAGACCCAGCACTCGCCTGCCGTTTCCAGCCGGTTAACGTTTCCGAGCCAAGAAACAAGCATACAACTCTATCCGTCCACATCAAGCCCTTGACTATCTGACTCCTCTTGAGTAATATTGATACCTACCTCAACACGAAAGTGTCATCGATGTCCTCATCTCATATAAAAAATAACTTGAGTAAATATATAGTATATAATAGACCAATGAAAATCTGTAGAATCTGTGGGAGTAAGCTTATTGAGAAAGCAACCAAACGAACAGCCGAACAACTCAAAAAACCATACTATTATACTGCGTATTATTATTGCCCACATTGCAAAAAGCTTTATCATGATGAGAGATTTAAAGTGACTAATGAGCCTCCTACTCCCTTTTTGCCACTCCAGAATGACGATGAGCTGTACGATGTTGAGATTTGGACAGATGGGGCATGTATCAACAACGGCAAGCCAACAGCCAGGGCAGCATGGGCTTTTGTCTCAGGTAAAACAGAACGAGCTGGGTTGGTGATTGGTAAGCAAACAAATAATGTCGCAGAAGGTTTGGCAATCTATAAGGCTCTTACCTGGGCAGCAGAGCAGAAACACAAAAATATAAAGCTCCATACCGATAGTCAAATCAGCATCTACAATCTGAAAAAGCTGTCGCATCAAGTAAAAATGAATCGGGAGATCTTTGAAAATATCGAGAGACTCATCAACAATCTGCATCTGACAATTACCTATGTCAAAGTGCTTGGTCATTCAGGAGATCCTAATAACGATCGAGTTGATAAGTTGGCAAATGATTTGGCGAGAAACTTTAATTAATCACTGGTGCTAGTTTGAAAAGGAGATAAAACGAGAGTAGCATGGAATCCACAAAGGAGGTGAAAACCATGCTA
>Ga0137403_10001651_pt1 | contig 27905 bp, 31 predicted proteins | sample CZOMad2_1_16fung_FD_122057 | JGI IMG/M metagenome (GOLD analysis project Ga0137403, IMG submission 122057) | Vadose zone soil fungal communities from Angelo Coast Range Reserve, California, USA - CZOMad2_1_16fungal (Hybrid Assembly) | ecosystem: Environmental > Terrestrial > Soil > Vadose zone... | reverse complement strand
AGAGCTGCGTTCGGGCGAGTGGGTGACGGAGCCCGGCGGGCCGGGGACACCCTGGTGCCACCCGTCCGGCTCGCGGCACCGTCTTCGTGAATAATGCGGGCTAGCGCTCGCGCGCGATCGCCTCGCGCAGGCCGGGCAAGACCTCCGATGCCACCGCCCCGCACTCTTCCACGTGGGGGAAACCCGACAGGATGAACTCGTCGATCCCCAGTCGCCAGTAGGCGAGCAACTCCGCCGTCACCTGCCTGGGGTCGCCCACGATCGCCGTTCCCAGATTCACGCGCACCTTCGAGATTCCATTCCACAGCCGGGGCGCTCGCTCCCGGAGCTCGGTCCGGAGCTGCGCCTGTTGCCCCACCATTGGCGTCCCCGCGAACGCCGCCTGCCGCTGCGCCACCACCCGCTCGTCGACCTGGGACATCAACTCCTCGGCGGCCGCCCAGGCTTGCCGCTCCGTCGCCCGCACGACCAGATGCGTGCGCAGCCCGAACACCGGCTGCCGCCCCTTGGCCGCGTACGCCGCACGTACCCGGTCCAGCAGCTTCGCGATCTCGTCCAGTGGCTGGATCCACGCCAGGTACACCTCCGCGCCGGTCGCCGCGAACTGCAGCGCCCGCGGTGAGGCGCCGCCGACGTAGAACCGGGGCCCGGCCCCCACCGGCCCGGGCGACACCACCGCGCCCTTGAGGCGCACCGTGCTGCCCTCGAACACCACCGGCTCCGGCTTCGCCCACAACGCCCGCAGCGCCGCGATGAATTCCTCTCCCTGCTCGTAGCGCTTGTCGTGGTCGATCGTCACGCCCAGCCGCTCGAAGTCGCCCTGGATCCCGCCGGGCACCACGTTGATGTCGAGCCGCCCGCCGCTGATCTGATCGAGCGCCGCGGCCATCTGCGCGAAGAGCCCCGTCGAGATGAATCCCGGCCGCACCGCCACCAGGAACCGGATTCGCCGCGTCACCGCCGCCAGCGCCGTCACCATGGTCCATGTCTCGGCCAGCGGCGCCGTCTCGCCGAAGAGCCCGTTCGCGAACCGCGTGGGGATCAGCAGCGAGTAGTACCCCTCGACCTCCGCCGTCTCCACCACCCGGCGCAGGTACTCGAAGGTCGGTGGTCTCTCCGCCCGCCAGGTCCCGATGTGCGCCCCGTCCCCGTCGATCGGGATGAACCAGTCGAATCTTGGCTCCGGTCGCTTGTCCATGACCGGGACCCTATCAAACCTTTGGGTCGCGGGCCACCATCACGCCCGGCACCGACGCCGATAATGGTATTTTCGATCGACGATGACTCCCACAGCGCTCGCCTCCGGCATCGTGACGGTTGCCGCCACGCTCTCCCTGATCGGCTGCGATCGCGATTGGTTTCCGTGAGTTCCCGGGTTCGCCGCCCGCCCTTCCTGATTCGTGTCGTGCGGGCTCGGCCCCGGCTGTTCATTTCGATGGCCGTCGGCGCCGTCGTGAGCGCGACGACGGTTGTCATGGCGGACTGGACGCTCGCGACCCGCCTGCTGGTCGGCTGGGACATCGGCGTCGCACTCTATCTGGTCCTCGCGTTCCACCTGATGTGGCGCCCCGACGTCCACCTTATCCGGCGCCGCGCCGCGCTGCAGGACGAGGGACAGTTCGCCATTCTGGCGCTCACGGTGGCGGCGGCGCTCGCGAGCCTGGGCGCCATCTTCGCCGAGCTCGGCACGTCCATCGTCGGCGGGTCGCGGCCGCCGGGCCATCTGGTCCTGGCCACCCTGACCATCCTGCTGTCCTGGGCGTTCATCCATACGATCTTCGCGCTGCACTACGCTCACGAGTTCTACGACGAGACCTCGGGCCGGGGCATGGTCTTTCCGGGCGGCGACCCGCATCCGGACTACTGGGACTTCGTCTACTTCTCGTTCGTCATCGGCATGACGTCGCAGGTTTCCGACGTGGCCATCACCAGCAAGCTGATCCGCCGCACCGTCGCCGCCCATGGCGTCGTGTCCTTCCTGTTCAACGCGGCGCTCGTCGCCCTGACCGTCAACATCGCCGCCGGCGCGATCTAGCGTCCCGATTCGGGCGGCACTCGGCCCGCCGCGTGGTCCGCACCCGGATCAACGGGTGGAATTTCACCCGACGGCGAGCCATGACGGGTGCAGCCCGCCGGCGCGAACCCACCGCGTCGCGGTCAGGAGCCGGGTGTCTCTTCACCCAGCGCGGGCCGGGATTGCTGAAATCGACCGCAAAATCTCGCACGAACGGTCTGGCGTCGCTCTTGCTTCCGTCGTCAGGCCGAGGCGCTCAGCTCACCAGCGTGGGGCGACCAAGGAGGCCCTCAAGGCGATGCCGAAGTTCGAGTACGTGAACTAGCGCGTGGAGCGGCCGGAACCCGGCTGCTCGAGCTGTGGCCAGGTTCGGGACTGACGAGCAAGCAGCCGCCGGTCTCCGCGCGTCGCGACGTCGCCGCCCGCCGGCGGAGATGCACCCCACCGGGCGGCGACTCGGCGCGCTCTCGCTGGCCGCGCTCGGCGTCGTCTACGGCGACATCGGGACGAGCCCGCTCTACGCCTTCCGGGAGTGTTTCAAGTCGGAGTACGGCCTCACACCGACGCCCTCGAGCGTCTTCGGCGTCCTGTCGCTGATCGTCTGGTCGCTGATCCTGATCGTGAGCGTGAAGTATCTGGTCCTCATTCTCCGCCTGGACAATCGCGGTGAAGGCGGAATCATGGCGCTCCTCGCCCTGATCCTGAGCATCCGCCGCCGCCGGATCTTCGTCGCGCTCGGGCTCTTCGGTGCTGCGCTGCTCTACGGAGACGGCATCATCACGCCGGCGATCTCCGTCCTGAGCGCGACCGAGGGCCTCGAGGTCGCGGCGCCGGCCTTCGAGCCTTACGTGATTCCCTCGGCCCTCCTCCTCCTGTTCCTGCTCTTTTACTTCCAGCGGTACGGCACCGCGGGGGTCGGGGGCGTGTTTGGCCCGATCATGCTGGTCTGGTTCACGACCATCGGCCTGCTCGGCGCGGTCGCGATCGCCGGAGAGCCGGCGATCCTCCGGGCGCTGGATCCCTGGTATGGTGCGCGGCTCTTCTGGCAGCATCCCAAGGCCGGCTTCCTCGCGCTCGGCGGCGTCGTCCTGGCGGTGACGGGCGCGGAGGCGCTCTATGCGGACCTGGGGCACTTCGGCCGGAGACCGATCCGCCTGGCGTGGTTCGCGGTCGTCCTGCCCGCGCTCTTGCTCAACTATTTCGGCCAGGGGGCGCTGGTGCTGAGCGCGCCCGAGGCGATCAAGAGCCCCTTCTATCTGCTGGCGCCTCGCTTCCTTCTCTACCCACTCGTGGGAATCGCGACCGCGGCCACCATCGTGGCCTCGCAGGCCCTCATCTCCGGAGCCTTTTCGCTCACCCTGCAGGCCATTCACCTCCGGTACCTCCCGCGGCTCACGATCGTCCATACGTCGCGCTCCGAGTTCGGGCAGATCTATGTTCCGACCGTCAATGCGGCCCTGATGGTCGGCTGCCTGCTCCTCGTTCTCGGCTTTCGCTCGTCGACCGCGCTCGGCGCGGCGTACGGCGTCGCCGTCACCGGCACGATGGCCATCACGACGGTGCTCTTCTTCGTCATCGCGCGGTACGGCTGGCGCTGGTCGGTGTGGCGGGCCGGAGCGCTGGTGGGGGCGTTCCTCGCCGTCGACCTCGCGTTCCTCGGCGCGAACATGATCAAGCTCGGGCGCGGAGGCTGGGTCCCGCTGATGGTGGCGGGCGCCGTCTTCCTCGTCATGACCACCTGGTACCGCGGCACCCGGCTCGTCACGAACACCCTCGCTCGCCTCTCGATGCCGCTCGACCGGTTCCTGGAAGACGTCGAACGGCTCGCGCCGCCCCGCGTTCCGGGCACGGCGGTCTTCCTCACGCCCAGCATCGAGGGCGCGCCGCCGAGCCTCGTGCACCACTTCAAGCACAACAAGGTCCTGCACGAAGAAGTCGTTCTCGTCTCGATCCTCATCGAGCAGGTGCCGGAAGTTCCGGACGGCGACCGGGTGGTGAGCGAGCGCCTGGGCTCGGGCTTCTGGCGCGTCCGAGCGCACCACGGATTCATGGAGCGGCCCGAGGTCCAACACGTGGTCGCGAGCTGCTGCGAGCACGGCATGAAGTTCGATCCGGAGCAGACGACGTACTACGTCGGCCGTGCGAAGCTGCTCCCGGTCGGACCCGCGCCGATGATGCGGTGGCGCAAGCGGCTCTTCGCGTTCATGTCGTGGAACGCGAGCTCGGCGACCGACTTCTTCGGCATCCCACCGGACCGCGTCGTCGAGCTCGGCGCGCGCATCGAGTTCTGATTCCAGAGACCGCTCGCGCAGCGAACGTGAAGATGGCCGACTTAAAGGAGAACAGCCATGGCCTGGGTGGCGGCCCTTCTGCTGCTATCGATGTTCGTGAGTGGATGCGCTCCCGTCAGGACGACGGAGCGCTGGACCTTCCAGAAGCCTGGCATGACGGACGCCCAGCGCACGCAGGATCAGCGCGACTGCCTCTCCCAGGCGATCGATCCGAGTGGGCCCCTCAGGCTGGGAGAGTTCGTCCACCTGGACCGGGACGCGTACAAGGCGTGCATGGCGCAGCGCGGATATGCGCTTCGAATCGAGCCGTGAGTCGTGGTCCGCGTCCGGGTCACAACCAGTCGGATCGGGGACTCTGGTGCAAGCTGTAGTCCCACACGGACACTCGGTACTGGGCTGCCGGCGGCATGTGCGGGACCTCGAAATACGCCCGCTGGAACCCGTTCACGCCGCCGGGCACCCACACGATCCTCTGCCCGATGACGCCGCCCGACGGGTCGAGCGCCTGCGCCAGAAGGCGAAGCGGCTCGGCGTACTCGCCGTATTTGCTCGTGACGTACCCACGGATCCGACGGCCACCGTCCTGCTCCGGCTCGACCGTCCAGTCGATCGCGAAGTGACGCTCCCAGCCGGCCATCAGGGTGGTCGTTGATCCGGACGGGGTCAGGTAGCTGCTGGCGGTCCCGCAGGCCGTCAGGGTGGCGGCGATCAGTCCGAGTCGCATCAAGCGGAGGAGCGACCTGGGCGGCGAACTCATGCCGAAGTCCCCCCTGAGGCAGAGCCTAGCACGCATTATTCACGAACCGCACTGCGTCGTCGGACGGGTGGCACCAGGGTGTCCCCGGCCCGCCGGGCGGAAGTGGGACCCCCGAGTCCCGCCCGCAGCTCGAAGAGCTGCGTTCGGGCGAGTGGGTGACGGAGCCCGGCGGGCCGGGGACACCCTGGCGCCACCCGTCCGGCTCGCGGTGCCGTCTTCGTGAATAATGCGGGCTAGCACTCGCGTCCAGGGGGCCGTGCTGGACTACGTCGCGGTGATCCGGTTTGGCCCCGGGGGCTCCGGGAGCTTGAGATCCACAACGGGGAAGTTCAGGGCCATCCATCCGGCCAGGCCGCCGTGCAGCGGATGGACGCGCGTGATTCCCTTCCGCCTGAGCTGAAGCGCCACCCGGGCGCTCGTGGCTTCGTTGGGTCAGAAGCAGTAGAGCACCAGCTCCCGAGATCGGAGGAACTCCGCCTGGTGTTCGTCGATCTCGTCGCTCGCCATCCAGCGGCTTCCCGGGATGGCGAACGGCATGGCCGCGACGTCGAGCCGCGTCCGGAGGTCGATGATCGTGATGTCTTCGCCCGCATCGAGCCGGCTCTTCAGTGCTTCCGGCCAGACGCGGGCGATCCGAAGCGCCCGGAGAACGAGCCGCCGGCGCGCGTACTTCACCAGGACGTAGCCGACGACCGCCGCCACGACGACGACGCCCAGCAGGCGCTCCACGCTCGAGAGACGCGCGGCGATCAGCGCGATCGCGTCGCTGAAGGCGTAGCCCAGCCCTATCCAAACGCCCGCCCACAGCAGCACGCCCATGACTTCGTAGAAGGCGAACTGCCCGCGCCCGACCGCGAAGACACCCGCCAGGGGCGGCATGACCGTCGTCAGACCGGGGACGAACTTCGCGACGAGCATGCCCCGGACGCCGTAGCGGGCAAAGACGTTCTCGGTCCGCCGCACGCACGAGTCCGGCTCGAGCGAGAGGCGACAGAGACGCGCCAGGACGCCGGCGCCACGGCGCCGACCCACCTCGTACCATCCGAGGTCGACGGTCAGCGCCACCACGACGATCGAGACGAGCACGAGCGGGATGCTGGCTCGCCCGTTCGCCGCCAGGGCGCCGACTCCGAGAAGGGCCGGCACCGCCGGGAGGGGAATCCCGAGCTGCTCGGCGACGACCAGGGTCGGGAGGATCACGACGCTGTACCGCTCGAGCAGCTGAAGGCTGTCAGCGAGGCTCACGATGGCGGCGTCGTGTGGTCCCGGGACCTACTTCGGCAGATCAGGGGGCCGGCTCGCCTCCGGGTCGATCTGGCCCGTCAGCGTCTTCATGAACTCGACGAGATCGGCCTGCTCCTCGGCGGTGAGCCCGAGGGGCTTCATGTCCGACGAGAGCCAGGGGTTCTTCACGCCGCCCCGGTCGTAGAACGCGACCACGTCGGCCAGCGTCTTCTCGCTGCCGTCGTGCATGTACGGCCCGCGCTTGGCCACGTCCCTGAGCGTCGGGATCTTGAACGCCCCCCGGTCCGGGTCGTCGCGGGTGACCGTGTAGCGGCCGAGGTCGGGGTTCGGCCCGGTCATGCCCACGCCGATGTTGCGGTAGCCCTCACCGGTGAAGTTGAAGCCGGCGTGGCACCGCGTGCACATGGCCTTGCCCTCGAACAGGCGCAGCCCGCGCTGGGCCGCCTCCGACATCGCGCGACGATCGCCCGCCTGGAAGCGATCGTAGGGGGAGTCGCCGGAGAGGATCGTCCGCACGTAGGCGGCGATGGCCTGGGCCACGCCGTCGGGATCGAGGTCGCGCCCGAAGACCGCGCGGAACTCCCGCCGATAGGCCGGGATCGTTCCCAGGTGCTCGATCACCTTCTCGTCCGTCTTGTTCACGTCGAGCCCGGCTTGCTCCTCCAGCGAGCCCCGCAGGCCCGACCAGTGCTGCCGATCGCTGAAGAGTCGGTTGATGATCGTCGGCGCGTGCCGCGGCGTCGGCTTGTCCACGAAGTCCGTCGAAAACCGCCGGGGATCGCTCCAGCCGTGATCCGGCCGGTGACAGCTGACGCAGGCCACCGTCCCCGACGCGGACCAGCGCTTGTCCCAGAAGAATTTCTTGCCGAGCGCGACCTTCTCCGGCGTGACGGGGTTGTCGTCCGGGACTTGCGCCGCGTCCTCCTGAAGCCCATTCGGCAGCTTGAGCTTGAAGTCCGCCGCGGGTGACCCGCCGGGGAGCAGGAGGAGGGCGGCGACGCCGAGAAGTCCGACGCGTGCTCTCATCGGTTCGACGCCAGGAGTATAGAACGGGCGCCGGACCCGCGAAACGAGCAAATGGCGAGTCGGGCGAAGCGCGAGGGGCGCGGGCGCGCGCCCCCGCCTCGCGCCGGCGCTGCGGGTTCTTGACCGCGCCCCCGGCCACGGGATAACTTCAGCGTGCACCGTTTCGCTTCGACGAGCGATGAGCCCTGGAAACCCGCGCCTGACGCCTCCCCGGTGCCGTCGAGCGGCGCTCCGCCTCGGCATGGCGCTTCTCATCGCGCTGGCACTCGCCGCGTGCGGCAAGCACCCTCCCGCGCTGCCGTCGGCGGCCGCCGCCCGCGTAGAGCTGAGGATACGCAATTCGACCGAGTACTACTCGGTCCGCGGCGAAACCGCGAGCGCGATCTTCGAATACTTCGAGAAGAACAGCCCGACGGACGACAAGGGCCACCGCGCAGGGGGCCTGACGTCCTCGTCCTGGAACCTCGCCTTCAACGGCACGGACGGCCCCGCCGGCTGTAGCCCCTACTCCATCACGATCGCGCTGAACCTGGTGATCACGCTGCCGCGGCACGACCACCCGGCCAGCCTGTCCGAGGATATCAGGACGCGCTGGCAGCGCCTCGTCGCGCGGGTCGCCGCGCACGAACAGCGTCACGTCGACATCTATCTGGACGGTGTGAAGACGATGAAGACGCGCATGGAAGCGCTCCGGCGCCCGCGGTCCTGCTCCGAGCTACAGAAGGAGATCGCCGACATCTGGACCAGCCAGAAAGCGGAGACCGACCGAGCGCAGGATCGGTTCGACGACGAGGACGCCGCTCGCACCGAGGTCGATCGAAAGCCGCTCCGGGCTCGGATCGATATCAACCGGGCGCGGCTCGCGACCGTCGAGTCCGAGCTTCGTGACCACGAGCAGATCGTCGACGACCTCGAGCAGCAGCTCGAGACCACGCACACCCGGATCGGCACGGTCACGGTCGAGATGGGAAAGTCCGATACGGCACCGTCGAATTGCCCGCGGGCTCGCCCGGGCGATCGGGCCTGGACTCTCTGCCAGCAGTACAGCGACCTCGTCGCCGCCTACCACGCGCTCGTGGGCCCGTACAACGGCGCGGTCGCCCGCCGGAAGGCTCTCGTGAGCGAATACGACCAGATCATCGCGGTGATCACCGGGCTCCTCGAGGCCTACAACTGGAGCTGGTGATCGCGGGCGCGCGCGCGCCGGCGTCGGCGAGGAGACGCCGGTGGTCAGCCGCCGGCGGCGCGCACCAGGGCTTCGCGCCCCTTCAGCATGTCGTCGAGCGCGCCGAAGGCCATCATGTAGTGGCCGCGGTAGCCTCCGCCCTCGATGCGCCGGAACATCCGCGTGAAGTCGATCGTGCCCTCGCCGGGGCGGAGGTGCTCCTCGTATCGCCCGTGGCTGTCGGCGACGCGCACCTCGCCGCAGCGCCCGAGATCCAGGGCGTCGAGAAAGCCGTCGATGCCTTCGGGAACGAGATGCGCATGGTTGATCGTGAACGCCCAACCGAGGTTCGGCGACTGGATGCGCCCGAAGTACTCGCGGCACTCCTCGAGGTTGTGGGCGAGGTAGCGGATCTCGGCGTGCTCCGGCTCCCGGTTGAGGTTCTCCAGAAGAAGGCGGGCGCCCGCCCGCTCGGCGTGCGCGGCGGCGCGCTGGAGGCGTTCGAGGCTCGCCGCGCGCCGCGCTGCGTAGTCGCCGGTGAAGTGGTAGCCGCCGTGGACGACGATCCACCCGGCGCCGAGGCGCCCCCCGAGGTCGATGTAGGTCCGGAGGTACTGCTCGGCGGCGTCGGCCAGGAGCGGGGACGTCTCCGCGACGTTGACGGCGGAGGCGGAGTGCAGGCCGAGGTGGATGCGGTGCCGCTCGCAGGTGGCGCGGAGCGAAGCGACACGCTCGACCGTCCACGTGGCGGGCGCGTTGGGATGGTCTGGCGCGCCCTCCAGGCAGGCATCGACCCAGTGGACGTCGTGGGCGGCCGCCCACGCGAGGCCGTCCTCCAGGCGCCGCCGCCCCCCGAGGTCGACGCCGATCCGTTCGTACAGCGTCATGGCCCGCTCACCATACACCACCGAGCACCCCTTCCTCACCTCATCGCTGGTGGGGCACCCGGTCGCCGAAGTAGTCGATGTAGCGATCGATGGCGCGTGGCCTTGCCCGCAGCACGGACGCGACGTAGAGAATCCAGGCGACTGTCGACATCGGAGCCTCCTTCGCCGTCACCCCTCGCCACGCGCTCGCGCGGCGAAAGTCGTCCAAACGATCCCTGACGGCGCCTTCGATCAGAATGTATTCGCTCAAGTCCATCCAGCTCATGACGGCAATCCCCTGCAAAGAGACGACCAACCTCGAACGCCCCGGCCCGGCGGGCGAATAGGCCCGGCGGGCGTGACGAGGTTGTTTCGTCCCGGAACACCGCGTTCCGTTGTGGAACCGCGGCGGGTAGATCCGGGCACCGTCGCGACGAACGCCGGTGAGCCCGTGCGCGTGCACGGTCGTCACCGCAGATTGCTTCGGGCGTTGCGCCCGACCGCGATGGTGTTTCTGCCTGATGGAATCGCGCCTATTAAAAATCTTCCGCCTGCGCTCTGCTAGACTCGGGCCCGATCGCGCGGAGGTTCGCCGGTGGCCCAATTCTTGAGCAGCGTGCCCGAGCTGATGGACGCGGGACTTCGCGGCTCCCGACTGCCGCGCGGGCGGGCGCTCGCGCTGCGCCTCGGCGCCGTCGCCGCGTTCCTGGCGCTCTGGAGTCTGCTCTCGGGCGCCGTCGTGGTGCTGAGGCTCTTCAACCCCATCTTCCTGCCCGGCCCCTGGCTCGTATTCGGCAGCCTGCTCGACATGGCGGCGCGCGGCCAGCTCTGGATCCACCTGGCGGCGACGCTCGAGCGCGTCGCGCTCGGCTTCGGCACCGGCGCCGCCGTCGGCGTGGCACTCGGCCTGGCGGCCGGGCATCTCCCGCCGGTCCGGAACGTGGTCGAGCCGGTCGTCGAGCTGCTGCGGCCGATCCCGCCCCTGGCGATGCTGCCGATGTTCATCGTGTGGGTCGGGATCGGCGAGGCCTCGAAGGTCGGGTTCATCACGTACGCGACGTTCTTCCCGATCTTCCTCACCACCGTCAACGGCGTGCGGCAGATCGATCCGCTCCTCCTGCGCGCGGCCCAGAGCCTCGGCGCGCGCGGGCTCGGGCTCTTCACGCGCGTGATCCTGCCGGCCGCCCTGCCGGACATCCTGACCGGGCTCCGGCTCGGCGTGGCACTGGCCTTCTTCGTCATCGTCATCTCGGAGTTCATCGGCGCCGAGCACGGTCTCGGCTACCTCATCAACGACGGCCGCAACTTCTTCCTCGTGCCGCAGATGCTCGGCGCCGCCGTGGTGCTGGGGCTGCTCGGCTACGCGGGTAACGGGCTCGTGCGGCTGCTCGAGCGCCGGCTGACCCGCTGGCAGCACCCCGCGTGACGACGGCCGGCGGCCCCAAGATCCAGATCCAGCGCGTCGCCAAATCGTTCGGCGCGCCGGGCCGCGCGATGGAGGCGCTGGGCCAGATCGACCTCGACGTGGCCGAGCGCGAGCTCGTGTGCCTTCTCGGGCCCTCGGGCTGCGGCAAGTCGACGCTGCTGAACATCGTCGCCGGATTCTTGGCGCCCACGAGCGGTACCGTGCTGGTCGACGGGCACCCGGTGAGCGGACCCGCACCCGAGCGCGGGGTGGTATTCCAGGAGTACGCGCTGTTCCCCTGGCGCACCGTGACCGGCAACGTGGAGTTCGGGCCGCTCCTCCAGTCCCGGCCGGCCGCGGAACGGAGGCGGACCGTCGACCGCTATCTCGACCTGGTCGGCCTCCGCGCCCACGCCGACAAGTTTCCGGTCCAGCTCTCGGGGGGCATGAAGCAGCGCGTCGCCATCGCTCGGGCGCTGGCCAACAATCCGGCCGTCATCCTCATGGACGAGCCGTTCGGGGCGCTCGACGCCCAGACGCGCGAGGTGCTGCAGGACGAGCTGTCGCGGATCCAGCGGGTGGAGCACAAGACGATCCTGTTCGTCACCCACTCCATTCGTGAGGCCGTCTACCTGGCCGACCGCGTCGTCGTCATGACGTCGGTGCCGGGCCGTATCAAGCAAGTCTTTGCGGTCAAGCTGCCGGAGGTCCGCGACCGCTTCGCGCAGGAGTTCACGCAGTACGAAAGCGACATCACGCGCGTCGTGAAGGAAGAAGTCGCCAAGGTGCGCGAGTGAGCGCGGCGGCGACGCGGGCGGTGGCGATGCTTGGCGCGCTCGCCCTGTGGGCCGTCGTCGCCCACGGCAACGTGTGGCTGGGTGTCGTCAACCCCGTGCTGCTACCCACGCCGGCGCAGGTCGGGCGGGTTGGGCTGGACCTGGCGGCGAGTGGCGAGCTGACCCGTCACTTCCTCACCTCGCTGGGCCGGGTCGTTCAGGGCTTCGGCCTCGCGGCGCTGGCCGCGCTCGGCCTCGGGCTGCTGGTCGGGATGTGCGTACCGCTGCGCCTCATGGCCGAGCCCGTGATCGAGTTCGTGCGGCCGATCCCGCCGCTGGCCTTCCTGCCGATGTTCCTGGTCTGGTTCGGCCTCGGCGAGGCCTCGAAGATCGCCTTCATCGGCTACACGACATTCTTTCCGATGTTCGTCGCGATCGCGGCCAGCGTGCTGCGCGTCGACGTGGTGCTGTTGCGGGCGGCCGCCAGCCTGGGGGCCTCCCGCGCGGACCTCGTTCGCCGCGTCGTGCTGCCGGCCGCGCTGCCCGGCATCGTCGTCGCGCTGCGCGTCGGCGTCGGCCTGGCGCTGTTCGTAATCGTCGGCGCCGAGTTCATGGGGGCCGACGCCGGCCTCGGCCACCTGATCATGGAAGGCCGCACGTTCTTCAACCCCGCGCAAATCGTCATTGGGGCCCTGGTGCTGGGCCTGCTCGGATCGCTGATCAACACGCTGTTGCTCGCCGCTGAGCGCCGGCTCCTACGCTGGCGCGCCGCGGCCTGAAAGGAGCTCCACATGCGCTTCTTGCTCGCTCTCCTGATTTCGTTGTTCGCCCTGACAGGCGACGCGCTCGCTCAGGGCAAGCCCGAGCTCGCCGAAGTCGACGCCTGGCTGGTGCGCGACGCGCAGATGTCCTCGCAGTTCGCCGTCGCGGACCAGCTCGGCTACTTCAAGGCGGAGGGCATCAAGGTCAACCCACGCTGGTACATCGCGGGGACCGACCTGCCGTCGATGTGGGGCGCCGGCAACATCCACCTCGGCACCGCGACCGCCACGATGGTCGTCCCCATTTTTGCCGCCGGGCAGTCGATCTACAACATCGCCCCCCAGAGCGACGTCGCCGGCACCCAGCAGATCGTCCTCGGCAAGAAGGGTCAGGAGATCGTTCGGTCGCCGAAGGATTTCGAGAAGGTGAAGATCGGCATGCCGAAGGGGGCGTCGGTCACGATGGCCATCCAGGCCATGGCCCGCGACACCGGGGTGGACTTCGCCAAGCTCCAGTTCGTGAACCTCTCGCCGCCCGACGCCGTCACCGCGCTCGCCAAGGGTGACATCGACGCCATGGCCGGCTGGGCGCCGTGGGTGTTCAACGCCGTGAAGCAGGGCGGCGGGAAGGTGTACTTCACCGGCAACCGCAGCTTCATCCCCGGGAAGGAAGGCCAGGTGGACTGGCTCCACGTGCACGCCGGCGTGGTGGCGAGCGGCAAGATGCTCAAGGAAAACCCCAACACGTTGAAGGCGGTCCTGCGCGCGCTTCGCAAAGCGACCGACGCGATCAACACCGACCGCGAGACGGCAGTGAAGATCGTTGCCCGCGAAATGAAGACGGACGAGGCGCTGACCCGGGACATCATGGCGCTCAACATCTACTCGATGGAGATGAACGATCGGGTCCCCAAGGGAATGGGCGAGTTCATAGACTTCCTGCACTCGCTCGACCGCATCAAGCAGAAGTTCCCGGCGGAGAGCGTGATCTACACGAAGCTCCTGGAGGAGACGGACCCGGCCCTCGTGAAGTGGAAGTCGAAGACCGAGATCAAGTAAGGTCGGCATCGCGAGTGGGGCGGCCGAATCCGGCCGCCCTGCTGGGCAGCCGGCGAATGCGTAGGCCGGTCGAGCGGTTACACGCAAGTACGCGGAAAGAAGAAGGCCGGCTCTTCACCGGCCCTGGTCTGTCAATCAGGAAGTCGCTGGTTCGAGCCCAGCCCGGGGAGCCAACTACTACGCCGGTTTACGAAACCTCCACCGACGCTGACCGTGGGCCCTTGTAGCCGCCGCCGCATCCTATCGGGTTAGATGCTTTCCCATTTGCGCGCGCAAGGAGTCGGCGCCGTCAGGCGCGATTTCCCGGTAGTGCGCGAGCAGTTCCTCGGCCGCGCCTCCTTCTCCGCGTATTGCAAGGAAGAGGGCCGCCATGAAGTAGGCGTTGACGAGTGCGGGCCTCAACTCGATGGCCTTCTTGAGTCGCTCGATCCCTTCGGAATGGCGACCCAGAGAGAACTGAGTCACGCCAAGATGTGCGTGGGCCGAGGCATAGTCGGGCCAGTACCTGAGGGCAGTGAGGAGCTCTCGCTCCGCATCCCCCCATCCACCGATCTTCGCGTAGGTGTGACCGAGCTCGCAACGCGCGTGCGCGTCATCCGGCGCGAGACGTAGGGCATCGGACAATGGCTGAACGGCCTCGTAGTACTGCCCGCGCCAGACGGCGGCGTAGGCCAGGAGCTTCTGGCGAAGCTGCTCCTCAGTAGGTTGGCGTCCCGGCACCAGCTGCGAGCGGACGTGCTGGAGGAAGAAGTCGAAGAGCCCAAACTGATTGCGGAGTCGCGCCAAGTCCCTCTCTTCCGTGGTCCCGTTCCAGGCGCGGAGGGTAACCAAGAATCCATTGGTCGAATACGAGAAGGCGTGGAAATGAACCCACTCCCGCGAGTCGGATCTGCTACCAGCGATGCTGACGTTCTTCTTCGCTTGTACGTATCTGCTCGCTGCGGTCCGTTTCCTTGGATGATCCACTGCGTTGGTCCCGCGAGTCTTGGCACCCAAAGAGCAGAACAATCGCGCACACGATAAGGAACACCCGAGGGAGACCGCGAAGGGTTTCGCTCATGCTCGCCTCACGCTGACCTTCACGCGTTGGACGCGGACTTGCGCGTTCTTGCCCAAGTTTTGATGCCGCGTGCCTCCATACAGCGGGTTGTCGGCATCGTAAGTGATGAGAGAGAGAAAGGGGGGAGATCGAGATGAAGCGAGTCATCATCTTCGCACTGGTGCTCCTCGGTGCTCTTGCACCCCTGGCGGGTGTTGCCGAAGCCCATTGGGACTCGGCGTGTCAGTGCAACGAGGTCGAGGCTCCGTAGCGTCGGTGTAGGCGGGGGAGAAAACTCCCCCGCCCAAGCCGTTACTGAGTTCGACCACTCGCTGATGAGTCCGCGCCCTGCAACCTTCACAATTCTCGTCATCGACGATGACCCGGGGCTGCTTGAGATGACGAGCGAGCTGCTCTCGGGAGTCGGGCATCGGGTGCTCGTCGCGTCGAGTGGCGAAGACGCGCTGGCGATGGTACGGACGGGGCGCCCTGACCTGATCCTGCTCGACTACCATATGCCCGGCATGGACGGCCTTGCTGTGCTTAGGCAATTGAAGGCCGACGCCGCAACTCAGCGAATCCCGGTAGTCGCTCTGACTTCGGGGACTGCGGAGCATGCGAACCAACTCAGTCGCGCTGGGTGCATTGGGTTCATCCCGAAGCCATTCGCGCCAGCGGAGTTCCCCCGTCTGGTCAACGATTTTCTGAATGCGACAGCGGGGAGGAGACGGCGCGGCGAGCCGGATTCCAGAACCTGATTGGTCAGGGGGCGGCGAGCTCGAGCGCCGTGAGGACGAGCAGCCGACCACAGTTAGCTTGTTTCCGCTCTCTTGAAGGCATCATCGCTTGCTCTCCTCCTCAGTTCGCTCGCTTCACGCTGAGGCGCTTGGAAGCGTCCCAGCTTCGTATCTCCCAACTAGCGGGCTCGTCGATTCTCTGGACGCGCGCGTGGACCATCCTTCCGCCCGCTGTGCTGTACGGCGGGGCGATGACTTCCCAGTCGCTGGTCTCGTCTGCGAGACGATCGCCCACCTGAAGCTCCATCGGGAGAATCTTGGGGTCGGTCGCTGCTTGCGGCTCGCGCTTCTTCTCAGGACGCGGTTTAGCCATTCGGCCTCCCGGTATCAGGTATTCATCCTGATGCCGATTATAGGGAAAGACACTGTCCTTTCGCCTGTTCAGCTACGCGGCCTCCTGGCATCTGGCCACGACTCGCTACCGGACCCTCTGGAGACCATCATGCCCGACGAACCGATTATCCGAGAGAAGGCCCGAGAAGCGATTCCCCGAGGTGGCACGCCCACCGCAAGCTTTAGCTTGATACAGGCGTCCAAGCGATTGGCCTCGCTGGCTGGATCTCTCGTCGACATTGCCATGGCGGCGTTAGGTTAGCGTGCACGGCAACGGAGCGATAACGTCATTCCGGTCGAGCCCATTCAGCCGTATGGGCGCCTCGGCACCTCGGTTGGGATGGCCGGCGGGAGTCTAGCAGATCTGAACTATGGGCGGCGTGCGGGCTCGAGCTACACGGTCAACCCACTGTCGTCACCGCTCTCTCTGGCATAGCGTTCGACCCACGTACTCTGCACCTTCTGAATGATGGCAGGATAAACGACCAGACGGCGGAACGGCGCAATAGCCGTCATGTACAGCCTGGTGAACCGATGCACAGGCTGCACGAAGACTCCCAAGTAGGCCAAGTACCCACCCGGTGTTTGCCGAATCGAGAGCGACGCGAAGGCGTGTACCGTCGCGTTGCGCAGCTCACTCAACTGCTCGTCCTCAAACCGATAAAGGATGCGAAAGTTTCCGTCCGGTGTCCCTGGAGCGACCAGCGACCGGGCGCGATCCGCCGCGGTGAGACGGTCCGCGTAGGATTCAGCGTTCCAAGCCGGACGCGGCTGATCCCATCCGAACAGTGCTCCGATGCGGCCCCGCAGCTGGAAGAGCCCTTGAACCACCGGGGGGGCCGCCGAGAGTCCCGCGATCATCACGGCCCGCAAGTCTTGGACCGTGCGGCCAGCCCCGCCACCAGGGAGCCGGATCGCCCAGACGTCCTCCAACGGGACGTCATGGAGCAAAGCGTGCACGCGAAGGGGGCACGCGCGAAATTCACTAGGGTCGATACGCATATCGCTGGTTGCTGCTCTCTTGCGGACTGAGGATGGTGAAGCCGCCCGCCGCCTAGGAGTCGTCCGCACGGGTTGGAGCCGCGACGATCATCGGGCGCCCTCCTTCGTTCCGCGCTTCCAAACGCACTCGCGGATCATTTGATCGCGGATTCGCTGTCGACGAGGAAGGTCACGGTCGAACGCGGCGCGCCATATCGCGTCGCGTTCGCCACCTTTGTTGACCATTCGTTCCCAGGCGGCATCGTACTTATCAGAGGTGTACCCGCGTGACGTTTCGAGTTCGCCCAGCTCGGCTTGCATCGCCTTGCGGAGCGGAGTCGTGGCCCGCTGCTCCGAGCGGATTACAGCCTCCATATCCGGCCGCTTCACCGTTGCAACGTCTGGATTCGTCGTAGTCTCCGAATCTGCCGCGGAGGCCACAACCTCTCCGCACTCCCGCATGAGCCGCTCCACCCCGGTTTCCCGAGAGCACGCAGTCAGCGCGACCGTGACGACGACAAGCGCGAGGCTGAGCACGTTGACCTCCTCGGCGGTCGCTCGTTTCACGTTGATGCGCTCGTGCGCGGCCCACACTCGCCTCGCGGTGACTGTCGGGCTGGTCGACTCTCTTGACGCGGAGTTGCGCGTTCTTGCCGAAGTTTGGTGCCCCGTGCCTCCATGCAGTGGGTCGTCGCCCTCGTAAGCGATGAGAGAGAGAAAAGGGGTGAGATCAAGATGAAGCAAGTCATCATCTTTGCACTCGTACTCCTCGGTGCTCTTGCACCCGTGGCGGGCGTTGCCGAAGCCCATTGGGACTCGGCGTGCCAGTGCAACGAGGTCGAGGCTCCGTAGCGTCGGTGTAGGCGGGGGGAGAAAACTCCCCCGCCCAAGCCGCTAGGACAAGCAGCTCGAGCCTCATGGGCACCTCAGTGTGGATGGCTAGCGGAAGTTTAGCAGAGGCGCAGAATGTACGGCTGGCGGGCGAATCGCCGAGCTTCCGCGAGACGAGCACTCCGGACGCCACCCCGGAAGAGAATCAACAGAAGACCTGCTCTTCGCATAGGTAGTCCACCTATCTCGACGGCCAAGCACACCCGGTGAATACTGTTAGGTGGCATGGATTCGGAAATGACTCGGCAACTCATCCGACTTCGTCTCAGGGATGGTCGTCTACCACATGACCGCGCGGTTGAACTTGGGTTTGGACCAGGCAGCGGGCAAGAGTGCGACGGGTGCGGTACTGCTATCACGGCACGTCAGGCGATGACGCTGAGGCTCGACACGGAGGATTGGAGCGAGATCCGGCTCCATGACGAGTGCTTTCAGATCTGGGACGACGAGAGACTGAAGGCCTGGCAACCCAGCCGAGAATCAACTCCAGTTAAGAAATAGCGGCGGCCGCCGCGCATCGCCTGGTGCCAAGCACGGACCCCGACTACCTCTTGCCAGGAATAGCGACGAGCGCGTTTGGCACTCCCCACCCGCCGCGCAGCGACAGCGTAAGTGCAGGGAGCCTCACCACGAGCTGGGTCGATGGACCACCGTCAAAGTTCAAGGCATCCGAACATCCGAGCCCGGATTTCTCGGATGGCTCCGCGAGGAAGCGTGCGAAGGCGATGCTCTCGACCTTACTCACAACGACGATGACAACGCGACTGCCCGCGGCGCAGACGGCTGTCCGTTCCGCCACCTGCGGCTTCAGCCCCGGGACCTTGCCGCCGACCACGAGACGGGGGAGGCCCTGGACGATGAGCCGATGTGCGAGGGGATCGGAGATCCCGGAGCCGAGGACGATCCGCGCGTCCGCACCACTGACCACGAGGGCGCCCCAGCTAGCCCGCCTTCCCGTGGCGAGAAGTCGTCCCTCGCTGACGGCGAGGCCCATCGCGCGACCATCGTTGTCGAAGAAGCTAGCGTTCACGGCTACGACAGCGGGGAAGGGCGAGGCGATCTGCTCTACGGTCTGTCGCGGGGATGGGCCGCTGGCGGGAACGAGGCGAAGCTCCGCTTCACCAAGATCGATTCTGAAGGCGTGACCTGAGAAGGGCTCGCTGTCTGGCGGATGCACGTCGAAGGTCGCGTGGCTGATGCCCGGCGCCACGGCCAGAAACCGGAGCGCCTCCTGCCCCGACGAGATCGCCACCTCGCCAGTTACCGTCAAGAGCACCAGCAAGGTCTGGAGACCGACAACAAGCTGGTGCGCGTTTCGGCGAAGACGCGATCGCGACAACGGGCTGGGCGAAGCGGGGGGCTGAGCAGGAAACAGCGCGGCCGGCGGCTCGGCTTGCGGCGTGCTCAGGACGGCTGAGTTTGCTTTGGCCGCTCGCGGTATTGCTCAGGAACGGCGTCCAGCCGATCAGTCCAGTGCGCTACCCCCTGACCGTCGGTCCAGCGAAAGAGACGGCTCGCACGCGGTGCAGACTGGCTGCGCGAAGTCGGTTCTTCCGAAGGTGGCGCCGTCGGGGGATTCGGGATCCATACCCACGTGTGCGGCGTCGATATGCCATCGCCGCGCAACTCGTAACGTCCCGTCGCAAGCTGCACGACGTTCGGCGTCGGTGGCACGGGCGGGACCGAGACCGCTGTGCTCGGCGCCGGAGCATAGCTCGCCGGCGGGCTGTAGCTCACCGGAGCGCTGTAGCTCGCCTGCTGTCCGTAGTAGTAGGGCGGAGGATAGTAGACCGGAGACGGATAGTATTCGGGCGGTGCCGCGTAGACGACGGCCGGCGCGGCCGCCACCGCGGCGAACGGGGCGAACGGTCTGACGAAAGGTCGGACCAACGGGAAAAACTGGGGCGGGAATGGCACCGCGACCGAACGACTGATGCCCAAGTTCGCGCCTCCGACTACAGGCCCAGAATTTTGGAATGGCACTGCGACTGAACGACTGGTGCCCAGGGTGGCGCCCCCGACCACGGGGCCAGAAGTTTGAAATCCTTGCGCCAGCTGGGCAAAGGCCAGGCCCGGCGCAACCAGTACACCCACCGCCAGGGCCAGCGAGGCGGCAACGACCATCGGCGCCGTCTTCACGTCAATCTCTCCCGCATCTCCCACGCTTGGAAAACACGTCGAGTGTGCGCCCGTGTGCGGGCACCGTCAAGTCGCGCCCGTCGATATGCTCACCCTCCGAGCCTTGCGCGTTCAGTGGGCTCAGGGCTCACATGCCGCGTCGTAGTAGTGCCGGTCCCCGGGACCCGCCGTCCTCACCCAAGTCCATGCGCTCTTGGGCGGGTCATTGGGCCACGGCCATCCCGTAGCGCCGTTGAACCGCTCCTTGGGACGCCACGTCGTCGTGCCATCGATCTGGTTGTAGCCGCGCCGAAACATGCAGCCTTCGTATTGCCGCTTCCAATGCTTCTCAACGGTCCCCGAATCCGCGTAGAAGTCGTACGCAACAACAGGCCCGCCGATATGTGCCTCATAGAAGCACGCCCTGACGGCGTTCTGGAAACCCGGGTTGCACGGCGTGAACGTGTATCGCACGCCCGAAGCATGCGCACATCCAGCTAGCACGAGGGCCAGCGTGATGGCCACGGCCTTCATTGGGTCCGCTTTTTGGCGCTCGCTCTCGTCACGCATGGGCTCGTCCCCCCGCTGGATGAAGAATACCGCTGCCGCGGAGGCCATGGGCAACCGGCGGAGCCACGGCCGGGACATGGACGCGAGTCTCGCGTAACATCGCCACTATGGGTACGACGAACAGGCGCTCGCGTCACCTCTCGATGATTCGCGATTTTCATCTGGCCGATTTCTTCACGCTCGCCAACGGCTGCTGCGGCGCCGCGGCGATCTTCTTTGCGATAGACCACGTGCGCGATGGGCGCCCCAGCGCAATTTATGCCGCGGGGATGTTGGTGGTTGTGGCGCTCGGTTTCGACGTATTGGATGGGCGCGTCGCCCGCTGGCGTCACATGGCCTCCGCGATGGGCCGCGAGCTCGATTCGCTCGCCGACGTCATCAGCTTCGGGGTTGCTCCCGCGTGTCTCGCCTACGCGGTCGGCATGACGGGCATGTGGGATGCGCTCGGCTTGCTCTACTTCGTCGCCTGCGGAATCAGTCGGCTGGCTCGCTATAACGTGACGGCCGACACGCTCGCGGCCGATAGCGGCAAGGTTCCCTACTTCGAGGGGACTCCGATTCCCACGAGCACCGTGCTCGTCGCATTCATCGTCGTGCTGACATGGCTCGGCCGCATCGGGCCCGGCTTACCGCTCGGGGTGTTCGCTCTCGGCCCCTCCGACTTGCACCCGTTGGTTCTTCTGTTCCTGCTGTCCGGTTCACTGATGATCAGCAAGACGCTGCGGATTCCGAAACCCTGACAGTTCACGCGCCGCTAGAGCGGCACCGCGCTGTAGTCCGCGTGGCGAAGCTGGCGCTTGCTCAATCGAGTGATGCGGAGGCGTGCGCCGCAGTGCGGATCCGGGCTCGCGATCTCCGTGTCGGTCGTCATCCAGTCATTCGGATGCGTCGGGCGCTGCTTGGCCGGGATGAACGGCAGTACCGCGAGCATCGCGTAGAGCGAGAACGATGCCTCGCGCCCGGGCGGAAAGACGATGCGGCCGCCGATCACGTCGAACGTGTCGCCGGGCTTCGCGTGCATGACGAACGGCTTCCCGGTCTCGATCACCTCCACGCGCAGGTCGTAGAGCTCGAACTCGTCGTTGACCGTCTGGCTCATCGGCGCTCCCTTTCGGCGGCGGGCGGCGCGTCGGCGTAGGGGCCGTCGGCCGGCGCGCCGCCGGTGTTCTGGTTCTTCCACATGATCGCGCTGTGCGGACCTTTCTCGAGCCGCTCCAGCTCGTAGCAGTCGCCGCGCGGCCCCGTCGCCTGCGAGACGATACGCGAGATCGCGGTCCGATCGTCGTCGTCGAGCGTCACGGGCTGCACGAAGTCGTCGAGATGCGCGGCGGTACGCGCGCCGACGATGGCGATCGCGACACCGGGCTTGTCGAGCACGTACCGGATCGCGACGCTCGCGACGCTGACGCGATGGCGCTTCGCGATCGCATCGAGCGCGGACAGTAGCTCCTGGAATCGGCGCCAGCCGCCGAAGTCGTCGACGATCAGCCGATACTTGACCAGCGAGCGGTTGGCAAAGGGCGGGTGGGGCTCGGGGGCGCCGAGCCAGCGCTCTCCGATGAAGCCCCCCGCGAGCGTCCCGTAGCAGAGAAGCCTGATGCCGTGCGCGGCGCAGAACGCGGCCAGGCCGTTCTCGGGCCGGTGATCGAGCACTGAATACTGGAGCTGGTTCGTGGCGACGGACACGCCGCCCGCGACGATCTCCGAGAGTCTCGCCGTGTCGAAGTTGGTGGTGCCGATGAGCTCCACCTTGCCGGCCGATTTCAAGTCGTTGAGCCAGTGCATCGCCTCCGCGTAGCCCGGCACGCGGTAGTCCCACCAATGGAACTGCACGAGGTCCAGACGTTCCTGGCCCAGCCGCGCGAGCGACGTGTCCACGATGTGCTCCACGTCGCGGCGTCTCAAACGCGGCAGCGATGCGAGGTCCGGAACGAGCTTGGTCGACACGCGCAGCCGGCGTGCGTGATCGGGGTGGCGACGGCGGAACTCGCCGATCAGCTGCTCCACGCCGACGTAGTGGTCCGCGCAATCGAAGAGCGTGATCCCCGCCTCGACGAAGCGACGCATGTCGTCGATCGCCGCCTCGCGCGCGTACGGTGCGCCGTGGCGCTCCGCGAGCTGCCAGTTGCCCTTGGCGATTCGCGAGACGACGAACCCCGGCGCGAGCGTCACGACTTCGGGAGCCATGCCAGTCGCCCGATGTTACCCTTTCCCACGCCATGGCCGACCGACCACTTCGCCCTCCGCGCGTCGAGCTCGGGCCCGGGCTCGACGTGCCGCGGGTGCTCACCGGGCTGTGGCAGGTCGCGGACATGGAGCGCGACGGCAAGCCTCTCGATCCAGGCGCCGCCGGCAAGGCACTCGGCGAGTACGCCGACGCGGGGTTCGACGCGTTCGACATGGCGGACCACTACGGCAGCGCGGAGATCCTCGTTGGCCGGTATCTCGAGCAGGCCGCCCCTGGACACGCGACCGCGTTCACCAAGTGGTGCCCGCTTCCCGGGCCGATGACGCCGGAGATTGTTCGCGAAGGCGTCCAGCAGCGCCTCGAGCGCCTCGGACTTGAGCGGATCGACCTGTTGCAGTTTCACTGGTGGCAATACCGGCATCCCGGATACCTCGACGCCATGCTCGAGCTCGATCGGCTGCGCCGCGAAGGTCGCGTCGGTCATCTCGGCGTGACCAACTTCGATACAGACCATCTCCGCCTGCTCGTCAAGCACGGCATTCCCGTCGTCTCGAACCAGGTGGCGTTCTCCTTGCTCGATCGTCGGCCGGCGGGGCGCATGACGGAAGTCTGCCGCGAGACCGGCGTGAAGCTCCTTGCCTATGGCGTGCTCGCCGGCGGGTTCCTCAGCGATCGATGGGTCGATCGACCCGAGCCGACGGACATTCCCGACTGGAGCAAGTCGAAGTACAAGCGCTTCATCGACACGGTCGGCGGGTGGGACGTGTTGCAAAGGGTCCTCGCGGCTGCGAAGGCCATTGCGGCCAAGCATGGCGTCTCGGTCGCCAACGTCGCCGCGCGCTGGGTGCTCGAGCAGGAGGCGGTCGGCGCCGTGATCATCGGCGCGCGGCTCGGCGAGCGTGAGCATCGCGGCGACAACCTCGCGCTGTTCGGATTTGCGCTGGACGACGCTGACAAGGCTCGTCTTGCCGAGGCGCAGTCAGGGATGCGCGAGATTCCCGGCGATTGCGGTGACGAATACCGGAAGCCGCCGTTCCTGACCGCGTCCGGCGATCTGAGTCACCACCTGGCAGGACTCCCGCGTGTCTTCGCGGCGAGAGCGGCCATCGCCCGTCCCGAGCGCACGGCGGTCGATTCCGGGAGCCGCTGGGAGCCGATCGCCGGCTATGCGCGCGCGGTCCGTGCCGGCCGTCGCATTCTCGTCAGCGGCACGACCGCGACGCACGGCGAGAGCACCATGGTCTGTCCGGGCGATGCGGAAGGACAGACCGTCTATATCCTCGACAAGATCGGCGCCGCCATCGAGGCGCTCGGCGGCGAGCTCGACGACGTGGTCCGCACCCGGATCTACGTGCGCGACGCCACGTGTGCCGAACGCGTGGCGCGCGTTCACGGTCGGTATTTCGGCGCGATACGCCCCGCCAACACGCTCGTGGAAATTGCCGGGCTCGTCGGAGGCTACGAAGTCGAGATCGAAGCCGAGGCCGAGGTCTCGCGATGAGATGTCCTGCATGAGCCCGCGGAAATTCGTGTCCAGCGGATCGCCCTGGGAGGCGCTCGCCGGATACTCCCGCGCCGTCGTCGATGGCCGCTGGGTCTTCGTCTCCGGCACGGTGGGATACGACGTCCGGACGAACACGTGGCCGCCGACCGCCGACACGCAAGCCGCAGTCGCGCTCGACATCATCGAGCGCGCGCTGCGCGAGGCCGGCGCCGCGCTCCTCGATGTGGTGCGTGTGCGAGTCTACGTTCCGGATCGAGCCGACGTGGACGCGGTGTCCGCGGTGATCAAGGAACGACTCGGAGTGGCACGCGCCGCCAACACGACGGTCTGCGCGCCGCTGGCCGTCGAGAACGCCAAGGTCGAGATCGAGGTGACCGCGCTCAAGCCATCGTGACGGAGGCGCCGGCACGCGGGGCCGAGCGTGAGGCCGTCGGCGGGCGCCGCGGAGGAGACGCAGCATGACCGACTTGGGGCCGGGGCGCCCGGACGCCGACGAGTGCCTGCCGTACTACTTTCAGTACATCCGACTCGTTCCCGACGGGCACATCGTGAAGCTCCTCGAGCGCCAGATCGCCGAGAGCGCGGCGTTCCTGGCCGCCTTCACGCCGGAACAGGCGCTCTGGCGGGAGGCGCCGGGGGAGTGGAACATCGTCGAGATCGTCGGGCACCTGGCCGATACCGAGCGCGTCTTCGAATACCGCGCGCTACGCATCGCGCGCGCCGACCCGGTCATGTGGACAGCGGTCGAGTTTCCTGACTACTTGGCCGCCGCCAACTTCCTGGCGCGCCCGCTCGGCGATGTCGTGGCCGAATACGCGGCGGTGCGGGGCGCATTCGTCGCCTTCCTGCGTGGCGTGGACGCGGCGGCCTGGGAGCGCCGCGCTCCGGCGGACTGGACCATCCGCAGCGTGCGCGCCGTCGCCTATACGATGGCCGGCCACGAGCTACATCATCTGGCGAGCGTCCGCCGACAGCACGGCGGCTAGTGGTCAGGAGCCGGCAGTACAATGACGGTGCTCAATCCCCGGGCGCGCCGCTCCGCCCCGCGGCGTAATCGCGCGCGGCACCGTCCGCGCTGACCAATCCCGCGGCAAGGTCGGCGTCGATGCGACTCTGCGTGCGCCGCGCGGGTTCGCCCACGCCGCCGCCGCCGGGCAGCTCGAGCACGATGCGGTCACCGGGCGGAACCGTGTGCACCGCCTTGGTGGCCAGCACGGTTCCGGAGCCGAGCCGCGCGGCGCCGTGACGTCCCGGCCGCCCCCCGGAACGTCCGGCCGCGGGATTGCGCAGCCGATCGAACGTCCCCGCCCCGACGGTGAATGGCGCCGCGTCGCTGTTGCCGATCTCGATGCGCTGCCCGAGCCCGCCGCGGAACTCGCCCGCGCCGCCGGAATCGGGCAGGTATTCCTTGACCCAGAACACGAGCGGCGACTCGTTCTCCGTGATCTCCACGGGCACGACGCCGACGCCGCTCGGAAACGCGGTGGTGTTGAGGCCGTCCTTGCCCGGCCGGGCGCCCGTGCCCCCGAGCCCGACGTTGAGCACGTTGAACGGCTTGCCCTGCACGCGTGCCCCGGCCATCGGCAGCACCCAGATCGAGCCCGCGCTCTCGGCCGGCACACGCCCGTCGAGCGCCTGCGCGAGCGCGCCGAACATCAGATCCGGCAGCATCTGACCGATCACGTGCCGCGCGGTGACCGGCGCGGGTCTGAGCGGCGCGACGCAGGTGCCGTCCTCGACGAGCACGCGGAAGGGCTCGAGTGAGCCCGCGTTGTTCGGGATCGCCGGCGCGATGATGCATTTGAGACCGAAGACCGAGTAGGCCTCGGTGTAGCACCGCGGTGAGTTGATGCCGCGCGCCGAGAGGGGCGAGCTGCCCGCGAAATCGACGGTGATTTCGCCGTCACCGATGTCGAGGCACGCGCGAAGCTCGATCGGTGACTCGTAGCCGTCCAGGGTCATCGCGGTGCGGTAGCGGCCGCGCGGCAGCCGCCGGATCGCCTCGCGTGTCGCTTCGCGCGACGTGTCGAGGATGTGCTGCGCCAGCTCGTCGACCGCGTCGAGCTCGAACTCGCGCATCATGTCGGCCAGGCGCGCCGCGCCCACGTCGTTGCAGGCGATCAGCGACAACAAATCACCGCGCGCCTCGATCGGATTGCGCGAGTTCGCCATGATGATGGCGAATACCTTCTCGTCGATCGCGCCCTGCTCGCGCAGGCGAAGGTGCGGTACGCAGAGCCCTTCCTCGTAGACCGAGCGCGCCTCGGCCGAGAAGCCGACCCCACCGACATCGGGCGTGTGGCACGTGGATGCGAAGAGACCGACCGGCCGCTCGCCACGGAACACCGGGGTCACCATCACGAAGTCGAACAGGTGCCCGGTCCCGAACCAGGGGTCGTTGGTCACGAAGACGTCGCCGGGGCGCATGATGGTGATCGGGAAGCGATCCAGGAAATGGCGTACCGCCGCCGCCATCGTGTTGACGTGGCCCGGCGTGCCCGTCACCGCCTGCGCGAGCATGCGCCCGCCGGTGTCGTACACGCCCGCCGAGAGGTCGCCGGCCTCGCGCGTGATGGCGCCGAAGGCGGTGTGGAGCAACGCCTGCGCCTGCTCCTCGACCACGGCGATCAGCCGGTTCCACATCACCTGCATGTGAATGCGCTTGAGCGCCTCATTCATCGCGGCTCTCCATGACGAGGTAGCCCGCGCCGTCCTCGAAGAGCGTGAAGCTCGCGGGAACGACGGTCGTGGTCTGGCCTTCCTCGATCAGCGCGGGCCCGGCCAGCTCACATCCCGGCGCGAGATCGTCGCGGTGGTAGACGGCGAACGCGACCATGCGGCCGAGCGCGGGCTCGTAGACGTTTCGCTGCGAGCGCGGGGGCGGCGCGGCGTGCTTCGGCACCGGCTTGGCGGGCAGGGGGGCGTCGGAAGGCGCCGAGACCGTCACCGACCAGGTGACGAACTCGACGTCCTGGTCGGGCATCGTCACGCCGTAGATCGAGCCGTACAGCCGTTCGAACTCCGCGCGCAGGTGGTGCGCGTCCTCGGCGTGAAGCGCCCCCTCGGGCAGCGCCAGCTGCAGCTCGTGGCCCTGGCCGATGTAGCGGACGTCGACGACCCGCCGGATCGTGAGGTCGCCCTCGGGCACCGCCCGGCGCACGACAGCCGTCGCGGTGGCCGCGCAGCCGTCGAGCAGCCGGTTCACGGCGCCGGCGTCGAACCCGGACAGGGTCGCGCGATGACTGCGCACGACCTGGAACGAGACCGGAGCCCGCAGGAAGCCGATCGCCGAGCCGACGCTCGCGCCTTCGGGCACGACGACACGGGCAACCCCGAGCTTTTCGGCGAGCCGGCCCGCGTGCAGCGGCGCGCCGCCCCCGAACGCGATCATCGTGTAGCGCCCGATCACTCGGCCGCGCTCGATCGCGTGCACGCGGGCGGCGTTGGCCATGTTCTCCTCGACGATCTCGGACACGCCCGCCGCGTGCCACGGCGACTCGAGCCCCAGCGGCGCGCCCACGTGGGTCGCGATCGCGCGCTCGGCCGCCGCGGTGTCGAGCTCGAGCGCGCCGTCGGCGAATCGCGCCGGATCGATGCGGCCGAGCGCCAGGTCGGCGTCGGTCACCGTGGCCTCGGTCCCGCCGCGCCCGTACGAGGCCGGCCCCGGATCGGCGCCCGCACTGTCCGGCCCCACGGTGATGCGCTGCATCCGATCGACGCGAGCGATCGAGCCGCCGCCCGCGCCGATCTCGACCATCTCGATCACCGGCACGCGCACGGGAAGCCCGCTGCCTTTCACGTTCCGGTAGGCGCGCGCGACCTCGAAGGTGCGGGCCCGCTCGGGCTCGCCCTGGTCGATCAGGCAGATCTTCGCGGTCGTGCCGCCCATGTCGAAGGACAGCACGCGCTCGAGCGCGCGCTCGCGCGCGATCCAGGACGAGAGGAGCGCGCCGCCCGCGGGCCCCGACTCGACGAGGCGCACCGGAAACCGGGCGGCGATCTCGAGCGTGGTCAGGCCTCCGCCGGACATCATGAGGAGCAGCGGGCACGTCATGCCGAGCGCATCCAGCTCGGCGCGCAGCCGCAGCAGATAGCCCTGCATCATCGGCCGCACGTAGG
>Ga0137403_10001650_pt1 | contig 27910 bp, 21 predicted proteins | sample CZOMad2_1_16fung_FD_122057 | JGI IMG/M metagenome (GOLD analysis project Ga0137403, IMG submission 122057) | Vadose zone soil fungal communities from Angelo Coast Range Reserve, California, USA - CZOMad2_1_16fungal (Hybrid Assembly) | ecosystem: Environmental > Terrestrial > Soil > Vadose zone... | reverse complement strand
TCGTCGACGACCGTGTGCACGTCCACGGTCGTGAAGTTTAACTCACCTTCCGTCACGAGCCCCGCAAGTTTCTCGAAGACCTCGACCAACCGGCGCACGTCCCGACGGACGACCGACGAAAAATGCCGGCGGAAATCGGGGTCGTCGTAGCGCTCACCGATGAGTTCGATGAAGGTGTTGATGGACACCAGCGGATTCTTGATCTCGTCGGCGATGCGCGCGACCACGCGCGTGAGCAGCTGGGTCTGCTCGACCTGGCGCTTCTGCGTCAAGAGCTCCTTCTGCGCCGTCAGATCCTCGAAGACGAGCACGGCGCCGAGCGGAGCCCCGTCCTCGCCGCGGACGGGATAGGTGGAGACCTCGAGCCAGAGGCCGCGCAGCGCGATCTGGATCTCATGGCGGCCTGCTGCTCGCCCGGTCTTCAGGGTGTCGAAGAGCATGTCGCCAAGTGGCGAGGGAAGCGCGCGCAGGTCCTGCTTGAGGACCTCGGCGGCCGACAGCTGGAGAATCTCCTCGGCCCGGCGGTTGATCGTGCCGATGTGCTGGTCGCGTCCGATGGTGATGACACCGCTCGACATGTGCGCGAGGATCCGCTCGCTGAACTGCTGCTCGCGCTCGAGCTGGTTGTGGAGCGCGATGTCGCGGATGGCGGTGGCCAGGTGGGACGCGAGGTCGAAGAGCGTCTCGGTCTCGCCGCGTCGATACGACGAGCCGACGACCGGCTGCCCGACGGTGAGAATCGCGACCAGCTCGCCGTGGGCGAGCAGGGGCACCGCGAGCACGCTCTGGAGCAGCTTGAGCTCGCGCGTGATCTCCGGGTCGGTCAGGTCGTGCAGTCGCGCCGGCCGCCCCTGGGCGGCGAGCCAGCGGGCCAGGCCCTGCCCGGCGTGCAGGCGCACCGATTCGACGATCGGCCGCGCCAGCCCGCGATGGGTCGCGACGCGATATTCCTGGGCATCCGCGTCCGGTAGCAACAGCGCCATGCGCGTCGGCCGTACCAGCTCGCCGATGGCGTCGAGGAACATCTCGAGCGCCCGCGGCAGGTCAAATCCTGCGGCGAACGCGCGCGTGAACTCCTTGAGCACGCGGGCGAACGCGGCGCCCTCCCAGGGCTCGTCGGCGCCGGCCGCTAGGCCCGGCGCCTCGGGGGCGAGACTCGAGCGCAGGGCGGTGATCTCCCGGGCCAGCCGGAGCTTGTCGATTACCCGCCGGAGCACGCCGTCCAGCTCGCGCTGCGTGAACGTCGCCGGCAGCGTGAAGTCGACAGTCTCGCCCTCCTCGGCGGTCACGCCGATGGCGACGGTGATGGTCGAGGACGCGATCGCCCGCACCCGCGCCACGAACGACTCGATGTCCCTCGGCATGCCGGCGCCGCCGCGCAGGACCACGTCGATCTCGATGAGCCGGAGCGTCTTCAGGGCCTCGGCGTCGTTCGGGGCCGCGAACACCGAATGCTCGCCGAGCCCGGACATGAGGCGCGCCCGGAGCGCGTCGTCGGAGGTGACGACCAGGATCGTGTTCATGCCTGCACCGGGGAGCGCGCCGTGACGGCGAGGGGGAGTTCGACCGTGAAGACGGCGCCCCCCGCCTTGCGGTTCGTCGCCTTGATACGGGCGCCGTGCGTCTCCGCGATGGAGGCGCAGATGGCCAGACCAAGACCGGTGCCCCGCTCCTTGGTGGAGAAGAATGGGTCGAACACCCGCTCCAGGAGCTCCGGCGGGACGCCGGGACCAGTGTCCACGACGGCGACGATAGCACGGTCCGCCGTGGTGGCGACCTCGACTCGTACCATGCCCTCCGGCGCCGTGACTTCGTGGGCATTCATCAAGAGGTTCTGGAAGAGCTGTTCGAGCTCGGAATGATCGCCGCGGATCATGCACGGCGACGCGCCCATGGCCGAGGAGAGGACGACACTCTTCTCGGCGAAGACCGGCCGCATCGCCTCGATCGCGTCACCGATCGGCGCTCTCACGTCGATCGGGTGATGCGGCCGCTCGCCGGGCCGTGAGAGCGTGCGGAGCCGGTCCAGCAGGCGCTCCATCTTCGCGATCTCGTGGCCCATGACGCGCTCGAACTCGGCGACGAAGCGGTCGTCGCCGCGACGGCGCGGCATGAGTTGCGAGAACGCCTTGACCGCGACCAGCGGATTCTTGATCTCGTGGGCGATGCCCGACGCGAGCATCTCGAAATACGCCAGCCGCTCGGCCCGCCGTCGTTCCACCTCGAGGGCCTTGAGCGGCGTGAGGTCGCTGAAGACGGCGACGGCGCCCAGCACGGCGCCACCCTGATCGTGCAGCGGCGACGTCGTGCAGATGATCGGGCGTGTCGTCGTGCCGTCGGATAGCTGGGCCTCGGGCTGAGTTCGGGCGCCGCCTTCGACGATCGTCTCGGTGAGCATGCCGCCCACGCACCCCGGCAGCACGCTCAGCGGCTGGAACCGTACTCGCTCGGCCGTCAGCCCCGTCAGCTGCTCCGCGGCACGGTTGAAGAGGGTGACCTGGCCGGTCGCGTCGACGGCCACCACGCCGCTCTCGATCGTGGAGACGATGTTGTTGAGATGCTCGTTGGCCAGCACGACCTGCGCGTAGAGCTGGGCGTTCTTTACCGCGACGCCAGCCTGGTTGGCGAGCGTCATCAGCAGATCGAGGTCCTGGGGATAGAACGGATCGCCCGCAAGCTTCGGCCCCGCCACGATGGCGCCGATGACCTGATCTTCCGAGACGAGCGGCAGTACGAGCGCCCAATTCAGGCGCGACAACGCCTCGTGCAGCCGTTCGCGCTCGCTGGTCGGCCGCTCATGGCCGATCTCGTCGGTCAGCAGGAGATCCTTGGTCTCCGTCAGGGCCGCGATGATTGCCTCCGGCGCCTCCTCGGGCGTATCGAAGTGGCTCTGCGCGTGACCTTTCTCCGCAATCGCCCGTCGGAACCGCGACGCGAGCGCGGGCGTGGCGCCTTTGAGGTACACTGCGGCGCCCTCCGAGTTCGTCGACGTCGCGACCGTATGATTCACGAACCGCAGCAAAACCTTGAGATCCAGCACTCGCGTGAGAGCCTCGCTCGCTTCCCGCAACGTGCGCTGGTAGTTCACGCGGGTTCGGTAGACGTAGCGATCGAGGAGGCGTCCCGCGACATCGCGCGTCAAAGGGGTGAGAAGGCCGACGACGACGATAGCCGCAATGAGGGCGATCAGCTCGTCGGCGGTCAGATGATCTGAGAGCCTCGGCCAAGCCAACGCGAGGAGAGCGCCCACTGGGATGAGGGGTACCGCTAGTGCTAGCGTGAACGTCAAGCCTCGATGGATGACCAAACGGACGTCCATGAGGCGGTGGCGAATGATGGCGTGGGCAACTATTCCGACAAGGAATAGCGCGAAGTACGGCCCGATCCAAGCAGATGTGGAACTGCCGGTAAGCAACGGGAGAATAAGGTTCGTTGTAATAGCGCCGGCGGTCGGGAAAAGAACACCAAGAGCGAGGTAGTGAAATTGCCCACGAGAAAATCCCCGGGCACGGGCCCACTTCGCAACAAACACGGTTAGAGCTGTGCCCCAGGTCGTGAGGATATAGATCGCGTAGAGTACATATAGTGGCCCCGTCTCGCGAGTCATCTCCGTCGCTGTTAGTCTGACGTCAGCTACGATCAGTCGTGTGGCCAACGCGATCGCAGCGAAGGCGACGCCGGAAATGAGGCTGACGGACAAAACGATTTTGCTGCCAGACCACTTCAATGGTGTCGGGTAGTACCAGACAAAGGCCAAGAAGGTTGGTGGTACCAGGCAGGCCGGTGCGAAGGGTAGACGTGCCGCAAATTCGAAGTTGGTGGCGGATTGCATAAAGGCTATGGCGAAGATCCAAACAGCAATTCCAAGTGTAAAGACTGCAAAGAACCTGTTCGAGGCGCTACTGGGGCGAGCCCGCCAGACAAGCAAGGCGAGCCCAAGAACCGAAGCGGAGATCATGTAGAACGAGACCTGGGTCATGCTGGTAGAGACTCCGTAGCTATGCAAGGGAACTCGACTTCCGCGATGGTTCCACCGTCAACGAGCGAACGAGGCAAGAGCGTCAGGCGTGCCCGATGAAAATCGGCGATTTCTCGACAGATTGATAGCCCGAGGCCGGTTCCAGAAGGCTTGGTTGTAAAGAAGGGATCGAATATTTTTGCCCGGACAGCAGGATCAACACCTGTTCCTTCATCCAGGACGCGAACCACGATGGAGCCAGAGTCGACTCTGCTCGGTGAGTGATCAGCCTCGATCGTTACAGTGCCGCCATCCGGCATCGCCTCAACTGCGTTTCTAAGGAGATTCACAAAGAGCTGTACGATCTGACCGGGATCGCCATGGACTTTGGGCAGGTTATCAGGGCAATGCAGTTCGATCTTCACGCTTTGCTCGTGCGAGGTCGGCGAGTGGATTGCGACGATATCATGAAGAAGTGGCGCTATAGAGACGACACTGAGCTTTCCTCCCTCGCTTGGGGCCATCAGACGCAAGCGATCAGCTAGTCGAACAATCCTCGAGACTTCCAACGGAAGAAGTCGAACGGCCGTGTCCCTGTATTCGGGATCGTCGAAGCGGTCAGGGAGCATCGAAATGAAGTTCGAGATAGCGGCGAGCGGATTGCGAATCTCGTGTGCAATGCCCGCGTAAAATCTGGCCATAATCGCAAGATGTTCAACTCGGCGCTGATTTCTTTCGAGCGCCTTGACTGCTGAAAGATCGGTGACGACAACCAGTGCTCCGGATATGCGCTGCTCGTCGTCATGCAACACCGCAGTTGAGAGAATCACGTGCAGCACGCCGCGAACGGCATGGTCGATCGTGACCTCAACTTCCCGTGGATGCCAGCCTCCGCTGACCGCGAGAACGAGGGCCCAGCTGATCTCAGACGGGAGGACATGCATTGGTGCGCCACGATACTCATCGCTCAAACCGAGCAACTTTGTCGCCGCGGGATTGAAGCTCGTGATTCGGCCGCCGACATCGATTGCAACGACGGCGGGATCGAGCGACTCGAGAAGTCTTTCCGAGTACTCAAGCATCTGAATGCGCTGCCGGTATAGAAGGGCGTTCTCGAGCGCAATAGAGGCTAGATCGGCGAGCGACTCGATAAACACCAAATCGTTCCTAAAGTAAGCATCACCGCTACGGCGAGGGCCAAGAAGCACGAGCCCTAGTAAGTGACCGCGGCGGCCTAGAGTTACAAGAATCTCGACGCCGGCAGCTCGCAGCGCAGTGTGAGTCGATCTCGCGTCACCGATCTCCTCAGACGGATTCACCATCACAACAGTGGTGTTTGGTTGCCCCGCGTGTAACACCGCCAAAGCGCGAGGATCAACTTCTGGAGACGACTCAGTCGATAGTTGCTCATAAGAATCGTTCTCGAACGATTTAACAAGCATTGTGAAAGTCTCGGGGACAAGAACCTCTGCGAGAATCTGGCGAAGCTCAGCGGCGAGCTCCGTTGGTTGCATTAGGCGACTCAAACGTCGTGTTGCGCCAGCGAGAGCCACAGGTTGTTCGATGCCTCTAAAGAGATACGGATCGAGTACGCGACTGAAGAAGCGTTGAGCAGGGCTTGAGAGCATAAGGAGGGCTACGATTGCAATGATGACGAAATTGGGATGGACGAGCGGAGTGTCTCCCGCCCATGCTGGAAAGATGAATCGTGCACTAGCTATCAAGAGTGCAGAGGCGGCCGCCATTGCAACCGCGTAGGCCAACCCCCGGCTGACGAAGATCCGTAGATCCATCAACCGGTGGCGAATAATCGCATGACTGACGAGGGCTACGAAGGGGAGCGTAAAGTAGGGACCAGCCCAGCTGAGTGTCGATCGGCCTGTCACAATCGGAATGACGAGGTTAGTTGTGATTCCACCGACACTAAGAATTAGCAGGCCGATGCCGAGGTATTGTAGCTGAGCCCGAGCCAAGCCTCGTTCGCTTCGCCACTTGCCTATGAACACGCTAAGAGCTGTGATCAGGCAGCCCAGAAAGTAGATAGTGAAGACGGGGAAGAGAGGACCAGACGTGCGGTGAATGCCGGTGGCGGTTTGCGAGATGTCGTACGCAATGAGCCGAGTTGTAGCGGATAGCACGGCTAGGAAACTACCGACAGTCAAGGTTATCCATAGAAAACTCGTGGTAGGCCATTTACTCGTGGCCGGAAAGACTCGAGAGAAAGAAAGGAAGGCGACCGGCATCATGGAGGCCGCGGCAAAAGTTACGCGACCCCAGACTTCAGTCACTATGCCGCTCTCAACGCCTCCGATACCGAGGACCCATCCAGCGATGGATAGGGTGAGCATCGCGAATCGCTGGTTTATCTTGCTGCTCTGGCGAGCTCGCCAAATGTAAGCCGCAAGCCCCGCCAGCAGAGAGGCGAGTACTACGAGTGAGAGGGCGCGCACGCTTTCAGCAGGGTGCGCCCAAGATCAAGGCGGCATGTGACCCGCCGATGCTCTGGGCGTGAATCAGGACGGTGCGTACGCGCGCTGATCTAGCGAAATTTGGAACGTAGTCAAGGTCGCAGGCTGGGTCGGGAACACTATAGTTGATTGTCGGCGGCACAACATTGTCGCGAATTGCTAGACAACTAGCGACAACCTGCATCGCACTGCTCGCAGCCAATGCCTGTCCGCACATGGATTTGATAGAAGAGATCGGCACGGACCAGGCGCGCTCTTCGAGGGCCAGCTTGATACCTGCTGTCTCTGAAGCGTCATAGTCAACAAGGGAATTGCCGTGAGCGCAGATGTAGTCGATGTCGCGGCGTGAAAGGCCAGCACAATCCATCGCCAGGGTCATCGCCCGAGCTGCAGATTCGCCAGTTGCGTCAACATTTCGCATGTGCGAGCTCTCTGTGATGCTGGCAAACCCGAGCACCCGAGCCAAGACGGACGCGCCGCGAGCCCGAGCGACCTCTTCATCCTCGATGAGGACCATTGCTGCGCCCTCCGCCAGGACTAACCCGCACCGCAGCTTATCGAATGGGCGACTTGCTTCATCAGGACGCCCTTGCCAAGTTGCCAGTGCGCCGAGCGATCGAAAAGCCTCCATAGAGGCTGCAGCTAGTGGTGTTTCTGTTGCTCCGGCGAGTGCGGCAGGAGCCTGTTCCCTTGCAACCTTATCCGCTGCCCAGGCGATCGCATCGAGCCCCGCGACACATGCACTCGCAGGGCTCGCTGTTTGACCGTGAGCTCCTATGCTGATGGCGACATGACTAGTAGCGGCGTGCGCCGGATATTCGAGAACCGTCCAAGGACGCATGGCATCGCCGCGGAGAAATGCGAGGAAGTTTGAATGCTCAACGTCTATGAGGCCGCTCATCGATGACCCAACAGAGACTATGAAGTTGGCAGCCTTTCTTGTTTGATCCAACTGGGTCTCTTGAAGCGCCATCTGCGCGGCAGCAACGGCAAACTGGCTGAAGCGCCCGGCGACCTTAACCGTAGAGGCTGGCATCCACAAACGGGGATCGAAGCCGGATACCTCGCCAACAATGCGGCACTCCGCCGGTAACTTCGACCCGTCGAACAGCGTTGGGCGCCCGATGCCGGACCGGCCTGCTAGCGCGGCTTCCCAGAACTTGTCGACGCCGATACCGATTGGGGAGACGATTCCGAGGCCGGTGATAACGGGCTGGCGCTTCATTGATTCGCTTCACCCCCGGTGAGGCTGGGTCTCATTTTCACCGAAATTCCCAGCATTTACGTTAACAGGTGAACAGTCAAACGGCCAAGTTCCCTCACGAGAGGCTGCTAGAATAGGTGAACCAACGAGACATGTCCAGGCAGGCCATCGACCGTCGAGAATTCCTAACACTTCCGATGGCTTTCCTCGTGATGCCCCTCGCGCGTGCCTATGCGGCCGTGGTGGCTCACACGGCGCCCTATCGCGTGGATGTCACACTCCTCTACGGGGCGCTCACGTACCGCATTGACGAAACCCTCTCGGAGTCCGTCGACAAGGCAGGTGGTCGTTACGAGGTGGCCGTCACCGGAGAGGGTGACGGGATCGCCAATCGGATCGAGTCCGCCGGCACCCTTCGTCAGGGGCGCTGGGCGCCGCTCCGGACGCAGTCATTCTTTTCCGTGAAGGGGCGCGAGTCGCGCTCGAACATCACGTACGACTACACGGCGCGCCGGGTGAACTATCACTTCAAGGGCGAAACGTTCTTCCTCAGACGGCTGCGCGTCGTGGACGATACCGTCCCAATGCCCGACGGGGTCCACATCGACGACGCGATCAGCGCGACGCTCAACTATGCCGACAAGCTCTGGCCGTCCCAGGCCGACGGCAATCTGCAGACCCATGTCATCCGGCGGAAGGTAGCGAGCAACGAGGGTCCCGACGACGTTCAGGCGCGATACCAGGCCGAGCTGGTTCCGTTCACCCTCAGCGTCGCGGTCGACGCGGAGACACGCAAGCCGATCGGGCGATTCGATCTCACGCGCTTCTCGTCGTGGGCGAAGCAGAATCAGCCCGCGCAGATCACGTTCGGCGTCGACCGGCGGCCCGAGCACATGAATCTGCCGATGATGCTGGGGACGTCCGTCCAGATTCGCCTGAAGACCGGATAGATGCACGACCTCGTCACGCTCGGCGAGGTATTGCTGCGGCTCGCGATTCCGTCGCCCACGCGCTTCGAGACGGCGCGCCAGCTCGATCTGCAGATCGGCGGCGCCGAGGCCAACGTGGCCGCCGCGTGCGCCCGCCTGGGCTTGGGCACCGCCTGGATTTCCGCCCTGCCGGCGAACCCCTGGGGCGAGCGCATCCGGCGCGAGCTGACCGGTCACGGCGTCGATTGCGGCCACGTGCGGATGACCGAAGGCGCGCGTGTCGGAGTGTACTTCCTCGAGTATGGCGTACCGCCGCGGCCGGTTAGAGTCCTCTACGACCGGCGAGACTCCGCGTTCGCCCGACTGACGGCAGCCCAGGTGGACTGGGAGCCGGTACGGCGCGCGCGGCTCGTCCATCTGACGGGGATCACACCCGCCCTCGGCGAGTCGCCGCGATCGCTCGTCGAGCGCGCCCTCGCCGAAGCGGCGACGGTATCGTTCGACATCAACTATCGCGCGACCCTCTGGTCGCCCGCGGAAGCCCGCTCGTTCCTCGAGCCCGTGCTGACGCGCGTGCGCTATCTCTTCATCGGCCAAACCGAGGCGCAGACGCTGTTCGGCTTCGCGGGCTCGCCCGAGCAGACCCTCGAAAGCCTCGCGCGCCTGGCGCCCAAGGCGACGATCAGCCTGCAGCGGGGCGAGGAGGGCTCCACGGTGCTCGACGGCGGCCGGCTCTTCAGGCCGAGCCGGCGCCTGACCGTCCAGATGATCGATCCCATCGGGGCCGGCGATGCATACGCCGCCGGGTTCCTCTGGGCGTTGCTGCGCGGGCGCGACCTTCAAGAGGCGGTCGACGCGGGCTCCGCGGCGGCGGCACTCAAGTGCTCAATGTGGGGCGACATCGCGCTCGTCACCCCCCAGGACGTCGCCGACGTCCTGGCCGGCGGACCCGATGTGCGACGCTGAGGCGAGCCGGCTGACGACGCGCCTGCTATAGTCGATACGGCATGGCGGGTGAGCGGATCCTCGACGGCCTGAACGACGCCCAGCGCCAGGCCGTCACGCACGACGCCGGGCCCCTCCTGATCGTGGCCGGTGCGGGCGCCGGCAAGACCACCGTCATCACCCGGCGCATCGCCTGGCTCATCGCCCAGAAGAAGGCGCGCCCCGAGGAGATCCTCGCGCTCACGTTCACCGACAAGGCCGCGGCCGAGATGGAGGAGCGCGTCGACACGCTGGTGCAGTACGGCTACGCCGACGTCGAGATCTCGACCTTCCACGCCTTCGGCGATCGGATCCTGCGCGAGCACGCGCTCGAGATGGGCCTCCAGCCCGACTTTCGCGTGCTCAACCGCGCCGAGCAGGTCATCTTCTTCCGCGATCGCCTGTTCGAGTTCCCGCTGGTCCACTACCGTCCGCTCGGCGACCCGACTCGCCACATCCGCGCGATCATCACGCTCGTCAGCCGCTGCAAGGACGAGGACATCTCGCCCGAGGAGTATCTGACGTACGTCGAACGGCTCGCCGGCGAGGTTGGCGCCTCGCCCGACTACGAGGAAGCGCGCGAGCGCATCGTCCAGCAGCGCGAGCTGGCCGCCACCTACGCCAAATATCAGGAGCTGATGGCCCGCGACGGCTGCGTCGATTTCGGCGACCAGATCGTGCTGGTCTTGAAGCTTCTGCGGGCCCGGCCCAACGTGCGCGGCGGTCTCCAGCGCCGCTTCAAGTACATCATGGTCGACGAGTTCCAGGACACCAACCACGCCCAGTTCGAGCTGGTGAAGCTTCTGGGCGCCCGGCACGGCAACGTGGCGTGCGTGTGCGACGACGACCAGGCGATTTATAGGTGGCGTGGGGCCGCCATCTCGAACGTGCTGGCGTTCCTCGAACGATATCCGGAGGCGCGGCAGGTCGTCCTCACCGAGAACTATCGGTCACACCAGAAGATCCTCGACGCGGCCTATCGCCTGATCGTCAACAACAACCCGGATCGTCTCGAGGTGCGCAGCGGCATCAGCAAGCACCTGATCGCGGTCCGCGAGCCGGACGGCCCCCCGCCGGCGCACCTCCACTACGAGACCGGCACCCAGGAAGCGGACGCCGTCGCGCGCGCGATCCGCGAGAACGTGGACGCCGGACACTGGCGGTACGACGACGTCGCGATTCTCGTCCGCTCGAACGACGACGCGGACCAGTTCCTCCGCTCGCTCAACCTCCAGAGCATTCCGTGGACGTTCTCGGGCAACTCCGGGCTTTACGGTCGCCCGGAGATCCGGCTCTTGATCGCGTTCCTGCGTTCGCTGGTCCACACCGACGAATCGGTGAGTCTGCACTACCTGGCGTCGTCTGAGCTCTATCACGTGCCGGTGATCGATCTCACCCGATGCTCGACCTACGCCGACCGCCGGCACGTCCACCTCTTCGACGTGTTCCGGAAGACGGAGACGATCCGCGAGCTGCGCGACGAGATCGGCGAAGAGGGCCACGCCGCGATCGGGCATCTGGTGCAGGATCTCGAGCGCTACATGGAGCTCGGACGCGAGATGCCGACGGGCGAGCTCCTGTACTTGTTCCTCAAGGACTCCGGCTGGCTCGGCCGGATGTACCGGGAAGAGACGGCCCGTGACGTGGCCGAGAGCAAGAACATCGCGAAGTTCTTCGACCGCGTGAAGTCGGCCTCCCGAGCGCTGCGCTACGACAATGTGCGCGAGTTCGTAAAGCACCTGGACGAGCTCATCGACGCCGGTGAGGATCCGGCGGTCGCCGAGGCCGATGTCGAGACCCCGGCCGTGCGCGTTCTCACCATCCACAAGGCCAAGGGCCTCGAGTTCCCCGTCGTGTACCTGGTGCATCTGGTCCAGGAGAAGTTCCCGCTGCGCCGGCGACGCGACCCGCTCGAGCTGCCGGCGGCCCTGATGAAGGATGCCGTGCCGACCGGCGACTTCCATCTGCAGGAGGAGCGCCGGCTCTTTTATGTCGGCATGACGCGCGCGCGGCACGAGCTGTTTCTCACGAGCGCCAGCGACTACGGCGGCAGCCGCCAGCGCAAGACGAGCCTCTTCGTGCTCGAGGGCCTCGATCTGCCGCGCGACGCGAGCCGGCCCTTCCGGGTGCGGCCCGTCGAGGAGATCGAGCACCACGCGCCGGCCGCCGAGATCGAGGACGCGGCGCTACAGCCGTTGGCGTCGGATGCCGAGCTGAATCTCAGCCACAAGCAGATCGACGACTATCAGACCTGTCCGCTCAAGTACTTCAACGTCCACGTGCGGCGCATCCCGATCCGGCGCCACCACGCGGTCGCTTACGGCGCCGTCATGCACAAGGTCGTCGAGTACTATCTGCGTCGCCGCGCCGTGGGGAACTACACGCCGCTCGACGATCTGCTGGCCGTCTACGACCGCGCCTGGGCGGGCGAGGACGTCATCCACGACCGTCCGGGCAGCCACGAGCCGGCCGAGGGCTTTCTCACGCGCGAGCACGAGGAAGCGCGCAAGGCGGCGGGCCGCGAGGCGCTCCGGCGCTTCTGGAATCACGAAGAGGCGGAGGGCACCAAGCCCACCTGGGTCGAGAAGGAATTCGGCTTCGCGCTGGGTGCCGACCGCGTGCGCGGCCGCTACGATCGGGTCGACGAAGACCTCCTGGGCGCGGTGATCGTCGACTACAAGACGACCGAGATCAACCGCCAGAAAGACGCCGACCGCCGCGTGTCCGAGAGCCTCCAGCTGAAGATGTACGCGCTGGCCTGGCAGGAGATGACGGGCACCCTACCGCAACGCCTGGAGCTGCGCTTCATCGACTCGAACGTCGTCGGCCGCCACACTCCGACGGCGCACGATCTCGACAAGGCCATCAACGCCGTCAAGGCGGCCGGGGCGGGTATTCGGGCCCGGCGCTTCGACGCGACGCCCTCGTGGGGCGCCTGTCGCTCGTGCGCCTACAACCAGATCTGCCCATTCACGGCGACGAGGGACTAGGTGTGAACCGTCACGCTGGGCCGCCGCGCGGCTCCGACTCTCCGTCGGTTCCGGAGCCCACGTACGCCGAGCGCGCGCGGACGCTCGCCTACCTGGCGCGCTCCGGCGCGCTCGCCACCCTCTCGCGCAAGCACCCGGGCCATCCGTTCGCGTCGGTGATGCCGTACGCGCTCGACGAGCAGGGGCGGCCGCTCGTCCTCATCAGCTCGATGGCGATGCACACGCAGAATCTCCAGGCGGACCCGCGTGCGAGCTTGCTCGTGACGCAGCCTGTCGCGGCCGCCCAGGGCCAGGAAGCGGCCGATCCGCTGGCCGCGGCCCGGCTCACCCTGATGGGCGAGGCCCGCCCGCTGACCGGAGGCGAGGCCGGCGCGGCGCGGCAAGCTTATCTCGCCCGTCACCCGCGAGCCGCCTACTGGGTGGACTTCGAAGACTTCGGATTCTGGCGACTCGACGTGAAGGACGTCTACTTCGTCGGGGGCTTCGCCGCGATGGATTGGGTGACCGCCAGCGACTATCGCGAGGCACGCCCCGATCCCCTGGCCGACGCTGTCGCCGGTGTCTTGAATCACATGAATCGCGACCATGCCGACGCGCTGATCGCGTACGCGCGCCACTTCGCGGGCGAGGCGGCCGACGAAGCGACGATGGTCGCCGTCGATCGGCTGGGGTTCAGGCTCCGTCTTCGCAGCGGGGAACGATTGCATGGCGTGCGAATCGCGTTCCCGCGCGAGGTCAGAACGGCCGGCGAGAGCCGCACCGTGCTGATCGAGATGCTGGCTCAGGCCCGCTCCGGAAGCTAGCTACTCCAGCGAAGCCGGCGAGCGAGGCTGGCACGCCAACGGGTGCAAGACGTCGATCGCGTAGGCGACGTTCAGGCGCTCTCCCAACCAACCCGGTGTGGCGGTGTGCGCGTGCACGACCAGCCCTTCCGCATCATGCTGCTCTCGCAGGACTCCCACGGGATCTCGGGGCACGTCAGGATGCGGCGGCACCTCAGGCAGCAGCCGCCCATCCGGACGGCGGAACTCCAGCTCGCCGTCGGACTGTCGAGTGAGCTGATATCCGTCCTCGTGAACGGCGCGATGGTGGCGCCGACAGAGCAAGGCCAGATTCGAGAGCGTGGTGGGCCCGCCCTGGGCCCAGTGACGGATGTGATGGCCTTGCCCGAATCGCACTCCGCAGCCCGGGAACCGACAGCCGCGGTCTCGGTGATGGAGCGCCCGCCGGAGCGCCGGCGGAATCGTCCGGGTCCGGGCCGATACCTCCACGACTCGACCATCGACACCGTGCTGCATCACCACACGGCTCGCGTCGCACGCCAGACGCTGAGACGTTTCCGCGGAAACGCGCACGCCGTCCTCGAGGACGGACTGGCCTGGCTGATCGGGGTCCGCGAGCACGGGGGCGTCGACATGGACGACGACCTGATAGCGCTCGCCCGGCGCGCCGGGATCGATCCCGTGATGGAGTGCCGTCTCGGCGAGCAGCCCGAGCGCGTCGGCCTGCCGCTGTTCCATCGGAGGCGTTTCCACCGAATCGATCATCAGGCCGATCTCGCGCTTCGCGCGAGCCTGCTGGTATAGCGCCTCGCGCGCCGCGGTCAGCGCCTGGATGAGCACCGCGCCGACCTCGGGCGCCAGCCGTCCGCGGAGCACCACCATACCGTCTTCCCCTTGAAACACGTGCAGCGCACGATAGACGTGCTGTCGCTTGGCCTCGGCGGCTTCGGCCTTGCGGTCCATTCGGCGCCAGCCTCGCACGATGCGCTCGACGTGGTCTGCGGTGCCGGCGCGCCCCACTGCCAACAGCCGCGCCTCGGTCTCGGGCGTAGCCACCCGCGTCAGGGCGCGGACCTTGGCGTACGAGAGCTCGCCCTTCGCCAGCGCCTGGGCCAGGAGCGGTAAGGTCCCCAGCGCCCGAGCCACGCGGACGCGCTCGCGGGCCGCGCCGAGGTCGAGGCCCACGCGCCAGTTCAGCCAGGCGGCGCAGGAGCGAAATCCAATGTTCCAGCCCGCGTGCACGTCGAACTCACGGATCAGATCGAGCAGGTGGGCGGTCGCGGCGTCGAGGTGGGTCGAAAGCTCGGCGATCTTGTCGCCTAGCTGATCGAGTGAGCCCGTGTCCATGGTGAGTCTCCTTTCTACTGGGCGACTCTAAACGCGAGTTGCGGAGTCACTTCAGAGACGTGCAGAGCGCCGATCGCGCGCCAAGCCACAATTTTGCGTCGACCGCGCCCGCGACCTCGTCTACGGGCGTCTGCCGCCCGCTGGAGAGGCATTCACGACGCGCTGCCGATACGCGGCGGCGCCGCATACGAAAGCTGTCAAGCAGAAAATCGCGAGGGACAGGCCGTATCCGAATTCAGACGGCGTCGAGTTTCTCGCCTTGACAGAGGGCGGGCCGGGCGAATACGGTGAGCGGCGCCGGCGGATCCGGCCGGCGAGTCGAGTCAGGAGCCGGAAGGGGAACCATCGTGGCCTACGACGTCATCGTCATCGGCGGCGGCAATGCGGCGATGTGCTCGGCGCTCTCGGCGCGCGAGCACGGCGCGCGGGTCCTCGTGCTCGAGAAGGCGCCTGAAACCTGGCGCGGGGGCAACGGCTTCTTCACGGCCGGCGGCTTCCGGTTCGCGTTCAAGAGCTTCGAGGAGCTGTGCGACCTGATCGGAGACCTCTCCGACGAGGAGAAGGCCTCGATGGAGGTCGACCCGTACACGGAAGAGCAGTTCTACGACGACCTCATGCGGGTCACCGAAGACTGCTCCGATCCGGACATGGCGATGCAGCTGGTACGCGAGTCGCTGCCGACGGTGCGCTGGATGCGCGATCGCGGCGTCCGCTGGATCCCGATGTTCGGGCGTCAGGCCTACAAGGTCGGCGGAAGGTTCCGCTTCTGGGGCGGCCTCGTGCTTGAGGCGGTCGGCGGCGGCGCCGGTCTGATCGACATGGAGTACCAGTCGGCGGCCAAGAACGGGATCGACGTGCGCTTCGAGTCGAAGGCGACGCGGCTCGTCACGGACGACCGCGGGGCCGTCACCGGCGTCATGGTGCGCACGCCGGCGGGCAGCGAGACGATCGACGCCGGCGCCGTCGTGCTCGCGTCGGGCGGATTCGAAGCGAATCCGGAGATGCGCACGCGCTATCTCGGGCCCAACTGGGAGCTCGCGCGCGTTCGCGGCACGCCGTACAACACCGGCGACGGCATCAAAATGGCGCTCGAAATCGGCGCGCTCCCGTGGGGGCACTGGAGCGGCTGTCACTCCGTCCAGTGGGACCTGAACGCGCCGTGGCACGGCGACCGGAAAGTCGGCGACAATTTCCAGAAGCACTCGTACCCCCTCGGGCTCATCGTGAACCTCAAGGGTGAGCGCTTCGTCGACGAGGGCGCCGACTTCCGCAACTACACCTACGTGAAGTACGGGCGCGCGGTCATCGGGCAGCCCCGGCGCACCGCGTTCCAGATCTTCGACCAGAAGGTCTTGCATCTGCTCCGAGAAGAGTACCGGATCCGCGAGGTCACCAAGGCCGAGGACGCGACCCTGGAAGGGCTCGCGCGCAAGCTCGAGATCGACGTGGATGGGCTCGTCGCGACGGTGCGGGCCTACAACGCGTCGCTACAGCCCGGCGACTACAATCCGGCCATCAAGGACGGCAAGGCGACGCGGGGGATCACGCCGCCCAAGTCGAACTGGGCGCAGCCCCTCGACTCGCCGCCGTACGTGGGCTACGCCGTGACGACGGGCATCACGTTCACCTTCGGGGGGCTCAAGATCACCAGCGACGGGCAGGTCATCGACTGCGAGCAGCGGCCGATTCCCGGTCTCTTCGCGGCGGGTGAGCTCGTGGGCGGGCTCTTCTACCACAACTATCCGGGTGGCGCGGGCTTGATGGCCGGCGCCGTTTTCGGGCGGATCGCCGGCCGCTCGGCGGCCGCCGCGAGTCGGAAGGGCGCCGCGCGGTAGGCTAGCCGCCGCCCTTGGCGTAGGACACGAAGAACGAGCCGAACTCGATCGGCTCGAAGCAATCCGGAAGCTCGCCGTGCTTCCACGCTCCCGGCACCTTCACGAGCCGGAAATCCTTCCGGTGCCCGAACGTGTGCCGGAGCTCCTTCTCGGTGAACACGCGGCAGTGGTCGGCGTACCCGTGCACCGGCGTGTAGTCGGGGATCGGGCCGATCGCGCGCAGCTCGTGCATCGGCACGACGAAGGCGAAGCGCCCGCCCGGACGTAGCACCGTCTCGATCGACCGCACCGTCTCGGTGACGTCGCGCACGTGCTCGAGCACGGCGAAGGAATACACGAGGTCGAACGAGCCGGCCGGAAAGTAGAGATGGACCTCCTCGGCGAATCCCTGCCGGAAGGCGACGTTGCCGAAGCGATTCAGCTGCCGGGCGATCTTCGCGTTGGTCGGCGAGACCTCGACGCCGTCGACACGAAGATCCGGGTGGCGCGCGCCGAGCGCCATCGCCACGCCGCCCTCGCCGCTGCCGGCGTCGAGCACGCGTCGCGGGCGCACGCGGTCGACCTCCCGCTCCAGCTCCTGGAACTCGGGGTCGCGCGCGCGCCGATCGACCAGCTTGCGCGTCTTCCGGCCGATGAGCATGCGGACCCGCTTCTCGAGGAGCTTGAGACCCATGCGCCAGCGCAGCCGACGATATTGCTCCTCCTGCGCGGCCACGTACGATTCGCGGGATTCCAGGTGAGTGAGCCACGAGCGGATTCGCGCGGTCTGCTCGGCGTAGCGCGCATCGTCGTGCTCCGCCCGCGCCGCCTCGACGATCTCGAGCGCGCCGTAGATGTTCTCGCGATAGAGCTCGAAGCGGACCGACTGGATGACGGCGTCGACGTCACGCGGATTCACGTGCCGCTATCCTAGCACTCGAACGACGTATCCGGATGGCGCGCCCGTATGGCGGCCCGCACCGCGTCGAGGAACCACGGCGGCAGGAGCACGCGATAGTGGGCCAGGAAGCGCTCGAACTGCCCGTCGAGGATGTAGGTGACGCCGTGGTCGCCCGCGTGGCGACACGACCGGCCGTAGGCCTGCACCAGAGCCTTCGCCGTCTCGAGGGCGTACCAGCGGGGATCGCGCGCCTGGCGCGCGGCCGTCCACGGGTCGCCGAGGTCCGGGTACGGCAGCTTCGTCACGACCTGGAAGCGGAGGAAATCGTCCGGCAGGTCCACACCTTCGCGGAGCGAGGGCGAGACCAGCACGGTCGGTAAGGGTGAGGCGCGGTGCAGCTCGAGCGCGCGCGCCTTCGCCTCGGTCGACTCGATCCAGATGAGCCGCCGCGACAGCATGGGCTCGCGGGTCGCGAGGTGCGTGACCAGGCGCCGGCCCGCGGCGTAGGACGGCGCGTGGATCAGCCCTTTTTCGCGCGGATGCTCGGTGAGGATCGCGGCGACCTCGGCGAACAGCACCGGCTCGAGACGGGCGAGGGTCGTTTTCGAGAGGGCGCCCACCGGACGGTACTCGATCCGCCGCTGGTCGAGCGGGAAGGGCGACTCGCTCGCGAAGGACACGAGATCGTTCTCGTCGAGCCCGAAGCACTCGGCGATCGTCCGCCGGTGGCCGAGATACGCGGAGGAGAGCACCACCAGGTCCGCGGCCTCGCTCAGGAGCTCGCTCGCCATCGAGGCCACGGTGAGCGGCACCAGCTCGAGGGTGGCTCCGGGCTCGGCCGGATACCGCACGATCCATTCACGGTCCTCCGCGTCGACGAAGAAGCGGACGCGGGCCAGGGCCGTTTCGAGGCTCTCGCGCTCGACCATCAGCTCCTGCTCGGCGCGGGAGGGCGGCATGCTCAGGAACGCCTCGGGTGGGATATCGGACGGGCGCATGATCTCGAGCGCGCGCGTCACCGTCTCGAGCTGTCCTTCCATCCGCTCGAGGTGGTCGCGCATGAGGCTCCGGTATTCCTCGGCCGAGTCCAGACGCGGCAGCGGCCCGCCGAACCACGCCTTGGCCTGCTCGGGCGGGAACGCGACGGTGAACACGTTGACCAGCTGGGATTCGAGGTTGTGCGCCTCGTCGATGATCAGCAGGCGTCGCTTGCGCAATTGCTCGGCGCGCCAGTGGCGAAGGGTCGCGAAGTACGCGGTGTTGGTGCAGAAGATCGGACCGGCCAGCGCGGCCGTCTTGGCCCGCGCGTACGGGCACTGACACGCCGGGCCGCGCGGCCGCCGGCACATGCCGCGGGAGGTGGGCACGCGCGCGTCCGGGTAACGCTCGCAGAGGTAGTTGTCGCGGCCCTTGACCAGCTGCAGGTCGGCGCCGAACTCGCGCTCGTACTGATCTTGCAGGAGCTTCTGCGACGTCAGGAGATAGGCGTCGCCACTCCAGCGCGCCAGCGCCATCGCGACGTGGCTCTTGCCGACCCCGGGCGGCGCTTCGACCAGGAACACCCGCGGCGCCGCCGGGTCGTCGAGCACCTCGGCAATGGCGTCGGCCAGCACGCCGAGAAGCCGCGCCTGCTCCGGCCGCGGCGTGAAGCCGGCGGGAAAGTGCGCGAGCAGGTCAATGCGATCTGTCACGCGTGGACGAATGGTATCACGCGGGGTGACGCAGGTATTATCGGAGCGTGCCGGACAGCGGCTCTCGCGTACTGTTTGAATTCTCAGCCGGCGGCCTCGTTCTCGACGAGGACGGCCGCGTGCTGCTGATCCGCGCCCGCGACCTGCGTGGCCAGCCCGTGTGGACCCTGCCGAAAGGAGCGCTGACATCCGGTGAGACGAGCGCGGACGCCGCCCTCCGCGAGGTCCGCGAGGAGACCGGCTACCGGTGTGAGCTGGTGCGTGAGCTCGCGCCGGTGACCTACTGGTTTCGGCGGCAAGGCCGACAAGTCAAGAAGACCGTGCGCTGGTACCTCATGAAGCCCCTCGAGAAGGTCGGCGAGCACGACCACGAGGTCGATGAGGTGCTGTGGACCGACAAGGACGACGCGCTTTCGCGTCTGCGCTACGACTCCGATCGTCGTCTGCTGGGCGGGGTCTAACGATGCGCCGATCGGCGGTGCGGTCTCAGGGCACAACGCACAGCCATACGCCGACTATGAACGCCAGAACGCCCACGGCGAGCGCCCACTGAATTAGCGGGCGCAGAGACCACCGGAGCGCGGGCGCGGCGACCAAGCCCAGGCCGCCGCCGACCAGGAGGCCGAATAGATGGGCGAGGAGGTCGGCGCCCGGGCCCGTGCCCAGGAGGGCGAGCAGGGCGAGGCTCGCCGCGACAATCATCCACCGCTTGCGCGCAGCCGGGTGCCGTCCAGCGGACATGGCTCGCGTGGCCGCGAGGATTCCAATGGCACCGAACATCGCCGTCGAGGCTCCCACCGAGTCGTGGTGAGTGCCGTGGACGACGGCGGTGAGGGCGTTGCCCCCGGCGCCGGCGAGCAGAATTAGCAAGAGGCCCACACCCGGGCCGAACCGGTAACTCGCCGCCCCGACAAGCACGATGCTCGCCGCCGCGTTGCCGAGGACGTGGGGCGCATCGGCGTGAAGCGTGAGCGCCGTAACGGTTCGCCACCACTCTCCGGCCACAATGCGCTCGGCGTCGGCACCGCCGCGCTCGAACCAGGCGCTGCGGTTGGCCCGAGTCCCGGTGACGGCAAAAAATCCGATCAGCAGGAGGCCGACGGCGACACCGACCCCGGCCGCGCCACGAACGTGTCCCACCGAAGCGCTCGGTGCTCTCGCCGTGTCGGCAATGTTCTCCCGGTCATAGGCGTCGAGGGTCTCACGAGCAGCGTCCGCGTCACGGGCGGCAACGATGAGCGCCCAGCCATCGAGCCGGGAGCGGAGCCGATGGGAAATGCCGCCGGCTGCGAGGACCGTGGCCCATTCGTCAACCCGGTGGCGGTCAGGCGTCACGCGGACGGCAATTCCGGCGAGATCCTCCATCTACCAGCCATGATAGAGGACGGAGTTCTTCTACCGTGCGGGTCGGCGTCGTCGCTCCGCCGCCTCGTCTTCCGCAGTTATCGGGAACAGCCGCTCGCCGTTCTTCCAGGCGATCGCCTCGGCGACATCGCGAGGCAGCTGGCCGAGCCAGGTCTGGACGTCGCGATGGTAGCCTTGCATCGCCTCCCAGCGCGATGTGACCCAGGTGTCCGTGCCCACCATGAAGCGCGCGGGATACTTCACGAAGACCGCGCGCCACTCCGGGTCGAGCTTGCCGCCCGGCGCGACGTCGGTGCGCAACGCGAGCTCGACCCAGAGCTTCGGGAATCGCTCGAGGAGGCCTCCGACGGTGGACGCCGACGACGACATGCCGGCATGCGCCCACAGGAAACGCACCTTGGGGTAGAGCGTCAGGAGCTTCTCGATCGCGACCTCGTCGACGTGAGCCTGAAGAAACAGATCGCGATCGGCCGCCAGCTCGGCGAAGCGCTTGACGGTTGGCCCACCAGCGCCGGAGGCGCTGAGATGGAACTCGCCGATGCCGCGGTAGATGCCCCGCTTGAGCCGCTCCTCGACGTAGGTCTGCACGCCGGGATCGCTGTGCCAGCTTCCCATATCGTCGCGCGTTCGGTACGGCCGGAGGAACGGGACGATACTCTTCGGGGCCCTTTCGTAAAGCTTCACCGTGCCGTCATCTGGCGTGCTGGAGACGATCGCCCGGCGCACGCCCGCGGCGCTGAGAATCGCGAGGGCGCGATCGGCCGAGTACACCTCCCAGTCGGGGCGACTGTAGTGGACGTGCGCGTCGAAGATCGGGAGCTGGGCGGCCGCGGGCGCCGGCGTGCCCAGGGCGAACAGGAGCGTCGCCAACGCGAGCCTTCGCATCGCCGGGATCCTAGCACATGGGTCTGATCACTCACGCGGCGCGTGACGGGCGGCACACGCGGCAGGGCCGATATCCGACGCTCGCGGCGTCGGCGACCGACGCGAAGACGACGCGGTTCGCCTCGCCCACCCGCTGCTCGTGGGCGCAGCCGCGCCGGCAGATGATCCGCGTGCTCGTGCAGCCGATCAGCGACGGGGTCGTGCGCTCGAGCCGCAGGAGCTGGGTCTTCATCGCGCCGCCGAACGCGTAGTGGCCCCAGGTTCCGTCGCCACGAACGATGCGATGGCAGGGGACGATCACCGGCACCGGGTTGGCTCCGAGCGCATTGCCGACCGCGCGGGCGGCGCGCGGATGGCCTACGCGTCGCGCGAGGGCCGAATAGGAGTCGACCTCGCCGAACGGGATGCGGAGGGCCTCGGCGAGCACATCGGCCTGAAATTCGCCCACGCCCGCGAGGTCGACGGCCACCGTGAAGAACGTGCGGCGGCCAGCCAGGTACTCACGCAGCTCCTGCCGGGCGCGCTCGGCATGAGCGCGGGCCCGGGCGGAGGCGCCGTGGTCGCCCCGTCCGGGATGAAGCCGTACCACACCGCGCTCGGTCGCGTCGATCCTGAACCTGTCGGCCAGCTTCTCGAGGCCCGCCGGCCTGGTCTTGAGGCTTCCGAGGAGCCGCTCGGAAAGCCGGGGTGGAGCCTCGGGCTTGAAGAATTCTTCGAGCATCGCGTCGATCCGATCCATGTCGCTATCCCTCCAGGGCTCGCTTCAAGATCGTCTTGCCTCGCGCGAGCTGACTCTTGACCGTGTTGACCGAGATCCCTCTGATGGCCGCGAGCTCGCGGTAGCCGAGACCATTCACATAGTGCAGCGCGAGCAGGACGCGAGCCTCGCGGGGCACCGTGTCGAGCGCGCGCGCCAGATCCAGCCGCTCCACCTCCGTGCCCACCCGGCCGCGTGGCAACGGCTCGGGCGGAGTGCGTCGGCGCCGGCGCAGCTCGTCGATACAGACGTTCGTGAGAACGCGGTAGAGCCACGTGGACACTGCCCACCGGCTCGAATACGACGCGCGCGCCTCGTAGGCCTTCAGCAGCGCTCGCTGGACGGCGTCCTCCGCGTCGGACCGGTTGCCGAGCAGGCGGTAGGCCACCGCGTAGAGTCGGGTCGCGTATTCCTCGGCGGTGCGCGCGAACGCGCTTTCGTCCATCTCGGTCAATTAAATGGGGGCCTCGAAGGGCCCCCCAACCCCCCGGCTCTCGGAGACGCCCCGGCGGAGCCGGGGCGCCCCTCGATTTCGGATCTCGACCTGTTATACGCCGCGGACCCGCGGAAGGGTGGAAGGGAGCTAGCGAGGTTCCGCCGGCGGCCGCGCGCTCCGGATCGCTTCCCAGAGGCTGGCCGTCGTCAGCGGCACGCGCGTGACCTCGACACCGCGGTCGGCCAGCGCGTCCTCGACCGCGTTGGCGATCGCCGGCACCGGCGAGATGATGCCGCTCTCGCCGATGCCCTTGACGCCCAGCTCGTTGCGCGTCGAGGGAAATTCGAGCGCGATCACCTCGAGCGGCGGCACCTGGTCGGCTTTCGGCACGCCGTACTCCATCAGCGAGGCCGTCAGGAGCTGCCCCGACTCGTCGTAGATGAGCTCTTCGGCCAGCGCGGCGCCGATCCCCTGGACGATCCCGCCGTGGAGCTGGCCTTCGACGACCATCGGGTTGAGAGGACGGCCGCAATCGTGCACGGCCACGTAGCGCAAGAGGCGCAGCTCGCCCGTCTCGACGTCGACCTCGAGGGCGCAGGCATGCGCGCCGAACGCCCACGTGACAGTCTCCGGCCGGAAGAACGCGCACGCGTGCAGGCCGGGCGCGCCCTCGCGCAGCAGGGTGGGGCTCCTCAACGACGCGCGCGCCAGCTGGCCGATGTCGACCGCGCGCCCGCTCATGCCGGCGACGTGCGCGCGGCCATCGGCCAGCACCACGTCGGCCGGCGCGCACTCCAGCAGCTCGCCGGCGACCAGCCGCGCTTTTCGCGCGACCTCGCGCGAGGTGCGCGCCACGGCCGGCCCGGCCACCGCCGCGACGCGGCTCGCGATCGTGCCGTTGCCATAGCCGACGACGGCGGTGTCGCCGCCCACGACGACGACCCGCTCGGTATCGACGCCGAGCTCGGCCGCGCACACCTGCGCGAGAGTGGTCTCGTGGGCCTGGCCCTGTGAGGAGACGCCGATCTGGAGATAGATCGTCCCGCTCGGATCGATCCGCACGTCGGCGCCCTCGAACGGCCCGATGCCCGTGCCCTCGAGGTAGGCCGAGAGGCCGATACCGAGAGGTCGTGGTGAAGCGCGGCGCGCTTGCTGTGTGGCACGCCACTCGTCGTAGCCGAAACGGGCGAGCAGGCGGTCGAACGCGGCGGGATAGTCGGCTGGATCGTAGACGATCGGCACGCCGTCTCGGTACCGGAGCCCCGTGGTGTAGGGCATCTCGTCCGCGCGAATGAGGTTGCGTCGCCGCAACGCGGCGGGATCCAGGCCGCTGCGGCGCGCCGCGCGATCGAGAAGGCGGTCGAGCACGTAGGTGCCCTCGGGTCTCCCGGCGCCGCGATAGGCGGCGGTGAAGGACTTGTGGGTCACCACGTTGACGGCGGATCCTTTGAGGTGCCCGATACGGTACGGCCCCGGCAGGTGGTTGATCGTGTTCAGCGTGATCACGTCGCCGATCACCGGATACGCGCCGCCGTCGCGAGTGAACTCGGTCTCGACCGCGGTGATCGTACCGTCCCGCGCCACGCCGAGCCGAGCCCGATGGCGCTGATCGCGGTCGGGCGCCGTCGCCAGGAAGTGCTCGCGACGGGTCTCGATCCACTTCACGGGCCGCCGCAGCCGGCGCGCCACCGCGGCGAACAGAACGTCCTCGGGATACACGTGACCCTTGGCGCCGAAGCCGCCCCCGACGTCGGGCGCGATCACGCGCACCTGCTCCTCGGCGAGGTCGAGGGCCGCGGCGATCGCCGCGCGAACGGCGAACGGCACCTGGGTCGAGGTCCAGATCGTCAGCCGGCCGTCCGGCGCCTCGGGCTGGACCAGCACGCCACGGGGCTCGATCGGCATCGCGGCCACGCGCGGCACGCCGAGCCTCGCCTCGACGATCACGTGAGCGTCGGCGAAGCCGCGAGTGACGTCGCCGACGACACCGTCGGACGGGCCGGCGACGTTGTCGGGCCAGTCATCGAAGACCCGCGGCGCGCCCGGCGCGAGGGCGGCGTCGACCGTCGCCGCGGCGGCCAGCACGTCGTAGCGAACGTCCACGGCGTGCGCGGCGTCGGTGGCGCGATAGACGTCGTCAGCGACCACCACCGCGAGCGCCTCGCCGGCGTAACGAACCTTCGGGCCGGCGAGTGCCGGCTGGGCGTAGGGTCTGAGCCTCGGCGACGGCACGAGGGGCGGCACCGCGCCGGCGCACTCGGGCAGGTCGGCGATCGTGAGGACCGCGATCACGCCAGGCTGCGCCATCGCGGGCCGCGCGTCGACCTCGAGCACGCGGGCGTGGGCGTGGGGGCTTCGGACGATCACCGCGTGGAGCAGATCGGGGAACCGCAGGTCGTCCACGTAGCGGCCGCGTCCGGTGAGAAACCGCCGATCCTCGCGACGTTTGACGGAAAGGCCGATGGGGGTCATGAGATTGTCGTGGCGCGTTGTGGCAGTATAGGCGCGGACCCGGGAGGTCATACGCATGAACTACCGTCCGGTCGAGGGGTGGGGGCAACTGCCCGAGGGGTGGTCGTACGTGGAGGCGACGAGCGTCGCCGTCGACGCCAAAGACAACGTGTACGTCTTCAATCGCGGCGAACACCCGGTGATCGTGTTCGACCGTGAGGGGAAATTCTTGAGATCGTGGGGCGAAGGCGTATTCCGGCGCGCCCACGGGATCACGATCGGCCCGGATGGCACGCTCTGGCTCACCGACGATCTGCACCACACCGTGCGGCAGTTCACGCCCGAGGGCAAGCTCTTGCTGACGCTCGGCGATCCGGACAAGCCCTCGTCGCTCCACGGGGGCAAGCCGTTCAACCGGCCGACTCACGTCGCGCTCGGCCCGAAGAACGGCGACATCTACGTGTCGGACGGGTACGGGAACTCGCGTGTGCACAAATACGATCCCAAGGGCCGCCTGCTTTTTTCATGGGGCGAGCCGGGTACCGACCCGGGATGCTTCAACATCCCGCACAATATCGCCACCGACGCCGAGGGACGCGTGTACGTCGCGGACCGTGAGAATCACCGGGTCCAGATCTTCGACGACAAGGGCAAGTACCTCACCCAGCTGAGCAACCTCTACCGGCCGTGCGGGCTCTTCTCCGATCGACGCAACGGGGGGCTCCTGTACGTCGGCGAGCTGCCGGCGGCGCTGGCGGTCAGCGCCGAGGTGCCCAATATCGGCGCCCGCGTCAGCATCGTCACCCTCAAGGGCGACCTGGTGGGCCGGATCGGCGGCCGCTTCGCCGGCGAGAAGCCCGGTGAGTTCGTCGCCCCGCACGGATGCGTCGTCGATTCTCGCGGCGATCTGTACGTGGCGGAAGTCTCCTGGACGGCCCTCGGCCGCGATCTCACGCCGCCGCGCGAGATCCGCTCGCTCCAAAAATTCGCGAAGGTATGACCCCGATGGCCGACCGGCTCCTCGACGCGCTGGCGCGTTCCGGAGCCCGGCGATACGGCGGCGAGGTCGTGTCCGAGCTCGAGCACGCGCTCCAGTGCGCCGAGCTCGCGCGCGAAGGCGCCGCCGACGAGGAGCTGCAGCTCGCCTGCCTGCTGCACGACGTCGGCCGCTATGCGATCGACCAATCGCTCGTCGCCGACACCCTGGAGGTGACGCGAATCGGTCCGAGCGCGCGAGGCCATCACGAGGTCGGCGGTGACCTGCTCGCGCCCTGGGTGTCCGAGCGGATCGCCTGGTGCGTGCGCATGCACGCCGACGCCAAGCGCTATCTCTGCGCGACCGAGCCCGCGTACTCCGCCCGTCTCTCGCCGGCCTCCCGCCGCACGCTCGAGCTGCAGGGCGGCGTCATGACGGCGGACGACGCCGCGCGGTTCGGGGGGCATCGGTGGGCGAACGACACGATCGCCCTGCGTCGCTGGGACGACGAGGCGAAGGTGGTGGGCAAGGCGACGCGAACCCTGAACGAATGGGCGCCGGTGATCCGGCGTTGCGTGTCGCGGTGAGCCCGCTGGGCGATTCTCAGGTGACGGCCGAGCTGGCGCAGACGCCGGGGTGGAAGCGAGCCGGCAAGACGATCGAGCGCACCTATCGGTTTCCGGATTTCAAGGCCGCGATGGTCTTCGTCAACTGGGTCGCCGCGCTCGCCGAGCGGGCGAACCACCATCCCGACATGACGATTCGCTACAACGAGGTCACGGTCTCGGTGTGGACCCACTCCGACGGCGGGCTCACGCCGAAAGACTTCGCGCTCGCTCGCGGGATCGACGCGCTGTGACGGTGGCGCTTCCCGACGTGTTTCGCGCCCGCTTCGGGGCGCTCGAGGAGCAATTCCTCACCGCGAAAGCCGACGACCTGTTCTCCGGGTGCTTCGGCTGCGGTCCCGAGCACCCGATCGGTCTGCGCATACGGTGCTTCAAGACCGACGAGGGCGTGCTGGCGCCGGTCGTCGTGCCCCGGCGCTTCGAGGGGCCGCGGGGCGCCGCTCATGGCGGGATCGTCACCACCTACCTCGACGAGATCCTGGCCGGGGCGGCGTTCCGCGCGACCGGCCGTCTTTCGGTCACCGGCGAGCTCACGGTGCGCTTCGTCAAGCCGGTCCCTCTCGAGACGCCGCTCCTGGGGCGTGGGCGCTTGACGGCGCGGTACGAGCACGACCGGTACGTAGACGTCGAGGGCGCGCTCGAGGAGCTGACGAACTCCGAGGTGCTGGCGCGGGCGCGCGGGCGCTTCTTCTTTCAGGAAGCAAGCACACGCGCTACGCCGCCCGTCTCCGAGCCCTAGACGCGGGCGAGGAGCGCCATCACCGGCGGACGCTTCGGGGCCGGCTGATAGCGGCACTTCAGATCGGTGCGCTCGAGGACCTCCACGTAGGTGCCCATCACCATGCGGTAGTAAGCCGGATGACGCCCGGCGGGGCCGCCGTTGTATTCGGTGAGGGCGTCCTTGATGGTCGGCTTGCGGCTCATGATGTCGCGCAGATAGGCCATCGCGAACTTCGTGCTCACCGTGGGGATCGCCAGGTCACCGAGGTCGCGCTGTCCTTTGAGGACCGGACGCTTGAAGGGGCCGACCTTCGATTCGAACAGAGCCGCGGTCGACGGCAACGTCTGGAACAGCCCGACCTCACCGGCATTGCCGACCGCGTCGTGGCGGAACTCCGACTCCACCTCGGCCTGCGCGAGGGCCAGGCAGTGATCGATCTGTGTGCGCTCGCTCTCGGCGAACAGCACTTCCGGAAAGTGCTGGAACGCCTTGATGGGCGCGCTCGGGTTCTTCTCGCCGATGTACGCGAGGACCGCCCGGTTCAACCGCTCCGAGTTGGCCTCGTTGGCGACAGCCAGGACCTGGCGCGTCAGCACGACTCCTCCAAGGGCGATCGCGCCTACCA
>Ga0137403_10001649_pt1 | contig 27925 bp, 32 predicted proteins | sample CZOMad2_1_16fung_FD_122057 | JGI IMG/M metagenome (GOLD analysis project Ga0137403, IMG submission 122057) | Vadose zone soil fungal communities from Angelo Coast Range Reserve, California, USA - CZOMad2_1_16fungal (Hybrid Assembly) | ecosystem: Environmental > Terrestrial > Soil > Vadose zone... | reverse complement strand
GAAGACCGACGAAGGGGCGAGCCTTCGCGTGATCGCGGGCGAGGCGCAGGGGGGGCGGTTCGCCGGACCGGTCGAGGGGCTCGCGGTTGCGCCGAAGTTCATCGACGTCGTGCTGCCGCCGGGCGCCACGTTCCGCGAGGGGGTGCCGCGGGGCCACACGGCGTTCGCGTACGTCGACAACGGCGAAGTTCGCTTCGGGCCCGAGCAGAAGGCCGCGCACGCGCCGGCGCTCGTCGTCTTCGGCGAGGGCGATATCGTCGAAGCCTCGACCGGGGCGGGCGGCGGACGCTTCCTGCTCGCCGCCGCGCGACCGCTCAAGGAGCCGATCGCGCGCTACGGTCCCTTCGTGATGAACACCCGCGCGGAGATCGAGCAGACCCTCGAAGATCTGCGCAGCGGGAGGTTCGCGCGCTCGGAGCCGCGCGACGAGTAATCGTCGTGAGGCTCTAGTTCGCCAGCTGAGCCGGAGGAAACGGCACGCTGCGCGCATCAGCCGGCAGCTTCAGGCCGTTGGCGAAGAACGAAACCGTGTGATAGAAGCCGACCAGCGCGATCAGCCAGGATCTGCTCGACGCTGAAGGCTGTCGCGAGCGCATCCCAGAGCTCGTCGGAGAGGCTCGCCGAGTCGTGCAGCTTGTCCGCCATTCGAATCAGCAGCCGCTCTTCGGCGCTCCACCACGCGGGATCGCTTGCGTCGCCGTGCACCGTCGCGCGGACTTGCTCTTGCGTCAACGCGGCTCGCTGGGCGAAGAACGCGGCGTGCACGCCCCACTCGTAGCCGCAGCCGCAGCGCGCGCAGGTGCGGTCGATCACGATCTCGCGGTGACGTAGCGAGACCGGGCCGCGGTCCAGAAGGCTGCCGGCGCGGAAGCGATCCCAGATGCGCGGAACGCGAGCCAGGGTCGTGAACAGCGCCAGCGGGGGGACGCCGGGCGGCATGATGGAGTCGAACACCTTCTGGAGCTCCGGCGGATACGGAGGCTGAACCGGTTCCATGCGGGTTGTCATCGCTTGCCGGCCTTTACGGCGGCGGGCGCCACCAGCCCGAGATCGATCGCCATGCCCATGGCGACGTAGCCGAGCCGGTTCGGATGCAGGTTGTCACCGGCGCCGCCGACCGTGGTGTTGGGCACGAACTCGGGCTTCATCGCGCCCGTGGCCGGATCGGCGATCACTGTGTCGAAATCCGCGACGCCGTCGAACACCCCGCCGGTGCGAATGAATTCGTTGAGCGCTTTCCGCTTCGCGTCTTGCTCAGGGAAGCCGTGGTTGGGATTGCTCGCGCCGACGGCCGGCGTGACGGTCGCGCCGATCACTCGGACGCCGGGAATCCGAGCCCGGAGGCGGCCGACGGCCTCCTTCATCCCGGCCTGGACGGCCTCGACGGTGGCGTTGCCGTTCTTGCTGAAGTCGTTGATGCCCTCGAGCCAGATCACGGCCGCGACACCGGACAGCGACAGCACGTCACGCTCGAGCCGAGAAACCGCCGCGGGACCGCCGGGGTAGGGCGTCTCTGCGGAATACTCCTTCGGCCCGACCACCTGATTGCCGCCGATGCCAGCGTCGACGACCGAGACGCGGTTGCCGTGAGCGACGTGCAGGCGGCGCGCGAGCACGTCGGGCCAGCGATCGTCGCCGTTCAGGGTCGAGAGCGTGCCGTCGGTGATCGAGTCGCCGAACGCGACGATCGCATAGGCATCGCGCGGCGCCCGCATGTCGAGCGCATCGAGGAAGTACCAGGAGGTCGTGCTGATCGGGAAGACCGACTCGCTCTCATCCTGGCTCTTCGCTCCGCCGCCGGGCATCGAGACGTACGACGTCTGGAGCGCCTTGGCATGCCAGGTCATGGGCCCGCTCTCACCGGGGACGTGAAAGCTCACCGCGAGCTTGCGGCCGGCGAGCTCGGAGCCTGCGGGATCGCGCACGAAGGGCAACGCGACGGCGTCGCTCCACGCGGAGTCCCCAGGACCGATCGTGACGGTTCGCTTGCCGCCGAAGGTCACGGGGCGATTGGTGCCGGGAACCAGGGCGGAGCTCGTGAGGTGCATGCCGACGAAGACGGCGTCGAACGTCACCGGCTTCGCCCCGAGCGCGTTCGAGAAACGCAAGCGCGCCTCGCGCCCCCAGATCTCGGGCTTCACGATCATGCGAAAGGACTGATCGCGCGCGCCCGTCTCCGCGGACGGAAACGCGACCTTCAGATCCGGCTGCGCCGACGGGTTGCCGATCGGATACGGCCCCTGCGCGGAGCCGGCCCATGCCACGACCCACTTTGGGGCGACGGAGGCTTTAGGTGCCGACTGAGCCGTCGCGGTCACCGGAGCGTGCGGAACGAGCAGCGTGAGGAAGAGCGCGGCGATGAGGCGCATGCTGGTGCTCCCTGTCGGGTCACGTTTCTTGCCGGTTCAACCGTGATCCTCGTCATTTCTTTCCCCAGCGCCAGCTCGGCGGCTCGCCTTTCACGTAGCAGACCGCGATGAGGCCAGCGCACAGGATGACGGCGTACGCGAGAAGGAACACGGGTTGTTGCCTGGGCACGAGGAGAACTGCGCCGAGGGCGAGCAGCACGACAAAGGCCCCCAGCACGAGCCAGCCCTGCCGGGTTCGAGGCGGTCCCCATCCCCAGCCGTAGCGTTTCGCGGGGAACCAGTACTCCGGTGCCACCATGCTACTTCACCGTGACCGCGTACGTGGCGACCTGGGACGGCGCGACGTCCTGCTCCCACGGGCGACGATATTCGAAGCGGAGCTGCTGGCGTCCGGCCTTGAGCGGAGCGAGCTTCCAGATTTCCGTTCCTCCTGCGCCCACGGTGCTTCCCGCGCTCTGGGCAGCTTCGTACGTGGACGGCCCGTCGACTTTGAGAACCGCGTCCTTCGGCTCGACGTACACCCAGCGATAACCCGTCGCGGGATTGCTCGGCAGACGCACGAGCAGCGTCTGCCCCGGCGCGAGCTCCACGTTCGTGCCCGACTGGGCGTTACTCACCGTCACGGGGGCCGGCGGTGGCTTCTCGCTCTTTTGCAGCAAGCCACAGCCCGCGCCACTCACGACAACCGCGGCCAGGGCACACGGCACCAGGATTCGCTCAAGCACGCTCTACCTCCTCGTTCGTCAGGCCAGATCGCAAGGGTACCCCCATCACCTGGCCAAGTGCCGCTCAACGTACGGTACGACCTCTTCGGCTCGCTCGAGGACCAGGTTGTGCGTTCCGCCCGCGAAGACGACCAGCTCGGCGCTCGGAAAGAGCTCCGCGAGCCGCTGCCCGACCGCGACAGGGCTGATCGGATCCGCGTCTCCCCACAAAAGCAGCACGGGGGCCACGATCTCACGAATGCGCTCGGTGAGGTCCTGTCGCTCGTCGGTGAACCAGCTCGGCAGGCCGGGGTTGTTCTTCATGAAGGTTGGCCGCCAGTCCGTGGCTCCCAGCGAGGCCACGTCGATGCCTCCTGACGTGACCGAGAGCACCAGGTCCGGTTTCTCCAGCGCCGCGCGGACCGCGATGACACCTCCCATCGACTGCGCGAGCAGTGCGACCGGACCGGTGATCTCACGGACGACGCGGGCGACCAGATCATCGATCCCGCGTATGCCGGGCTCGTGCGGCGCTCCGCCAAACCCCGGCCAGCCCATGAAGCGACGAGCGCCGGGATGGCGAAGCTGCGCGCTGACCGGCTTCCAGAACTCGAGATTGCCGGAGGCGCCGGGTAGGAACATCAGGCTCTCTCTGGCGTCCATCACCCGCCGAGGTATGCGCGGCGCACGTGGTCGTTGTCGAGCAGATCGCGGGCCCGACCCTCGAGCACGATGCGCCCGGTCTCCATCACGTAGGCGCGGTCGGCCATGCGGAGGGCCGCGTAAGCGTTCTGCTCGACCATCAACACGGTCGTTCCGCGCCGCCGGATGTCGGCGATGATCGCGAACGTCATCTCCACGATGGTCGGCGCGAGGCCCAGGGACGGCTCGTCGAACAGGATGAGCCGCGGCCGCGCCATCAGCGCGCGGGCGATGGCCAGCATCTGCTGTTCGCCGCCGGAGAGCGTGCCGGCCATCTGCCGGCGGCGCTCGAGGAGAATCGGGAAGTAGCGGCCGACCTCGGCCATGTCGGCGGCGATCGCGCTCCGATCGGTCCGCACGTACGCGCCCATCGCCAGATTCTCCTCGACGGTCAGGTACGGGAACACGCGCCGACCCTCGGGACAGTGGGCGATACCGGTCTTGAGGATGCCGGCCGGCGCTTCGCCCTGGATCTCGCGGCTGTCGAAGACGATACGCCCCTGGGACGGTGGCAGCAGACCCGAGATCGCCCGAAGCGTCGAGCTCTTCCCGGCGCCGTTGGCGCCGATCAGGCAGACGAGCTCACCCGGCGCCACCGTGAGATCGAGTCCGCGCAGGGCGGTGATCGGACCGTAGCCGGCGTGGACGTTCTCGAGTCGAAGCAATGCCGGCGCCTCAGGCCGAGCCAGCCGCGGCTCCGAGATAGGCGCGAATCACGTCCGGATGCGCCTGGATCGCCGCGGGGGCGCCCTCGGCGATGACGCGACCGCCGTTCAGCACGATCACGGTGTCCGAGATCCCCATCACCATCCGCATGTCGTGCTCGACCAGCAGGACGGTCACGCCTTGCTCGCGAACGCGCCGGATGAGGCCGCTCACCACGACCTTTTCGGCACCCGTCATGCCGGCGCCCGGCTCGTCGAGCAGGAGCACCCGCGGGCGCGCGGCGAGGGCCACGGCGAGCTCGACGAGCCGCTGCTCGCCGTACGGCAGACCGCTGGCCGCCTCCTGCCGGCGGGGGTTGAGGCCGACGAACTCGATGATCTCGGCGGCTTCGGCCGCGAGCGACCGCTCCTCGGCGGCGAGCCGGCGCCGGCCAGCGAGGATCGCGAGGAATCCCGCGGTGCCGCGCAGGTGCAGCCCGGTCAGCACGTTGGCCTCGACGCTCAACGCGGGAAAGACGCTCGTCTTCTGGAACGTGCGGACGATCCCGCGGCGCGCGATCGCCGAGGGCCTGAGCCCCGTGAGCGCGGCGCCGTCGTACGTGACGCGGCCGCTGGTGGGCTTGAGGTAGCCGGTGATCGCGTTGAACGCGGTCGTCTTGCCGGCGCCGTTCGGTCCGATGACGCTCGTGATCGAGCCTGGCCGAACCTGGAAGGTCACGCGCTCGAGCGCGGTCACGCCGCCGAACCTCACGGCGAGATCATTGACGGCGAGCACTAGCGCCGGCCCGCGATCGCGGCGCCGAGCCGGGGCACGATGCCGCGGGGCAGGAAGAACACGAGCGCCACCAGGAGCACGCCATACGCGAGCATCTGCCACTGCCACGACGCGGCGGCGCGCAGCGCCTCCGGGAGCACGGTGAAGAGCACCGCGCCCACCAGCGGACCGGCGAGCGTGCCCTTGCCGCCCGCGACGACCATGATGACCATCGTCACGGTGTACGTGAAGAGAAAGACCTCGGGGCTCACGAACCGCGTGTAGTGAGCGTAGAGGCTTCCGCCCAGTCCGGCCATCGCGGCGCTCACGACTGCGGCGAGGACGAGATAGTGGGTCACGTCGACGCCGATCGACTCGGCCAGCGCTTCGTTCTCGCGGAGGGCCACGAGGGCGCGGCCGATCCGCGACCGGACGAGCCGCCGGCACACCGCGAAGGAGAGCGCGACCGCCGCGAGGACCAGATAGTAGTAGGCGGTCTTGGTGCGCAGGGACCACGGTCCGAGATCGGGCGCCGGCACGCCCGGAAGCCCGAGCGGGCCGTTCGTCAGCTCGATCCAGTTGACGCTCACGAGCGAGATGACGCCCGCGAAGCTGATCGTGACCAGCACGAAGTACGCTCCGCGCAGCTTCAGCGCGAGCCGGCCGATCAAGAGGCCCGCGGCGCCCGACAGCCCGACCGCGACGGCGAGGGCTGGCCAGAACGACCAGTCGAGCTTCAGCGTGAGCAGCGCCGAGGTGTAGGCGCCGATGCCGAAGAACGCCGCGTGGCCGAGCGAGAGCTGGCCCGTGTATCCGAGCAAGAGGTTCAGCGACATCGCGAGCACGCCGAAGATGCCGGCCATGATCGCGACGTGCAGGTGATAGGTGCTCTGAAGCCAGAGCGGCACCGTGAGCGCGCCCACCGCCAGGAGCCAGCCGCCGGCCCGCGTCATGCGATGCGTTCTTGACGCGCGAAGAGCCCGGAGGGCCGGAAGAGCAGCACGAGGATGATGATGACGAAGCCCACCGCGTCGCGGTAGCCGGACGAGATGTACCCGGCGCCCAGCTCTTCCGCGACGCCGAGCAGGAGACCACCCAGGGTGGCGCCCGGCACGTTGCCGAGACCGCCGAGGATCACGACCGAGAACGCTTTCAGCGAGGCGAGGTCACCCATCGACGGGTAGACGAGGAAGATCGGACCCAGGAGCGCGCCCGCCGCCGCGGCGAGACCGGAGCCGAAGGCGAACGTCGCGGCGTGGATGCGGCCGATGCCGACGCCCATGAGCGCGGCGGTGTCGCGGTCCTGGAACGTGGCCCGCATCGCGCGCCCGAGCTTCGTCTTCTGGATCAGGAGCCAGGACGCCGCGATGAGCCCCGCGGCAAGGACAAGGACGAAGAGCCGCAGCGGCGCGATCGCGACCGGGCCCAGCACCAGGGGCGCCGTCGGGAACGGGTGAGGGATCGACTTGGCCACGCCGCCCCAGCCGAGGAGCTCGGCGTTCTGCATGGCGATCCAGACGCCGATCATCACCAGCATCGTCGTGTCGATCGATTCATTCCGCAGGGGGCGCAGGAGCGCGACTTCGCAGAGCCAGCCGAGCGCGGCGCCCACGACGATGGCCACCACGAGCGCCCCGAAGAACCCGACGCCGGCGAGCGCCAGCGCGGCGAACGACACGTACGCGCCCAGCGTGTAGAACTCGCCGTGGGCGAAGTTCACGACGTTCATCAGACCGAAAATGAGGGTGAGCCCGATGCCCAGCAGGGCGTAGGTCCCGCCCAGCACCAGGCCGTTCAGCAGGTGCTGAAGGAGCTCGGCCATCCGGGCCGCGCGCTACTTCTTCGCGAGGAAGTCGGGCAGCGCCACCTTGCCGTCGCGGATCTGGACGACGAAGATGCTCGGCTTGCTCTGGCCGCTCTCCTTACCAGCCGGGCCGTCCTTTTCGAACTTGATGGGGCCGTTGACGCCCATCAGGCTCACCTTCCACAGCGCGTCGCGCACGGCCGCGGCTTCGTCCTTGCCGGCCACCCGGATCGCCTCGGCGATCGTGGCGATCCCGTCGTGGCCACGGAAGCCCTCGGTGAGGCCCTCGAACGGATGGCCGCGCCTGGCCCACTCGTCGACGAACGCCTTGGCGAGCTTGCCGTCGGGCATCGACTCCGGGAACCACGGCATGAAGAACACGATGTGGTAGCTGCCCTCGGCGGCGGCGCCGGCCTGCTTGATGAGCTGCGTGGGCGACGAGCTGCCGCCGGTCGTGACGATCTTGCGCGTGAGCCGCTGCTCCTGCGCCTGCTTCATCACGAGCGTGATCTGCTCGACGGCGGTCGTCAGGAAGAGCGTATCGCCGCCCGCCGCCTTGATCTTGGTGATCTGCGCGTTCATGTCGGTTGCGGACTGATCCATGTACTCCGCCACGCCGACCGCCGCGCCCTTCTTCTTCAGCATGTCGCCGAAGGCCGTGATCGACCCGCGGCCCCAGTCGGTGTTGACGGCCAGGAAGTCGACCCGCTTGACGCCGAGCTTGTCCACGTACTGCTCGAGGCCGAGCGCCTCCATCTCCGACGGCGGGCTGATGCGGAAGATCCACGGGTTGCCGCGCTTGGTGATCGACGCCGCGCTGGAGGTCTCGACGACCATCGGCACGCCGTACTCCTCGAGCTTCGGCATCGCCGCCAGGGTCATCGAGCTGCCCCAGGCGCCCATGATGGCCGGCACCTTGTCGCGGACGATCAGCTTCTCCGCGGCGCTCGCCGCCTCCTTGGGGTCGGACTTGTTGTCCTCGATCAGGAGGTCGATCTTCCGGCCGCCGATCCCGCCCTTCGCGTTCAGCCAGTCACGCGCGATCTCGGCGCCCATCCGGACGTAGTTGCCGGAGGCCGCGACGGGACCGGAGAGCGGCTCGATGACGCCGATCTTGATCGGTGCCTGCGATTCTCCGGGGACCGCCAGCGCGGCGAGCGCGACCAGGACGAGAGCCAGCAGCACGATCGAACGTTTGCCCATCGAAGGCCTCCTGCGAGTTCGGGGATGTGCCCCAGCGAGAATAGCGCACGATGCCACCTGCGGGAAGACGGCGGCTATTCGACGATGTCCTTCTTGAGGCTCTGCACGAAGGCGACCACCTCGCGCTGTTCCGCCTCCGGCACGCGGAACTTCGCCAGGGTCGCCGCCGCGTGACCGAGAAACGCGCTCCAGTCGCTCTCGCTGATGCGCATTCCCCGATGGCAGAGCACCATATCGCGGCCGCGGTAATACACCGGTCCCCCTGCGCTCGCGCACAGGAAGTCGATCAGCAGCTGCTTCTCCCGCTCGATCCCGTCGGCCCCCCGATGCGCCCAGAAACGGCCGAGCTGCGCGTCGCCCCGAAGCCGGGGCAGCAGATCGTTCGCCACCGCCGCGATGGCGTCGTAGCCGCCGAGGCGCTCGTACAGAGTCTTCTTCTCGTTGCTCATGGTTCAGGCCTGCCTTTCCTTTCGGTGGAGGCCAGGATAGTGGGGCGAGGCACCGAGCGCAACAAGCCCGGCGCTTCGACCCGCGGGAAGCGGGTGTATAGTCGCGGGCTGGACGGGCCATGGGCGCAAAATATTTCGGCGCAGCGGTCAAGCGGCGGGAAGACCCGCGATTCCTCCGGGGCGAAGGGCGCTTCATCGACGACGTGACCGTGCCCGGCATGCTCCACGCGGCGTTCCTTCGCTCGCCGCACGCTCATGCGCGCATCGTTCGGATCAGCACCGCCGCGGCCGCGGCGGCTCCCGGCGTGGCGCGCGTGCTGACGTTCCAGGACCTCGAGCGCTGGATGAAGCCGCTTCCGCTCTTCGGCGCCGTGCCGCCGGGTCTCGCCGCCGTCGTCAAGTTCGACATCCGCCAGGCGCCCCAGTGGCCGCTCTGCCGCGATCGCGCGCGCCACGTCGGCGAGATCGTCGCGATGGTCGTGGCCGATAGCCCCGAACGCGCCGAGGACGCGGTGGACTTGCTCGAGGTCGAGTGGGATCTGCTGCCGCCCGTCGTCGACATGATGCGCGCCGCCGAGCCCGGTGCGCCGCTCATCCATCCGGAGTGGGGGAGCAACGTCGGGATCGGCTTCACGCATTCGATCGGCGACGCCGACCGCGCGTTCGCCCAGGCCGACGCCACCGTCGCCGAGACGTTTCACATCCAGCGGTACGTGGGCATGCCCCTCGAGGCGCGAGGCGTCGTCGCGGTGTGGGATCGGCGCGACGGCACCATGACCACCTGGAACTCGACCCAGGTCTCGCACTTCGTTCAGCAGGGACTCACCGGCGCGCTCGGCGTGCCGCCCCACAAGATCCGCGTCATCGCGCCCGATCTCGGCGGCGGCTTCGGGACCAAGGCATCGGGATACGCCGAGGATGCGCTGATTCCGATCGCGGCGCTGGCGCTCGGCCGGCCTGTGAAGTGGATCGAGAGCCGCCGCGAGCACATGTCCGGCGCCGCGCACGCGCGCCATCAGGTGCACGCGATCGCGCTCGCGGCCACGCGCGACGGCACGATCCTCGCGGTGCGCGACCGCATCTGGCTCGACCTCGGGGCCTACAACGCCTGGGGCGTGGTACTTCCGTACAACACGGTCGCGCACCTGATCGGTCCGCATCGGATCAAGAACATGCGAGTCGACGTGCAGGCGGTGGTGACGAACAAGACGCCGAATGCTCCCTATCGAGGCGCCGGCAGGCCCGAGACGGTGTTCGCGATGGACCGGATCGTCGACTGTCTGGCGCGCGAGCTCCGGATGGATCCGGCCGAGATCCGCCGCCGCAACTACATCCGCCCGGATGAGCTCCCGTACGACTTCGGGATGCCCTACCGCGACGGCAATCCGCTCGTCTACGACACCGGCGACTTCCCCGACGCGCTCGAAAAGGCGCTGGAGGCCGCGGGCTACCGGGAGTTCAGGGCCGCGCAGCCGCTCCTGCGCGCTCGGGGCGTCCACCGCGGCATCGGAATCTCCGGGTACGTCGAGGGCACCGCCATCGGGCCGTACGAAGGCGCGACCGTGAAGCTCGACCTGGCGGGCCGCGTGATCGTGGCGACGGGCGCGATCAACTCTGGACAAGGGCACGAGACGAGCTTCGCCCAGATCGCCGCCGACGCCCTCGGTGTCCCGCTGGAGTGGGTGACCGTCATCGGCGGGGACACCGCCACGGTGCCCTTCGGGGTCGGGACGTTCGCCAGCCGCAGCGCGGTGACGGCCGGCAACTCGATCGCCGACGCCTGCCGCGAGGTGCGAACGAAGCTGGCCCGCGCCGCCGCGGTCCTGCTCGAGGCCGGCCCCGACGACATCGAGATCGAAGACGGCCGGGTATTCGTCAAGGGCTCGCCGGGCTCGGCCGTCGACCTCGCGCGTGTGATCCAGGCGTCGATCCCCACCTTCGCCAAGCCCGGTGTCGCCTCTCCCGACTTCGAGGCGAGCGCCTACCACCACGTGCCGACCGTGACATACGCGAGCGCGGTGCACGTGGCGCAGGTCGAGGTCGACGCGGCCACCGGCCGCGTGACTCTCCTCCGGTATGTCGTCGCCCACGACTGCGGTCGCGTCATCAATCCGATCATCGTCGAGGGGCAGGTGCACGGCGGCGTCGCCCAGGGCGTCGGCGGCGCGCTCTTCGAGGAGCTGGTCTACGACGAGACGGGTCAGCTCCTGACCGGATCACTGATGGACTACGCGGTACCTAAAGCGGACGATCTCCCGTTGATCGAGACGGTGCACCTGGAGTTTCCGTCCCCGCGCAACCCGCTCGGGGTCAAGGGCCTCGGCGAGGGCGGCGCGATCTCCCCGCCGGCGGCCATCGCCAACGCGATCGAGGACGCGCTGGCCCCCTTCGGCGTCCGCATCACCGCGACGCCGGTGACGCCGGCCCGCATCGTGGCGCTCCTGCAGCGGCATTCTTGATATAGTCCGGTTCGACCATGGCGACCAACGTGACCCACCCCGGCTGGATGACCGTGCATGGTGTACGGCTGGAGATCGTCGAGCGAGGGCAGGGGCGGCCGATCCTCTGGCTCCACGGCGAGGAAGGCCTCGATCCAGGCGCGCCGTTCCTCGACCTGCTCGCGGCGCACGGCAGCGTGCTCGCGCCCTCGCATCCCGGCTTCGGCCGTTCGCCCGACGTCGCGAGCATCGATACCGTCGACGACCTGTCCTATCTCTACCTCGACGTCCTCGCCGAGCGGAACCTCCGCGACGTGACCGTGGTCGGGTCCTCGCTCGGCGGCTGGATCGCGGCCGAGATGGCGGTGAAGTGTAGCGACCGGTTCAGCGGCCTCGTCCTCGTCGCCCCGCTCGGCATCAAGGTGGGGGATCGGGAGACGCGCGACATCCCCGATATCTTCGCGCTCCCGCCCGACGAGGTCGCGCGCCTGCAGTACCGCGATCCGGCCAAGGTGGCCGTCGACCACGGCAAGCTCTCGGACGACCAGCTCACCGTGATCGCGCGAAACCGCGAGGCGACGGCTCTGTACGCCTGGGAGCCCTACTTCCACAACCCCAAGCTCCGGCAGTGGCTGCACCGGATCACCTTGCCGACGTTGCTCCTGTGGGGCGCCGACGATCGGTTCGTCACCGCGGCGTACTACGGTGACGCGTTCCGGACCGCCATTCCCGGCGCGCGATTCGAGACGATCGACCGGGCCGGCCACTTCCCCCACCTCGAGGAGCCGGCGGCGCTCGTCGAGCGCATCCGCGGATTCATCGGCGAGCGAAAGGCGTAGGACTCGTGGGTATGCGCGCCTGGTTCTTCAGCGAGAACGCGTATCACCTCTTGCCCGATCCCAAGGAGTACGACTCGATCCGGGTGAAGCTGCCCAACCGCTACTACGATCCGAAGATCGGCGCCGACCTCTATCACCGCTTCATCGACGAGTGGCAGATCGCCGAGGACCTCGGCCTCGAGATCATGGTGAACGAGCACCACCAGACGGCGACCAACCTGAACCCGTCGGCGGCGGTCGTCATGGGCGCGCTCGCGCGCGACACGCGCAAGGCGCGTCTTCTGATCCTGGGCAACCCGATCGCGAACCGTCGCGAGCCGGTGCGCGTGGCCGAGGAGATGGCGATGGTCGACGTCTACTCGCGCGGGCGGCTCGAGTGCGGATTCGTGCGCGGGGTGCCGTACGAGATGTCGGCGGGCAATCATCGGCCGACCCGGATGATGGAGCGCTTCTGGGAAGCCCACGATCTCATCGTGAAGGCGTGGACCAGCCACGACGGCCCGTTCAACTGGGAAGGGAAATATTTTCATCACCGTCAGGTGAACATCTGGCCGCGCCCGTACCAGGAGCCGCATCCGCCGATCTGGATCACCGCGCTCAGCCCGTCGAGCGCGCGCGCCGTCGGCGAGCGGGGCTACATCGTGGCCTGCTTCCTGACGGGTTTCGAGGGCACCAAGAGCGTGTTCGATTCGTATCGCGAGCGGCGCGCCGAGCTCAAGCTGCCGACGGCGGCGCTCGATCGCTACGCGTACGCGGCGCTCGTCTACGTCGGCGAGACCGACGAGGAAGGGTACGCCGGGGCGCGAAAGCTCATGTGGTACCTGGAGTCCAACAAGGTCCCGCCCCAGTTCACGAGCCCGCCGGGCTATCACCCGACCGCGGCCGCGGTGAACGCGATGAAGGGCACGAACCCGGGCATCTTCAAGATGTTCCAGAATCCGTCGCTCGGGCCGCTCATGGAAAACGGTCTGGTCTTCGCGGGCAACCCGGACTCGGTCTACCGGCAGATCATGAGGATGTACGAACACGTCGGGGGCTTCGGCCACCTGCTCATCATGGGTCAAGCTGGATTCCTCGACCATGACGAGACGGTCAAAGGCATGCAGATGTTCGTTCGCGAAGTCTACCCGCGGCTCAAATCTCTCGCGTAAGCGCCCGGGCCTGACGGCGGAGCGCGGGAGGGATTGCCGGACCACGCGGCGCGCGTCCGCTAGCCCGCGGCGGCTGGGCTCCATCTGGGCGCGCGACGTCCGCCTTCGCCTGAGCGGGAACGGGTCCGGTCGCCCCTCCCCCGGACCCCTCCCACCGCGAGCCCGTGCGGTCGCTAAACGCCACAGGTCTGGCATGGGAACGCTCGACGTCAGGCGTGCGGAGTTTTGGGATCTGTCCGCGGTCGACAAGGAGCTGCGGCGGGTCTACGACATTTGCGGGGGGTGTCGGCGGTGTCTGCCGCTGTGCCCGTCGTTCAAGGTGCTCTTCGATCGGATGGATGTCGATGCGGTCGACGGCGACGTGGAGAAGCTGCCGGCGTCCGACGTGAAGGAAGTGGTCGACCTCTGCTACCAGTGCAAGCTCTGCTTCAATCACTGCCCGTACACGCCGCCGCACCGGTGGGAGGTCGACTTTCCGCGTCTCATGCTGCGCGCCCGGGCCGCCGGGGCGCGGGAGCACGGCGTCACGCTTCAAGATCGGCTCCTCGGCAACGCCGACCTGGTCGGCCGGCTCGGAAGTCTCGGCGCGCCCCTGTCGAACTGGATGAACGAGCTGAGCGTGCACCGGGCGTTCATGCAGGCCGTCGTGGGAATCCACAAGCAACGGAATCTGCCGAAGTTCACGCGCCCGACCTTTTCGTCGTGGTTCAGAGGCCGCGCGCAGGCGGGGGACGGCCAGGGGAGGGCACCCTCCGGACCGGCTCCGTCACCCACTCGCCCGCAGCCCGCAGCTCTGCGAGCTGCGGGCGGGACTCGGGGGTCCCACTCCGCCGGTCCGGAGGGTGCCCTCCCCTGGCCGTCCCCCGACTCCGCCAGCGTCAAGGCGGGGCGGAAGGTCGCGTTGTTTCATACGTGCAGCGTCGAGTATTACGAGACGGCGACGGGACGTGCGGCGGTGCGCGTGCTCGAGCGGAACCGCGTCGCCGTGAGCGTGCCGTCGCAGCGCTGCTGCGGCATGCCGTATCTCGACGGCGGCGCGGTGGACGAGGCGAAGGCGCTGATCAAGGACAACGTCGCGAGCCTCGCGGCGGCGGTCCGGGAGGGACGCGAGATCGTCGTGCCCGGGCCCACCTGCAGCTACATGCTCAAGCAGGAGTACCCGTGGCTCGACGGCTCCGAGGACGCCAAGCTCGTCGCCGCGCACACGCGCGATCTCTTCGAGTACCTCGCGAAGCTCCACGCGGCCGGCGAGCTCGACACGAACTTCTCCCGGCCGCTCGGCGCCGTGACGTACCACGTACCCTGTCATCTGCGGGCGCAGAACATCGGCCACAAGTCGGCCGACGTGCTGCGCGCGATTCCCGGCGCCTCGGTCGACGTGGTCGAGAAATGCTCGGCCGTGGACGGCACCTGGGGCTTCAAGAAGGAATACTACGAGCTGTCGCTCAAGCTCGCGAAGCCCCTGTTCGACGCGGTGGCGACGGGCGCGCCTGTCGCGGCCACCGACTGCCCGTTGGCCGCGCTCCAGATCGAGCAGGGAACGGGCCGCAAGCCGAAGCACCCAATCGAAATTCTCGCGGCGGCCTACGGGTTCGAGGAGTAGTCCGATGAAGATGCTGGAACCCTCCGAGATCCTGAATCTCGTGGAGTACGAAAAGGTCCGAGTGGCGCGGCGGCGTGAGCTCGTCGAGCTCAAGAAGGCGCGCCGGGTGTCGGTCGGCCGCTATCTCACCTTCGTCTTCGAGAACCGGGCGACGGTCTGGTTCCAGATTCAGGAGATGGTTCGGGCCGAGCGCATCGTGGACGAGGCGAAGATCGCCGAGGAGGTCGCGGTGTACAACGCCCTCCTCCCGCGGCCGGGCGAGCTGGCGGCGACGCTGATGATCGAGATCGACGAGGCCACGGAGATCAAGCCCGTGCTCGACAAGCTGCTCGGCATCGACACCCGCGACTACGTGAGGCTGACCCTCGGGCCCGACGTGATCGTGGGCGAGTTCGAGGCCGGCCATTCCGACGAGGAGCGCGGCAAATTGAGCGCCGTGCACTTCGTCCGCTTCGCCCTACCGCCCGAGGTACGCGCGCGATTCAGGACGAGCGAGGTCGCGCTGGTCGTCGAGCACCCGAACGAGCGCGCGCGCACGGTGCTCTCGGACGCCGCCAAGAAGAGCTTGCTGGAAGACCTCGCATGAGGGTCGCGCCCCTAGCGGGGTTGGTGCTCGCCGCCGTGGTGGGCGGCTGCTCGGAGGGCGGGCTCTCGCCGAGCGCCGAGCGCGGGCGTCAGGTCTATCTCGCCCACTGCACGGCGTGCCACAATACCGACCCGGCGCAGCCGGGCCCCCTCGGCCCGCCGGTCAAGGGCTCATCGCGCGAGTTGCTGGAGGCGAAGGTCCTGAACGGGACGTACCCGCCCGGCTACACGCCGAAGCGGCCGACGAAGGTCATGGTGCCGATGCCGGCGGTGGCGCCGGACATCGCGGCGCTCGCCGACTACCTGCGCTGACGGACGACGGCCCGGCGGATCCCGCCGGGCCGTCGCGCCGAGCGTGTGTCAGATCAGGCGAAGATGATCTTGAGCGCGATCACGAAGATCGCGGTGAGTATGAAGCCCGCCCAGAACGTGCCCTTGACGGTGCTGAGCAGCTTCTTGCCCGCGCTCGCCTTGTCCGGCGTCGCAGGTCCCAGGACGGCGTTCGCCTCGACGATGGCGAGGATGACCAGGAAGACGACGAGCATCGTGATCTTCGCCGCCCGCGCCGCCGGCGTGAAGAAGGTGTAGTGGCTCGCGGCGCCCATGAAGAAGAGCATCGGGATCGACAGCAAGGTGTTCGTGCGGGAGGTGACACCGCCACGCGCGCCGCGCGCGGCCGCCTCCGGGATCGCTTGACCGCCTTCCTTGACCCGGGTCGCCGACGCCATGACGACCTGCTGCGCCGGCCAGATCACGAACCAGACGTTGAACCACATGAGGCTGCCGATGATGGCGCCGATGAAGATCGACCAGCCGTACGGCGTGCTGAAGAACGACTGGACGCCGCCGAGCTGGCCGACCCGGTGGAGGAGATAGAGCCAACCGGTGATGAAGGTCAGCATCGCGCCCCACCGGAACCACCAGAGCGCGCGACTGACGAGCCCGCCCGTGATCATGCCGGTTCGTACCGCCGGCTCGGCCCCCGCAAAGAACGGGACCTGCACGAAGTTGAAGTAGTACAACATCCCGATCCAGGTGATGCCGGCCAGAAAGTGAAACCAGCGCAGCAGGAACAGCCAAGCATCCATCGTCGCCGCCTCCTCGTCGCGTGGTGGGCTACCGGCTACTCGTCTTCGCCATCCTCCTCGGGGGCGTCCCCGTCGGCCTCGGCGGGGTCGTCCTCGTCCAGATCGTCAAGGTCGTCGTCGTCCAGCTCTTCGTCGAGATCATCGTCCTCGAAGTCGTCGTCATCGTCGAAGTCGTCGTCGTCGTCCAGCTCCTCGTCGTCTTCGGCGTCGTCGTCCTCGCCCTCGGCGGTATCGTTCTGGCGCAGCCCGACATCATCGTGCCACGGGTGTGTCCGAAACTGCATGTGAAGACTCCTTCGGATGAATTGTCCGGGCGGATTATAGCAAAACCCTTCCCGGTCAATTCCCGCTTGCGAGGCCCGGTCCGGAGAGGTCCATGACGGCTAGGCGCTCCTTCTCTCGGCGGTGTAGCTCCGCGGCAGCGTCGCGGCCGTCTCGACCGTCTCGGAACCCCTTCAATGTTTCCGAGGCGGGTTTCTCTTGCTAGCTGATCTACGAGAAGCCGATGTTCGCGCCGATCTGCTCGTGCCGCGCCGTGCTGGTGCGCGTCGTGGCGTTCGGCTAGACACCCGGCAGCCATCCTCCACCGAGCACCGAGTTTTCGCGCATAACAGGGGCCCCCACGGTAGAATCCCGTTCTGCAACTGGTCGAACTTCCTAGGATCGGCGGTGTAGCTCAGCGGCAGAGCAGGGGTCTCATAAGCCCCGTGTCGGAGGTTCAATTCCTCCCACCGCCACCAACTTAACCCGCACGTCGCGCGGTAGCCGGTACTACTGGAGCACCGCACGGCGCTGCGGATCGTCGATCCGGATCCGCTCGAGGAAGCTGCGGAGGACCGCCTTCCGCTCTTCCGGCTCCCCGGCTCCGATCACATCACGCACGCGCGAGAGGCTCGCGATCAGCGGTTCGACGGCGTCGGTCCATGTCACGGCCGTTCCCGCTCCCGGAGGGCGCGGTGCTCGCCCTAGAGCGCCTCACGCTCGCGCTCAAGCGACGAATACAACCTCACGCTCGGCGATCGGCGCTGCCCGGGCGACGATGAGCTACCTCGTGGCGCTCGGCGTCGCCGCCGATCGCAGAGCACGGTGAGTTACGGCAAGGAGCGGTCCGCGCCGAGCACACCGAGGCGTGCTGGGCCCTCAACCGCCGCGCGCACATCGTCGTCAGGCCGCGTGGCTAAGCTCAGGAGGGATAGGGGAATGACCAGCACCCTGACCCTCTGCGTCGCCGTCGACTGCAAGACCGACCGGCAACACGAGAGCCACCCGCGTCGCACCAATCAAGGTGTCACGAAGCACCACCTTTGCGTAGGCGGCGGGACGCGTCACGAGCGCTCGCGGTGACGGGGACTTACCGAGTCAGCCGCGCGCAGGCTTGTGACACCGCGTAGATGACGTGTGAGCGGGCTTATGAGCCTCTCAATCTACTAGACATCGTCGGCGGGGCCATCGGGTACGGTCTCGATGGTACCTACTTCAGTTCAAGAGGACGGACGTTCCTGGCATCGGTTTGCGGTTTTGAAGTTCCTCGCCACGTTCGCCGCCATATCTGGCTTCGCGACGGTTCCTGAGCGGGCGCGCTACTACTTCACCTTGTAGCCCCGTCCGGCCATGCAGGATTGGAACAACTGTGCCTCGTAATGCAGCTGGACAGCGGCCGCCCGGATGCGAGGGTTTTGTTCGTTAGGTGCGGGGTCCGGCGCGTTGGGCTTATTCGACGGAGGAACAACGATTGGCTTCAGAGAGTAAGTGTGACTCTGCCCGCCTGCCGCGGCTTGGCGCAGGCAGTCGTGGCGATCCTGCAAAAACTGCTGCTGCGGCGTCGAGGGCAACGGGTACTCGGCCGCGCAGCTTGAGAACGATGCGCTGCGGAGGCAGTCGTAGTGGCGCTGCAGCGGCGTCGAGGGCTGCGGGTACTCGGCAGCGCATTCCGAGATCAGCAATCCCGTGACCGCCATGCTCATGACGAGGAGCCTCATAACCCTCCATAGGAGAGGAAGCCCAGCCGCCTCTGTTTCTCCCGGCTCATTTGCCCGTCGGTGGAACCTCGTGGATGGAGTTATTAGCACAACCGGGGATGCTATTCAATAGGATAGACCCGCTCTCACCTTCCTTCTATCGGGCTATAGGGCTACGCTCCGCCTCGCTCGAAAGGCCGGTGCTTCCCTCCTTTCACCCTCAGGCCCGGCGCCCCCAGGGCCGCTCCGGTCGACGCCCCGGCACTTCCTGGACAACCTCGACAACCGGCTTCCGACAATTCGGCAAAAACGGCCGCCCCGATTCGCCAGGACACGGGACGCCGCCCGGAGCAGAGCGTACTTAAGCCACTGGATCTGGATGGCTCCAGTCTTGCTTCTATAAGCGTCAGAACAGGCAGCCGAGCAGCAACTTCAATCAAAGCGAGACAGCAGCGTCAATTAGGTGTAGGGACGCTGGATCGGGCGTCCGCGTGTGGACGCCGGGAGGACAAGCGCCATGGAGGCCGCCGAGTCTAACGCCCGTCACGAGATACGCGTGCTCGCCGAGGAGCTCACCCAGGCACGCGGCAAGGCGGCGCACGCCACCGGCCAGAACGAGCGCCTGGTGGCCGCACTCGAGGAGGCGCGCGAGCAAATCACCGCGCTGAAGGAAGAGGTCGACAAGCTCTGCGCCCCGCCCTCGAGCTATGGCGTGTACCTGTCGGCCAACAAGGACGGCACCGTCAATGTCCTGGCGCAGGGCCGCAAGGTGAAGGTCAACCTGCACCCCGCGCTCCGGGCCGTCGCCTTCAAGCCCGGCCAGGAGCTCATCCTCAACGAAGGCCTCAACGTCGTGGAAACGGCCGGCTTCGAGGTCCAGGGCGAGGTCGTCATCCTCAAGGAGCTGCTCGACGCCGAGCGCGCCCTCGTCACGCTGCGAGCCGACGAGGACAAGGTCGGCGTCATCGCTGACCCCCTGCGGATGGCCCGGCTCAAGATCGGCGACCACCTGCTCATGGACGCCAAGAGCGGGTACCTGCTCGAGAAGCTCCCCAAGAGCGAGGTCGAAGATCTCTCGCTCGAGGAAGTGCCCGACATCGGCTACGACGACATCGGCGGCCTCGGAGCCCAGATCGAGGCCATCAAGGACGCGGTCGAGCTGCCCTATCTCTACGCCGACTACTACAAGGAGCACCAGCTCAGGCCCCCCAAGGGGGTGCTCCTCTACGGCCCGCCAGGCTGCGGCAAGACCATGATCGCCAAGGCCGTGGCCAACAATCTGGCCGAGAAGATCTCCGAGAAGCGCGGGGAGAAGATCAAGGGGTTCTTCCTGAACATCAAAGGCCCGGAGCTTTTGAACAAGTACGTCGGTGAAACCGAGCGCAAGATCCGGGAGATCTTCGTGAAGGCCAAGGAGAAGGCCAGCGAGGACGTTCCGGTGGTGGTGTTCTTCGACGAGATGGACGCGCTGTTCCGCACGCGTGGCACCGGCATCTCCTCGGACGTCGAGTCGACCATCGTCCCGCAGCTCCTCGCCGAGATCGACGGCGTGGAGGGGTTGCGCAACGTGATCGTGGTGGGCGCCTCGAATCGCCAGGACCTGATCGACCCGGCGATCCTGCGTCCCGGACGGCTCGACGTGAAGATCAAGATCGAGCGGCCCGACCGTCCGGCGGCGGCCGAAATCTTCCGCAAGTACCTGACGTCGTCGATTCCGCTCGCCGAGGGCGAGACGATCCCGGCGATGGTCGAGGCCGGGGCGGAGGCGATGTACGACCTCGGCGACGAGAACCGGTTCCTCGAGGTCACCTACGCCAACGGCGACAAGGAGGTCCTCTACTTCAAGGACTTCGCCTCCGGCGCGATGATCGAGTCCGTCGTGCGCCGGGCCAAGAAGCTGGCGCTCAAGCGGCTCATCGGTGGCGGGCCCAAGGGCGTCGCGAGCGACGATCTGGTGGCGGCCGTCCGCGAGGAGTTCAAGGAGAACGAGGACCTGCCGAACACGAGCAACCCTGACGACTGGGCGAAGATCGCCGGGCGCAAGGGCGAGCGCATCGTGTACGTCAAGGTGCTGACGACCGAGGCGCGCAAGGACGAGAAGCCGAAGCCCGTGCAGGCGGTCCCGACCGGGCAGTACCTGTAACGACCCGGCACTCCGTGTGAGGATGCCGAATCGTGGCGAGCCCACGGTTCGGCATCGTCTTTCCGCAACCGAACGTGGCCCTCATGGGTGCTCCGCTCGCCGCCTCGCGCACCCGCCTCTGCATGCCAGCGTGCTAGACTCTGGGCTCCCGAGCGCCGACCGCGCAGAAGGCGGCGACCGGAGATCGTCGAGGTGGAGCGCATGACGGACATCCTGGTGCAGCACGACGGGCCGATCGCGACGGTCATCTTCAACCGACCGGCGATGCGCAACGCGATCAGCCTCGCGATGTGGACGGAGATCGCCCGCGTGACGGAGGGGCTGGGCAAGGACGAGTCCGTCCGCGCGATCGTCTACCGCGGCGCCGGCACCGTGGCGTTCGCGTCGGGCGCCGACATCTCCGAGTTCAAGGAGCAGCGCAAGGACACGGAGAGCGCCTTGCACTACAACACGCAGACGGCCGCGGCCTACACGACCATTCGCGAGTGCCCCAAGCCGACGGTCGCGATGATCTTCGGCTTCTGCATGGGTGGCGCGATGGCGGTGGCGATGGCGTGCGACCTGCGCTTCGCCGCCGAAGGCGCCAGGTTCGGGATTCCCGCGGCGCGCCTGAGCATCATCTACGGGGCGGACTCGGTCGGCCAGCTCGTCGACCTCGTCGGCCCCGCCTACGCGAAGGACATCCTGTACTCCGCGCGGACGGTCGACGACCGCGAGGCGCTGGCGATGGGCTTCATCCAGCGCCTGCTGCCCGGGGAAGAGCTCGAGGGCTACACCTACGACTACCTCCGGAAGGTCGCCGACAACGCGCCGCTCTCGGTACGCGGCGCCAAGGTCACGATCGAGTCGTACCTGCAGGGCCTCACCGACGAGCGGCGGAAGCGGCTCAGGGACCTGACCATCGAGGCGACCGAGAGCGAGGACTACAAGGAGGGCACGCGCGCGTTCCTCGAGAAGCGCGCGGCCAGATTCCTCGGGCGCTAGCGCGCGCGGGTCGTGCGCTTCGAGTTCCTGACCTCGACGCCGCTCTCCCCGACCGAGGGGAGCGGGACGTTCGTCGCCCTCGACGGCCTCGCGCGCGGCCTCTCGGGTCTCGGCCACGCGGTCGTCATCCGGCCGCTGGGCCCGCGCACCGGATTTCACACCTTCGACCGGTGGCTCTACAACGCCCGGGTCGTCCTGACTCCGCCGGCCGCCGACGTCACGGTCGGCGTCGACCTCGACGGGTTTCTCTGGGCGCGGCGCCGCCGCGGGCCCTTCGTCGTGATGCTGAAGGGGATCATCGCCGACGAGCTCCGGAACGAGCGGGGCTGGGTGCGGACGCTGCTCTCCGTGCAGGCGCGCTGGGAGCGGTCCAACACCGAGCGCGCCGATCGCGTCGTCGTGCCGAGCCGCTACTCGGCGTCGGTCGCCCGCGACGTCTATGGCATTCCGGACTCGAAGCTGGCCGTCGTTCCGGAGCCGATCGATCTCGCCGACTGGCGGCGGCGCTTCGCCGAGGCGGCCGGTGCCCGTGCGGCCCGCCCCACGGTTCTGTCCGTGGCGCGGATGTACCCGCGCAAGCGGCTCGACGACCTCCTGCGGGCCGCGGTGATCCTGCGCGAGCGAATCCCGGACGCTCAGGTCCGCATCGTAGGGGAAGGCCCGGGGTCGGCCGGGCTGCGAGCGCTGCACCGCGAGCTCCGGCTGGGCGACGGGGTGGTCCTGCTCGGCGAGGTGACTCGCCGGACGCTCGCGGTAGAATATGTCAGCGCCCACTGTTTCTGCCTTCCGACGGTCCAGGAAGGGTTCGGGCTGGTCTTCGCCGAGGCGATGGCGGCCGGGTTGCCCGTGGTGGCGTGCCGTGCGGCGGCGGTGCCAGAGATCGTGGAGGACCGGCGGACCGGCTTGCTGGTCAATCCGCAGAGCCCCGGTGAGCTGGCCGCCGCGTTGGAGACGTTGCTGATGAATGAAAAGCTCAGCGAAGACTTCGGCAGGGAAGGGGCCCGGCGGGTCGAGGCGTTCGGCCTCGAGCCGGTGGCGCACCGGTTCCTCGAGACTTTGCCGTGACGGACGAGCCCCGTGCCGCGAGCACCCGACGCTTCGCGTTCTCGGCGGGTCACCGCTACTGGGTGGAGAGCTGGTCGCGCGAGGAGAACGAGCGCTTCTTCGGGCGGCTCACGATTCCGCACGGGCACAACTACACGCTCGACGTCACGGTGCGTGGGCCAATCGACCCGCAGACCGGCATGGTCATCGACCTCACCGAGCTGAAGCGGGTGGTGGGTGAGACCGTGGTCGAACGCTTCGACCACGCCGACCTGAACGCCGACGCGCTGTTCCGCGGCCGCGTGCCCACGACGGAGAATCTCGCGATCGCCGTGTGGGAGCTCCTGGCGCCGAAGCTCGGCGCCGACCGCCTCTGGCAGGTCCGCGTGTGGGAGGACCCGACGCTCTTCGTGGACTATCGAGGGCCCGATGCTTGAGCTGACGCGCGTCTATCATTTCAGCGCGGGCCACCGTCTGGCCAATCCCTCCCTCTCGCGGGAGGCCAACGCGGCCCTCTACGGTGTGTGCCACCGTCCGCACGGCCACAACTATTACCTGGAGGTCACCGTGGCTGGTCGCCCGGATCCGGTGACGGGCATGGCGGCGGACCTCGAGCGGATCGACGGCGCCGTGCGCGAGCAGGTGCTCGACCGCGTGGACCACCGCACGCTCGAGGAGGTCCCGTCGCTGGCCGGCGTCGTGACGACCGGCGAGGGGCTGGCGCGGGCGTTCTGGCGTCTCCTGGCGCCGGCCGTCCCGGCGGGCACGCTCCGGCGCGTCACCGTCGTCGAGACGGCCAAGAATCGATTCCACTACGAAGGCGAGGCGGCGTGATGGCCGAAGGCGGAAAGATCGCGGGACTGGTCGCGAAGCTCCTGGAAGAGCTGGGCGAGGACGTGCAGCGCGAGGGCCTCGACAAGACGCCCGAGCGCGTGGAGAAGGCGCTCCGTTACTTCACGTCGGGCTACGGACAAGACGTGAAGGAAGTCCTCAACGGCGCCATGTTCGTCGAGGAGTACGACGAGATGGTGATCGTGAAGGACATCGACTTCAGTTCCTTGTGTGAGCACCACCTTCTCCCGTTCGTCGGCAAGTGCCACGTGGCGTACATGCCCAACCACAAGATCGTCGGCCTGTCGAAGATCCCGCGGCTGGTCGAGATGTTCAGCCGACGACTTCAAGTACAGGAGCGGCTGACAACCCAGATCGCGAATACGCTGAACGAGGCACTTCAGCCGCGCGGCGTCGCCGTCGTCGTGGAGGCGATCCACCTCTGCATGCTGATGCGCGGTGTGGAGAAGCAGAACTCGAAGGCGATCACCTCGGCGATGCTCGGCGCGTTCCGCGACCGGCCCGAGACGCGGGCCGAGTTCATGGAGCTGATCAAGTCGAGCCGGGGGTTTCAGATTTGAACGCCGCCGGGGGCGCGCTCAGCGGGCAGGTCGCGATCGTCACGGGCGCCGGGCGCGGGATCGGCCACGCCATCGCCATGGCGCTCGCGCGCGAGGCCGCCACGGTCGTGCTCGCGGCGCGGACGCGGCAGGAGCTGGCGGCGGCCGCGGCGGCGATCCGCGAGAGCGGTGGGACGGCGCTCGCGATCCCCACCGACGTCACGCAGGACGGCGCCGTCGAGGCGATGGTCGAGCAGGCCAGCGCCGAGCTCGGGCGCGTCGATGTTCTGGTCACGGCCGCGGGGGCCGCCGCCTTCGGTCCGGTGGTGGGCACGAAGCCAGGAGACTGGGACGCGATCCTCGCGGTGAATCTCCGCGCGGTGATGGTGTGCTGTCGCGCGGTCCTGCCCACGATGATCCGCCAGCACCGGGGCACGATCATCAACATCGCGTCGGTCGCGGCGCAGCGGGCCATTCCGGGCGCCGCGGTCTACACGGCGACGAAGGCGGGCGTGGTGGGCTTCAGCCGCGTCCTCGCCGAGGAGCTTCGCAGCGAGGGGGTGCGCGTCGGGGTCCTGGTGCCGGGCGCCGTGGACACGCCCCTCTGGGACAGCATCGGGAACGCGCCGGACCGGAGCCGGATGCTTCGGCCCGAGGACGTCGCGCGGGCCGCGGTCCTGATGGCCTCGCTCCCGCCGGGCGCGTCGCTCGAGGAGCTGACCCTGCTGCCCTCGGGCGGCATCCTGTGACACCCCGCGGGCGGCTCCTGTGATACGATGACGGCGAAGCAGGTCGATTCCGGAAACGCTCGCCAGATCGGGAGGATCGAATGGTTACGATGACCGAAACAGCTGTAAAGAAGGTCTCCGAGCTCCGCCTCGAGGAAGGCAAGCCCGAATGGGGTCTCCGGATCCGCGTGGTGGGCGGAGGCTGCTCCGGGATGTCCTACGAGCTCGGCTGGGAAGATCAGGCGGCGGCCGACGACAACGTGCTCGACGCGCAGGGCATCAAGGTCTACATCGACAAGAACAGCGCGCCCTATCTCGAGGGTAGCGAGATCGATTTCGTGGACAACAACATGATGGGCGCAGGCTTCGCGATCAAGAATCCGAACGTGAAGTCGAGTTGCGGCTGCGGTCAGTCGCACCGCTTCTAACCTCCCGCAATCCGCCGTGCGCGTCCGGGTCCGCCTCTTCGCCCGGTACCGTGAGGCTCTGGGACGCGAACGGCTCGAAGTTGATCTTCCCGAGGGCGGCACCGTCGAGTCCGCCTGGTCGGTGATCGCCGACCGCCATCCCGAGCTCGCGCCGTTCCGCCCGTTCACGCTGTTCGCGGTGGGTCACGACTACGTCTCTCCCGACCACCGGTTGGCACCCGACGACGAGCTCTGTCTCTTCCCGCCCGTGAGCGGCGGCGCCGCCGCCGACATCTACCGCGTGGTGACCGAGCCGCTGTCCCCCGACGCGGTCGCCGCGGAGGTGGACGACCCGGGCGCCGGCGGCATCGTCATCTTCTCCGGCGTGGTGCGGAACCAGACGGACGGCCGCCCGGTCAAGTTCCTGGAGTACGAAGCGCATGCGCCGATGGCCGAGGTCAAGATGCGCGAGATCGGCGAGACCGTGCGCGCCCGCTGGCCCGGCGTCCGGCGCCTGACGATGCTCCACCGCACCGGGCGGCTCGAGATCGGCGAGGCGAGCGTGCTCATCGCCGTCGCCGCCGCGCACCGCGGCGACGCCTTCGAGGCGTGCCGGTACGCGATCGACACGCTCAAGCGCACCGTGCCGGTCTGGAAGAAGGAGCACTTCGAGGACGGCGAGGTCTGGGTGGGTCTCCAGGGCGGGTAGGCGGTTGGTGCTGCGCGACCAGATGGAGCGCACCATTCGCCGCCACGTGATGCTTGCGGGCGGCGAAACCGTCTTGGTCGCCGTCTCGGGCGGCGCCGACTCCGTAGCGCTCCTGCACCTGCTGCTGGGCCTGGGCCTGCAGTGGCGACTCCGGCTCCACGTCCTCCACGTCGATCATCAGCTCCGCGCCGATTCGGCCGCCGCCGCCGACTTCGTTCAGGCCCTCGGGGCGCGCCTTGGCGTCCCGGTCGACGTCGCGACCGTGACGGTGGATCCCCGGGGCTCCCTCGAAGCCGCGGCGCGGGTGGCCCGGTACGCGGCGCTGGAGACGTGCGCCGCGCGCGTCGGCGCCGATCGGATCGCGCTCGGCCACACCGCCGACGATCAGGCCGAGACCGTGCTGATGCGCCTCGTGCAGGGCGCGGGCGTACGCGGCCTCTCTGGAATCCCGCCCGTCCGAGGGCGGATCATCCGCCCGCTCATCGAGCTTCGCCGGACGGCCCTCGAGGCCGAGCTTCGACGGGCGGAGCTCGCGTGGGTCGAGGACCCGACGAACCGTGATCCGAAGTTCCTCCGCAACCGGATCCGCCACGAGCTGCTCCCGCTCCTCTCCGACTCGTACAACCCCGAGATCGCCGGCGCCCTCGTACGGATGGCGACATTGGCGCGCGAGGCCGTCACCGCGCTGGACCGCGCGGCCTCAGCCGAGCTCGATCGCGTGGGCGTGCGCGGCGAGGGCGCGGTGACGCTGCCGCTCGAGACGCTGCGCGCCCTGCCGCGCCAGGTCGCCGCCGAGGTCTTGCGTCAGGCCGCGGGGCGCCTCGGGAGTCGAGCGCCCCTGCGAGCGTGGGCGCATCGCGGGCTCAAGCGAGCCCTTGCGGTCCCGACGCCACGCCGTCCATTCAGGCTGGGCGGGGTGACCGTCGAGGTGAGCGGTGCCTTCGCGCGCCTGGCCCTGGCTGCGCTGCCCGCGCTGGTCGAGCGCCCGGTCAGCGTGCCCGGGCGCACCGAGATGCCCGAGATCGGCCAGGCGCTCGAGGCGCGGCTCGTCGGCGCCGACGCGTACGCGATTCCCCGCGAGCCGAGCCGCGTCGCCTTCGACGCCGACGACCTCGCGGACCCGCTGGTCGTCCGCGCCCGGCGCCCGGGCGAACGATTCGTTCCGTTCGGCGGCGCCGAGCGACGGCTCAAGACGCTCCTGATCGACGCGAAGGTGCCCCGCTGGGATCGCGGCCGCGTGCCGTTGGTCGAGGCCGGCGGCACGATCGTCTGGGTGGGGCACCTCCGCCGTGGCGCCGCGGCCCGCGTGACGGCGCGAACGCGACGCGTGCTCGAGCTGGCGCTCGTTCCTCTGGCGCAGCCCGACCGCGACCGGTAGAGTAGGAGGCCGAGCCTCCCATGAATCCGCTCATCGCGCTGGTCTTCGCATTGCTCCTGGCCACCCCCGCCTGGGCACAGCAGCGTCCGGCCGCGGCGGAGACGCGCCCGACCCCGAAGACGGATCCGCGCGCGGTGCTGCGCGCGATGGAGGACGCGTTCAGCGCCGTCGCAGACCGCGTCACGCCCGCCGTGGTGCACGTGAGCACGGTGCCGAAGAAGGGCGCGGCCGGCGGGACGGAGGAAGCGCCGGAGCGGTTCAAGGAGTTCTTCGGCGAGGAGTTCTTCGATCGCTATTTCCGTCGGCGGCCGCGTGAGGACGCGCGCGCCACCGGCTCGGGCGTTCTCGTGGATCCGAAGGGATACATCTTGACGAACAACCACGTGATCGAGAACGCTCAGGACATCATCGTGCGTCTCTCGGATCAGCGGAAGTTCACCGCGCGCCTGGTCGGTCGAGACCCCAAGACCGACATCGCCGTGCTCAAGGTCGACGCGCCGGGCGCGCTCCCGGCGGCCGAGCTGGGCGACTCCGACCATCTGCGCGTCGGCCAGTGGGCGATCGCCATCGGGAACCCGTTCGGCCTCGATCGCACCGTGACGGTGGGCATCATCTCCGCCACCGCCCGGACGCGGGTCGGGGTGACGCAGTACGACAACTTCATCCAGACCGACGCCTCGATCAACCCCGGCAACTCGGGCGGCCCGCTCCTGAACATCGACGGCAAGGTGATCGGGATCAACACGGCGATCGTGGCCGCCGGCCAGGGCATCGGCTTTTCGATCCCGATCAACCAGGCGCGCGACGTGATGCAGCAGCTCATCACGCG